>Ga0334890_1000418_pt1 | contig 76579 bp, 60 predicted proteins | sample GraSluR1_MG_3_FD_207220 | JGI IMG/M metagenome (GOLD analysis project Ga0334890, IMG submission 207220) | Sludge microbial communities from methane-producing bioreactor in Wageningen University, Netherlands - Granular Sludge_31_08-R1 | ecosystem: Engineered > Bioreactor > Anaerobic >... | reverse complement strand
GAGAAAATCGCCCGCCGCGACCACGCCAACGCGGCCGCGACGGCGAAAATTGTGAAAGTCTGCGAAAGTTGGGCTAGCAACGTTTATCTCGTCGTCTGACGATGACGAGTTGCTCGGACTGGCGTTCGAATTGCTGCGGCGCGGGATCAGCAGGGGCGACGAAAACGCGCGTCTGTTCGTCTACGCCGCCCTGGGTGACCGCAACGCGAGAATCCGGGACCTGGCGTCCAGGACGCTTGCCGACGTTGGAGAACGCAAGGATATACCGAAGCTCATCGCCACGGCGCAGGAAGCGACAGATCCCGAGGAGCGTGCATCGCTCATCGCACACCTGCGATTCTTCAGCACTCATCCGCAGGTCGAAGCATTCCTCTTTGGTGTTCTCGATAGCGATGCTTCGACAACAGTGCGTGTATCAGCCGTGAAGACAATATCGTTGACCGCCGCCACAGGAGGTCCGGTCAAGGAGCGCGAAGAAGAGAAGATCGCCCGCCTTCGCGAGATCGCGGCCCGCATCGGTGATCCAGCGCTGACTGAGGCGGTCGAAGCCAAGATAGAGGACTACACAAACCGTCTTGAATCCACACGTCGAGAGCATATGCGAATCACGGTGGCAGCTATCCGGCTCGCGATCGACGTAACGGCACAGAATCTACCCGAGCAGCCCACGAGCAAGGATGCGGCACCTCTACGGGACCTCATTGAGGAGGCGGATCGCCTGCTGGGGCAAGCGTCTGGTGATTCAGACGCCGAGTGGCAAGCACTGAAGACGGCACGCGAGCGAGCAGTGCAGCGCCTTCAAGAAACGGAGAACGAGGATCGTTGAATCGCCGGGCCACTTCGGAACGGTGCAACGCTCTTGTTGTGCCCTCTCAAGATCGGGGGGCCAGATCGGGGAAGATCGGCGGACACCATACCTATTTCTTGGGTTGAGGCGAGTGCCGCCCAAACGATGGCTTGGTGCCCCTGATTGCGCGCGGCGTGGTTCCGGGGGCTCGGCCTCATGTCCCGACGTGAACCACTGCTCAGCCGACCCCCGAGAGTGCGGCGAAGCGGATTCCCCCGACGCGCCACCCGTGGCGAGTTGAAACTGCTGCGCCGCGAGGCGGATGACCGATTCACCGCAACCCGCATCGCCGAATAGGAGGCGAGCGGGTCATTCCTCCGAAACGTCGGCCCTGTTGTACGAGATTGTCGGTTCGATACCATGCGGACCGGCTGGGAGCTATCGCCGGCGGCGAAGGTGCGGTCTTTTTGCATGGGGCCGCGTTCGACCGGCCCGGCGAACACCTTTCACGGAGCCAGACCATGCGCAACAGTCCGATCATGCTTGCCGCCGCCGTCGTGGGCATAGCCGGCGCGGCCATCGGCGCGTTTGCCCTGCAGACGGAATCGGCCCCCGCCGATTCGCCGGCCGCCGCGTTCCGCGTCACCGCCTGGCCGCCCGCCCAGCCGGGCCGCGAGTACGGCGATGAGGTGGAAACGTACCTGAACCGCATGGCCGCCGACGGCTGGCTGTTCAAGACCGAGATCGTCGGCCAGCGGGAGAAGCTGATGCTCTTCGAACGGAAGCGGTAACGAATGCGTGGCGCGGGCTGCGCCCGAAACCCAAGGGACGAAGGGGCGAAGGGGCGAAGGGACCCCGGCGCGCCGGGGCAGGCTCCGGGACGGAGGGACTGAGAAAGGGCTTGCGCCGGTGCCTTCGTGGCAATCTGCGCGGGCCGAGAAGAAATCGCACGTTGGTAGTACGTGGGCGCACCGCCCCCGTTGTCGCAAACGCACCACCGGAGGAGGTAGAGCATGAACGAGGATGCGGTCCTCTGTCCTCTATGTTGCCGCCCCGTCAGGAAGCCGCACAAAATGAAACCTTTGTACGGCACGCCGGTCTGCGCGAAGTGCCGCAACGGGTTCGCCAATCGACGTCAGGCCGCGTACATCGTAGACTGGTTCGCCGTCCAGATCGCACCCTTGATGGTGTTGGCCCTGCTGCTTGAAGCAGCCCCCAACAATCCGTTCATTGGGGTCGGCGGCCCTCCGCTCGTCGCGTACGACTGGCTTACCACAGCGTTCTCCTGGGCGCTGGTCCTGCTGTTCTTTGCCAAAGACGGCTTTGGCGGGCACTCGCCCGGCAAGGCGTTGTTCGGCGTGCAGGTCCTCGACGCCAAGACACTCGAGCCGATCCGTTTCTGGTCCTCGTTCAAGCGGAATCTGGTGCTCCTGGTCCCCTTTGGAGCGCTCGTCGTGGCGTTGACCATGATGGGCGGCAAGCGCTGGGGTGATGGATGGGCCGGGACGCGGGTGATCTGGAAGAAGTACCGCCACCGCCCGGTGTTTGATCCGCGCGGCATCTACTGTCTGAATTGCGGGTATGACCTGACGGGAAATGTCTCAGGACGCTGCCCGGAGTGCTTCACCTTTGTCCGGCCACCGGGGATGCGCTTGGCAAACGCGGACGCTCCCGACGCCGCCAACCCTCCCATCGAGCGGATGACCGACCCGTAGTCCGCATGGCGGCCCCGCGCGCCACCGGCTTCGCCCCACTACGGCCCCATGAAGCCGCCGGTCAGCACGCTCAGCAGCACCGACTCGGCCAGGCTTAGGACCACCGGAGCGAAGGTCACGGCGCAGCCGCCGGCCTGGAACACCACTCCACCCGCCGTCAGCATCGCCAGCAGGCGAACGGCACGCGACTTCGACATGAAGGGAACTCCTCTCGGAAACAAGCAAGGGTGCCCGCAATGCGCACATCGCGGGCACCCGCAAAAACCCTGTGGAACGCCGGCGCCGCTGCGCTCCCCGCGCCGTACCCGCCGGCTTTCAGACTACTTGGCTATCGCGCCCGGCGTCCTGTACAGCGGCTGTGTCGTGCAGTCGCCAACACTGTCGGCGTCCGGGTTCAGGCCGTAGTAGGGGATCGTACACGACGGATCGAGGCTGTAGTCCGGGACCGTCGCGAACAGCAAATCCACCTCGTATGGTTCGCAGAACGCGAAAATCGTGCCGCACGGGTTGAACGTCGTCAGTGTCGTCTTGCAGGACGGCAGCAGACCCGGGATCAGGCCGCCGGCGGCCACCAACAGGGCCAGCATTGCCGCCCGCGAACGGACTTTCGCAGAACCAGACTTGCTCATGAGTACTTCTCCGCACTTGCTGCCGTGTCGTCTTTGTCCCCCGGCAACACCACCGTATACAACACATCCGTTTCCAGGCCCTGCACCTCCCGAGGGAGGGCACGGCCTGCTAGCCGCCCGTCTCATCCCTGAACTGACTGCAGTCGGTAAACGTCGGACTCTCCAACGTGCTGTCCGAGCAGAAGTCGATCGTGCCGCCCAGCGCACCCCTCTGGCAGTCAAAGATGAAGCAGAAATCCGTGGCTGCCATGCCCTGCTCCCCAAAGAGCGAGGCACAACCGAGCCCGGACTGCGTCCCCAGCAGCATGCCCGTCGCACTGACCAGCAACAGAAGCGTTTGGATTCGAGACCTCTTCCGTCGCATCATCTTGCTCCTTGTCCGCGGAAGGTCGTTCCGTGCAGTCACTACCCGGCGGTCCCGCGCGGACCGCCGCACGCATCAATGAGTATAAAGGCGTCACTCGGGGGCCGCAAGCGCCACGTTCGCCCCCCGCGCTGGAGGCGGATCGCCCCCCCTCGCGCCAACCTCAGTATGACCGCACCCGAATGTCACATCAAGCGTAATTTTTCCCTTCGCACGCCATCCAGCATGGATGCGATCCCATCCAGGCTTATCGGCGAAAGCACCCCCCGCTCCGTCACAATGCCCTGAATCAGCTCCGCCGGTGTCACATCAAAGGCCGGACAGTAGCACTTCGCGTCCGCCGGGGCCGTCAAACACCCGAAACCATGCCGGATTTCCTCCGGGTCCCGCTCTTCAATCGGGATGCCGCTCCCATCCGGAGTGGCCGGATCGAACGTAGAACTCGGCGCCGCCACGTAGAAAGACACCCCGTGCGCCCGAGCCAGAACCGCCAGCCCGTACGTGCCGATCTTGTTGGCCGTGTCCCCGTTGGCCGCGATCCGATCCGCCCCCGTAATCACGAGTTGGACCTTTCCCTGCCGCATCAGCAGCCCGGCCATGTTGTCGCAGATCACGGTTACGTCGATGCCGGCCCGGCCCAGTTCCCAGGCCGTCAGCCGGGAACCCTGCAGCAGCGGCCGGGTCTCATCGGCATACACCCGGAACGGCACTCCCGCCTCATGGGCTGCATAGCAGACGGCCAGGGCGGTTCCATACTCCGCCGTGGCCAGCCCGCCCGCGTTGCAGTGCGTCAGGACCCCGGTGCCCGACCGAATCAGTGAGGCTCCGGCCTGCCCGATGGCCCGGCACATGGCGGCGTCCTCGTCCCGAATCCGCCGGGCCTCCTCCAGAAGCCGTCGGCACGCGGAGGGCACGTCGTCCGTCGGGTGGGCCGCCGCGGCCCGTTTCATGCGGTCCAGGGCCCAGAACAGGTTCACGGCGGTGGGCCGGGCCGAAGCCAGGTAGTCGCAGACCTCATTCAGGCGGGCCGAGAAGGCCTGCCGATCCGCGTCCGCCGCCTCCCGCACGCCCAGCACGACCCCCATGGCCGCCGCGATTCCGATGGCCGGCGCCCCCCGAACCCGCAAGACCTTGATGGCCTCCCACAGCGTCTTCACGTCGTGGATGTCCAGGTAAACCAACTCTGCAGGCAGCCGAGTCTGGTCGATCAGCCGGACGTGGCCGGTCAGGTCGCCGATCCACTCAATCGTCCGCAAGGGTGGGGCGTGTGTCATCACTTCGCAGATGCTCCCTCGACGGCCTGCGGATCGCCGCCCTCCGGCAGGGTCCATCGACCGGTGTCACGCGCTTGGCGCAGGTAGTAGACGGCCATCATATACTCGTAGTAGTCCGTCACGAGGGTCTCTGCGCACTTCCAGTACCAATCGTAGCTTTCGCGTTCGCGACCCTCCATCATGGCCCGGGCCCCGATGCAGAAGTAGATTTCGCACCGTTGGTCCTCGTCCTCCGCCAGCGAGAGCAGCACGTCCTGGTCGATCTCGTCCAGGTAGTATCGAAGCAGCCGCGAGGCGTGCAGGTCCCACTCGCCCCGATCAAGGGCCGCGGTAACCGCCTGCCTGGCCTCCGCGGGCCGATCGTTGCGCATGTGGACGATCCAGAGCCACAGCCCCGGATACAGCAGCGTCTCGCTCTGCTCCATGGATTGTGACAGGTCGGCCACGGCCGCATCGTCATGGCCTCGCAAGAGGTGAAGCACCCCTCGCGACATGAGCATCCAGGGCCGATCCTCGGGCACAGCAAGATCCAGCGCGCGATTGTAGTCCTGCTCCGCCTCGTCGTACCGGCCCAGCATGACCAGGGCCCCGGCACGACTGGCGCGGAGCCGGGACGGGCGGGTCGGCTTCTCTTCGAGCAACGAGTCAATTGCCTCCACCAGGGCTTTGTAGAGACCGTGCCGGTTCACGAAGCGCCGCGCCTCAGCGAACGCCTCCTCATTGCCGGATTCACTCTGCAGGGCCAGCAGGTAGTAGTTCGTCGCGCGGTCCAGGTCATCCTGACGCTCGTGCAGCCGGGCGAGGCGGAGCAGAGTGCCCACATTCCGCCGATCCCACCGCAACGCGTTGCGGTACGCAGCCTCGGCATCCGCGTACTCCTCCAGTTCCACGCAGACATCGCCGAGCCCAAGCCACCCTCTGATGTCCCTTGGCACGGCCCCGGTAAACCGCCGCAACGCCTCCACGGCCTCCCGCGGCCTGTCGCGGTGGCTCAGCAACAGCGCATAGGCCAGGTACAGATGCTCGCTACCGGCGTCCTGCTCCAGGCCGCCGCGCAGGATATCCTCCGCCTCGTCGTACCGTTCCGCGTAGGTCAGGTAGGCCCCGAGCGCAGATTGGTACGGCAGGCGAGTGGGGTGCAGTTCCCGGGCCCGTTCCATCGCCGCGATCGCCTGGGCGTACCAGTGCCCTCGCTGGTAGATCCGTGCCAGGTCGTTCCAGGCATCCGGGGTCCGCGGGGCCTGCCGCAGGTACTCCTGGCATGCCTGCAGCGCCCCGTACAGATCCCCCCGCGTCACCAAGCCGTTCACCTTCGCGCTCACCGGGTCGTAGCGTGAGATGGGCGGCTTTCCGCCCTCACGCACGGGCGGCTCGTCGGCCGGACGCGAAGGCGGTGGATCCAACCGGTGCAGCAACTCGCGAAGCTGTTGGGAGTCGGGGGTGAACTGCAACGCGCGACGACAGGCCGTCGCTGCTTCGATCGGGCGGTTCAGGCTGTCGTACACCGGAGCGAGCCAGCGCCAGGCGTCGCCGTACACTCGCGACTCCGGGCGATAGGCCAGACCTCGAAGCTCCTCCTCCGCCGCCTCCCAGTCTCCGTCCGCCACGCCCTGCAGATACGCCAAGGCAGCCGCCACCGAGTACGAATAGGCGCGCACGCGACGCGCTTTCTCGAGTAGGCCACGGGCAGCCTCATGATCCCCCTGGCCGATCGCGAGAATGCCTGCACCGATCAGCGCGTCGATGTTCCCCGGGCCTCCCACCACGACCGTCTGCCCACCGGGCTCCGTACGCACGAATCGGCCGTCCGCCTCCCGACGAACCCCCGGCAGGCCTATCACCTGACCGTCGGCGGCAACGTCCAGGACCCGGCGAGCTTCCTCCAGGGAGATCAGACGACCGGAGGCCGGATGCGTCAAATAGTCCCCGCCGGCCGCCGCGTGGCTGCGAAGGCACGCATCCCGGGCTTCCGCGCGGAGAGCGGCTCGCTTTTCGGCGTCCGGAGTGGCGCCAGCCCGGGCGCCGAGCGCCTGCCCCAGCTTCAGCAGCAGGTCCGCATCCTCCGGGTCCTCCTTGAGCAGGCCCCGGACCCGTTCGACCTCCGCCTGCCACGCCTGTTCGGCGAACGTCTCCACGTCGTAATACGCATCGTCGGTCGGGGCCGGCGTCCCGGAGGAAGGGGAACCAGACTTCTCACAACCGGCGCCGGCGGCCAACGCCGCTACGGCGATCGACGGCAACATTCGGAATGCACGCATGACGGTGTCCCTCAGGTTCGCGTGTATCAGGGTGTCGCAACCGGCTCGGCCGGTTCCGCCGTTGACCGCAGATACCGGTCAAACCACGCCAGGTCCCATTCCATCTTGGCCTTGCGGTTTTTGTAGGTCGTCAGGCCGTGGCCTTCGCCTGGATACACCACCAGCTCCACCGGCACGTTCAGGTACCGATGCAGGGCACGGTGCAGGGCCCGGCTGTGGACCGGCGGACAGCGCTCATCCGCCCCGCCCACGTGGATCAGCGTGGGCGTCCTGATGCGGCCAAACCCGAACACGGGCGAGGCCTTCCGATAGGCGTCCGGCACCTCCCACGCCAGTCCCTGCATGTAGTTGATCACGTGCCCGGGCGTGTCCTCACTCGCCCACTGCAAGAGCATGTCCGCGATCCCCGCCCCGCTGCTGGCCGCCTTGAACCGGTCCGTGTGGGTGATCAGGCAGTTCGTGAGGTAGCCGCCGTTGCTCCAGCCCATCACGCCCAGACGGGCCGGATCGGCAATCCCACGCTCGACCAGGGCGTCCACGCCTTTGAGGATGTCCTGCACCTCGATGTCATTCTCCCGGCCGATCAGCTCCCGGGTGAACTGCTCCCCATATCCGGTGGAGCCCCGGTAGTTCGGGCTGAACAGGGCGTATCCCTTGGCGGGCATCAAGGTCCGCCCGTAGATCCAGAACCGCAGCCGATACATTGTGGCCGCCGTGGGACCGCCGTGGACCTCCACGATGGTGGGCAGCGGGCCGTCGCCGGGCTTGTAATCCGGGGGCAGCTCCAGGATGCCCTCGCACCCCACGCCGTCGGCGCCCGCCCAACTCACGATCTGAACCTGGGGCAGCTTCCAGGTGCCCACCTGCGGGTTGACCCGCGTGATCCGGGTGAGCGAAGACGGGTCGGAACGATCCAGATCAGCGAAGTACACATCCGGCGGGTGGGTCAGCGTGCTCAGAACGCCCGCGACGCGCGTGCCGCTCTCGCTCACGCTGAACGAGTCGACCACGATGTCGCCGGGGGTCAACGGGACAGGTGTCCCAGGGTCGCCCGGACCGTCCGTCGAGATTCTGTAGACCCTCCGGCGAGCCTTCCACTCGCCCAGAAAGCACAGTTCGCGGGTCTGCCCGCGCCAGGCCAGGGCGCCTTCGCTGACATCCGGCTCCCCCGTCCACGCGGGGCGCTGAAGTTGAGGGGCCCCCTCCTTCCACTCCACGACGTACAGGCGAGTCGCGTAGCCGTCGAATGAGGTGGTGAACGCCAGCGCCTGCCCATCCGCCGCCCAGGCAAGATCCTGCATCCAGCCGTACGGAGAGGAGTGATCCAGTCTCCAATCCTCGGGGGTGACCGTCGTCATCTGCCCCGAGCCCACGTCCAGCACGTCCACCCGTGACCAGCCCTCGTGGCTCAGCAGCGTGTCGTCCGGGGCCGTGATCATCGCGATGCGGCTCCCGTCGCGGGTCACCGCGAACTCGCGAATGAACCGCTTCGGGTCCACAATCATCTCCGCCCGCCAGCTCTCCAGGTCCAGTTTCCAGATTTGCGAAATCTTCGTAACGCCGTGCCCGTACTCCAGGTCCGCGAACTTCTCCCGCAGTTCCTTCCACTCCTCCTCAATGTGTTTCTCCGACACCAGGTAGTACAGCACCCTCCCGTCTGCCGAGAGCCGAAAAGCGTTCACGCCGTCCGGCACCCGGGTGACGGGCCGGGGCTCCCCGCCCTCCGCGGACACCCGCCAGACCTGCACGGAACCGTCCCGGGGCGGTTCGTCGTCGCCCGGCCGCACATGGTTGGACAGGAAGTACACGAACTCCCCGTGCGGACCCCAGAGCGGGGAACGGTCAGCAGCCGGCTCGAAGGTCAGCCGTTGCCGCGCGCCAGTGGCACAGTCCGCGACCCACACATCCTGGTTTCGTTTCTCCCGGGGCGGCTCCCACCGTTGCTCCACATACGCCACCCGGGTCCCATCCGCCGACAGGACGCACTGGGAAATCACCCCGATCGAGAAGTAATCCTCGACCTCGATCCTGTGATTCCGGTCGGCAGCCCCTGCACCCCGTGCCGGGGCCACCACCACCAAACCCAGGGCCAGCCACAGACCCACGCGAAAACTCGACATCCGCACGCCTGCACCTCCTCCCTAAAGCAGCAGTCCACTTTTGTTATTGTGCCGGCGGATAGCGCGGCAAACAAGCTCCGGCAGCGTGCCACTGCCGCACCCATCCAGCCAGACACCCGGACCCCCGACCCTCCTGCCATGCAGGGTTGCCAGGCCTGATGGTCTTGCGTATGCTGTCGCGTTGCATTTGGCGTGGACAGACGGGGTTTACGCCGGCCGGAGCCGGGGGACCCAATGTTGTCGTGAGGCGGTCGTCCGGGAATCGAGGACTCGCGAAAAGCCGGACACCCTCGAGAAGACAAACAGGCGAGCCCTTCAACCTGCGGGGATCGTGTGTCCGATAATCCGTTGCGCACGGAGGGCCGTGGCGACCCCGGAACGAACGGGCGCGGGAGGCGTTTGAGGAAGCCGATGAACAGTGAATTGGCGGAAGTCGCGAAGCTGATTGACCAGGGAAACGTGGAAGACGCAGATCACCGGTTGCAGGCGGCGCACTGTGCATCCGAAGAGCAGGGTGACGTGATGTACCTCAAGGCGTGGCTGGCCGAGCGACGCCATGAGTACGAGGCGGCCATCGATCTGTATGAGGACGCTCTGGAGCACGACCCCGAACGCGGAGACGTGAAGTTCCGGCTCGCCTACCTGCTGGATCTGCGCGGCGAGACCGACCAGGCGATCGAACTGTACGAAGACTGCACCGAGAGCCCCCCGGTGTCCGTGAACGCTCTGATCAACCTGGCGGTGCTGTACGAGGACATCGGCCAGTATGCCGACGCGGAGCAGTGCCTCGAGCGGATTCTGGCGGAACACCCCAACCACGCGCGGGCCCGGCTCTTTCTTCGAGACGTGCGGTCCGCCCAGGACCAGTATTACGACGAAGAGATGGAACGGGCCCGCAAGGAGCACAACGCCGTTCTCGACACGCCCGTCAGCGATTTCGAGCTCAGCGTACGCAGCCGCAACTGCCTCAAGCAGATGAACATCAACACGCTGGGCGACCTGCTGCGGATCACGGAGGCGGAGTTGCTGGCGTACAAGAACTTCGGCGAGACCTCCCTCAATGAAATCAAGGCCATGCTCCGCCAGAAGGGGCTGCGCCTCGGTCAATTGCTCGAAGAGCCGCAGGGAGAGTTGCTGGCCATCCGCAAGCCGCCTGTCTCCCAGGGCGACCCGGACATCGTCTCGCGTTCGGTGACGGAACTCGAATTGTCCGCCCGCTCGCGCAAGTGCCTGCAGCGGCTGGGCATTAGCACCCTCGGAGAACTGTCGTCCCGATCGGAACAGGAGCTGCTGTCCATCAAGAACTTCGGCCAGACGTCGCTGAATGAGATCAAGCGCCGCTTGACCGAGCTGGGAATGTCCTTGCGGGCAACACCGCGGTAGATCGGCCGGCGGTCTCGCCATGCGCCTCCGACGCGGGGGCTCGGCCGAATCGCACCGGTGCAAACAGCGCCCGACGGAGCGTGCAACATGGATCACCGACGATTCACCCTCGCCTGCACACTCGCCGTGGCCGCCCTGATGGGCGGAAGCTGCCGCGAACGGGCGCGCAGCCCGCTCGAACTGCCCGACCAGGCCCGGGCCGGTGTGAACGTCCGCGATGTTCGCGTCCTGATTCTGGAAGCCGCAAACGAGTTTCAGATCCGCATCAACGGACCCTACGAGATTCGGAGTCCCTCCACTGGCGTGCTCGCCGAGGGAGAGGGCCTTCCCTGGACCAAGGTCTCCCGGACCACCGGCGACTTTGTCATCGGCGATCGGCGATGGACGACCGCCGCCATTGAAATTGCGCCTCGCGCCAACACCGCCGTCCACGTCTCCCGCCTGCAAGGCGGCGTCTGGAGCGGGCCCCTGGCCTACCCCGGTGTCATCCGGTGCCTGCGGCGCACCGCCACCACGATGGACGTTCTGAACCTCGTGGAGATCGAGCAGTACGTCGCCGGCGTGATTGCCTGTGAGTTGTACGCATCGTTCCATCCGGAGGCGTTTCGCGCCCAAGCCGTCGCGGCCCGCACGTATGCGCTCTACCAGATGGCCAGGCAGGCCAAGGCCGACTACGACGTTAAGGCCACCCAGGCCTCCCAGGTCTACGGCGGCATCCCCACCGGACCCGCGGGCCGAAAGGCCTACGAGGCCGTGAATCACACGCGCGGCATCGTCTGCACATGGTCGTCACCCGCCGGAGAGCGGATCTTCTGCACATTCTACTCCGCGGCGTGCGGCGGACGGACGCAGGCGGCCTCTTACGTTTTCAACACGAAGGATATCCCACCGCTGGCCGGCGGCGTCCGCTGTGAGTACTGCCAGGCCGCCGAGGGCAAGAGCCAGGCGTATCGCTGGCCCGCCACGTCCATCGAGAAGGCCGAATTGACCCAACGGCTGGCCGCCCGGTACGGCTCCGTCCGGTCCATTGGCGCGATCGACCGCGTCGAGGTGGTCGACCGAACAAGCGGGGGACGCCCCGCCACGCTACGCCTGATCGGACAGAGTGGGCGCCACACCACCCTCAAGGCCGAGGAATTCCGCCTTGCCGTCGGCACAAGGACGATGCGCAGCACAAACTGCACCATCGTCGACGAGCCGGGCACGGTCCGATTCACCCACGGGAAAGGCAACGGCCACGGGGTGGGCCTGTGCCAGTGGGGCATGGAAGGGCAGGCCAACCTCGGGCGAAAAGCTGGGCAGATTCTCCTGTTCTACTACCCTGGCTGCCACCTCACCCGGGCGTACTAGGCCTCCTCGCCCCCATCCCGGAACCCCGCTCCCGTCCTGCCTCGCACCCGGACCCTACCGGTTCGGAGGCTCGAATTCCTGCCAATTTCTCTGGAAAATACTCTGGCAAACTGCTGGACAAGTCGCGAGAATCGTCTCTCGGCTAGGCCTGAGAGGTGCCCGGCCTCCGGGACCCACCCAGGTCAATTCTGCAAAAGGAGTATGCGCCATGGCCAAGAAGAAGAGGAAAACAGCGAAGAAGAAAGCCGCGAAGAAGAAAGGAGCAAAGAAGAAAAAAGCTCCGAAGAAAGGCAAGAAGGCCAAGAAAGGCAAGAAGGCCAAGAAAGCCAAGAAGGCCAAGAAAGCCAAGAAGGTCAAGAAGGCGAAGAAAGCCAAGAAGGCCAAAGCGGCGAAGGCCAAGCCCAAGAAGGCCAAGAAGAAACGCAAGCCGAATCCGGCATTCATGCGTCCGCTCATGCCGTCGCCGGAACTGGCGGAGGTCGTCGGCAAGGCGCCCCTCCCGCGGGCCGGCGTCGTGCAGAAGCTCTGGGCCTACATCCGCAAGAACGGATTGCAGGACCAGGCCAACCGCCGCATGATCAACGCCGACGACAAACTCAAGGCCGTCTTCAAGGGCAAGTCGCAGGTCAGCATGTTCGAAATGAACAAGCTGGTCGCCGCGCACCTCACCTGACCTGGTGTTGTGCAGCGCAAAACGGGCAGACGCGTTGGGGGACAACCCGGTCCACTGACGCGTCTGCCCGTTTGTTCCGGCAGATCGAATGCCGTCTGGCTGACCGCCACGGCCAATCAGAAGAACCCGCCAAACATCCAGATCAACACGTTCCCCACACAGCTTCCGTTAATAAGTGTGCCGGTCATGGTCAGGGCCACCAGTAACGCCTTCTTCTTCATGGTTTGTCCATCTCCGCAGGTTCCGTAACTCGTCTCCGGTTCGTCCGGCCTCGCACGGGCGAACGGCGGGCCGACAGGCATTCTCCCCGTCCGTCTCGTTCGTGCAAGTCGCCGCCGCCACACGCCCGAACGACAGGCACGGAGCCCGTCACGTCCCATCCCCAGGCGTACGATCGGTTCCCCACGGTCGCGAGGCGGGCGTGGCTCGTGCCCCCAGGTTCGCCCGCACCGCATGCGGGGCATAGCTGATCACGATCCAACCGTCCGTCACCGCCAGCGCAGGACCCAGGAGCCCGACCTGAACGTACCACACCCCGTCCGGGTCCCGCCGCAGCACCGGCGCCCACGGGCTCGGTGGTGCAGCATCCGGCGCCGGGGCAGACGCGCGTTGAACCGCTCCCAGAATCCGGTCCACGGCACGCCCGACCGTCTGCGTCGGACCGTCGGTCTCCACCAGCACCGTGCAGAACAGCGGGATGCCCAACGGATGCGGAGGATGGTCGTGGAGAATGACAACCTCGCCAAACAGCTCGAGGAAGTCCGATTCCGCCGACCAGTCACCGCCCGCCACGACGCGGTCCCACGCCCGCGCCCACGCCTCCTGCGCGGACGGACTCTGTGAAGCCAGGTACGCCCGCACGCCACGGCGGATCAAATCCGACCCCGACACGGCCAGCACCGCCGCCCGACTCGCGCCCGCGGGCACGAACCGCTCCCACGGACGCCGTGCCGACCTGGATACCGTGATCGGAATCAGCCGGTCCCCGTCCGGCATCCGCAGAAATGAACAGGCCTCCACGAACCGGCCGTCCAGCCCGACCCCCCAGTACCCCCGCTGTAACGCATCCAGTCGCAGCGCGGCCAACACGTCGCGAGTGGTCCCCTCCATCATCGCTCCCAGTTGGCCGCGCAGGCGAACCGCGTCCACGTGGATTTCCAGGAAGGGATGCGAGGCCCCACACGCACTCCTCGCGGCACGCAACCACGGGTCCTCCGCCAGGGACGCCTTCGAATCGCGGACCACGCGGGCAATCCGCCCAAAGGAACCCGCCCCCACGCCCACGATAAAGAACTCGTCCGCGACGCCCCATTCAAACACCCATCCCGGCAACCGTTCATCCGACAAGCGATGGACGGCCAGCTCATCCACGCTGCGCTGCTCCATCACGGAGTGTGATCGGTCCGTGTAGAGGTTCAGCAGCTCCTGAATGCGCCGTGCCACCGGCTCCGGATTCGACCCGGTCGCAAACACCAGCGCTCCCTCCAGCCGCCGCAGCCGATGCCCGCCGCCGGGCAGCGCAGCAGCCTCCACATCCAGCAGAATCGCCGCCGCCGGATACCGAGAAAGCAACGGCAACGAGCCGATTACGTCCGCCACGACACGCGAGTCGGCGCTCATCTCTCCCGCCAGCCCCAACTGACGCGCCTGCCGCAGCAGCATCGCCACAACGTCCCAGCCGCCCCCCGCAGACGCGCCGGGCCCGGATGAGGCCGCCGGCGAATCAAGGATGATTGCGGCCGCGGCCTCGCCCGGAATCACTCCGGCCAGGTCCGCCGGCCGCGTCGTCGGAACCGCCGCGCCCAGAAACAACGTGAGTGCAACCATCATCGCGGAATCAGCGTCAACAGAGACATCTCAGGCGGACAGAACAACCGCACGCGCGGCGACATGCCCCGCTCATGCCCGACGCCGCGGCTGACGTACGTGTACACGCCGTTCACCCGCGTCAACCCGCCGGCGGCCGTCGCGCGGGGGGCCTGACACGCCGTCACCAACGGCCCCAATCCGGGAATCTGCACCTGCCCCCCGTGCGCGTGCCCGGATACGACCAGGTCCACGCCGTCTCCGGCCCGCAAGCCTAGCACCACATCCGGCGTGTGGGAAACCAGAATCCGGGCGTCACAGTCCCTCATCTCGCCAAGCGCCCGGACGGCCCCCTCGGCCGCCGGCCCGGCAAACCAGAACTCCACGCCCCCGATGGCCAGTGTCCGGCCGCCGACCCGAACCCGCGTCACTTCGTTGTCCAGCAGACGGATGGCCGTTCCCTCAAACATCCGCAGCAGATTCCTGCGGTCATCGATATTCCCCTGCACGGCGTGGACCCCGCCCGGCGCATCGAGCCGGGCCAGAAGCTCTCGCAGGGCCGGAAGTTCCTGCTCAAACATCCCCGGCGCCGGCTGGAAGAAGTCGCCCGGCAACAGGATGATGTCCGGGCGAAGCGACAGCAGCCGATCGACCGCCTGACGCTCGTACTCGGTCACCCGATCCGTCTGAAGATCGGCGAGCACCCCTACACGAATCGGCGGCCCGGCGGGGCTCCCACGAAGAATCGGGACCTCCACCGCCTCCACCACGAGTCGGTACGGTTCCACGAAGGTCGCCCGCACGGTCACCGGGATGGTCAGCAGGCAAAACCCGGCCAGCACCACCACCGGAACGCTGAACGGACGCGGACCGCCCCTCCATCGAGCGACCACCGCCCCCGCCACAATGGCCAGGGCGAACGCCGGCGCCAGCACGGCCACAACCCCGTACACAAGGTGCGCCAGACCGAAAAACCGGACCCCAAGAAGCACGTGCAACGGCAACTTTGCCGCAAACAGCACCGACCCGGCCGCCGCGGCGGCCAGCACGTGTGACAGGCGAACATACGGGTTGCGACCCACGCGACGCGAAACCCGCCCACACCAGGCCAGCACCAGCCCGACAACCAGCCCGTCAAGCAGGGTTGAGAAGACCAGGATAGCTGTCCAGCCCCTCATGCCAGGTCATACGAACCAGCGAGCCCCGGGTTCGCCGTGGCACGGGGCCGCCCTGGCCGCCCTCTTCTCACTCTCCATTGCCGCGGCAAAATCCGGTAGACTGGTTCCTCGTGCGAAAGCCCGTGCTTCCCAACGTGTCCCTTGCGGCGAAGTGCCGATTCCTCTTCGGCGTCGCCGTCCTGCTGATTCTGGCGGCCACCCTGCTCGTCCCCTGGGTGCAGATGGCCAGCCTCAGCAACCATCTGGCCGTCCTCAAGGCGGAGCAGATGGCCGGGACGGCTTACCTCCTGACCGACCTGTCCCGGCCCGACTGGCACGCCGCCCAGAACGATCTGAACCAGCGGTGGGCCACCTATGCCCGCCGGTTCGATTTTGACCGCTCCCACCCCCCGCCCACCCTCATCTCGCTCGAACAGGCGAGGGTCCGTGGGGACGAGGGCTTCGTCAACACGGCGATCCGCCAGTTGCAGGCGTACCCCACCCAACCGTACTACTGGACGATCGGGAAACGAGACGGGCAGGATCTTCTCAAGGTCGCGATGGCCGTCCGCGCCGCGGAGACCGAACCCAACCCCGGCAGCCTGAAAGGCATCATCGAGGTGCGCATGCCCCTCAAGGGCGAACTGGGCATCTGGAACTGGATCGTGACCGTCTCGGCCGGCCTTTCCGGCGGCCTACTGGCCCTGCTGGTGTTCTACCTGATCACGCAGAAGCTGATTCTCTCGCCCGTTCGCCGGCTCCGCCGCCTGGCCGACCAGGTGGCCCAGGGTGACCTGGCGGCGCGCTCGGACATCGCCACGCGGGACGAGTTCCAGGATCTGGCCACCAGCTTCAATGAGATGCTGCACCACCTCCAGACCGCGCAGGAAAAGCTCGAAACCATCAACCGCTCGCTGGACGCGAAGGTCGACGAGCTCGCCAACGCCAACGTCGCGTTGTACGAGAGCAACCGCCTCAAGAGCGAGTTCCTGGCCAACGTCAGCCACGAGCTGCGCACGCCGCTGGTGTCCATCATCGGCTTCGCCGAGCTCGTTCGCGACGCGCAGGACAGCCCCCCCAAAGACCGGTCACGCCTCAAGCGGTACTGCGAGAACATCTACACCAGCGGTCGGATGCTGCTGGACATCATCAATGATCTGCTCGACCTGGCCAAGATCGAGGCCGGCAAGCTGGAACTGCACGTCAGCCGGTTTGACATCCGAGAAGTCTGCCAGACCCTCGTTGACTTCGTGCAGCCCCTGGCGGACAAGCGGAACCTCCGCCTCACCCTGGAAGTCGACGACGGCCTCCCGGAGATGGAGTCCGACTCCGGCAAGATCAAACAGGTCCTCTACAACCTCCTGAGCAACGCCCTCAAGTTCACACCGGACGGGGGCTCGGTGTGCCTGCACGTCTGCCCCGCCGACGGACATGTTCCCATGGTGCGGATTGCGGTGCGCGACACCGGCCCCGGCATCCCCGGGGAGCTGCACGAGCAGGTCTTCGAGAAGTTCAAGCAGGCGGATGCCTCCGTCACCCGTGAGCACGGCGGCACCGGCCTGGGCCTGGCCATCACCCGCGAGCTGGTTCACATCCTGGGCGGGGAGATCCGGCTGGACAGCGAACCCGGCCAAGGCTCAACCTTTACCGTGATCCTTCCTGCCCGGGCACTCGCCGTCGGATCCTCTGACCACCCCCAAACGACCGCCCGGACCGGCGCCTGAACGCCGCCCCCGACGGCGCCGCTCCTTGCACAGCCCCTCCTTACGCCCGTTTCTGCAGAACGAAGAACACGTAACTGAACGTGTTTCCATAGCGCCGCGTGATGTCCAGCTCCCGGTCCATTTCGTCAAGGACCTGCGCCAGCATCGGGTCTGCCGCGGCCTCCGGCCGCAGCATTGCCACCCGCGCGGCAAGCGGCGTCAGGTACTCATCCCACCACGCCGCGCCGGGCAAAACGAAGTCATCCACCACCTCGAACCCGGCCTCCTCCGCAATTTTTCGATTCCCTTCCGCCGTCGTAATGGCCGGATACACCGACTCCCAGAACGCCTTCACCTCGGCCGGCGGCGTGTCCGTCAGCCATGCCGCCTCGCTGGCCACCAGGCATCCACCCGGCCGCAGCATCGGCCGCCAGCGACGGAGCCCTTCCCCGAAGCCCAGGATGAAGATCGCCCCTTCGCACCAGATCAGGTCGACCGACTCGGGCGCGTCCGTCAGGCTGTCAAACGACTGGCACCGCGTCACGATCCGCTCCGCCAGCCCGGCCGCCGCCGCGGACGCACGAAGCTGCGCGAGAAACGGCTCGTGGAAGTCCACCGCGGTGATCGGCACGTCGAGCTCCCGCGCCAGAACCAGCGTCTGCCGCCCCGGCCCGCAGCCGAGGTCCAGGATCACCGGGTTGTCCGGTAGACGCGGCAGCCGCCGTATGGCCTCCCGCGTGGCCGCGTCGCTGCCCGGGCCTTCGCGCGGCAGATCGCAGTGCAGCCTGAAGAACGCTCTCCAGTAGTCATCCATCCGATCGCTTCTTCCTTTTTCCGCGAACTCCATACTCTGCCCATCTCACGCAGCGTCACCCGCGACGCCCGCCCCGAAACACGCTCAGGATTGTACTCGAAATCCCCTTCCTCTTCCCAGTCGATCGCGTGATACCGCGCGCCACCGGCAGAGTTGCCAACAGCCGGACCAACGGGTAAGCTGTTATCAACGAGAACCTTGGGCGATTAGCTCAGTTGGCCAGAGCGCCTCGCTTACAACGAGGAGGTCGGTGGTTCGAGCCCGCCATCGCCCAGTTGCATGGGGCGACTGCGCCTGCGCCGGCGAGGCAGATGGGGGCCGATCCGGGTTTCCCACCTCGTCCGCTGCCGATCGCGGAATGGCGATGACGACCCGTGCCGAGTTCCGCCTGTGCTATGCGTCGAGCACGATTCGCGCCGTGTCGGCGGCAGTTTCTCCTGCCAGGGTCAGCCGGGAATCCTGAGCCGGCGCCTCAGGATGTCGAGTCGTCTCACGGGAGCCCTCACCGATGCCGGTCGCACGCGCAATCACTCGTACCACGGGCGTGGCATCCGCCGCGTTTCTCTGTCTTCTCGCGATGGTCCTCGCATGGTCCTGCGTGCCTCGCGTTCGGGGAGAATCCGCCCCAAAGCCCAACATCCTGTTGATCCTGGTCGACGACATGGGCTATGGCGATCTCGGTTGCTACGGCTCCAGGGAGATCCCCACCCCAAGCATCGACGCTCTCGCATCGGCCGGTGTGCGCTGCACGCAGGGGTACGTGAGCAGCTCGGTCTGCGCCCCGTCGCGCGCCGGGCTGATGACCGGGCGATACCAGAACCGCTTCGGCTTTGAACACAACCCAACCTACGAAAGCCCTCTGCCCGGCGAGCAAATCGGCCTGCCAAAGGACGAACGGACGATCGCGGACCGACTCAAGGCCGGCGGCTATCACACAGCCTGCATCGGCAAGTGGCATCTCGGAGAGACGGCCGCGTGGCAGCGGCCCAACGCACGCGGGTTCGATTACTTCTTCGGCATGCTCGGCGGGTATCATCACTACTTCCCCACGATCCGAAAGCACCACCTCTACCGCAACACGGAACCGGTCACCTGCATCGACGAGCCCTACCTCACGGACTGGCTCACGACAGAGGCGATCGACTTCATCACCCGCGTGCCGGCGGGCGAGCCCTGGTTCGTGTACCTCGCGTACAACACCCCGCACACACCGCTCGAGGCCAAGGAAGAGGACCTTCAGCGTTTCGCACACATTCCCGACCAAACCCGCCGCACGTATTGCGCCATGCAGCACTGCCTGGACGAGAACGTGGGCAGACTCATCCGGCATCTGCGCAACACCGGCCAGTGGGACAACACGTTCATCGTGTTTCTCAGCGACAACGGCGGCGCCTGCGACGTCAACCGTGCCATCAACGCCCCCCTCCGCGGGCAGAAATCAACCAAGCTGGAGGGCGGTCTCCGCGTGCCGTTCATTTTCACCTGGCCGGCAACCCTGCCTGCCGGTGAACGATACGACCAGCCGCTCATCGCCCTCGATCTGCTGCCGACGTTTCTTGCCGCCGCCGGATTGCCCCCCCCGCAAGCCGAACAACAGCGGCTCAGAAACCCAAAGGAAAAGAAGACGACGAGGCATTTCGACGGCGTAGACCTGCTTCCCTACCTGCGCGGACAGCGTGGGCAGGATCGTCCGCATCAGACCCTCTACCTGCGCAGGGCGCTCTGGGGGGCGGCCATCCGCCATGGTGACTGGAAGCTCCTCCGCCTGCCCGATCGCGCGCCAGAGTTGTACGACCTTGCGAACGACATTTCCGAACGCACCAACCTGGCCCGCCAGCACCCCGAGAAAGTGGCCGAGTTGATGGCCAAACTGTACGACTGGGAAATGAGCCTCGAACGCAATCCGATGTGGATCGACGACTTCAAGTGGATGCAGCGCACGCGCTCGCTCTATGATCGGGAATACGAACTCCTTCAGCCGGCGTCGGCCCCGGGGACGAACACCCACACCCGGAATCCGCAAGCGGTGGAAAACAAGAACTCACCCACGGCCGACGAGAGAATCAATCGGTGACGCAAGGCGCGACCCCAGACCCCTCGTCAGCGGCATGACGGGGCCCTCGCCGGCGAACCGGCGTTAATGCGAAACAGCACCGGCGCGCTTTGCGACATCCTACGCAATAACACACAAGAAGATACGCCGATCCGGCCCATCGGCCGTTGCCGGGCCTCGGCCGAGGAGGTAGCGTGGAGGCACGGCCCCCTTGCCGCCGAGCGCGTGGCCCGGCGCGGGTGGCCGCATGTCGTGCAAGCCGGATGGTCAACGCCATGGAACCGCATCAGCCCACCGATCTGGAACGGCAAACCGGGTTCAATCGTCGCGAGTTTCTTCGTCAGGGCGCCGTTGGGGCCGGACTGCTGCTGGGTACGCCCCATCTGTGGGCTCAGCAGACCAGTCGGCCTTCCCCGCCACCCAGGCCGAAAACCAACATCGACGACGCGCTGAAGGCGCCCCGGACGCGCTTCTCTCTGCCCGGCCTGTTTCCGGGCAAGGTCGCCCAGGTGCAGGATGATGCGGCCGTGGCGGACGGCAAGTTAGCCAAGGACGTGATCGCGAAGATGTTCGCCCGCGGGTTGCAGGCCCTAACCGGGCTGGATGCGAAGGAGAGCTTCCGGCTGCTCTTCACCCGTGACGACGTGGTGGGCATTAAGGTCAACCCCGTGGGGCCCGGGCTGATCAGCACGCGGCCCGAGCTGGTGCAAGTGATCATCGACTGGCTGGCCGACAACGGCCTGCCAAAGCAGAACATCGTCATCTGGGACCGGTTCGACTTCATGCTGAGGGACGCGGAATTCACGGCGGAGCGCTTCCCGGGCGTGCAAATCGAGGGGCTGCAAACGATGGAGGAGGACCTGCCGGAAGGCGAAAACGCCGACCACAGCCGCTGGCGGGACAAGGAGGGCAACCACGTCAGCGCCCCGAACTTCGACCGCGACGTGTCCTACTGGGCGGACGTGGACGGCCCGAAGGACCTGCCGTACTTGAACCAGCACGTGTTCAACGGAAAGCACTCGTACTTCGGCAGGCTGCTGACGCAGAAACTGACCAAGATGATTAACGTGCCCGTCTTCAAGAACACGGGCAACGGCATCTCCATGGCGACCAAGAACCTGGGCTACGGCGCCATCTGCAACACGAGCCGCCTGCACGAACCGCTGTTCTTTGATGTGTGTACCGAAGTGCTGGCTTTCCCGGTGATCCGGGACAAGCTGGTGCTGAACGTCACCGACGGCCTGCGCGGCCAATACGAGGGCGGGCCCATGCCCGCCGCCCAGTTCGCCTATGACTACAAGACGCTGTTTCTGGGCACCGATCCGTTCGCCCTGGATTCCGTCTGTCACAACCTCATGGTGGAGAAACGCAAAAGCGAGGGGATCAAGGTCAACGAGCACCCCAAGTACACGGAGTACCTCCGGTACGCCGAACGCCTCGGCCTGGGCGTCGTGGACCCGGCCAAGGTCAAGGTGGTTCGGGCATAGAGGAAGATCACGGCGAGGGTTTCGGTATGAGGCGGATCGGATGCTGGGCATGGGTCCCGTTTGTGGCAGCCTTCGCCGGTTGCCAGCATGGAAGAACGATCGAAATCGCTGCTAACCCGGAGCCACCTCCCTCTGCTGCGCAGGCGGTTACAGAAGTCCAACCGCCAGGCCCCCCGGAAGGCTGGACGCCGGCCGCACCGCCGCGCCGATTTGTCGGGGCCGATCTGTTCAACCACATCAACGGCGCCGCGGAGGTCTTCCTGGAGCTTGGCTTCCGGCGGGTTTGGGTCCAAAGCTACGACCGCGATAACACGTCGCTCGATTTGCAGATCTACGAAATGGAAAGCCCCGCCGCCGCCCGCGCAATGTTTCTGCGGCTGCGCGGCAAGGGTACGGCCGCACCGGGCGTGACGGGCCGAAACGTCGGCAACCGCTACCAGATCACCGCGCAGCAGAGCCGGTTTTTCGTGCAGGTGAACAACCCCGAGGGCAACGAGGGTGACACGCCCGCCATGGCAGAGCTGGCCAATCGGACGCTGCAGAGCCTGCCGGCCGATGAAGAGGTCAGCATCCTTGCGATCCTGCCGAACGAGGGAAAGGTGCCGGGGTCTGAGGCGATCGTCCGGGGGCCATATACGCTGCAATCCATCTGCACGCTGGGCGAAGGCGACGTTCTGCACATGAAAGGACAGGTGTTCGGCGCAGCCGCCGATTACGAGACGAAGGCGGACGGCCGATTCACGCGTCTGGTCATCCCGTACCCCGACGCCGACGCCGCCCGCGCTGCGTTCGCGAACCTGCAGGGCCACCTGGACCCCGAACTCCGGCCCGTGCGGCACGACGAGCGATCCATCGTGTTCCAGGACTACCGAAACCAGTTCGGCATCGTGGCCATTCGCCAGAACACCATCGACATCCGCGTGGGCCTGTCACGCGATCCGGGCCCGGAGTAGCGAACGCTTCACTCCTTGGGGGCAAACTCCTCCGCCGTGCAGAATGACGATGCGGGCAGGCCGGCGGAATTGAAGAGGGTCGCGCTGGCGGTGTCTTTCCAGGCGTACCGGACGGCCACGGGCGCGGGCACCCCCTCGCTCCACACCAGCAGGGTCTTGCCATCGATCTTGGCCTGGGCAGGCATGTATCGGCCGTCCGCACCGCAGATCTCAAAGTTGTCCAAGGGAGCGCCGGCCACCAGGCCCTGTCCGACGTGGGCAAAAGCCAGCCGGGCGCGGTTGCCCTCCACGACCAGCGAGCGGTACAACGGGCCGCTGCACGGGCCTGGATTGCTGTCGTACGTCTTCGCGAGCGCCCACAGCGCAAGCCGCCGGCCGACCTCCTGCTTGTTGGCCGGATGGATGTTCCCCACGTCGCCGATGTCCAGCGTCACCACCATGCCGGTATTCGGCACGTCCAGTGTCCGTCGCTGGGCATCGCGCAAGGCCGGCACGTTGCCCTTCGTGTCGTTGTAGTTGTACGGAGCGATCTGCACGAAATAGAAGGGGAAGTCGGGCCGGTTCCACAGCGTGCGCCAGTCGCGAATCATGGCGGGGAAGAGCCGCGCATACTGGGCGGGCCGGCTCGCGTTGGACTCGCCCTGGTACCAGATCGCACCCCGAATGCCGAACGGCACGACGGGCGCGATCATCCCGTTGTACAACACGCTCGGCCAATTGGGACCAATGGCCGATCCCGCCGGAAACTTCGGCAGCTTGTCCAGCGCAACGCCTGCCCGATACCGCCACTCGCCGGCCAGGGGAATCGCCCCCGCCTCGTCCCCCGCCGGATAAAGACGGAACTGGTTTGCCTTGCCCATCAATCCGCCCGCCCCGCCCGTGTCGACCACGCGTACGGCCAACACGTTCTTTCCCGCCTTCACGGCCGATGCGGGCACGGAGTAACGGCGCGCTTCCTGCCAGCGCCCCACCTCCTGCACGGCCCCAACCCGCGTGCCGTTGACAAACGTCTCGTCCATGTCGTCGATCGGCCCGAACTCGATCGCCAGTTCGCGACCCGCCCAGGCGGCCGGCAGGTCAACCTCTCGACGCAGCCAGACAATTCCGTCAAACCCGGGCAAACTCTGGTCTTCCCAAGCGCCAGGCACCGTGATCGTGCCCCATTCAGCTTCCTCAGCTTCCTCAGCTTCCTCCAGTGCCGCCGACGCCCACTTGCCCTCACAGCCCGGGTCCAGGCTTTCGGCTTTCTTCCACCACTGCTCTGCCTCACGAACCTGGCGCTCCGCCAATGCCCCGGCTTGTTCCCGCTCCGCTTTCAGCGCGTCCAGGCCGTCGTTGAAGTCGCCCAGCGATCGAAGCGACGCCTCACTGGTCCAGGACTCCGCGGGAGTGCCGCCCCACGAGCTCTGAATAAGGCCGATCGGCACGTCCAGCGAGCGAGCCAGTTCCCGCCCGAACAGGTACCCCACGGCGCTGAAGCTTTTGACGGTCTCCGGCGTGCAAACTTCCCACGTGCCCACACAATCCGTCTGCGGCTCAGGCTTGGCGGTGCGAGCCACCTTGAAGAGCCGGATGAACGGCAAGCTGGCCGCCGCGACCTCCGCCTCACCGTTGAAGACGCCGTGGGCGAACGACCACTCCATGTTCGACTGGCCGGAGCACACCCAGACTTCGCCGATGAGCACGTCCTCCAGCCGGATGACATTCGTGCCGCTGACGGTGAGCGAGTACGGCCCCCCTGCCGCCGGCGTGCGAACGGCCACCCGCCAGGTGCCGTCCCGTGCGGCCGTGGCTTCCATGTTCTGCTCCAGCCAGTCCGCCTTCACACGCACCTTTTCTCCCGGATCGGCCCAGCCCCAGATGGGCACGGTGTCCTGCTGCTGAAGAACCATGTGGCTGCCGAACACGGCGGGCAGCCGCACCTCCGCTCCAGCAATCGCCGTCAGCACAAGAAGGGCGGTCACAGTCAAACAAGGCGCAAGCACTCGATGAAAGCGGGACATGCCTAATCCTCCGGAAGATGTAATCGGGCAACTCGACCCAGCGGGGTCCGCGTCAACGGCGGGTATGATACGGCCGGCAGTCGGCGTCGTCACGGCAGTGCGGCCGGCTTGCGGCGAGGAATCCAGCGGCCCCAGCCGGCAGCATCGAGCACACGGTAGTCCTGCACGATGACGCGGCCCCGGCAAAGGGTCCATTCCGGGAAACCCGCCAGAAGCCAATTCTGATACGGGCTCCAGTCGGCGCGGGTCTCCATCCGGTCCGGCACCACCCGGGCGCGGTGTCGCGGGTCGATGATGCATAAGTCGGCATCAGCGCCCCGAGCGATCACGCCCTTGGCCGGGTAGAGCCCCATGAGCCGGGCAGGGTTCGCGCAGCACAGGGCCACCATACGTGACAATGTAACGCGTTTCCTGAGCACACCGTGCGTGAACAGTAGCGGGACGAGCGTTTCCGTACCGGGCAATCCGGAGGGCGCGTTCGTCCAGTCACCGCCCCAGGAATCCCTTTGGGCCGCGGTGAAAGGGCAATGGTCGGTTGCCACCACGCTGATTTCGCCGCGTCGCAGGCCCTCCCACAGCCGCTGGGCATCAGTCTTCTTCTTGACCTGCGGTGAGCAGATGTAGCGGTGGCCGTCGGGCCGCCGGAACACGGAATCATCCAGCACAAGGTATTGCGGGCACGTTTCGGCGAATGCGTGCATACCGCAGGCCCGAGCGGCCCGCAGCAACTCGGCGCCTTCGCCGGTGGAAAGGTGGACGACATAGAGCCAGCCGCGAGTGGCCTGCGTCCAGGTCAGAACCCGCTGGACGGCCTCGGCCTCGATGAAGTTCGGCCGGGTCATCGCGTGCAGCCGGGCGCCATGCTTCCGCATCATCTCCGGCGTGTGGAACCGGGCGATGAGCTCTTCGAGAACCGCATCCGACTCGGCATGCACCAGGAGCATGGCGCCCAGACGCTGGCAGGCTTCCAGCGCGTTGTACAGCGCGCGGTCGTCGGACATCAGGCCCCGCCGGCTATACGTCATAAAGGCCTTGAACGTCGGGCAGCCCAGCTCGACCATGCGGGCCAGCTCGTGCCCCTGCCGGTCCCAGTTCGTGAGGCAAACGTGGCAGCCGTAGTCGATGCAGGGCCGGCCGTCGGCCAGGGCGCGGAGCTTTCCGACGGCCTCCTCCAGCGACTCGCCCGGAGCCGGCGTCGCGAAATCGATCAGCGTGGTGACACCCCCATGTGCCGCGGCCCGAGGGCCGGTGCTCCAGTCATCACTGGAGACCCTGTCGCCGCACTGCAGCTCCAGGTGCACGTGGGCATCGACCGCCCCGGGAATGACATACTTCCCGCGGGCGTCGATGAGCTTCGTCCGCGGCCCGGCCTGCCGCGCAAGCTGCCGATCCACCGCGGCAATGCGCTGTCCGCGAATCCCGACGTCCGCCCGCCGGCGCCCGTCCGCGTTGACCACCGTGCCGCCGAAGATGATCGTGTCGAATCGCATGGCCAGGTTCCCTCGCGACGGTGCCGACCGGGCTGTGCCCCCACCACAACGTATCATCCGACGCCCTCCCGCGGCGTCAAGAGAGAGACGATCCGGCGCTTTTCGCGAATCCCGAGTAACCGTATACTGACCGCGGGAGACGGAATCCTCATGGGCATCGGCGAAGACAGGCCGCGTGTCGACGGGCTTGACAAGCTGCGAGGCGCCGCCGCGTACGTAGACGACCTGCGCGTGGAAGGCGTGCTGCACGGCGCCACCGTCCGGACACCGGCCGCGCGGGGGCAAATCACGCAGATTCACTTCGATCCGGGCATTCCCTGGAACGAGTACGTCATTGTGGATCACCGGGATGTCCCCGGCAAGAATCACGTCGCGTCGATCGAGACAGACCAGCCGGCGCTTGTGGAAACGGAATTCCGCCACAAGCATGAACCCGTGTTGCTGCTGGCCCATCGGTCGCCGGCCGCGCTCCGCCGAGGCGTCCAAGGCGTCCGCGTGGAGTACGAGCCGTTGCCCGCGGTGGAAGACCCGCTGGCCGGGCTGACGAGCGACCGAATTCAGCACGGGCCGGACAACGTCTTCAAGCGGATCGACATCCGCAAGGGTGACGTGAATGCGGCGTTCGCCAGGGCCGCCCACGTCATCGAAGGCGAATATCGAACCGGCGCCCAGGAACACGCATACATCGAGCCGCAGGGCATGTTGGCCACATCCGAGCCGGACGGAGTGGTCGTCCTCGGCAGCATGCAGTGCCCATACTACGTGCTCAAATCCCTGTGCGCGGCGTTGGGCCGATCGGAGCAGGAAATCCGCGTCATCCAGACCGCCACGGGCGGCGCATTCGGCGGCAAGGAGGATTACCCCTCCGTCATCGCGATTCACGCGGCGCTGCTCGCGCTGAAAGCCGGCGCCCCCGTCAAGATCATCTACGACCGCCAGGAAGACATGGCCGCCACGACAAAGCGGCACCCAAGCTGGGTTCGCCACCGTACGGCCATCGACGAAGCAGGCCGCCTGATTGGCGTGGAGAGTGAAGTCGTAATGGATGCCGGCGCGTACGTCACGTTGTCGCCGGTGGTGCTCAGCCGGGGCGTGCTGCACGCCCTCGGCCCGTACGCATGCGAGAACGTCCACATCCACGGTGAGGCGCGCCTCACGAATTCGCCGCCGTACGGAGCGTTCCGCGGGTTTGGAGCCCCCCAGACGCTTTTCGCCCTGGAACGCCACATGGACGCAGTGGCCCGCCGCCTGGACCTTGATCCGGCCGAGTTCCGCCGCCGCAACCTGCTGCGCGACGGCGACCGCATGGCCACGGGGCAGGTGTACCGCGACGGCGTGGACCTGGCAAGGCTCATGGACGACGCCCTGGAACACGCCGCATACGCACAGCGTCGTGAGGAATACAGGCGCTTCAACGCCTCGCATCCGTACCTGCGCCGGGGCATCGCCCAGGCGACGTTCATGCACGGCGCCGGCTTCACCGGCAGCGGCGAAACGATGCTGGCCTCGGAGGTCTGGGTGGAGGGCCATGCGGACGGCACCGTGGAAGTGCTGACGGCTAACACCGAGATGGGCCAAGGCGCCTTCACAGTCCTTGCGCAGGTGGCCGCCGACACGCTGGGGCTGACAAACGAGCAGGTAAAGGTGGCGGTGCCCGACACCCACCGGGTTCCGAACAGCGGCCCGACGGTGGCCAGCCGGACCACAATGGTGGTCGGCAAGCTTGTGGAGCGTGCCTGCCTGGATCTGGCGGCCACCGTGGACGGCGCCGCCGGCCGGTCCTTCTGCGAGAAGGTTCGGGCGTGGCACCAGGCTCACCCGGGCAAACGGCTGGTCGGGCGGGCGAAATACAAGACGCCGCCGGAAATCCACTGGGATGACGCCACGTACCAGGGCGACGCGTACCCGTGCTATGCCTGGGCCACGTACGTCGCGGCGGTGGAGGTGGACCTGCGCACGTACGGCGTGCAGGTGACAGACTTCGTGGCCTTTCAGGAGGTCGGCAGGGTCATCAACCCCACGCTGGCCCGCGGGCAGATTCAGGGCGGCGTCGCCCAGGCAATCGGATGGGCGCTTCTGGAAGACGTCGTGCTGAAAGACGGGGCCATGGCAAACACCCAATTCGCCAACTACATCATCCCGACCAGCAACGACCTGCCGCCGATCCGTGTTTTTTTCGAGGAACAACCCACCCCGTACGGCCCCGGGGGCGCCAAGGGCATCGGTGAACTGCCGATGGACGGGCCGGCGCCGGCCGTCATCAACGCCGTGTGTGACGCGCTGCAGACGTCCATCCACGAAATCCCCTTGACGCCGGAGCGACTGATGCAACACCTGGATGGTACCGACCATGACTGATCTCGACCTGTCATTCATGCTCAACGGAAAGCCGGTTCGCCTGCACGTGCGGCCGGACGCGCGGCTGCTGGACGTGCTGCGGTACGATTGTGGCTGCACCGGCGCCAAGGAAGGCTGCGGCGAAGGCGAATGCGGCGCGTGTACCGTCCTGCTGGACGGCCTGCCGGTGAACTCGTGCCTGGTCCCGGCGTTCCAGGTCGCGGGCCGATCGGTGGAGACCGTGGAGGCGGTCGGGCCGGAGGTGACGGGCCCGCTGAATCGGACGGGCACGGCCCAATGCGGCGCGTGCTCGCCCGGCATCGTGGTGATGACCCGGTGGCTGCGCGAACACCCGGAGGTTTTGCAGGACGCCACGTTGAGGCAGTTCATGAGCGGCAATCTGTGCCGTTGCACGGGGTACGACTCCGTCATTGCGGGCGTGGCGAGTGTTCTAGACCCTAAGGAGGCGACCGGCGGTGAAGGTGCTTCAGCCTGACAACCTGGCCGATGCGCTGCAGTTGCTGGCAGAGCCGGACGGCGCCCCCGTTCCCATCGCCGGCGGGACGGACCTCTGCGTGCATTGGCCCGCTCGGGACCTCGACAACACCCGGTTCCTCGACCTGTCGCGCGTCGCCGGGCTGTCCCGCCTCACGCTGACGGACAACGCATTGGAAATCGGGGCTCGCACAACGTACTGGGACCTCATCTGCGCGGCCGACGTGGCGAAGGCATTCCCCTTGCTGGCCCAGGCCGCCCGGCTGGTGGGCGCGATCCAGATTCAAACGCGCGGAACATGGGCCGGCAACATCGCCAACGGCTCGCCGGCCGCGGACGGCGTGTTGGCCCTGATGGTGTGCGACGCGTCCATCGTACTGCAATCCGTCCGCGAAACTCGCGAGGCGCCGCTCGACGGCTTTTTTACCGGGTACAAGCAAAGCGTTCGGCGGCCGGACGAGTTGATCGTCGCCATTCGCCTGCCGCGCCGGGCGTACACGTTCGAGTGGCTGGCCAAGGTCGGAGCGCGGCGGGCCCAGGCCATCTCGAAGGTCGGGGTCGCCATGACTCGCAGTGAAAACGGCTGGCGCGTGGCCGCAAACAGCGTTGCCCCCTTCGTCTGCCGCTGCCGGGCGCTGGAAGCCGCATTGAACGCCGGACGCACCTTCACCAGCCCCCAGAACGTGCGATCCCTCCTGTCGGCTGACGTCGCGGCGATCACGGACCTGCGATCCACCGCCGAATACCGCGAGCGGGTCCTCAGCCGGTTGATCTTCTATCGGCTGGCGGAACTCGACAGATCTTCAGGGCACGTTTGAGCCTTCCGGACCGGTCACCAGCGGCAGCGTCTCCCGGCGCCGATGCTGCACCACCTCCGCCGTGATGCTGACGGCGATCTCTGGAACGGTAACGGAGCCGATGGGCAGGCCGATCGGCGAGTGAACCTGGTCGATCTGCTCGGCCGGGACACCGGCGGCACGAAGCCCGTCGAGCACCGCCCGGGCCTTGCGGTGGCTGCCCATCATGCCGACGTAGCGGGCCGGCCTGCCGATGACGGCCGCCAACGCCTGACGATCGTGCTCGTGGCCGCGAGTCACGATCACCACGAACGTGTTCGCGTTGACGGGATACTCACGCAAAAGCGACGGAATGTCGCCAATCCGCCGCTCGATCGGCGCGGGAAACCGCTCAATGGACGCCACGTCCGCCCGGTCGTCCACGACGATCACGTGAAAGCCCAGCTCGACGGCCAGTTTCGCCACCGCCTGCCCGACGTGCCCGGCACCGGCGATCAACAGAACCGGCGTGACCTCCAGATGAACCCGATAGGTCACAGTGCGGGCCGCGCCCGCAACCAAAGGGACGAAGGGACGAAGGGACGGAGGGACGGAGGAGGAAGGAATTGCGTCGCTGCGGGTGGAGGAATCTGCGCGGGACGCGACAGAATCGGACGTCTGTATCACCGGCAGGCCTTCGTGGGTAACGGTCAGCGGAAACCACGCGGGCTCGCGTCGCTCGGCGTCGGCAACGGCCCGGCGGTACGGCGTCAGGTCCGACGCCGGAGCCACGACGTTCACGCCAATCATCATCCGGCCGCCGCAGATCAGCGTGTCCTCGCCGCCGTGGTCGTGGTCCAGCTCGAATTCGAGCGAGGCGGACGTTCCGGTCGCCAGCAAGTCGAACGCGCGACGACGGACTTCCGCTTCAATCCCGCCGCCGCCCAGCGTGCCGAGGGTGCTGAAATCCGCGCGGACGAGCATCGTGGCGCCCGGGCGCTGGGGCGTGGAGCCGCGCGTTCGGAGCACAACGCACAGGGCGGCGGCCCGGCCGGCATCCGCTTCGGCCAGCAGGGCGCGGAGGATCGAAAGCGTATCACTCATCGTGCGTCACCGTCGGCCTTCGGATTCCCTCTCAAAATCGCCCGGGCGGCCGGCGAGTCTCTCATGGGCAAACGCCGCCGGTGGATGCCGTCAAATGCCTCCAACGCACCGGCCACCGCCGGCGCGGTGGGAACCAGCCCGATCTCCCCCACGCCGCGGGCGCCGTACACCGTCTCCGGATCAGGCTCCTCAATGAAAATCACCTCGACTTCCGGCATATGATGCGCACGCAGCACACCCAGCGAGTTCACCGTGCTGCTCTGCACGTGACCGCCCTCCACCACCATCTCTTCCGTCAGCGCGTAGCCCAAACCCATGTGGACGGCCCCTTCAATCTGGCCCTCCAGCAGCGTCGGGTTGATGACGCGCCCCACATCGTGAGCGGCAACCACCTTCGCGAGCTTGCCTTCGTCGTCGAGAATCACGACCTGGGTAGCGTAGCCGTACGTCAGGTGCGTTTTCGGATTGGGAACATCGGCGCCCAGCCTGGTCGTGTCGGTGCAGGCGTAGTCGCCGCGATACTTCCGGCCAACGAGGTCACCCAGCGACCGGCCGGCGTCCAGGTCCGCTCGCAGCTTGCGGGCGGCATCCTGCACGGCCATGCCGGCCAGAACGGTCCCGCGGCTGGCCGTCGTCTGCCCGCAGCCAAGCTCTTCCGACGTGTCCGTCACCACGGTGAAGCGCTCGGGCGGCAGGCCGGTCTCCTGGCAGGCCACCTGCACGCAGACGGTGAAGAGCCCCTGCCCCATCTCGGTGAATCCTGTGCGGATGGTGACGCGGTCCGGGCCGTCCACGCAGACCACCGCCTTGCCCAGGTCCGGCATTCCGTTGCCGATGCCCACGTTCTTCATGCCGCAGGCAATGCCGGCGTACTTCGCGCCGCGATACGCTTCGCAAACCGCTTCCAGCGTCCGTTTGAGGCCGAACGGCTTGTCGAGCACCTGGCCGCTGCAGCAGCGGTCCCCGCGGTCGAGGGCGTTTCGCCAGCGGATTTCCCAGCCGTCGATGCCCACACGGGCGGCGAGCCGATTCAGCAGACTCTCCACCGCAAACGCCGCCTGGTTCACGCCGAACCCGCGCATCGCGCCGCAGGGCGGGTTGTTCGTGTAGGCCGCGGACGATTCCACGTCCACGCAGGGCACGCGATACGGCCCCGTGGCATGACCGGCCGCCCGCTCGAGCACCTTCGCGCCGACCGAGGCATAGGCGCCGGTATCACCGATGATCCGGGCGTGGAGCGCGGTCAGCCGCCCGTCGCGATCGCATGCCAGCTTCGCCGTGATCTTCATGGGGTGTCGCTTGGGATGCAGGCGAAAGCTCTCCGGGCGCGTCAACGTACACTTGACCGGCCGGCCGCACAGCGCGGCCGCCAGCGCCGTCTGGCCCTGGATGCTCATGTCCTCTTTCCCGCCGAAGGCCCCGCCGGTCGACACCAGCTCCACCCGCACGCGGTCCGGATTCCAGTTGAGCACTTCGGCAATCTGCCGCTGGTCATCAAAAACGCCCTGCCCCTGGCTGTAGACGGTCAGTGTCGCGGCCCCGTCTGGCTCCCGAATGCCCGGAACAGCCAAACACGACTCCGGCTCCAGAAACATGTGCTCGATACGCTGCGTCTCGTACGTGTCCTCAACCACGTGGGCGGAACCCGCAAAAGCCGCCTCCACGTCACCGCGGCAAATCGCCGAGCGACCCAGCAGGTTGCCGTTGGGATGAATGGGCGGCGCGTCCGCCCGCAGCGCATCGTGTGGATTCGTGATCGGCTCGCGGACGTCATAATCCACCCGGATGGCGGCCGCACCTCGACGGGCCGCCCGCGAATTTTCCGCCACAACAACAGCCAGCACGTCGCCCACGCAGCGGGTCTCCTCCCCCACCGCCACCAGCACCGGCCAATCCCGCACAATCAGCCCCACGTACCGCTCGCCCGGCACGTCAGACGCGGTAATCACCCGATGCACGCCCGGCAGCCGCAGCGCCGGCGCCACGTCGATGCTCTGAACGAGGGCCCGGGGGTGACCGCTGAACCGCATGGCCGCCGCGAGCGCCCCGCGCGTCATCCGGTCGTCCACGAACCGAAACTCGCCCAGCACCAACTCACGCCCGCGATAGCGGTGCAGCCGGCTGCCCACCCGCCCGTCGGCCGCATGCCGAGGTTGTGATTCCCCCCGGCGCGCGGCGGCAAAAAGCTCAATCGCGTCAATGATCTTGGTGTAGCCCGTGCAGCGGCAGAGATGGGGCCGCAGGGCGCGGGCGATCTCCGAACGCGTCGGATGAGGGTCCTCCCGCACCAGGGCCACCGCCCGCACCGCGATGCCCGGAATGCAGAACCCACACTGGCAGCCCCCTGCCTCCTGGAAACTGTCCGCCAGTTGGTCGCGCACTTCCTCTGTGAAACCCTCCATCGTCTCGATTTGCCGACCCTGGGCTTTCGGAATTTTCATCACGCACGAGAGCCGCGGGCGGCCGTCGACGAGCACCGTGCAGCAGCCGCAGTGCCCCTGCGGCTCGCAAGCGCTCTTGGGCGACGTGATCCCGAAATCCTCGCGCAGCACGCTCAGGAGCGACCGCTCGGGGTCCGTGGTGACGCGGACGGGCGCGCCGTTCAGGGTGAACGAGACGGTAAACTCGGACGCATGGGATGGGTCGTCGGCGCGAGTGGTCATATCGGTTGGTTATTGTAAGATTGCCGTGTGCCGGGGGCAATCCTGCCCCCGACATGACGTGGAGAGATTCGGGCATATGGCGCAGCTCATCCCCGCATCCTTCGCCGACCTGGTGACGCGACTGCACCGCGAGCCGCAGGTGCAGGGCACACTGTTCGGCCTGCCGAAGCGAAAGTGGTATCGGCCGGACGACGCAGGCCCGAACCTCAGCGTACGCTTCCACGGCCGGCAGGCCGGCACCCCGGTCGGTCCGGCCGCGGGCCCGCACACACAGATGGCCCAGAACCTGCTGCTGAGCTACGCAGCGGGCGGGCGGATTCTCGAACTCAAAACGGTACAGGTAAACGACCGCCTGACGATCCCCCGCCCGTGCATCGACATGGCCGGCGTGGGGTACAACGTGGAATGGTCGCAGGAGTTGCGGATCGGGCAATCCATCCGCGAGTACGTGGCCGGCGCCATGCTGATCGAGATGCTCCGGCACGGCCCGTGGGTCGAGGGCCTGGCCGGTGCCGCCGGGGACGTGGTCTACGAAGCCAGCGTCGGCTACGACCTCCAGGGAATTCAGAGCCGCACGGTTTGCCATTTCCTGGAGCAGATGCACAACCCGAAACCCGTGGTCGAACGCCTGCGGGCGGAGATTCCTCGCGAGTTCAACACCGCCCGGGAGCTGGATTTCCCGCGCGAGCTGGCAACCAGCCTCACGCTCTCCACGTTCCACGGATGCCCGCCGGACGAGATCGAACGGATCGGCGAGTTCCTCCTGGGCGACCAGGGGTTCCACCTGTGCGTCAAGCTGAACCCGCCCATGCTGGGGCGCGAACGGCTGGAGCACCTGCTGCACGAGATCATGGGGTATCGCGACATCGAGGTGAACCCGCCGGCATACGAATCCGGCCTGCGATTCGACGAAGCGGTGGCGCTTTGCCGCCGATTGGCCCGCTTCGCGGCCGCGCGAGGACGCCACTTCGGCGTGAAGCTCTGCAACACGCTCGAAGTGCGGAACCACCGGACGTTCTTCGGCGCGGACTGCCCCGTCATGTACCTCTCCGGCCAGCCGCTGTACGTGCTGACCATGGCCCTGGCCCAAGCTTTTCGCGAGGCGGTCGGACCGGACCTGCCGTTCTCCTACAGCGGCGGCGTGGACAAGGGCAACGTCGCCGAGACGCTGGCTTGCGGTTTCGTGCCGGTTACCGTGTGTACGGACCTGCTGCGTCCGGGCGGCTACGGCCGGCTCCCCGCGTACCTGCATCGACTGGCCGACGCGATGCGGGAAGCCGGGGCGACCGACATTCCCGGATTCGTCCGGGCGCGGGCCGGCAAGCAAAGCCTGGCCGATGTGGCCACGGGCGCGGCCGCCTCAGGGCGGTACCGCCCCGAGCGGGTCTGCCGGGAGCCGCACCGGATGAACACTCCCCTGACGACGTTTGACTGCATCACGTGCGACAAGTGCATCCCGGTGTGCCCGAACGCGGCGATTTTCACGTATCCAACCGCCCCGGAGACACTCACATACCGAAATGCGGTCGTCGAGCTGTCGGGGCAATGGAAGCTGGAGGATGTCGAACGTCAGTTCACCATCCGTCACGAGCGGCAAATCGCCGTCTACGCGGATTTCTGCAACGAGTGCGGCAACTGCGACACGTTCTGCCCCCAGCGAGGGGCGCCTTACCGCGACAAACCCGCGTTCTTCGGCAGCCTGGAGTCCTGGCGGAAGGCAGCGCCGCGCAACGGCTTCGCGATCGAAGCCCGCCCCTCGGGACATCGCATCCACGGACGCGTGGATGCACGCGTGTACATGGTCGAATCACTTGACTCTCAGACGGATTCCTTCCACGATGGGCCGGTAAGCGTGCGGCTAGACGCGCAAGCGCACCAGGTCTTGGAAGCTGCCCTCCGGGAGACCCTCCACGAAACATATCCCGTCGACCTTGCCGTGTACCACACGATGGTTCGATTGCTGACCGGCGTGCTCGACACGCGGTACGTCAACCAGGTCAACCTTGCGAGGCACACGCATGAGCCCGTCTGACGAGCCGATCCGGCGCCCGCGCATCTTCGCCATCATCCCGGCCGCAGGCCGATCCGAACGAATGGGCCGGCCAAAGCAACTCCTCGATGTCGGCGGCCGGCCGATGCTGGCGTCCGTCGCGGACTCTCTGCGGGCGGCCGGCGTGATGTTCGTGGCCGTCGTGACTCGCTCCGAAGTCGCGGAAGCGATTGATCACTCGCTCCCAAGCGCCACGCTGGTGGTGCGGAACGACGACCCCGCGACGGAGATGATTCACTCGATTCGGATGGGTCTGGACGCCTGGGCTGGGCGCGTGAGGGTATTGCCACATGACGGATTCCTGATCGTCCCCGGCGACCAGCCGGGCATCCCGCCGCACTGCATCCAGGCGTGCGTGGCGCGGTTTGTCGACCACCCGGATTCCATCGTGGTGGCGGCCTGGCAGGGTCGCACCGGCCACCCGCTCATCTTCCCTGCCGCATTCGCCGGCTTCGTGCGTTCGCCTCGCTGCGACGGCGGATTGCGGCTCCTGCCGCTCGCCCATGCGGATCGCGTATGCCACGTGGAATGCGATTCCGAAGCCGTCGTGCGCAACGTCAACACGCCCACCGATTACGAGCAACTGGGCTGAACAACGAAGCCGCCAAGCCGGTTGTTCAGTCCGACAGGGATTCCATTCGTTTCCAGATGGCCCCGGCCTGCTGCCGGGCGTACCGGCGAATTTCCACCTCATTGCATGTCAGCATCCGCCGGTCCTGCATGACCCAGCGTCCACCGATCATTACGTCTCTGGCGGCCTGCGACCCCAGGCCGAACACCAGGTGCCCGAAGACATTCTCCGCGGTCAGCGGCGTGGTGGGCACATAGTCCGTGATGACAAGATCGGCCGCGGCGCCCGGTTCCAGCCGACCCAGGGTGACGCCGAGGGTTTGCGAGGCGCGTCGAGCGGCGCCGGCCAGCATCGCCAGAACGTGCTCTCCGGACAGCGGAGTGTGGCTGTCTCGGGCCTTGAACCACGCAAAGCGGGCCTCCGTCAGCATGTCGCTGCCGATTCCATCGGTGCCCAGAATCACCGGACAAGGAAGCCCGGCCACCGGCGCGTACCCCACGGCGTTGTTCATGTTGGAGCGCGGGTTGTGGGCAATGGTGGGCGTGTGCTCGCGCAGCAGCGGAATCGCCTCGGGCCCCAGGTGCGTGCCGTGGACGAAAACGGACGCCGGGCGCAAGATGCCCGTTTCCGCCAGCAGGTCAAGCAGGGACATGCCGAAACGCCGGCGGCTCTCCTGCTCGTCACACGCATCCTCCGCCACGTGAATGTGAACGCCGGTGTCGAACGCGTCCGCCAGCGCGCCCAGTTCCCCAAGTGTCTGCCGCTCGAGCGTAAAGGCCGCGTGGGCCCCCACCAGCGCCGCATATCGGCCGTCCCGCCGGCGGGCGCACTTCTCCAGGTACCGGCGATTCTCCTCGAGGCCCTGCCGGGCGCCCTCCGGTCCGTGGCGGTCCGTCGTCTCGTAGCATTGCACGATCCGCACGCCGATGTCGCCCGCCCCTCGTTCCACGGCGTCCAGCGAACCGGTAATGCAGTTCGGCGAGGCGTGATGGTCGATCAGAGTGGTTGTGCCACAGCGAACCGCATCCAGACAGCCGACCCGTGCGGACGCCTCAATGCCGTCCGCGTCCAGCGCCCGATCCAGCCGCCACCACACCTGCTCAAGAATCTCGCGAAAACAGGTCGGCGCCGTCTGCGGCGGCGGCATTCCCGTCGCCAGCGAGGAATAGAGGTGCGTATGGCCGTTCACCAGGCCGGGCAGCACCACCGCCCCGCCGCAATCCACCACCGTATCCGCCGGCTCGGCCACCGCGCGACCGCGTGCCGCGACGGACCCGCCGTCCACGCGGAGGTCCCCTTCCTCGACGCCGGGCGGATCGAGATCAACGAGAATGGCGTTTCGCAGGATGACCACCATTACGCAACCTCCCCCCGCTCGACCACACCCGCCACATCAGCCAGGTCCGGCCGAATGTCGTGCGGTTGCCCGAGCGCCCGCAGAGCGCCGGGCACATCCTTCAACCCGTTACCGGTCATCATCGCCACCACGTCGTCGCGCTCATCCAGGATCCCCCGCTGCCGAGCCGCCGCCACGCCGGCAATTGCAGCAGCCGCCGCCGGCTCCGCGAACACGCCCGCCAGCCGGCCGCAGAGGCCCACCGCCCGCATGATCTCCTCGTCGGCAACCGTAACGTATGCACCCCCGCTCTCCTGCACGGCGATCACGGCCTTGCGCCAGTTGCGCGGGACGGGAACATTGATGCTGTCGGCGTACGTCGTTCCCTCCACGTTGACCGAGGGGCGCCCCGTCCGGAACGCGTGCGCGACGGGCGCGACGCCGGCCGCCTGCACGCCAAGCATCCGCGGAATCCGGTCCATGAAACCCAACGCCTTCATCTCCGCCAGCCCCTTGGCCACACCCGCAATGGAACAGCCGTCGCCCACGCTGCACACCACCCAGCCCGGCGGGGCGTCCGCGGTCTGCTCCGCCAGTTCCAGCCCACCCGTCTTCTTGCCTTCCACCAGGTATGGATTAACCGCGCAGTTCCGGTTGTACCAGCCAAACCGGTCGCGCGCCTGCACACTCAGCGAGTACGCCTGCTCGTACGTACCCGCCACGCGAAACACCACAGCGCCATACGCCAGCAACTGGGCGAGCTTGCCCTCCGGAATCTGCCGCGGAACAAAGATATACGCACGCAGACCCGCCACCGCTGCACAGTAGGCCAGGCTCGTCGCGGCATTCCCCGTAGACGCGCAGACCAGCGCCGAGCAGCCCTCCTCGATGGCCCGCGCCACAGCCACGGCGCTGGCCCGATCCTTGAACGAGTTCGACGCGCTGCGACCCTCGTCCTTCAAACGCAGCCGGGCCACGCCCAGCGCCCGGGCCAGACGCGGCGCGTCCAGAATCGGCGTCCAGCCGACGTCCGGCACCGGCGGGCGCTCTGGATGCTCCACGGGAAGCAGTTCGCCATAACGCCACAGTGATCGCGGCCGGCTCTCCAACGCATGACGACGCAACATCGTCTCCGCCACGCGAAAGTCGTACCGCACGTCGAGAATCCCCTCCTGCGGACCACACGACGGGCAGGTGAAGACCGAACCCTCGGCAAACTCGGCGCCGCAGGCAACGCACACGAGATGGCTCACGCAAGACATGGTGATCTCCTCCGCAACGGCCTGCCACTACGGTAGCTCCCCGCCGAACGCTTGCCAAGCAGGCCGCCGTCGCGTTACCCTTTCCGGCCCCTGCCGAGTGGCCGGCGGGTATCGATGGTTTTTCCCGGAAGGGCCCCCGTGAGCACGTTTCCTCGAATTGACGAGCAGGTCCTCGAGCAGACGGCAGAGCGCTGCCGGGCGCGAGGAATTGTCATTCCAACCTTCGCCCAGCAAAAAGACCCGTCCAGGGTGCCGCAGGCGGTTCAACGCAAACTCGCACAGGTCGGCATGACGGACGTTCACCCGCTGAACCTGTTCCGCATCACTTGGAAAAACGAGCCGGTGGAGAGCGGCGGCGGCTTCGGCGACGGCACCTGGCTGGAGTTCCCCGAGTCGCTGACCGGCGTGCCCGCCCGCATCGTCGGGCTGGTGGGAAAGTTCTTCCCGACCGGGGCACACAAGGTGGGAGCGGCGTTCGGATGCCTCGTGCCGCGCCTGGTGTCCGGGCAGTTCAACCCCGTCACGCAAAAGGCCGTCTGGCCCAGCACGGGCAACTACTGCCGGGGCGGCGCGTTCGATTGTGCCCTGCTGGCCTGCACGGCCGTGGCCATTCTGCCGGAGGAGATGTCGCGCGAGCGGTTCGACTGGCTGCGGTCGATCGGGGCGGAGGTGATCGCCACACCGGGCTGCGAGTCCAACGTCAAGGAAATCTACGACAAGTGCTGGGAAATCCGCCGCACCCGCCCGGAATGCGTCATCTTCAACCAGTTCGATGAGTTCGGAAACGCCATCTGGCACTACCACCTGACCGGCAGCATCATCGAGGAGGTTTTTGGGCGCATCGCCGGCGAGCGGGACCGCCTGGCGGCGTACGTGTCCGCCACGGGCAGCGGCGGCACGATCGCGGCCGGCGACTACCTGCGCACGCGGTTCCCCCTGCTGCGGGTCGTGGCAACCGAAGCGCTCCAGTGCCCCACCCTGCTCCGCTGCGGCTTCGGCGGGCACCGCATCGAGGGGATCGGCGACAAGCACGTGCCCTGGATTCACAACGTCCGAAACACCGACGTCGTCTGCGCCGTCGATGACGAACAGTGTATGAGACTCATGCGACTGTTCAACGAGGATGCGGGCAAGGCGTTCCTGACGCGTCGGGGCGTCCCGGACGACCTGGTGGAGCGACTGCCCTGGCTGGGCATCTCCTGCATCTGCAACCTCGTGGCCGCCGTCAAAACGGCCCGGTATTTTGAGCTGGATGGGCGGGACGTGGTGTTCACCCCGCTGACGGATTCCATGGACCTGTACCGGTCGCGCATCGCAGAGCAACGGACGGCCCACGGACCCTACGACGACAACACCGCCGCCGTTGATTACGCCCGCCATCTGGAAGGCATCGGCATCGACCACATGCGCGAGCTGAACTACTACGACCGCCAGGCCCTGCACAACTTCAAGTACTTCACCTGGGTGGAGCAGCAGCAGCGCGACGTCGCGGACCTGCGCCGGCTGTGGGACCCGGACTTCTGGGTGGAAACCTTCGACCAGATCGACGCGTGGGACCGCCTCATCGACCAGTTCAACGCACGGGTTGGAATCACCCTCTCATAAACGAGCACGAATCATGGAACACACGCCGATCGAACAGACCATCGCCGAGTTGTCCCGATGCGATCACCGGCTCTATGAGCAGGACTTCCTGCTCACCTGGGAGCGATCCCCGGACGACCTGCGGGCCGTCCTCGCAACGGCCCGGGCGCTCGAGGCCATGTGGCGGCAAAACGTCTCCACACGCGTGTTTGACGCCGGCCTGGCCATCTCCATCTTCCGCGACCAGTCCACGCGAACGCGATTCTCCTTCGCCAGCGCCGCCAGCCTGCTCGGCCTGACGGTCCAGGATTTCGACGAAACCCGCTCCCAGGTCGCCCACGGCGAGACCGTCCGCGAGACGGCCAACATGATCTCCTTCCTGACGGAGACCATCGGCATCCGCGACGACATCTTCATCGGCGCCGGCCACGAATACCAATGCCAGGTCGCCCGCGCCCTGGCCGAAGGCCACCAGCAGGGCGTGCTGCCCCAACGCCCCACCGTCGTCAACCTGCAATCGGACCTGGACCACCCCACCCAGACGCTGGCCGACCTGGCCCACATGCAGCAGACGTTCGGCTCGCTGGATGCCCTCCGGGGCCGGCGGATCGCGATGACCTGGGCCTACTCCCCTTCGTACGGCAAGCCGCTGTCCGTGGCACAGGGCGTCATCGCGTTGATGACCCGGTTCGGAATGCACGTCACGCTGGCGCATCCGCAAGGCTACGACCTGCTGCCCGACATCGTGGAACATGCGGGCAAGCAGGCCGACGAGTCCGGCGGCTCGTTCCGCGTCGTCCACGACATGGGCGAGGCGTTCCAGAACGCCGACGTCGTGTACCCCAAAAGCTGGGCCCCCTATTCCGTCATGGTGGAACGGACCGACCTGCTCCGCAGCGGAAACACCGCGGAGCTCAGCCGCCTGGAGCGCCGCTGCCTGGACCTGAACGCCCAACACCGCGACTGGGAGTGCAACGCCGCCATGATGGGCCGGACGCGCGACGGCGGCGCCCTGTACATGCACTGCCTGCCCGCCGACATCTCCGGCGTAAGCTGCCCGGCCGGCGAAGTGGCCGCCGACGTGTTCGACGCCTACCGCGTGCAAACCTACCGCGAAGCCGGCTACAAACCCTTCATCATCGCCGCGATGATCCTGCTCACACGGTTCCCCGACGTCGGTGGCCTGCTGCGCGGGTGCTGGGACCGCCGCCGTCCCCACCGAGGGGCATGACGCCCGATTCGTCCCGCCTCACCCCTTCGCCCGGCAGTACACCCCCGGGAAGGCCGCGTAAAAGGCCGCGCTGCGCGTCAGGTGGTCGATCGGCACCCGGTCGTTCACCGTGTGGGCCACCGATTCCTCGGCCGGGCCGAACCCGACGCACGGTATCCCGAACATCCCGGCGATGGACACCGCGTTCGTGCTGAACGTCCATCGCCCGACCTTTGGCCTGCGGCCGAACAGCCCGCGATACGTCGCGGCCGCCGCCTGGATGTGGGGGTCGTCCTCCGCGGCACACCACGTCGGAAAGTACTTCTCCGTCTCGTAGGTCAAACCCGTGTAGCTCGGGACCGCGTACCGCAATACCTCCGCCTTCGCGTCCACGCCCGCCCGACGGACGGCCGCTCTCACCTCGCGCAGCGCGGATGCCTTGGTCTCACCCGTGGTCAGACGCCGATCCAGGTGCGCAAACGCACCGTTCGGCACGGCGCAGCGGCTGGGCGTTTGGCAGTCCACGTACGACACCGTCACCGTGCCCTTGCCGAGGAACGCATCCGATTTCAGCCGGTCGTTCAGCCGCTCGATCTCCCGAATGACGCCGGCCAGTTTATACACCGCATTGACGCCGCGGTGTGGCATCGAACCGTGGCACGACCGGCCGGTCGTCGTCACGCCGATCTCCATCCGGCCACGCTGCCCGCGCAGCACCTGGCAGTTCGTGGAGTCCGTGACCACGACGCATTCTGGACGAATGCCGCTCTCCCGCACCATGTACTGCCAGCACAGACCGTCGCAATCCTCCTCCTGCACCGTGAACGTCAGGAGCAGCGTGAAGTCGTTCCCGACCAGGCCCAGCTCCTTGAGAATGCGCCCAGCATAGACCATCCCGGGAATCGCGCCCTTCTGGTCGCCGGCCCCCCGACCATAGATCACGCGCTTCACCACCTTCCCACGGTACGGATCGTGCCGCCACTCCGCGGGGTCGCCCAGTCCGACCGTGTCGACGTGCGCATCAATCGCGACCAGCCGCCGGCCCCGGCCAATCCGGGCCAGCAGGTTCCCCATCGGGTCCGTCCAGATGCGGTCATACGCCCTCGTGCGCTTCAGTTCCGCCCCGATCCGCTGAATCACTCGGCGTTCCTGCCCGCTCTCGGACGGAATCGCCACGATATCCCTCAGGAACGACGCCATCGGTTTCTCGTAGCGTTTCGCCTTCGCACTGATCGCCCCGAAGTCCACCATGGAAGTACTCCTCAATTCGCTCATGCCGCCGGCAGGCCGGGCACTCTATCACCGCCGCGGCTCAACCTCAACGAGTCAACCGATCGAGAGCCGAAGGCAGGCGTTCAGCTCGGCGTAAGCCGTCTCGCCGTTTGCCACAGCGGCGATGGGAAGCGATCGGGCAGCCTCTCACAGAGCGAGGTCCGAACCACAACGATAAGCTCCTGCCCGGCCTGTCCCTCTTGAAGGGCGTGTGTCAGGGCATCCGCCCAGCCCCGCCCACCCCACTCCAACGGCCCCACCTCATCGATCGCCACAACGCCCAGCCCATCGTCCACCGCCGCAACGATCGCGGCGTTCCCCTCGACAAGAGCGGTCTCTTCAAACCGGAACGGCCCGATGGTCGACACCGCCTCCGGCCCCCTCACGACACGCGCCAGCGCCCGGCGCACGCCTCGTCGCAGGTCCAGCAGGTCATAGCCCAGCCGTTGACCGTTCTCGTACACCACCGGCGACGCGATGCCTCCCACCGTCCGGCCAGCCCGCGACGCGGCATCCACATACTCGCGCAGCAGCGTCGTCTTGCCGCACCCACGCTCGCCGGTAATTACGGTCACACCCACCGGGCATCCCCCTGAACGTCCGAACACTCTGCTCCCCCGCCAACTCTCACCAACGCACTGCCAGAAACGTTTTTCTCCGTCCCTTCGCCCCTCCATTTTTGCTTTTTGTTTCTTGTTTTCTTACCTCACTTCGCTCGCAGCCGTCACCTCGGATCAGCCTCTTGCCCACCCCCAGTCCCCCATGATACGCTACGGCTGCAAGGAGGTCATCTGCCCATGCCCAAGAGCTACTTCACCAATCGAGAGTGGCTGACCATCGGCCTGCTCGCTGTCATCGGCGGCCTGTCCAGCATCGCACTGGGCAAAAGCGGCCCGTCCCTTTGCAGCCGCGTGTCGATTCCCGGCGGCCTGCAATCGTTTGCCGGCGTCCACGTGCTGCCGCTGGTGATCGTGGCGGGGCTCATCCGCAGACCCGGTGCCGCAACCACCGCCGGCCTCCTCAAAGGCGTCATCGAGCTGCTGACCGGAAGTGCGCACCGGTGGGTGGTCCTGGGCTTCGCCGGACTGGCCGGCTTGGTCGTGGATCTCGTCTTTCTCCTGGCCCGCAAGCGCAGGGGCGTGCTGACCACGCTGGTGTCCGGCGGCCTTGGATCGGCCAGTAACGTCATCGTGCTGGGGCTCTCGGCAGGTCTGCCGTATGCGTGCAAGAATACGACGCCCCTGCCCTGGGTGGCCGTCATCGCGTTCGGCAGCGGCGTCGTCTTCGCCGGCGGCCTGGGCTGGCTCATCCTCGAAGGGCTGCGCCGCGCCGGCATCACCGCGCCCCGCCCGTCCCGCGCCGAAGCAACCCCGCCGTAACGAATTGACCCGGGGTCCGGCAAGGCCCGCTGGCCGTATCCGCTTGCCGTTTCGCGGCCCATCCGAACTTACCTGCCATCCCCTCGCCCCCGCCCCTCCCGCCTCGACGCCCGTTCCCTTTCCTCTCCGTCCCATCCCTCCAATCGTATCCATCCGCCTGGTCCGTCGGGCGGAGGACTGGCGTTGGTGCAGTCTCTGGCGACGGCGAAACGTGCGGGGGGAGGCATCGGCGTTTCTGTTGCCGGTGAGCGAGTGGCCGGTGTCGCCGCCGCGAAACTGGCTGGCCGTGGTGAACCGAGCGGAGCCAGCCGCGGAGTTGGAGGCCTTGCGTCGTTGCGTAAACCGGGGTACTCCATACGGTCAGGGCCGGTGGCTGTTGCGGACGGTGCGGGCGTTGGGCCTGGAATCGACGCTTCGCCCCGCGGCCGGCCGCGCAAGCATCCGGCCCGCTCCGCGAAGCCGCCAAGGAGACGCAGGAAAGATTCCTGCCCCCTGTGTCCGTTCCCCTTTGTCCGTTCCTTTGTGCGTCGATTCCGCCGATGGGAACCGAGTCATAACTTGTTTTCCTGTCCTCAGCGAGTGAGCCGCAATGATTATACGATTCGAGCTGAGCGAGAGATCCGTAACGCTGGACAGCCTTTCTCCGTACGACATGGGACATATTGAAGTAGTAGGAGCGTTGGATTCCGCTTCGTCGAAAGGCCGCATTCTTGACCAAGCGATGATGATCTTTCCCTCAATCACTCACCTGCTCGACGGTCTGCGAACGCTGGTCGTACAGCATGGGCGTTGCGTATTTGAGTTCGGCGGCATTGATTGTTCTTTCACGCTCCGCTTCGAGAAAGGCAAGGACAGACGGATTCGCATGCGGGAGGGGAAGAGGGTATTGGACGTCTCGCCGACGCTTAAACTTTGTGAGACTGTACTGACCGAAGCGTCTCGCTTCGTTCGAGAGCATCGACATCGCCTGCCTGACGCCGACTCAGTTGCTCTGGATCTTGACACGTCCCTTGTGGATTTCGAGCGGTTCGTGAGCGCTTTGCGGTGTCTGGAGGCGGGGAAAGGGGACATCTGACATTGACATCTGATCGAGAGCCAGCGGTGGCTCGCGAGGGATGAAGGAGTGGCGAGCAGGATCGGTCCGACGGAGGTGGTTGACAGGCCATCTGTGAATGTGCCGGAACCACTGCTCAAGAAGCGGTGGCACGTGGTGGCACTGAACACAGAACCCCGTTGAAACGGGGTGCCGGGCGGAAAGGGGGGTGTGTGCGGGGCGGTCAACCGGCCGTAAACGGCCGGCCTACAAGCCCGCCGAGGCGGGGAAGGCCCGTGAACGGGCCTGGGGATGCGCCGACTTCCCGGCGACTCGATGCTCCGTTCGGTGAACGCGGGAATTCATCGCGCTGCGAATGGAATTCGACCCCGGCGGGGTCGAGGCGGGTAGCCGCGGCTGGAGTCCCGATAACAATCGGGACGGAACCCGTGGATGGAGGCGAGCTCCCCACCCCTTCCCCGCCCCTGGATGGGGGCGGAGGAGAAGGAGCGAGAACAGTGCATGGCACGAGCAGAAGAGTCTGAAGACCCATAGACCGGCTGGAAAGCCGGTCCCACAGGAAGCACGAGACCGGCCGGAAAGCCGGTCCCACAGATGCAGCCGGTCCCACAGGAAGCACGAGACCGGCCGGAAAGCCGGTCCCACAGATGCAGCCGGTCCCACAGGAAGCACGAGACCGGCTGGAAAGCCGGTCCCACAGATGCAGCCGGTCCCACAGATGCAGCCGGTTCCACAAGTTGGGCCGGTCCCACAAGCACTGGAGAACTGGAAACGCGAGGCTGGAAACTGGAGACCAGGAGGGGAGACCGGCTGAATCCCGGCGGCCCCGGCGTGCCGGGATGCGCGATTCGCGCGTGCGGTTCCTCAAGCACAGAACCCCGTTGAGGGGCGCCGGGGGATAGAGATTGAGGGGTCGATCAACTGCCGCCCATGATGGACGCGGTGCCCATAAGCTCTTCCAGGAGGGCCAGGGCGACGCGGCCGGAGATCTGGAACGGGTCCAGGTGCGGCTTTTCCGAGTATTTCAGCACGATGCCGAGATTGATCTTGTCCAGGTCCACGCGGCCCATCCGCCAGTTCGAGAAGCGGCGCTCGCTGATCTCGGCATAGTCCAGCAGGGTGAGGTCCGTGTGTCGGGCATCCCGCACCAGCCTGGCGTAAAGCTGGTTCACCTCGTCGCGGCCGCCTTCGAGCGCCTGCATGAAGATGTCGCCACGGCAGACACACAGCACGCCGGTGATGCCGGCGTCCAGGTTGTATCGGCCCGACTGGTCCAGAATGCTCTTGATCATGTCGTCGTTGATGGGCTTTGCAGATCGGCTGGCGTAGATCAGGCGTACGAGCATCGAAGTCTCCTTACGACCGGTCGCGGTTGTGGAGAAGCGCCAGGAACTCGCGGCGGAGATTCGGGTTCTTCAGGAAGCTCCCGCGCATCACGCTGTTGACCATCTTGGAGTCCATGTCCTTCACGCCGCGCCACTGCATGCAATAGTGGTCCGCCTGCATGATGATGGCCAGGCCGTCCGGGCGCATCTTTTCCTGCAGCAGGTCGGCCAGTTGCACGATGGCCTCTTCCTGAATTTGCGGGCGAGCCATCACCCATTCCACCAGCCGGGCGTACTTGGACAGCCCGATCAGGGCGGAGTGCTCGTTGGGCATGACCCCCACCCAGAGCCGGCCAATGATCGGGCACAGGTGGTGCGAGCAGGCGCTGCGCACCAGGACGGGCCCCACGATCATCAACTCGTTGAGCCGCTCGATGTTGGGAAACTCCGTCACCGGGGGCTCGGGCGCATAGCGGCCGCGGAACACTTCGCTGACGAACATCTTGGCGACGCGGCGGGCGGTGTCTTGCGTGTTGTGATCGTTGCGGGTGTCGATGACCAGCGCGTCCAGGACCGCCTGGAGCCTGGCCTGGACCTCGTCCTGCAATGCGTCCAACTCGCCGGGCTCGATGAAATCGGCGATGCTGTCGTTGGCGTGGAACCGCTTGCGGGCAGCAAGGAGGCGCTGCCGGATTCGGTCCGACACCGGGGCGGTTCCGTCCGGGTTGTTGTTGCGACGGGCCACAGTTGCCTCCTGGGGCCGGAAGCATACCACAGGCGACCGCACGTGTCATCACCCGCCCCCGAAGGGCCGTCTCGCACCCGGGGTCGGCCGGCTGCGTTGCCGGGGGGCCCAGCCACGCCTACAATCCCCAGTCATGATCCGGCTGACGCGTGAAATCCGCTTCTCGGTCGACCGCGATTGGGCCGGGCACGTGGAATTCACGCGGCCGATCACCAACTCGTGGGGCGGCTGGCCGAGCGCTGTGGGCGTCGTGCCGTACCTGGTTTTGCGGGCCACGGTTGCCGGCGAGCCCGATCCGATCACCGGATATCTCTGCAACATCGCGATCCTCGACGACCTGGTGCGGCGTCACGCCATCGCGTACACCGCGGCGGCGCTCCGCGAGCACGGGTGGCGTATGCCGGCCGAGCACCTGCTCGAGCACATTTGGGAGCGGGTGGTTCCCGAGATGCCGGCCGACGCGCCGCTGGTGGAGCTGGAGCTTCGTGCAACCCCCTGCCTGCGGTACGGCATTCAACGGGAGGACCCCGGCATGATCCTTCTCACGCAACAGTTTGAGTTCTCCGCATCCCACCGGCTGCACTGCCCGCAGCTTTCGGATGATCAGAACCGCCGGACCTTCGGCAAATGCAACAACCCGCAGGGCCACGGGCACAATTACCTGCTGGAAGTCACGGTGGCCGGCCCGCCGGACCCACGAACGGGCGCCGTGTTGCCGCTGCCGGAGTTTGAGCAACTCGTCAAGGATCGCGTCGTCGACCGGCTGGATCACAAGCATCTGAATGCGGACACGGAGGAGTTCCGCGAGGTGAACCCGAGCGTGGAGAACATCGCCCGCGTCATCTGGGGCCTGCTGCAGGACCACGTGGCGCCGGCCAAGCTGCATCGGGTGCGCGTCTGGGAAACAGCCAAAACCAGCGCCGAATACGCCGGAAGGTGACGACCATCCGAGGAAGTATGATGCGACGGCCGGTGGATCGCATGACGGAAAAGGAACCCTCCGCCGTGTCGGCACAGGCGAAGCGGCTTCGCGGGGCGTTCGGAGTTTGAGCGGGCGCAGGACGAGGCTTGTGCATCCCGGGAGAACCGGCAATGAGCAGGCGTGCGGAGACGGATCATCCGATCCACGACATACTGGCAGAGCGTTGGAGTCCCTACGGATTCGCGGAGACCCCCGTACCTGTGGAGGACTTCAGAGCGCTTTTCGAGGGCGCTCGCTGGGCCGCTTCTTCGTACAACGAGCAGCCGTGGAGGTACATCGTTGCGTTCCGTAACAACTCCGAGGCGTTCGACAAGCTGCTGTCCTGCCTGGTGGAAGCCAACCAATCGTGGGCCCGATTCGCCCCGGTGCTCATTCTGGGCATGGCCAAGAAGACGTTCTCGCGCGGCGGGTCTCCCAATCGGGTGGCTCTTCACGACCTCGGGACGGCTTCGGCGAGCCTGACATTCGAGGCCGGCGCCCGCGGGCTGATGGTGCATCAGATGGCCGGTATTCACCCGGAGAAAGCCCGAATGCTCTACGGGATTCCGGAGGATTTTGAGGTTGTGACCGCCCTGGCGGTCGGGTATGCGGGTACGCCGGATGGGCTTCCGGAAGAATGCAAAGAGCGCGACATGGCGCCCCGTCAACGAAAGCCCGTGCGGGAGTGGGTCTTTGCCGGCGAATGGAACCGGCCCTGGGACCCAAGTGCGTGACGTGGCCCGCGTGCTGAGAATCGAGATTGTCGTGCCCGGAAACGGCATCTCGGCGCACCGGTTGACGACCACACCACCGCCCGCAATCCGAACCGCGGCCGGCGCGATTCAGGGCACGCACCATCCGTCGGGCCCGCCGCCCGGCAGGAGAACCAACAACGTCTCGACAAGCCAGGATCGCGCTGCGCGGTTCTCCAGAAGACCCGGCCCTGCCGGGGTGCCTCCCGCATGACGGCCACCTGTCGCCCCGTGCAGTGGCACTTTTTCTTTGTTTCCGTCTGGCGGGGTTGATATGCTGATTCTGGGGCAATCGGGGTGTCACTCTCGAACGCGACGCCCTGATGCCGGCCCGCGAGGGAACACTTCCGCGACCGTGGGCAGGCGAAACGCTGGTCCTGGACCCTGTGGCGTGCCGGAGATGCAAGACGCCGCCGGCTCATGTCTTTGATCTGCCGTGCGAACGAGCGTCTGAACCTGTCGCGCGGCACGCGTGCGTACTCATGCGTGCTCCGTCCGCGATGAGAGTGGCCGGTTCGACAACAGTCGGGACGCAGGCTCATGTGGCTGACGGTGAATCAGTTCGATTTGACGAATGGGCGCACGTACGAGTGAAGCGCCATCCGAATCAGTTCGTCTGACAGGGCAGGAGGTAATCCATGTGGCACGTTATGACGATCCATAACCGCGTGCGTTGTGTGGCCGGGTGTGCTTGCCTCGCGCTGGCTTGCGCGTGCCTGCCGGCCGTGGCGGCGCCGTTGCCCGGCGAGGCCGTGACTCTCACGCAGCCGGACGGCCGCACGTTCACCGCCTGGGCGGGCGGCGACGAATGGTCCACCTGGGTCGTTCATGAGGAGTCCCTGATCGTCCGCGACAACCGGGGGTGGTGGTGCTATGCCGAACCCGGCGATGGCGGGCTTGTGCCTGGCCGGTCCCGTGTCGGCCTGGACCGGCCTAGCGTCCGGACGGCCACCCGGGCGGACATTGCGCGCCTGGCGGCGCAGATTGAGCGGCCCCCGGGGCTGTTCGCGGAGGAACCGTTGCCCGGCCTCCGCGCGGTGGACCGGCCAGTGCTAGTGATCCTCGTTGCCTTTCAGGACCAGGCGCTGACCACTACGGACGAATATTGGAGCAATCTGTTTTTCGGCGGCGCCGGCAAGACGGTGCGTACCTACTTTGACGAGATCTCCGGTGGAAATCTGCGGCTGGTGCCGGCGTCAGAGAGTTCCGGCACCCTTGATGACGGCATCGTCCGTGTCCAGCTCACGACCTCGGCGCACAACGGCGGCAACCATCCCAATCCGTACGGCACGATCGACAACCGCAACCGCTGGATCGTCTACGATGCATTGTCCGCGGCCGATGCGATGGTGGATTTCAGCGCCTTCGACGTGTCGGCGCCCACCGGCACGCTCACCGCGGACGAGTTGCACCTGGTCATCGTGGTGGCGGGGTACGAGCACGGCTACTGGGTTGGGGTTGCTCCGCCCACGCCGGCGATCCATTCCCACCGCTGGGCCCTGGGGTTTGCCTACAGCTCGGAAACGGTGCCGACGGTCACAGCCGACGGTGTTGAGCTCTGTGATTATGCCCACTATGCCGGATACGTGCAGGTCGGCGAGCTGCACACGGATCACCCGGCCACGATCGGCGTGCCCTGCCACGAGCTCGGACACGACATGGGGCTGATCGATCTGTATGACACGACGCTGGCTTCGCACGGCATTGGCGCGCACGGCCTGATGGGGTACGGGGTCTGGGGGACGGCCGCGACGGACAGCTATCTGGGGGAGACGCCCGTGCATATGTGCGCGCCGTCCAAGGTGCAGCTCGGGTTCGTCACCCCGACGGTCGCCGGCGGGAACCAGGACTACGCGCTCCGAGCGACCGGCTCATCGAGCTACAACGTGGTCCGCGTGAACACGCGCGATCCGAATCAGTATTTTCTGCTCGAGAACCGTCAGCTCCAGGGCTTTGACGCCGGCCTGTACCGCTGGTTCAGCGTCAGCGGGGGCGGCGAAGGCGGCGGGCTGGCCATCTGGCACGTGGATGACGCCGTCGCCGACAACACCACCGCAGCCCACAAGCATGTAGACCTGGAGGAGGCCAACTGTGCGGCGGTCGGATACCCCGAGCTCGACTACCTGACCACGGGCAATCCTCCACCCGAGCAGGGAAGGCGTGCTCACTACTACCGCGCGGGGGTCGTCGGCGATTTCGGCGATGGGAGCAACCCGAATTCGCGATTGTACGGCGGGGGAACGACCTACGTGAACGTGTCATCGGTGTCGGCCAGCGGCGCAACCATGAAGTGTTTTGTTGCCACGCAGCCCGCCGGAACGCGCGTCCTCGAATGGAGCACGTATCTGGGAGGTTCGGGCGAGGACCAGGCCCGAAGCGTCGCAATCGACCCCGTCGGTGACATATATGTAGGGGGCGCAACAAACTCCGCGAATTTCCCGACGACAGCCGGCGCATACGACCGCGTGTTGACCTCCGGCCAGGCTGCGTTCGCCTCCAAGTTCAGTTCCAGCGGCAACCTGGTCTACTCTACTCTGTTCGAGACAAGCTCTCCCACCGGAGGCACGAACAGCTACGCGATCGCGGCCGATTCCGCCGGATCCGCCTACCTCACGGGCAGCACGACGGCGGGACTCCCGCTCACGGCGGGCGCATGGGATACGAGCTTCGGCGGCACCAGCGAAGCCTACGTGGCCAAGCTCGACCTCGGCGGCGCCGCGGTTCTGTACGCCACGTACGTAGGCGGGACCGAATCGGTCGGCACCAGCGAGGCCGGGTACGGCATCGCCGTCGACGCCTGGGGCAACGCGTGCGTCGTCGGACAGACGGACGGCACTGGATTTCCGAAGACACACGGCGCGTACGCGGGCCTGCTGGACACGTTCGCGGTCCGGCTGAACCCGAGCGGCACGGGCGTCTCCTACGCGTGGCTGCTTGGAAGCCCGTACGGCGATTGGGGGTGGGATGTCGCGACCGACGCCTCCGGCAATGCCTACGTCGTCGGGACGACGACGGGCTCGACCTACCCCACAACGACCGGAGCCTACGACCAAACGCACAACGGCGGACGCGACGTGTTTCTCACCAAGCTGGGGCCCACGGGCTCATTCGATTATTCCACGTTTCTGGGCGGTAGCAGCCAGGACTACGGCATGGACGTGGCAGTGGACGGGAGTGGTTACGTCTACCTGGCGGGCTACGGCCTCTCGTCGGATTTTCCGACCACGCCGGGGGTGATCGGTCCGGTCAACGTCGGAGGAACGCAGGACGCGTTCGTGGCCAAGCTGGACGCCACGCCCTACGGCAGCCTGCAGTACTGCACGTTCCTCGGCGGCAGTGCGTCGGATGACGGCAATGCCATCGCCGTCGACAGCCAGGGCCGTGCATGCCTGGCGGGAGTGACGGGGTCCACCGATTTCCCGCTGCAGGGTACGTTCTATGGCTACGGAGGGGGCATCGACGGATTCGGCAGCGTAATCAGCAATGACGCGACAGCGCTCGTCTTCTCCACGTACTTGGCTACCAATTTGGAGGATCGTGCCTGGGATGTGGTAGTGGACGCGTTCGACGCCTTGTACATCGTCGGGGCAACATTCTCCACCGCGTTCCCCGTGACGCCCGGGGCATACGACACCACCCACAACGGCGGGCAGCGCGATGCCTTCATCAGCAAGATCGGCTGGGCGCAGGTGACGAACAGCCTGGTGGTCGGTGCCCCGGACGGCGGCGAGGTGTGGCACATCGGCCGGACGAAGACCATCGGCTGGTCCAGCTCCGGGGCCGGGTCGGACGTGAGCATCGAGCTGCTTCGCAACGGTTCCTGGGAGACGCTTTGGGCGACCACGCCCAACGACGGCAGCGAGTCGTGGACGGTCAGCGGCGCCGCGGCCACGGATTGTCGGGTGCGAATCCAGTACCCGGCGGGCGGCCTGTCGGACGTGAGCAACGCCGACTTCCGCATCGCCGTGGTCGGGGATTATGACGGTGACGGCCATGTGGACGCCGGCGACTACGCCGTGTTTGCGGATTGCCTGTCCGGCCCGGGCGTTACGCCCGCCCCATCGCTTCCGCTGACTGCGGCCGAGTGCCTCGACGCCTTCGATTTCGATTCCGACACCGACGTGGACGCAGCGGATTTTGCAGCGTTCCAGGCAGCCTTCACGGGGTAGCGGATCGCGGAGCACGAACCACCGGTGAGCCACGCCAGGCTCGCCGCTCTGAAAACACGCCTCTCCGTTGGACCGGGGTTCCCAACCCGGTCCCCCGTCGCTCGGGAGAAGACTCTCGGTCCAGTGCGGTTCTCTCCACGCTCATTTGCCGCGGATCACGCATTCGGGCGGCTCCGTTTCACTGACTGGGCGCTTTCAGCAGAAGGCAGAAGCACTCCTCACGAGCAGCGGCACGATGGGAGGCCCACGGCTTTCGGAGCCGTGGCACGTCGGGGGTCTGACAAGAAGTCACGAAAGGCTACAGCATTTCCGGCGGGAACGTGGTACGCTTTCGCACGAACGGGCGCGCCGGGCGTGCGGCGCTACGATGCAGGCGGCTTCGACCCGCGGAACGGAATGGACTGTTGTCCCTCGCGATGCCCTGGGGAGGAAACTCGCTCCGTGAATGCTGTTGAACTGACCGACGTGACCAAAACCTTCGGCAGCCATACAGCTGTCGACGGGCTGTCGCTCCATGTTCCGCAGGGGGCCATCTACGGCTTTATCGGGCCCAACGGTTCCGGCAAAACCACCTCCCTGCGCATGATCATGAACATCCTGTACCCGGACCGGGGGGACATCCGCGTCTTTGGCCGGCCGCCCCGCGCCGCGTCAGACCGGATCGGCTACCTGCCCGAGGAACGCGGCCTGTACAAGCGGATGCGCGTGTTGGACCTGCTGCGCTTCTACGCCGAGCTCAAAGGATGCCGGGGGTTCAAGGCGGAGGCCCAGGCGTGGCTGGCCAAGCTGGGCCTGGCCGACTGGGGCAGCCGAAAGGTCGACGCCCTGTCGAAGGGCATGGCCCAGAAGGTGCAGTTCATCGCGTCCGTGATCGCCCGGCCGGAGCTGGTGATCCTGGACGAGCCGTTCTCCGGGCTGGACCCGGTGAACATGGAGGCCATCCGGGACGAGGTGCTCGAACTGAAGCGGAACGGGGCCACCATCCTCTTCTCCACGCACGACATGGACGTGGCGGAGCAGATGTGCGACTTCATCTTCATGATTTTTCAGGGTCGAAAGGTCCTGGACGGCACGCTGGACGACATCCAGCGGCAGTACGGACACGACACGCTGCGCGTCCAGGTGGAGGGCATGCGTCTGACGGCAGAGGACCTGCCGGGCGTGGCCAAGGTGACGGACTTCGGGCATCTGCAGGAGCTTCGGCTCCTTGACGACACCGATCCGCAGGGCGTTCTGGCCCGGCTGGTGCAGCGCGGGCGGGTCCGGCATTTCCAGGTGGCCAAGCCGTCGTTGCGGGACATTTTCGTCCGGATCGCCGGCCCGCAGGCCCAGGAGGTGACACATGCGTAAGATCCTGGTCATCGCCGTTCGCGAGTACCAGGCGGCGGTCCGCACCAAAATGTTCATCATCACGCTGGTGCTGATGCCGGTCCTGTGCACAGGCGGGCTGATCACACACAAGTTGCTTGGCGGGCAGGTGGACACGACGGATCGCCGCGTGGCCGTGATTGATCGGTCGGGCATCCTGTTCGACGTCCTGGCCAAGGCCTCGGATGAGCGTAACGCTTCTCTGAAAGATCCGGCGACCGGCGCAAAGACCGGCCCCGCGTTCTTCTTCGATTCCGTTGCGCCCGACGACGCGGACCCGGACGGCCAGCGTCTGGCCCTCTCCAATGACATCCGCCAGGGCAGGTACTTCGCGTTTATCGAGATCGGTCCGGACGTGGTGGAGCCGGAGGCCGATCCGGCGCGGGCCCGCATCGAGTACTACACCGACACGCCCATGTACTCTCCAATCCAGAAGTTCGTCGACAGCCTGCTGAACAATGCGATTCAGTCGCACCGTCTGGCCAAGGCGGGAATGGACAAGACGGTGGTGGACCGCGCGACCCGCTGGGTGTCGGTGGAAACGCTCGGCCTGGTCCAGGTTGACGCGAAGACGGGCGAGGTTCGTGGTGCGGACCGTAGGTCGATAGAAGCCCACGTCGGCGTGGTCATATTCTGCCTGTTCCTGGTGTTCATGGTCATCACGGTCGGGGCCGTGCCGCTGATGCAGAGCGTGCTGGAGGAGAAGATGCAGCGGATCGCCGAGGTCTTGCTGGGGTCCGTCACGCCGTTTCAGCTCATGGCGGGCAAGTTGCTGGGAACGGTCGGCGTGTCGCTGACCGTGCTGACCTTGTACCTCATCGCCGGCGTGGGTGTGGCGGAGGCCGTCGGTCTGCAATCCGTCGCGGCCCGATCCCTGATCGTCTGGATCATCGCCTATCAGGTGCTGGCGATCCTGATGTTCGGCTCGTTTTTCAGCGCCGTCGGGGCCGCATGCTCCGACCTCAAAGAAGCGCAGAGCGCCTTTTTGCCCGTGTGGCTCATCGTGTGCGTGCCCATGTTCATGCTCGGCCCGATCCTGGAGGAACCGACCAGCACGTTTGCCACGGTTGTGTCGCTGATTCCGCTGTTCACGCCCATTGTGATGATCGTGCGGCTGGCGGCGGTGCCGGTCATTCCGCTGTGGCAGCCGATGCTGGGCGTCGTGCTCACGCTGGCAATGACGGCATTGGCGGTCTTCGCGTCGGGGCGGATTTTCCGGGTGGGCCTGCTGATGCAGGGCAAGGGCGCCAGCTTCCGTGACATGCTGCGCTGGGCCGTCCGGGGGTGAGGGGTTCAGTGCCACTTGAATTACGCGTGTGGTAGCGCTTTCGCAGCTCCCGGGTCTCCATTTCGAGGTCAAGCACGCGACTGTCACGGGCGATACCGGTGTTGAGTATGTTTGCATTCCGCGTGTCAGATCGACTCACGGTTGTGGTGTGGCTTGCCGTCGCCGGCCTGCTGACGTGGGGATTGGTCGCTCCCTGGGGATGCTCTGCCGCGGCTGGAACCGCTGGAGCGGCTGCGGATTCGGAATCGCAAGACGAGCCGGTTGTGCCGGACAGCGATGGCGGCGGCTCGAGCGACTCCGGTTCCGGTCCGATGCCGGCATTGCTGGGTGACGCGGAAGCCGGCGGGGCGCTGTATCACGCGGTGACGCGCGGGTGCTACGTATGTCACGGCGATCTGGCCGAAGGGACTGCGCTGGCGCCGGGCATCACCGCGGCCACCGCCACAGAGATCCAGGGCTCGCTGATGTCCGGCACGCAGCACACCGGTGGCGCCCAGGTCGATCTGTCGGTCCAGGATTTCGCCGACCTGGCCGCCTTCCTGGAGCATCCCAATCCCCTCGCCCCGGACGTCAACACGAACGGGCCGGACGTGAGCACCAACGGCGTTTTCTGATCGTCCCGCGGCGACCCTCGATTCCGCCGGCCGGTTTCGCTTGTGAGCTGCGTCACGATCCGATAGGATGCTCCGCGTTGGAGGAGCGTTTGTCGGGAACGCCCGGTGCCTGGCTCGACCCATTTCCACAATAGAGGTGAAATCATGGCAACCATTCAGGAGACGTTGGCGCAGAAGATTCCGGTGTGGCGTGAGGAGATCGCGTCCGTTCGGAAGGGGTTTGGGGAGAAGATCATCTCCCAGGTGACCGTGGACCAGGCGTACGGCGGCATGCGCGGCATCAAAGGCTTGGTGTGCGACACCTCGGTGGTCGAGCCGGACAAGGGGCTGATCATCCGCGGCAATCCGCTGCTGGAAATTAAGGACCTTTGGCCGGAGGACATCTTCTTCCTGCTGTTGACCGGCGAGCGTCCGGACACACAAACGCGCGAGTCCATCCAGCGTGAGTACGACAAGCGGGCCGAGGTCCCCGACTACGTGTGGAGTGTTCTGCGTGCCATGCCGTCGGACAGTCACCCGATGTGCATGCTGAGCACGGCGATTCTGTGCATGGAGCGGGAAAGTCGCTTCCGCGCGTGCTATGACGAAGGCATGCCGAAGGGCGACTACTGGATGCCGACGCTGGAAGACAGCCTGACGCTGCTGGCGCGGCTGCCCGGCATCGCGGCCGGCATCTACCGCATGCGGTACAACAAGGGCGATCGCATCGCGTGGACGAAGGGGCTGGACTGGGGTGCCAACTACGCGAAGATGCTGGGCCTCCCCGATCCGCAAGGCAGCTTCGCGAAGCTCATGCGGCTGTACCTGAACTTCCACTCGGACCACGAGGGCGGGAACGTGTCGGCCTTCTCGTGCCACACCATCGGCTCGGCGCTGTCCGATGCGTACTACGCCGTGTCCGGGGGGCTGAACGGGCTGGCCGGTCCGTTGCACGGGCTGGCCAACCAGGAATGCCTGAACTGGATTCTGGAGGTGATGAAGAAGTTCGACGGTGTGCCGTCGGAAAAGGCCCTGCGTGACTTCGCCTTCGAGACGCTGCACCAGGGCAAAGTGGTCCCCGGCTACGGGCACGCCGTGCTGCGGGTGGTGGACCCGCGATTCGCCGGTTTCCTGGAGTTCGGACAGCAGCACATGGCGGACGATCCGGTGTTCCAGACGGTGGAGCGCGTGTTCAACGTGATCCCCAAGGTCCTCCAGGAGTACTCGGAGGAGCGGGTCAAGGCCGGCAAGGCGCCGATCGCCAACTGCTGGCCGAACGTGGACGCGGGCTCGGGCGCCCTGTTGTATCACTACGGGCTGACGGAGTTCCCGTATTACACGGTGCTGTTCGCCGTCTCGCGGGCGATGGGCATGCTGGCCCAGCTTACGTTGAACCGGGCGATGGGCACGGCCATCACCAGGCCGAAGTCCGTCTCCACGCAGTGGATGAAAACCAACGCGCCCAAGGCGTAGCCGGGGCTGCGTGCGGAGAGCGTTCCAGGCCGGCGGGTGTCGCACTCGCCGGCCTTTCTGTTACACTGGACCCGGGTGGCGTGCCGTCCGGCCGCGATGAATAGACCAAGTGGGAGAGTGGTGCTGTGCCTCTAAGATCACCCGTTTCGTTTGCGTTCGCCCTGGCCTTGGCGGCGGTTGCCGGTTGCAGCATGGCCCCGGCGTTTCCAGCGCGGCCCGTGGAGGCCCATGTCCAGAAGCTGGCGTTCGACATGGACGGAGACGGGCGAGACGATTACTGGCAGTACCTTAACGACCAGGGGCAGAAGGTCGAGCTTCGCTTCGACACGAACGGGGACGGCAAGCCGGACGAGACGGTCCGGCCGGCCGACCTGCCTGCGTCGGAGTGCCTCCACGCGATCATCGTGCTGGACGGCGTGCCGTTCGAGGTGGTGACCTCCCTCTACGACGAGGGCTGGCTGCGGCTGTTTCCAAGTCCCAGCCACGCGGTGAGCGTGTTCCCCGTCATGACCGACCTCGTTCTCACCCGCGTTTTCACGGAAGAGACGTGCCTGGGCTACGAGGCCCAGTACTGGGACCGCACCCGCAAGCGCCCCAGCGACGGCAACTGGATGTACCTCAGCGGGGCCAACGCGCCGTGGCGACCTCGCATGGACTACAGTTGCTCGATGTGGCTGGATGCCAAAAGCTACCTCAACCCGGAAGCCCTCTGGCGCGATGAGCTGGCCGGCATCACCCGTGCCATCCGCCGCAGCCAGAGCGGGACCGTGCGCGTTTACTCCGTGGCCACGGCCGGCCTGGCCACGCGCCGCGGACGCGACGCGATCGTGGATTGCCTCCAAACGATCGACCGTCTATGCGAGCGGCTGACGTGGGAGCGCCGCGGGCGCATCCGGTTCACGATTTTTGCCGATCACGGGCACGATCTGGTCCCTGCCGAGAGCGTCGATCTTCGCCCGCACCTGGAGGCCGCCGGGTTCCGATCCTCGCAGCGACTGAACGACCACCGGTCCGTCTACATCGCGCGGTTCGGCCTGGTGTCGTGTGCCGTGCTGAACACGCTGGATCCGGAGGGGGTTGCCGCGGCGCTGGTGACCCATCCGGCCGTCGACCTCGTGGCATACCCGAAGCCTGCCGCGCCGGGCAACAGCGTGATCATCGTGCGACGGGGCCGCGAGACGGCCGAAATCAGCCGGGATGAGCAAGGCAGCTTCCTGTACCGATCGCTGGAGGGCGATCCGCTGCGGCTGGCCCCCATCCGCATCGGCCTGAGCGAGGCCGGCAAGCTGACGGCGAACGGCGCTGCGGCGGACCGGGACTGGTTTGACGCCACCGTGGAGCACGAGTACCCCGACCCGCTGTACCGCGTCTGGCTGGCCTTCAATGGGCTGGCGCAGAATCCGGCGGACGTGATCGTCAGCCTGAAGGAGGGCTACTACACCGGCAGCGGCTTTTTTTCCGCGATGGTGTCGGTGGCCAGCACGCACGGCGCCCTGACGCAGCGCGGCAGCACGACCTTCGCCGTGTCCAACCACGTCGCGCTGCCACCGACTCTTCGTGTGGAAGATCTGGCCGCATGGGTGCGTCCGGAGTAACTCACCCCTGCGGGCAAAGGCGATCCCTTCCTTACGGGAACAGATCGTAGCGCCGTTGCGGAACGGCGAAGCCCGCGAACTCGCGGGAGACGACGCCATACTCCGCAGCGTCCCAATCGTCGCCGAAGTGGTAGAGCACCATCTTTCGTCGAATCGACTCCGGAAGCGTGCGCAATTCGGACAGCAGCGCGTGAACGGAGCCTAGCGCGTCCGTCAGTTGCACGTCGTGAAAGCACAGCTCCGCCTCTTCCATCCATGGGCCGTACCCGTCCACGTTGAACTGGGTGTCGCCGGTGTAAAACACGGAGCGGCGGGACCGCGTGTCGATCAGCCGCACGCCCACCGACGGCCAGTCGCCCCCCGCTTCCAGCGTCACGTGCCGCGTGCGCACGACCTCCAGCCGATAGCGATCGGTCAGGGGAATACGGTTGCCGCGCGGGTCTGCGGGGATCAGGGTGACCGGTTCGAAGTAGTCTTCCAGTCGGGCGGGCCGGCCGTGCATCACGCCCAGTCCTCCCCGAAGGGACTCGTCCCAGACGCCCCGCAGGATGTCGGCGGACGAGATGAGCCGGGGCCGGAACGGCGGTTGATTCACGCTGGACCCGAGGACGTAGGTGTTCATCAGGGCGAGCTCTTCCAGCCCGCCGACGTGATCCGCGTGAAGGTGTGTGATAAGAACATTGCGGATACGGCGATAGTCCACCTGGCCGCCGTTGCGGAGGTACTCAAACTCAGGTCGATCCTTCAGATCGTGGAGGGCGAGCGGGCCGGTGGTGCCGAAATCGATGAGAAGGGTCTCGTCGGGCGCGGGCTGTTGTTGGGGCCCCTGGCGCCATGCCTCCAGCAGCACGTTGGACTGGTAGTTCCGCTTGGCAAACGCCCCGCCCACGCCCAGGAAAGTCAGTGTCAGCATCTTCGCTCCGCTCCGGCCGCCTCCCTTGGGCGACGCAACGCTTCGCGCCCTGGTGGTTCCATCCAGAGCCCCTCCCTTTTATCCCGGCCGTGTGACATCGAGTATAGGCCGCGGACGCGGCCCGCTCCACTACGGGCTCTCCGACGATCCCGGGACGGCCCGATCCACCTCATCGGCCGGCGCCAGCTCGATCCGCCCGTCCAGCCGCAGCACCCAGCGGTGTGGAGCAGACAGGCGTTCGCCCTCCAGGTCATAATGGACCTGAACCGAGTACGCCACGATCCGATCCGGCGGGTCGGCGTCGGGGTCGACGCCCGGCGCCATCCACAGTTGGGGGGCCGACTTCGGTCCTTTGGGCGCCAGAAGCTCCCCGACGGAGTCGGGCAGGTACAGCGACGCCAGGTCCTCCGTCCGACGCGGCCAGCGGCGGTAGTCATTCCGATACCGCCGGACGGCGGCAGACACCTGGTCCAGGGCGCCGTGCAGGGCCTGGCTCTGAACCTGCAGGTCGAGATCGCCGCCGGTCGTTCCTGTGTAGGGCATGGCGATGTAGGGCGTCATGGGCATGGTTATGACGGTTTGGCTCAGCGTGATCAGCCGCAACCCCAGATACACCCAGACCAGCAGAAAGAACACACCGAGGATGAGCCCCACCCACGCCGCCGTCGAGCGCTCCCGCAAGGGGTGCGCAGACGGACGACGAAGCAATGCCGCGGCGCCCAGGGCAATGGCCAGCACCTGGGTGAGAACAGGCACGAAGAACACCATCCCCAGGATCAGCGAGGCTACGCCCAGCCCATCCGGCTGCAACGGCATCGCGAAGGCGGCGCTCAGGGTTTGTGGAGGCAGAGAGGTGGTGGCAGTCACCGCCCCCGCGAAGCGGGCTTCCGGCCTCGGTAGCGTCGCGCCGCAATTGCCACAGCGAACCGCACAATTTCCCGTTTCCGTCGACAACGAGACCACGTGGCGGCAATACGGACATGTTTCTTCCATAACACCACGTTCTCAGCGAAGGCGTCCCGGGAACACAACCGCACGCCGTGCCCGGCCCCATCGTCCCCACCCCATGGCAACTGGTCAAGCTGTTCGAGGCCCCTGGCGCCGTCACACGGAAGAGAAGGAGGAGAAACAGAGACCGCAGCGCGGGCGGGCGACGTCAGTCGGCGTTCCTGAACGTCGCGGCCAGGACGCGTGCGAGCCCGGCCGCGTCGGATTCGTCAAACGCCCCCACGTCGTGGCTGTCCAGGTCGAGCACGCCCCAGATTGTGCCCTGCTCGTCCCGCACGGGTACGACGACTTCCGACCGGTCGCGCGGATCGCACGCGATGTAGTGGTCGCCCAGCTCCAGCACGTCTCGCACCACCAACGCGCGGCCCGAGTGAAGGCTCTGCCCACACGCGCCGTGCAATCCGATCGGCGTGCAGGCGGGTTTGTCCCGGTGGGGACCCAGGTCCAGGCCCGTGCCATCTTCTCGGGCGGTGTAGAAGCCCACCCACGACAAGCCCTGGTCGCGCAGTCCGTCCCACAGGACATCGACAACCACCTGCATCCGCGCATCCCGATCGGCCCCCGGGTCGATGCCGCGTCGTATCGTGTCAATCATAACGTCATACGGCCGCGATTCGCTGTTCATCGCCCCATCGCCCTCCTCGATCCCTGGTCCCTGGATCCCTGGATCCCTCGATCCCTTCCTCCCCTACAACCCCACCGTGTTGAATCCCGCGTCCACATAGATGTTCTCGCCGGTCACGCCGCTGGACAGGTCGCTCACCAGGTAGACGGCCGCCTTGCCCACTTCCGCCGCGTCCACGTTGCGTCGCAGCGGGGCCTTCCTTTCCACCCACTCGAACATTTCGTCGATGCCCCCGACCGCCATGGCCGACAGCGTACGGATCGGCCCCGGGCTCAGCGTGTTCACGCGAATGCGGTGCTCCCCCAGCTCGAACGCCAGGTACCGGGCCGTGGCTTCCAGGGCCGCCTTGGCCACCCCCATGACGTTGTAGCCGGGGATCACCTTTTCGGCGCCGTAATAGCTCATGGCCACGATGGACCCGCCATCGGGCATCAGCATGCGGGCGCGACCGGCCATCGCCAGCAGCGTATACGCGGAGATGTCGCATGCCTGCGTGTACACCTGCCGCGGAGTCTGCGTGAAGGTGCCGATCCGCAGGTACTCTCGATCGGCGAATGCAATGGAGTGAATCAGAAACTGAATCGTCCCGAAATGGCGTCCGGCCTCGTCGAAGACGCGGTCCAGATCCTCGTCTTTCGCGGCGTCGCAGGGATGAAGCCACGCATCCCGCACGTTCCCGCCATCGAGCGTCTTGCGAACGCGGCGCTCCATTTTCTCACCGGGCAGGTGCGCGAATCCACAGACGGCGCCCTCCGCCATCAGGTGTCTGGCCACGTGCCAGGCGATGCTCCGCTCGTTCGCGACACCGAACACGAGGCCCCGATATCCGTTCAGGAGGGCCATCCCTGGGTCCTTTCCATGAGCTTGCGTCTTCCCGGGCCCGATCGAATCGGCCTATTGTGGCAGCCTTTGCACGGAAAGGCAACGGCGGCGCCCCGCCGTCGCTCTGCGCCGACGGCTCATTCCCGCATCCAGAATCGCGGCACGAACAGAACGGCAATGGTGAACACCTCCAGCCGACCCAGCACCATCAGCAGGCTCATCACCACTTTGCCGGCCTCGCTGAACCAGGCGTAGTTGCCCGTCGCGCCGACCAGCCCCAGACCCGGGCCGATGTTGTTGAGCGTCGCGGCCGAAGCCGTCAGGGCCGTGACCACGTCGATTCCGTTGTCCCGCTCGAGCAGGAGCAGCGCGATGCCGCCCGCCACAAAGAGCAGGAATACCATGAACACGTACGCCAGCGTGGCCAGCCGCAATTCGGAGTCCACGGCCACCGGTCCGATTCGCACCACCCGTACGACGTTTGGCCGAAACACCCGCTCGAGTTCCGCCCACAACACCTTGGCCACAATCATGCAGCGCACGATCTTCACGCCGCCGCCCGTTGACCCGGCCGAGGCCCCGGCGAACATCAGGAGCACCAGCACGGTTCGGCACACCGCCGGCCACTGGTTGAAATCCGCCGTGCAGAACCCGGTGGTCGTCTGGATGGAGACGGTCTGGAACAGGCCGTAGCGCACCGCGCTCCGCCACGAAGGGTCGACCCGATCGCCAGTCGTGGTGTGCATCCCGTGAGTCAGCAATGGCACCGCCACCACGAAGAAACCGAGAAGGATCACACCCAGGTAGACCCGCAACTCCGGGTCTCGCCAGGCCGTGCGCCACCGTCCCCGGATGGCCTGGTAATACACGCCGAAATTCACGCCGGCCAGCAGCATGAATACGATAATCACGGTGTCGATGGCGGCCGAGTGGAATGCCGCCACGCTGGGGTCGCGCGTGCTGAACCCACCCGTAGCCATGGTGGCGAAGCTGTGGCACGCAGATTCGAACCACGTCATCCCGAGCACCCGCAGGGCCAGGATTTCTGCGAGCGACACACCGACGTAGATCAGCCAGAGTACGCGCGCCGTCTCCTGAATCTTCGGTCGCACGCCCTCCGGTGTCGGTCCCGGCGACTCGATCCGGAACACGCGCTTGCCGCCGACACCCAGTGACGGCAGCACGGCCACGAAGAGCACGATGATGCCGAGGCCGCCCAGCCACTGGGTGGCCGCTCGCCAGAGCAGCAGGCTGTCCGGCACCGTGGCGATTTGCGTGAGCACGGTGGCCCCGGTCGTGGTCAGGCCGCTCATGGCCTCGAAGTAACAGTCAACATAGCGTCGAAACGCGTGGTCGTCCGGCACCCCCTGGGCGCCGGCTGCCCACAGCCGGAATGGCAGGGCTGAAAGCGCCGCGCCGAACAACCAGCTCATCGCGACCAGGAGCAGGGCCTCGCGGCGTCCCAGCCGATCCTGCACACGCCGGCCCGTCCACCAAAGGGCCAGACCCAGGGCCGCGCCGATGCTGGCCGTCAGAAGCAGCGCACCGCATGCCGCGTGCTCCGCCTCGTGCCCGCTCACGTAGGCCATGGCCGACCCGATGCCCACCAGCGCAATCACCCCGCTAAGCACGAGCAGCAACAGACCCAGTTGGCCACCGACAAACCGGAAACTCACGATTGGCTGGCTATCCCACGAAAAGCTTGCGGAATTCCTTATCGACCCCCTGCGGGCCGATCACGATCACCCGGTCACCGGCTCGGACGGCGTCGGCCGCCCCGGGAACCGAAGCCTGATCCCCGCGCTGAATCGCCGCCACCAGCGAATGGGCCGGCATTTTCATCTTCCGGAGGGGCACGTTGGTCGCCTCGCCGGCCAGCGTCGCCCGGACCTCATACACGTCCGCCGCCCCTTCGGCAAGCGACGCCAGCCGCCGCACCGGACGGTCCTCGATCAGTCCCTCGATCTCCCGCGCCGCGACGTCCCGAGGGCTGAACGCCCGATCGATCCCGACGTGCCGCAGCAGATGCAGGTACGTCGGGCGCTCGACCACGGCAATGGTCTGCCGCACGCCCTGGCTCTTGGCTTGGGCCGCGCCCAGGATGTTGTGCTCGTCGTCACGGGTGAGCGCCACGAAGGCATCCGCCGCGACGATGTTCTCCTCGTCGAAGACGGCCCGGTCCGTCGGGTCCGCATGCACGACGGTCACGTGATCGAGCTTGCGGGCCAGTTCCTGCGCCCGTGCCTCGTCCGTCTCGAACAGCCGGACCGAGAACGACCGCCCCTTGAGGGCCCGGCAGAGCCAGACGCCCATGGCCGGTCCGCCCATGACCACGACGTGCGCACGCTTGGGCTTGCTCCGGTGAAACAACCGTCGCGCGTTCTCGATCAGGGCTGATTCGCCGATGATGTACACCACGTCACCCTCGGCCGGACGGGTCTCCGCGTCCGGGATGAACGCGAACGTATCCCGCTCCACCAAGGCCAGCCGCACGCCGCGCGGCAGGTGCAGGTCGGCCAGGCGGGTCCCAATGGCGGGCACCTCGGGCTCCACCACGAACTGCTGGAGTTCGATCTGCCCTCGCGCAAACGATTCGACCGCGATGGCACCGGGGTTTCGCAACGTGCGGGCGATGGCCAGGGCGGTCAGGTACTCCGGGCAGACCAGCCGGTCGATGTGGAAATGGGCGGCGTAGTTCAGGGCCCCCTGCTCGAAAAACGGCCCGTGATGCACGCGAGCCACGCACTTCTTGGCCCCGACGGCCTTGGCCGCCGCCGCGGCTAGAAGGTTGATCTCATCCTGATCCGTGGCTGCGACGAACAGGTCGCACGTCTCGCCGCCGGCCTCCTGGATGACGCCCGCGTGGGCGCAGTTCCCCTGTAACGTCCGGAGATCGACGCCCTCCTCCAGGCGGAACAGCACGTCCGCCTCGAGGTCGATCACCGTCACGTCATGTCCGCCCTCGGCCAGGACTTCGGCCGCCCGGCGGCCCACCTCTCCACCACCCGCAATGATGATGTTCACCGGTCGTCTTCCACTCCAGGAAGCCCAGCACCCCCGCCGGCCGCGATGTCGGCCGCGCGGGCGCCCTGGCTTACCGAGTCACCGCGCCCGGGAGGATTCGAACCTCCGACCTTCGGTTTAGGAAACCGGTGCTCTATCCTGCTGAGCTACGAGCGCGAAGTCGCTTAGCCACCGAAACTTATACAAGGACTTCCCCGAAACCACAACGTCCCCAGCGTCGCGTTCCTGGTGGAAGAACCACGTTCGATCGCCGCGTGTGTCCCCGCAGTCGCATACGTCGGCTGACAAGCCCTCGGGGCACCACGCCTGGAGCGTGCCGGTGCGGACACGTCCCGCCCACGCAGCATAGCCGATGAGTCGACTGTTGCGTAGTACAGGCCCGCCACTGCCTCTCGGCGCCGTTCTGAAAGTGCAGTGAATCAGCCGGTCTGAAGATGTAGTCTTCTTCCTCTTGGTCTTCTTCCCTCCAGGCGCGCACCTGTCTTCTTCACCTGGGTTTTCTTCCCGCTACACATGACTGGGGTCCTGGCGGTTCGGACGGCAACATGGGCGGTCCGTTTTGGAGCCGCCCATGACCCGAACCCGACGATGCAAGTGCCGCCACTGCGCGCAGTTGTACGATCCCGACCCGCGCAACCGTTACCACCAAAGGTACTGCCGCCAGCCGGCTTGCCGCCGGGCCAGCAAATCAGCCAGCCAGCGCCGTTGGCGGACGTCGCCCAAGGGCAAAAACTACTTCCGCGGGCCGGCCAACCGCCAGCGGGTGAAGGCCTGGCAACGGGCCCATCCGGGCTACTGGCGGAAGCGGCGTCAGTCCCGGCGCGCCGGGACTCGCGCCTTACAAGATCACTGCCCGCCGCAAGTCCTGGTCCCGGAAGGAGATAAGTCCACCTTACCGCCGCGCGCCTTACAAGATGTCATCCGCACGCAAGGTCTTGCCCTGACAGGACTGGTCGCTCAGTTAACCGGCAGCGCCTTACAAGAGAACATCGCTTCCACCACCCGCCGACTGATACGCTTGGGCCAGCAGATTCAGGGGCCCCACCGCCGGAGACTCGCCGATGACCTCCGACGATACGCGGGGGACGGCCCGATCCACACGGATGATCGTCCCATCCTCGACTACATGACGCACGCGAGTCCGTACAAGAACACATTGTCCGTAAACCTTCGTGAGATGCTGCAGCAGCGCAGCAACGCCGCCGAATTCGTCTCCCGCTGGCCGGACGACACTCCCCCGGAGGAGGCGATCGGGAAATGGAATCGCTGGTACGCGGCGGCCCGTCATCTGATGGAGGGGTTCGCCTGGCTTATGGATGAGAACGCTGACCGACTGGCCCAAATGGAGGTATCGTATCGCGCTGCCGTCGAATGCGTGCCCGAGGACACCCAAACACGTGCCCTGCTCGAGAACCTTCCAGGCTACCAAAGATCAGGGGATTGAGAGGCGTCGGGCGATGATGTGGATCCCGACGACGGCATCGTCCTTTGTCTCCAGCCTTGGTCTCTGAGTCGAAACCGATCCCCCACAGCTTCGGCCACGCTCCGTTGGGTCCACCCCACGCCTTCCAACCGCCGGCCCAGCGGTACGATCCGCTCCTTGGGTAAAACACAATCCGTCTTGGTGGAGACAGCGGCGAGACAAATGAGTGGGCGGGCTGTAGAGTGTCCGGGGCACGCCGTTTGAGGCAGGGCGATAAAGGGGGTGGCCATGTTTGTCGCGTGGGTGCTGCTTGGGCTGGGATTGGCCGGTGGTGGACAGCCGGCGGAGGCCGTCGAGGTAGTTGCAGCGGAATACCGGGCGGACACGCCGTTTCCGGAGTTCTTGCCGCTGTGGCTCGAAGGGTGGGCGCGATTGCACGCGGCGGGCGAAAGCCTCGAGTCCATCCAGAACAAGAACCCGCTGGGGGGTAACGTACACCTGTACCTGCGGAACCCGTCAGATCACCCGCTGGACGTGTCCGATCTGGCGATGGACGGCGTCAGCCTGGCGCGGGGCATCGCGTTTTCCAGGGAGGCTGGGCACCGCGGGCTTCATGCGGCGAGCATTCACTTCTCAGAGTTGCCCGACGCAGAGCGAAACCGACTGATCGAGGCCGGCGAGCCGGTCTGGTGGAAAGTGGACCCGCAGCCCGTCCCGCCGAAGGGGTTTGCCGAGGTTGTCATTCGACTGCGCCGGAACCCGCGAGCGGCCGCCGTTGCCATCCAGGTGTGCGCGGGGACGACAAAGACAGAAGCCCGCGTGAATGTGGGCAAATCGAATCCACGAATTGCCGGTGCGGCTTTCTCGCCCGCACTCGACGCCGTGACGCTCTACCTGCGCCATCCACGCCAGGAAGCCACACCCCCAACCCGCTGCCGGATGGACGGCACGGACGTCACTGAACATGTGACCTTGCGGCCGGGAGGCCACAGCGACACGCTGCCCATCATCGTCCGGCCACCCCGCCCGTTGGAGACCGGGGCTTTCCATTTCTTCCAAGTGGAGTATGGGGACGGCTCAACAGCGCAGGCGGGCATCCGGGCCTGGGCGGACGAACTGGTCTACGGCATGTGGGGCTACACCAACGCCGGCCGCACGCCCGAGGAGAACGCGAAAACCTGCCTGACGGACCTGAGCCGCCACACCATCAACGTCCACATGGGCATGGGCGGCGACTGGGGACCGTTCATTGACAGCCAGGCCGGACAGGATTTTCTTGAGACGCTCGGCATGCGGATGGTGGTGAAAGAGCCCGGCAGCACCCGCAAGCCCGTCTACTGCTTCCTGATGGACGAGCCGGACGCGAATGACTACTTCGCCAGTCAACTGCCGGCGCCGCAGCGCCTGGGGACCCTCGCCCAGGCACTCGTACGGCACAGCGCCGCCCTGCGCCAACGCGACCCGGCCACCCCGCACCTGCTGAACGTCAACAACACGTACAAGCCGGAGAACTGGTACACCTACGGCCAACTTCCCGACGTCCTGGCCACGGATCCGTACTACCAGGAGCAGCTCGCGAAGGTGTACGGCGAGCGACCCGGGTGGCTGGCCTCGTTCGTGAAGCCGACGTTCGTCTACGCCACGGCCGTCGTGTGTCGTTCGGCGGCTGAGCCGAGGCCGGTCCATGTCATTCTCAACGCCGTCCGGCACGACCACTCTGAGCAGCCGTTCCGGTTCGCCACGCCTGCGGAGAAGCGAATCGAGCTGTACTATGCGCTGGCCGGCGGGGCACGGGGATTCTCCTATTGGTGGTACGCGCCATATGACCAGTACTACGGCGTGGGCGGATCGGGACCCGAGGCTGCCGCTCTCTGGAGAGAGATCGGGCTGCTCGGCGCCGAGGTGCGGACGGCGGGGTCGGTCATCACCCGAAGCTGTCCGGCCACCGTGCCCGTGAAGGCGCCTCCGCGTCTGTGGGTCCGAACGCTGCTGGCAGGACTGGACACGCTGGTAGTCGTCGTGGTCAATGACAACTTCGCCGTGGATCGCAGCGGCACGGTTATTTATCCGGTCGAGAAGGCGTCCGTGACGGTGGGGCTACCGGCCTGGCTTGTGCCGAAGGCGGCATTCGAGGTTACGTACGCAGGGACGCGGATCGTGCCGTGGACGGCCTCCGGCAACCAGGTGACACTCGACCTGGGCACGGTGGAGGTGACACGGCTGGTCTTCATCTCGGCGGAGGCAGAACTCCAGGACGAGTTAGAGGAAGCCTACCGGACTCGGTTCGCGGCCAACGTGAAGGAACTGCTGCGTTCGCAGGAAACCCATGCGGAGCAAACACCCGGAAGCGGCGACGGACACACGGAATGACGCAGGGACGGAATCTTTGCGCGCGTCGGCCAGTGGCAATCTTCATTGCTCTCCCCGTGGTGCCTCCCTCCCCTGAATTCTCCGTGTGAACTGAAACGCGTCCACGCGAGTGCAGACGCGAGCGACCCGAAACGGCGGCAACGACGGAATGGTGGCTGAGATCACACAATGCCCGGCCAACGGACGGCGTGTCCGGTTCCGCGGCACAGGAATCCGTCCGAGCGAACGAGCGGTGGGCTCATTGGCCGGGGCACACCGGCGTTGTCCGTGGCACGGAAAATGATAGTCCGTCATCGTGACGATCGGTCATGCACTCAGGCGGTATGGTGCGGCCGTGCCATCGGTCCGCCCGCCAATACTGATATCACTCCGTCGTCTCAGTGTGACTTTGTCGTGTTTAGCCGGTGCGCACGCAGGGCGGGCTTCCATGTACGTGGTTAGCTCAAGGACGGTGCTGCAATCATGGCCGAGCGAATCAGAAGCGGACGGACCGCGCCGGCGTCAGAGAGCCGACAACACCGCGGACCAGCAGCGTCGATGTCGAACGTCCCGTGGTTGTCGTTGGCCTTTTCTGCTTGTCAACGCAGGCGTAAGCCGACATAATCCCTTGGCGGAGTCGGCGCGAACCCGGGCATCGCGTTTGACCCGCCATCCCGGTGTGCCCGGGAGACGTCTGACCTGTCACCGTCCCTGTTCGCACCGTTGGGATTCACGGAAGGACCCCGATGACGCGCACGGACTCATCACAGATGCAGCCGGCTTGCCGCGCTGCGCCGCCGGACGCACAGGAGGGGAAACGAGAACCGGCGAAGCACGCGAGCCGTGACCTGCGTGATATGTCGACCGATGCCCCATCGGGCGGCGTGGATTTCACCTTCGGCGACATTCTCGACCTGGATGAGATCCAGCGGATTCAGGACGCGTTTTCCGCGGCCACGGGTGTGGCCTCCATCATCACCGCCCCGGACGGTCGTCCGCTGACGCGGCCCAGCAATTTCAGTCGATTGTGCCAAGACGTAATCCGCAGTACGGAGAAGGGTCTGGCCAATTGCATGCGTTCGGACGCGGTGCTGGGCCGGCCGAATCCGGACGGTCCGATCATGCAGCCCTGCTTGAGTTGCGGGCTGTGGGACGGCGGGGCGAGCATCTACGCGGGCGACCGGCACATCGCCAACTGGCTGATCGGTCAGGTTCGCAACGAGGCGCAGGATGACGCCGTCATGCTGGCGTACGCACGGTCGATCGGCGCGGACGAGGACGCGTTCCGCGAGGCGCTGGCCGAGGTCACGCGGATGCCGACGGAGCAGTTCCGGCAGATCTGCCAGTCGCTGTTCATGTTCGCGAACCAGCTTTCACAGATTGCCTACAAGAACCTGCAACTGAACTGCGAAATCGAGGATCGCCGCCGGGCCGAGGATGCCGTACGACGGCTGAATGAGGAGTTGGAAGCACGTGTACAGCAACGAACGGCCGATCTGGAGAAGGCCGTCGCCGATCTGCGCGTGGCCAAGGAGGCGGCGGAGGCTGCGAACCGGGCGAAAAGCCTGTTTCTGGCGAACATGTCGCACGAGATTCGCACGCCCATGAACGCGATTCTCGGCTTTTCCGAGTTCATGCGGCGGGACTCCTCGCTGACGGCCGACCAGCGGCGTGATCTCGAGACCATCAATCGAAGCGGGGAACATCTTCTGTCCCTGATCAACGACGTTCTCGAGATGTCGAAAATCGAGGCGGGACGGGTGACGCTGCATCGAGCCGTGTTCGACCTGCACGCCCTGCTGGATGACGTCGGGACGATGTTCCGGCTGCGCACGCAGGATCGCGGTTTGCAACTCTGCGTGGAACGCCGGCCGGATGTTCCGCAGTACGTGGTCACGGACGAGAGCAAGCTCCGGCAGGTACTGATCAACCTGCTCGGCAACGCCGTGAAATTCACGGAACGCGGCGGCATCGTGCTACGCACGGCCGTCGGACGGGCGGCCGACGCGGGCCTGCGGCTGCTTGTGGAGGTGGAGGACACCGGCTCGGGCATTGCAGAAGAGGATTTCGAGCGGATCTTCCAGGCATTCGGTCAGGCGTCTGCGGTACACGGCGTTCGTGAGGGCACGGGGCTGGGACTGACCATCTGCCGTGAGTACGTCCGGCTCATGGGCGGGACGATCACGGTCCGCAGCCGGTTGGGTGAAGGGAGCACGTTCCGCGTGGACATTGCCATCGAGAAAGCGCAACCACGGGATGCGGCGAAGCCGGTTCCGACCCGTCGGGTGATCGGGCTGGCGCCGGGCGAGGCTGCACGCCGCGTTCTTGTTGTGGACGATCACCAGGAGAACCGGTTCATCCTGGCGCGAATGCTCTCCGGAATTGGCTTCCAGGTTCGGGAGGCCGGCGACGGGGCGGCGGCCGTTCGGCTCTTCGAGGAATGGTCACCCGACCTGGTGCTCATGGACATGCGAATGCCCGTCATGGACGGTTTCGAGGCCACCGGTCGGATCAAGGCCACGCCGCGCGGCCGACAGACGCCGGTGGTGGCCGTTTCGGCCAGCGTGTTCGAGGAAGATCGCGCGGCCGTGCTCGGCGCCGGATGCGACGGGTTCCTACGAAAACCGGTCCGCGAGGATCAGATCCTGGATGCGATCCGCGGGCACCTTGCCGTACGGTACGAATATGAGGAGGAAGCGACAGCCTCCACAACCCGACTCGCGGAACGGCTGGACACGGCCGCTCTGGGTCGGCGAATGGGCACGTTGACGACCGCGCAGCGCGAGGCGCTGCGGCAGGCGGCGGTGGAACTGCGGCCGGACGCCCTGCTGGCCACCGTGGAAGGGGTCGCCGGCAAGGATGCCGAGCTGGCCCGCGAGCTGCGTGCCCTGGTGGACGACTTTGAGTTCGCCCGGATCATCGACCTGGTGGATGCGTACTCGTAGGTCGCGTTGGGGGTGTCGCATGAACGATGAGGACCGTGGTACCGCCGGAGACATCCTGGTCGTGGACGATCTGACGGCCAATCTGCGCGTGCTCGCGCAGATTCTGTCCGAGGCCGGGCACCGCACCCGACCGGCCGCCGACGGGCCCACGGCGCTTCGGGCCGTCGATGCGAGCCCGCCCGAGCTGATCCTGCTGGACGTGCTCATGCCGATCATGGACGGCTTTGAGGTGTGCCGCCGGCTCAAAGCAAACGCGCGGAGCCGGGCCATTCCGGTGATCTTTGTCAGTGCCATGGATGAGCCGGTGGACAAGGTCAAGGGGTTCACCGCCGGCGGCGTCGACTACATCACCAAGCCGTTTCAGCCCGAGGAAGTGCTGGCCAGAGTCAGTGCGCACCTGAGGCTCTCGCGCCTGCAGGCCCAGCTTGCGCGGCAGAACCAGGAACTCGAAGAACGCGTGCGCGAGCGAACGGTTTCCCTGGAGCAGCTCAACCGCGAGCTCCTGCAGAGCCGAGAGCGGCTGCAATCCATTCTCGACAACACGTCGTGCGTTTTCGCCATGAAGGATGCGAGCGGCCGGTACATCGCGGTGAATCGGCAGTTTGAACGACTGTTCCATGTAACGCGGGAGAACGTCGTGGGCCGCTCCGTGTCGGACGTGTTGCCTGCCGACGTGGCTCGACGCATCCGGGAGAACGACCGAAAGGCGATGGAAGCGGGCGTTCCGACGGAGTTTGAAGAACAGGTCCCGCACGACGGTGAGATGCACACGTACGTGTCGGTCCGGTTCCCGCTGGGCGAGCCGGGCAGTGATGTCTGCGCCGTCTGCGGCATCGCCACGGACATTACCTCGCGCAAGCAGACGGAGAACGAACTGAGGCGGGTCAGCGTGTTTCTGAAGGCGGTGATTGAGCAGGCCCCGTTCGGAATCCAGATCTGCGAAGGCCGCCGCGACCACTGGGAACTGACGACGATTAACCGAGAAGCGCAACGGATCATCGGCGCGACGCAGGAGCAGCATCAGGGTCTGGGGCTCGCGGACGGTCAGATCAAGAACCCCGAGAAGCTGACCTGGAAGATGTTCCATCCGGACGGCACGCCCTGGCCCGCGTCGGACGCGCCGCTTCCCATGGCCATGATGAAGGGCCGGGTGACCCGCAACGAGGAGATGCTGGTTCGCCGTGCCGACGGGGTGGAGCACGCGATCCTGTGCAACGCGACCCCCATCTTCGATGACGACGGCGAACCGATCGGCGGCATGGTCATGTACTCCGACCTCACCGAGCGCAAGCGGCTGGAGTCCCAACTCCGCCAGGCCCAGAAGATGGAGGCCGTCGGCCAGCTCGCCGGCGGCGTCGCCCACGATTTCAACAACATTCTGACGGCGGTCCTGGGGCACGTGGAGCTGATCAACGACGAGCTTGACGAGTCCGGCCCGTCCGTCGACGTTATTCGCGAAAACGTGCGGGAAATCGGAAGCGGCGCCCGGCGGGCTTCCGAGCTGACCCGCCAGCTTCTCACGTTCAGCCGCCGCCAGATCACGCGTCCGGAGGCGATCGATCTGAACGAGTGCCTGCGGGGTCTGCAGAAGATGCTTCGCCGGCTCATCGCGGAAAACATCCAGTTGCGCTATGAGCATTCACCCGGGCCGGCCGTCATTCTGGCGGACGCGGGCCAGTTGGAGCAGGTGGTGGTAAACCTGGCCGTCAATGCCCGCGATGCCATGCCGGACGGCGGGATTCTGACGTTTGCGACGCAGCACGTCACGTTGGATGGATTGCAGGACTCCGCGGAACTGGCGGGGCTCAGCGGCCCGTGTGTGCGACTGACCGTCAGCGACACGGGCACCGGGATGGCTGCGGACGTCCGCGATCGTGTGTTCGAACCCTTCTTCACGACCAAGCCGCTCGGGCAAGGCACGGGCCTGGGCCTGGCCACGGTGTACGGCATCGTGAAGCAGGCCAACGGCCACATCAGCGTCTACAGTGAGCCCGGGCACGGCGCCACGTTTCGCGTCCATTGGCCGGCGGCGAAGCGAGAGGCGGGGAAGGCAACGGACGACAAGTCCGGGACAACCCCGACCGGGGGCACGGAGACGATTCTCCTCTGTGAAGACAACCGTCCGGTGCGACAACTGGCCGAATTCGTGCTGCGGGACGCCGGATACACCGTGCTGGCCGCCGAGAGTGCGACCCAGGCCCTGAAACTCGCCGCGACCCAATCCCGGCCCATCGACCTGCTCGTCAGCGACGTGATCATGCCGGACATGAACGGCCGGAAGCTGGCCGACGCGTTGGTCGCCCGCTGCCCGAATATCCGAACATTGTTCATGTCGGGCTACACGTCCGGCGTAATCGCGCACCACGGCGTGCTGGATGCAGACGTCCAGTTCCTGGAGAAGCCGTTCAGCCGCGCCAAGCTGCTGGCCCGCGTGCGCGAGGTGCTCAGTGCTCCCGCAGACGTCATACACACCGTCCGCTGACAACGCAACCGCCGGACCACGGGGCGCGTGCCGTTCCACTTGCGCCGGCATCCCGCACACCGGCCGGCGTTCGTCGAAAAGAACAACGCTGTCGTCCGTTCTTGTAAAGACGTTGCTCCGGCGTCTGCCCGCGAGGATATGATAGGTCAGGACGGCCCAGGCATTGCGGCTCCGCGGTACGGACTCTCGCACGGAAGGAGTCCTGCCATGCTTGCGGACGGTCTGGGCGGCTATCTGCTGGGCGCAAGTCTCTCTCTCGGCATCCTGGCCCTTCTGTTGGCCGTCGTGGTCGAGATTCCGATTCTGGCGTTGGCCTGGCGGCGCTGGTCGGTACGCCTTGTGGTGTGGGTCGTGGCGGCGAACGCTGCCTCCGCCTTGTTTGCCCTGGTGCCCGCGATCAAAGACCTCACGTGGCCCATGCCCGGGCATGATGCTGACCCCTGGATTGCAGCGCATGCATGGTGGTGGACGCTGGCAGCAAAGGCCGGATACCTGCTTCTGCTGACGTTCCTCATCGAACTGGGGGTTCTGATCCTTCTGACGTGGAAGACGTGCGGCCTCACGCCCCGGCGGCTTCTGGCCGGTGCGACCGCGGCAAACGTCGTCAGCTACGTCGCGCTCTGTGCTTTCATCGTCTGGCTGCCGCCGCATTCCGACTCTCTGGCTTTCCAGCCCGATACGACGTGGGCGCCCAAGGATGCCGGGCGCGTCTGGTTTGTCGAACCACAGGGTTTCCGCGTCTGTTCGGTCGGTCTGGACGGTGACGCCCCGCGTACGGAGGTGTCGTGCTCCGTTCAGCGCGGGGGCTGGTATCTCGAGTCGTATTCGACATACGCGTGGGTGCCCGCGGAGGATACCACCCTCTTCACGGGAGAAGACGGGCACTGGCACACGTGGCGTAACGGTATGCACGAGACGCTCCAGGCAACTACCGACGATGTATATCCGATGCGCTACGCAACGTGGGGTTCGCTTCAGAAGGCCCTGGTGGAGATCGGAATCCCTGCCCGTGACGATCCGCAATCCGAGCCCGCGGTGTACTTCACGGGCACGCAGGACCGGTTGGGTACGCACGCCGAGTCGGCGCGGTACGAGGTGTATACGAGCTTCTCGTGGTTTCTGGGATGGGGTGCATGGGGCATCACGGTCCGCGACAAGCTGTCGGGTGAGACGTTGCGCTGGGGCGCCAAGGCCGGCCTGCACGTGCTGCCCTGCCGTGATCCGGTGATCGTGGAGGAGACCGACCTGGTCCTCTTCCGCTGCGGCGGCTGGATCATGGTTCTGGACCCGCAGGCCCGCCGCATCGGCCCGCTGGCCCGCGGTGACAGCGTGCTGATGATGCTGCCGGCGTTCCGGGAGAGGGATTGATGCGAATTCAACCGCATGGTTGAGCACGGGTCGACCTTTGTGCTGTGGAGGAAACGCCATGCTGGCCAACGCGATTGGTAGCGCACTGCTGATGACCGGGATGTTCTTCTGTGTGGGCAGCGTGGTTGTGGCCGTGCTGATCGAGACGCCCCTGCTACGATGGATGTGGAAACGGAAGGGGCTCTGGCGGTGGGTCCTGCTGGCCAATCTGCTGTCCCTGGGCGTCGGGGGGTGCCCCT
>Ga0334890_1000417_pt1 | contig 76749 bp, 50 predicted proteins | sample GraSluR1_MG_3_FD_207220 | JGI IMG/M metagenome (GOLD analysis project Ga0334890, IMG submission 207220) | Sludge microbial communities from methane-producing bioreactor in Wageningen University, Netherlands - Granular Sludge_31_08-R1 | ecosystem: Engineered > Bioreactor > Anaerobic >... | reverse complement strand
CCGCATCCCGACGATCAGGCAACGGATGTCCCGCGCGATGTGGCGTTGTCTTGGACGGCGGGCCAGTACGCGGCGACGCACGACGTGTACTTCGGCACGAGTTTCGCCGATGTCAACGATGCCGGTCGGGCCGATCCGAGGGGTGCGCTTGTCAGCCAGGGTCAGACGGCGACGGCGTACGATCCGCCAGGGCTGCTCGATTTCGAGACGGTCTACTACTGGCGGATCGACGAAGTCAACGCGCCGCCGAGCAACACGATCTTCAAGGGCAACGTCTGGAGCTTCACCACCGAGCCGCTCGCTTATTCCGTGCAGAACATCGTCGCGACCAGCAATGGGATCTCGCAGCCGGCCACCGGTCCCGACAAGACGGTCGACGGCTCGGGTCTGAGCGCCGACGACCGGCATTCCATCGACGCCGCCGACATGTGGCTGGCCGATCCCCCGGCCGACGGCGATCTGTACATCGAGTATGCGTTCGACCGCGTCTACAAGCTCCATGAGATGCTCGTGTGGAACTACAACGTGCAGTTCGAATTGGTGCTGGGCTTCGGGCTCAAAGATGTGACGATCGAGTACTCCGCCGACGGCGCCGAGTGGATGGTTCTCGATGACGTACAGTTTGCGCGAGGGACCGCCCGGGCGGACTACGTTGCCAATACCGTTGTGGATTTGCAGGGTGTCGCCGCGAAGTTCATCCGGCTGACGGTGAAGACCGGGTGGGGTTCGATGGGGCAGGGGCAGTTCGGCCTCAGTGAGGTGCGGTTCCTGTTTATCCCGGCGCACGCGCGCGAGCCACAGCCGGCCGACGGCGCTGTGGATGTCAGCGTCGATAGCACGCTGGCTTGGCGTGCCGGTCGCGACGCCGTCTCGCACGAGGTGTACTTCGGCACCGATCCAAATGCATTGGATCTGGTAGCGACAGTCGAGGTCGCGGGCTATGATCCCGGCGCTCTGAATCTTGACGCCACGTACTACTGGCAAATCAACGCCGTCCAGGAGGCCGAGTCGTGGGAAGGTGCTCTCTGGAGCTTCGCAACGCAGGAACACCTGGTCGTCGATGATTTCGAAAGCTACACCGACGACATCGACGCCGGCGAGGCGATCTTCGACACCTGGCTCGACGGCTGGGTCAACGACACCGGCTCGACCGTCGGTCACCTTCAGAGCCCGTTTGCCGAGCAGACCATCGTCCGCAGCGGCCGCCAGTCCATGCCGCTGTTCTACGACAACACGGAGGCCGCCGTCTCGGAGGCCGACCTCGAATTGGCGGCCGACTGGACGGCCAACGGCATCCAGAGTCTGACGCTTTATTTCTACGGCGATCCGGACAACACCGGTCAGTTGTACGTCAAGATCAACGGTACCAAGGTGCCCTACGACGGCGCTGCAGCCGATATTGCGAGGCCGACCTGGCAGCCGTGGAACATCGACTTGTCGGCGGTCGGCAACGTGAGCAACGTCGGGTCGCTGACGATTGGCATCGAGGGCGCCGGCGCGTCAGGGCTCTTATTCATCGATGATATCCGGCTCTATCCTCAGACGCCTGAATTCGTTATCCCGGTGGAGCCGGACAGCGACGGCCTGTTGGCGCACTACGATTTCGAGAGCGGCCAGGGCACTACGCTGTTGGACCGTTCCGGCAACGGCAACAACGGGACGATCATTGGAGCTCAGTGGCTCAGTCCTGGCTGGGACGGGCAGAGCGGTCGCTGCCTGCGTTTCGACGGCAAAGGAACCAACCGGGTCGATCTCGGTACGCTGGACGTGGGCGGTAGTGGCATCACGATCGCGTCCTGGTCCAACGCCCACAACCTGGATACGCCGGGCGCCGATCCCCGTCTGGTCTCGAAAGCCGACGGTGGAGCGGGTGAGAACCATTGGTGGGCGACCGGCTCGTGCCGGGTCGATGGCGAGAAGCGGATCCGATTCCGCCTGAAGACCGATGGGGTCACCGCCGAGATTCAAAGCGGCCCGACCGGAACGATCGAGACGAACGAGTGGATTCACATCGCCGCGACCTGGGACGGCGTTACGATGAGGACCTATAAGAACGGGGTCCAGGTACACAGCCTGGCCAAAGGTGGCACGATCAGCAAGGCCCCCTCGGTGAAAGTGGCGCTCGGGAATCAGCCGCAGGGCGCCGAGGACAGACCGTGGGATGGACTGATCGACGAAGTGCGCATCTATGAGCGAGCGTTGTCGGAGGAGGAGATCCTCTGGCTCGCCGGGCATAGAGAACCGGTGCAGAAGGCTTTCTGAGGTACCGGCGCGACAAGGTCGATCCGTTTCGCCGAATCGGCGTTTGGTGTCATGGGAGCAGTTGATCTACAGGAGGCCGGGCCATCTGTTTGGCCGGGCCTCCTGATGTATCGGGATCGAATCGAAGGTCTCTGAGGTACGGAGGAGACCTGGACAGACGAGGGGTATTTCGTGACTTCGTGAGTGTCTTGGGCTACTCTATAGGGGCGAATGATAATTGGCCGTACGTCGCGTGCCGGACGCATTTCGCAGATGTGGAAGGGGTATTATGGGCATGGTGGATAGGAAAATGACGTTTGGTGTCATCGTGGGCACCCGAGGGTTCTTCAACCCCCGATTGGCCGTGGAAGGCCGCCAGGAGTTGTTGGCCAAGCTTGATGCACGGGGGTATTCCTATGTGATCCTCCCGGAAGACGCCACGGCCCATCAGGCGGTCGAGACGCGGGCGGACGCGAAGAAATGCGCCGCCCTGTTCCAGGCGCAGCGAGATCGCATCGACGGGGTCGTCGTCGTGCTTCCCAACTTCGGCGACGAGCTCGGGATCGTCGAGTCCCTCGATCTGGCCCGTCTGGATGTTCCCGTGCTGGTACAGGCCTGCAAGGACCGGCTGGACGCCGTGGACGTGGCGGGCCGGCGGGACGCCTTTTGCGGCAAGCTGTCGGTCTGCAACAACCTCTATCAGTATGGGATTGCCTTCACGGATACACGCGACCACACGTGCGATATCGACAGCGACGCCTTCGGCGCCGATCTGGATTTCTTCGCTGGCGTCTGTCGTGTGGTCCGGGGTCTGCGTCGGGCGCGCATCGGCGCGATCGGCGCCCGTCCAGCGGCGTTCCAGACCGTGCGCTTCAGCGAGAAGCTGCTCCAGGATTCCGGCATCACGGTGGTCCCCGTCGATTTGTCCGAGATCATCGGCCGGGCCCGGCAGCTCGACGATCAAGCCAAATCCGTGCAGCAGAAGCTGTCGGAGATCCGGCACTATGGGACGATTCCCGACCACATCGATCCGCAGAGCGTGTCGAAGCAGGCCAAGCTCTCGGTCGTCATCGACGACTGGATGACGGAGAACGAGTTGGACGCCAGCGCCATCCAGTGCTGGACCAGCGTCCAGAACAACTACGGCTGCGCCGCATGCCTGTCCATGAGTCTGATGGGTGAAAAACACAAGCCCGGTGCCTGCGAGGTCGATGTCGTCGGCGCCGTCTCGATGCTGGCGCTGCTGCTGGCGTCGGGGCAGGTCCCAGGCTTCCTGGATTGGAACAACAACTACGCCGACAAGGCGGACACCTGTGCGTGCACCCATTGCAGCAATTTCCCCAGGAGCTTCATGGGCCGGGAGGTCGAGATCGCCGAACTGGACATCCTGGGCGAGTCGCTGGGTCGCAAGAACTGTTTCGGCGCCGTCAAAGGCCACGTTGCCGCCGGGCCGATGACGTATTTCCGCATGTCCACCGACGATCGGCGCGGAAAGATCAAGGCGTATCTCGGCGAAGGCGAGTTCACCGATGAGCCGTTCGACATGGACGGCGGCATCGCTGTCTGCAGGATCGAGCGTCTGCGCGATCTGATGGGCCATCTGTGTCAGAATGGTTTCGAACACCACGTGGCCATGACGCGGACCCATTGCGCCGGCATCTTGCAGGAGGCGATCGCAAAGTACCTGGGATGGGACCTCTATCGCCACGGTTGAGAAACGCGCAAGAATGCTTGCGCGGTACGACTTCAGACTCTATCTGAAAGAAGGAGCAGGAAATATGGCTCGAATAGACACACGACGTGCCATCCTCTGGCTGTGCGCGGTTCTGTTGGCAGGTTTCACGGCTGTGGGAAATCAGGCGAGCGGCAGCCAGGTTGAATGCTGGGACATCTTTGAAGTCTCTCTTCAGGGGCCTTCGTCCGGCAACCCGTTTGTCGATGTGCGTCTTCGTGCCCGGTTCCGGCAGGGCGACAGGGTGTTCACGCCGGAAGGTTTCTACGATGGCGAGGGCCTCTACAAGATTCGCTTCATGCCCGATGCCCCCGGCCAGTGGACGTATGTCACCGAGAGCAACCGCCAGGAACTGAACGGCAAGCGAGGTGAGTTCACCTGTGTCGAGGCCGGGCCCGGCAATCACGGACCGGTGCGCGTTCACAACCGGTTCCAACTGGCCTATGCCGACGGCACGCCGCACTTTTCCGTGGGGACCACCTGCTATGCCTGGGCGCACCAGGGCGATGCGATGGAGGAGCAGACGCTGGCGACCCTCAAGAACGCCCCCTTCAACAAGATGCGGATGTGCGTGTTCCCCAAGGCCTATGCGTACAACAAGAACGAGCCGCAATACTATCCCTACGAAGGCAAGCCCCTGAAGGACTGGGACTTCACGCGCTTCAACCCGGCGTTCTGGCGACATTTCGAGAAATGCGTCGGGCAGTTGCGGGACCTGGGGATCGAAGCGGACATCATCCTGTGGCATCCCTACGACCGCTGGGGATTCGCCGAGATGGGCGCCGAGAACGATGATCGGTACCTGCGCTATGCCATCGCCCGGCTCAGCGCGTACCGGAACGTCTGGTGGTCGCTGGCCAACGAGTACGACCTGATGGCCCCCGGCGCTATGGCCGGTCATCGCGGCGACAAAGCGATGGCCGATTGGGACCGCTTCTTCCAGATCCTGCAGAACGAGGACCCACACCAACGGCTGCGTGGCATCCACAACTGCCGGGGCTGGTACGACCACACCAAGCCCTGGGTGACCCATTGCAGCATCCAGACTAGCGACTTCCGGCGGGCGAAGGAGTTCCGCGACACGTACGGCAAACCCGTAGTCTACGACGAGTGCCGCTACGAGGGCGATATCCCGCAGGGCTGGGGCAACATCACCGCCGAGCAAATGGTGCGGAACTTCTGGATGGGTTCGCTGGCGGGCTGCTACGTTGGACACGGCGAGACGTACAAACACCCGGACGATCTGCTCTGGTGGTCCAAGGGCGGGGTCCTGCGGGGGCAGAGTCCCGTGCGGATTCAGTTCATGAAGGACCTCATCGAGGCGTTGCCGTACCAGCAGATGCAGCCGGACTTTGCCCACTATCCCGGCGTCTATATCCTGGCCAAGCCGGGCGACTGTTGCCTGATGTACTTCGCCGAGAGGAAGCCCGTTACGCTCGATCTGCCCGGCGGTCCGTACAAGCTGGATGCGATCGATCCGTGGGAGATGAAGGTCCTTCCCATCGGTTCGGCCGAGGGGGGCGACTTCCGCTTCACGCCGCCCAGGCAGGACTACGCGATTCGGCTGACGCGTTATGCGCCGGGCGAGAAGAGGCGTCCGATCGCGCAAGCCACCGCCGACAAGGCCGAGGGGATCGCGCCGCTGACGGTCCGGTTCTCGACGCCGTGGACGGGGCAGTGCCGCTGGGAGTTCGGCGAGTTGGGCAGCTCGACGGAAAGATCACCTGCATTCACGTTCGAAGCGCCGGGGGTGTACACGGTTGCCCTGACCGTTGTGGACGACGACGGCGCATCGGCTTGCGCCCTGTTGCCGATTCTGGTGGATCGCCGCTCGGATGAACCTGTCGTACGATTCGGTTTCGCCCAGGGCGACCGGCCCAAGGTCACGCTTCACGGCGGCAAGATCGACCGGGCGTCCGACGGCACGTACGATCTCGGGTCGGGCCAGCCGTTCTCATGGATCAAGGTGGGAGATGGACCGGTCCACGACCTCGAAGGCGCCCAGTCGTTCACGGTGTCGGGTTGGCTGAATGCAGCGAGCATGGACGTAGGTTCCGGCGGCAATCGCATCCTTTTCAGCCTCCAGCACAATCGGGCGGGGATCGACGTGGTTTATCATGCGGACGGTCGGATGCGTCTGGCGGTCAACGAGTGGCCGGACGGGATTCGCAACGATAGTTCACCCGGCAGGGTCAAGGTCGGCGCCTGGGTCTTCTTCGCCGTCACATACGATGCAGCCAGGCAGAGCGACAACGTCTGCTGGTATTTCGGCGACGAGAACACCCCGGCCCAACTCGATCGGCGCAACATCTACAACAACGGACCGGTGGATGAGGGCAGCGGCGATTTGGTGATTGGCAACTTCAACAAGACCCTTCAGGGCGCCGGGCTGGACCGCCAGTTCCGCGGTCGGATCCGCGGTTTGCAGATTCATGCGAGCCGTTTGGGAGGGCGCGGCGCGCTGTCGCTGGAAAAGGTCCGCGAGATGCAACGTGACCGATAGCATGATGCCCGGATGCATCGTTGCCGAAGTTTGTGATCGCTCATTGGATGACGGGATCGGCCATTGCAGGAAGGCAGGTAGCTGGATATGAAGAAGAGGCTGTTGTTGGTGATATTGGCAGGGTGTGTGGTTATGGCGTCGGTCGGTGGTTGCGGCCGTCGCGAGCCGCAAGCGGGAAACAGGATCGCCGTGGTCATCTCCACGCTGAACAATCCGTGGTTCGTCGTCCTCAAGGACGCGGCGAGAGAGCGGGCCGAAGAGCTGGGTTATCGCGTCGATGTGTTCGATTCGCAGAACTCCCCGGCGATCGAGGCGGGGCATTTCGACACGATCATCGACGGTCGATACGCGGCGATTCTCTTCAATCCGACGGACGCCGAGGGCTCCATCGCCAGCGTCAAGCGCGCCAAGGACGCCGGGATTCCCACGTTCTGCATGGACCGGGAAATCTCCGCCAGCGACATTGCCGTCAGCCAGATCCTCTCGGATAACTTCTCCGGCTGCGTCGCTCTGGGGGAGTACTTCGTCCGTCGCCTGAACGGCAAGGGCGCCTATGTGGAGCTGCTCGGGCTGCTCGGCGACAACAATACGAAGAACCGCTCGGACGGATTTCACAGCGTGGTCGATAACTACCCCGACTTGAAGATGGTCGCCCAGCAGACAGCGGACTTCGACCGCACCAAGGCGATGGAGGTTATGGAGTCGATCCTTCAGGCGCATCCTAATATCGACGCGGTTTTCTGCGGCAACGATGCGATGGCCATGGGGGCCTATCGGGCCCTGGTCGCGGCCGGCAAGGACAAGCAGGTGATGGTCTTCGGGTTCGACGGCGCCAGGGACGTGATCGACGAGATTCGGGCGGGCCATATCGTCGCGACCGGTATGCAGTTCCCCAAGACCATGGCGCGGATGGCGGCCGAGTTCGCCGACGAGTACATCCAGGGCAGGAGGGACTTCGCCCAGAAAATCCCCGTGGCCGTCGAACTGGTGACGCAGGAGAACGTCGATAAGTACATTGCCTACGGCCGGCAGGAATAGCACTGTGGACGCACACAACGAATGAAACGAAGGTATCTTATTCATCTGATCGGATGCGCCGGCCTTGTCCTGGTGCTCGGCAGTTCCGTGGAGTTTCGCCGTCTGGAGGACAAGCGGGCTGAGGAGCGGACCGAGCGATTCCAGCCGGCGGAATACGCGCGCGACTTCTGGGACAACAGGTTGGATGCCGCGCTGAACGGCGCCGCGGCTGCCGGGGAACTGATCGGCCTGTTCAATACGAACATGGAAGCCGCCGTACGAAAGGGCAGGACCCTTGGCCATAGCCGGGTGCGCGCCTATCTGCTTCAGGGCGCCGGCCGGATCGCGGCGACTGATAGAGATGGGTTGCACGTCAGCGTCCTGTCCGACGATCCCGGGGCGGAGGTCCTGATCTGCACCGGGGCCTATATCTCGGGCAACGCCGTCAGAGACGCTTCGGGGTTGATCGACGTCAGCGCCTTCTCCGATACCATGAGATTCAATTGGATCAGCTCCGAGATCAACCGGATCGTGGTGCAGGATGTGATCGCGCCGTTTCTGGCCCGGCGGCCGCAGGTGGGCATGGTGGTGCGTTTCGTCGGCGCTGCTGAGGTCGCCGACGACGCCACGGAACGAGTCCCCTTCGGAGGTCGGCTCAAGGACAATCAGGTCGAAAGCGATCTGCATCTTCTTAAGGTCGTCCCCATTCGGCTGGAACTGGAACTATCTTTGGCGGGGGAGCGCTGAAGCATGGTCGCAACCGGACCCCATGAAATCGTTCTGGCCGCCGAGGCGGTCAGCAAGAGCTTCGGCGGTGTCAAGGCCCTTGACGGCGCTCGTCTGGAGGTCTGGGCGGGCAAGGTCAACGCCCTGATGGGCGAGAACGGCGCCGGCAAATCCACGCTCATGAAGGTCCTGGCGGGCGTGTATCAGGATTACGAAGGCCGCATCCTCCTGAATGGGCAGCCGGTGGCCTTTGCCGGTCCCCGCCAGGCCCAGGAGCGGGGCGTCGCGATGATTCATCAGGAGTTGAATCTCATTCCCGGCCTGAGCATCGCGGAGAACATCTTCCTGGGCCGGGAGTTCGTCGGCGCGCTGGGATTGATCGACTTCAAGGTCATGGTCTGCGAGGCCGCGAGGCTTCTCGACCGGCTCGATCTCAAGGTGGACCCTCGCACGCCTGTCGGCCGGCTTCGCGTCGGCCAGCAGCAGATCGTGGAGATCGCCAAGGCGATGGCGTGTGACGCCCGCGTGATCATCATGGACGAGCCCACCAGCGCCATCAGCGGTCGCGAGGTGGACGTCCTGTTCGGCCTGATCCGCACCCTGACCGAACAGGGGGTGGGGGTGGTGTATATCAGTCATAAAATGGACGAGGTCTTCCGGATTTCCGACCGCATCACCGTGATGCGTGATGGCAGGACGGTGCACGCCGGGAATTGCTGCGAGGTCAGCCAGGACGACGTCGTTCGCATGATGGTGGGCAGGGACGTCAAAGAGTTCTTCGTCAGCAGCGGCGCCGACGTCGGGGCCGAGGTGCTCCGGGTCGAGACGATGTCCTTGCCCCATCCGGACCGTCCCGGCGATTACCTGGTCAGGGATGTCAGCTTTTCGGTGGCCCGGGGCGAGGTGCTCGGGCTGTTCGGGCTGATGGGCGCCGGTCGCAGCGAGCTGTTCGAGACGATCTTCGGACTTCACGCGGCAACGGCCTCGGGCCGTGTCTTCCTGGAGGGCCGGCCGCTGGTGGCGAAGTCAGCCCGCGCCTCGTCTGCGGCTGAGGCGATTGCCGCCGGACTGGGATTGGTGCCGGAAGATCGCAAACGCCAGGGGCTGGTCATGGAGATGTCCGTTGCCGAGAATATGACGTTGGCCAGCCTCCACACGGTGGAACGGCTGGGATTTCTCAGCAACCGATTGGAGCGGGTGATGGCCGGCGACTACGTCCGGCGTCTGGCCATCCGAACGGCGTCGCACCGCCAGCCCGTCAGGCATCTGAGCGGCGGGAATCAGCAGAAGGTGGTCCTGGCCAAGTGGCTGGCCACGCAGCCCAAGGTGCTGTTCCTCGATGAGCCGACCCGTGGCGTGGATGTCAACGCCAAGAACCAGATCTATGAGCTGATTCATGAACTGGCCGCCGCCGGCCTGGCGATAGTGATGATCTCCTCCGAGTTGCCCGAGATCATGGCCATCGCCGGGAGAATCATCGTTCTGTCCGAGGGCCGGCAGACGGCCGAGTTCTCTCGCGATCAGGCGACGGAAGAACGTCTTTTGCGGGCGGCCCTTCCAGGGAGCCTTTCAGGCGGCGAGCGAACCCGGATGTCGCAACGCGGGGAATTCTCATGAACATGGGCATGTTGAAGCGACCGAACTACAGGATGTTCCTCTCGCAGTTTCACTCGCTGATCGCGCTGCTGCTGATGGTTCTGGCGTTCAGCATCCTGGCGGACGGCTTTCTTTCGCGGGACAATTTCTGGACGGTGATGCGGCAGATTTCGGTCAACCTGTGCCTATCGGTCGGCATGACGCTTGTGATTCTGACCGGGGGCATCGACCTGTCCGTCGGCTCGATCCTGGCGCTGAGCGGTGCGATCATGGCGGGGTTGCTCAAGCACGGCACGGAAATCGAAGCGCTGAATCTGTACGTCGGCTACGGTGTCCCGGCCGCCATTACCATTGGCGTCCTCGTCGGCGCCTCGCTCGGTCTGTTCAACGGCATCATGATCACTCGATTCCGGGTCCCTCCGTTCATCGCGACGCTGGCCATGCTCACGATCGCGCGCGGGCTGACGCGGCTGTACACGGGCGGCCAGGCCATCACCGGCCTGGGCGAGACCTTCGTACGCATCGGATCGGGCCGGCTGCTGGGTATCCCCAACCAGTTCTGGATCGCCGCCGGGATCGTCGTGGCGGCGGTCGTGCTGCTGCGGAAGACGCGTTTCGGGCGATATGTCTACGCCATGGGCGGCAATGAGGAGGCCGCCAAGCTTTCCGGCCTGAACGTCCATCGCATCAAACGAACGGTCTACATCCTCTCGGGCGCCTTATCGGCCGTCGGCGGATTGATCGTGACGAGCCGTCTGAACTCGGCCACGCCCATCGCCGGAGAAGGACTCGAACTGGACTCCATCGCCGCCGTCGTCATCGGCGGCACGTCGCTGTCCGGGGGGCGGGGTTCGGTGTTCGGGACCGTCCTCGGGGCGCTGATCATCGGCGTGCTCAACAGCGGACTGGTGATTATGGGCGTCGATCCGTTCTGGCACCAGGTCATCAAAGGGCTGGTCATCCTGCTGGCCGTCATCATCGACAGGTTGCATTCCACCGAATAAGGGACTGATATGCCGTCAGAATTCTCCAGGAACACCGACCGAACCGCCGACGACCTTAGGGTCCGGTCGATCCACTATCGAAAGCGACTGCTCCAGTGCATCAAGCGGGCGAACGCCGGCCATACCGGCGGCGATCTGTCCTGCGTCGATATCCTCAACGTACTGTACAACCGGGTTTTGAACGTTTCGCCGCAGACGTTCGACTCTCCGGACCGCGACCGGTACGTCCAGAGCAAAGGCCATTCCGTCGAGGCGCTCTACGTCGTCCTGGCGGATCGGGGGTTCTTTCCGGAGTCCGACCTCGAAACCCTCTGTTGCCAAGCCTCTCACTACGTCGGCCATCCTACGCGCAAGGTCCGGGGCATTGAGCAGAACACCGGCGCGCTCGGGCACGGGCTTGCCTTCAGCGTCGGCGTCGCCTTGGCGGGCAAGAGGGATGGAGCCTCCTACAAGGTCTACACGCTCCTTGGCGACGGGGAGTTGGCGGAAGGGTCGAACTGGGAGTCGATGCTGACAGCGGCGCATTACTGCCTCGACAACCTCGTCGCAATCGTCGATCGCAATACGCTTCAGATCACCGGACGGACGGAAGACGTCTGTGCCCTCGAGCCACTCGCCGGCAAATTGGAGGCATTCGGCTGGGCCGTCCGCGAAGTGGACGGGCACAATCTCGATGTGCTGACCGAGGTCTTCGATGGGGCGCCATTCGCGGTTGACAAGCCCAGCGCGGTCATCGCACGAACGATCAAGGGTAAAGGAATCAGCTTTATGGAGAACGATCCCAAGTGGCATCACCATGTCCCAACCGACGAGCAGCTTGAGCAGGCGCTGCGCGAGCTGGACGAACGGCTGAAGGAGGCGCAGTGATGGGTTGTGAGGCGGGGGCCGAATTGGGCCGGGCGAATCTCGACGTGTTTTCCGAGACACTGCTTTCGATGGCGCGAGCGGACCGAAATGTGCTCGTGGTCACCAGCGATTCCCGCGGCTCGGGCAAGCTGGCGCCCTTTGCGGCGGCCCTGCCGGAACAGATCGTCGAGGTGGGCATTGCCGAGCAGAACCTCGTGGGCGTGGCGGCGGGGCTTGCCTCCGCCGGCAAGATCGTATACGCCGTGTCGCCGGCCTCTTTCCTGACCGCGCGGGCCCTCGAGCAGATCAAGAATGATGTCTGCTACTCCGACCGGCCGGTCACGCTGGTGGGCATCAGCGCCGGTGTCAGCTACGGCGCCTTGGGCTCGACGCACCACTCTACGCATGACCTGGCGGCCCTTCGCGCGATCGAGAACATCACGATCCTCATTCCCGCCGACAACTTCGAGACCGTCGAAGTGGTGAAAGCCGCCGCTGCGATGGAGCACCCTGTGTACCTGCGGTTCGGCAAGCGTCCCCTTCATCATCTGCACCGGCCGCAGACGCCGTTCACCGTGGGCAAGGCGCTGACGGTCCGCGAGGGCACGGACGTTGCCTTCGTCGCCACGGGCGAAACGGTCTATCCGGCCCTGGCGGCTGCGAGGGAGTTGGAGAAAGAAGGCCTGTCCAGTCGCGTCATCAGCATGCACACAATCAAGCCGCTGGATACCGATGTGCTGCTGCGGGCCGCCGGTGAGTGCCGGGCGATCGTCACGGTCGAGGAACACAGCGTCTTCGGCGGCCTGGGCGAGGTGTGCGCCGCGGTCCTCATGCAGACGAGCCTTCGCTGCCGCTTCCGAATCATCGGCTTCCCTGACGAATACATGGTCACGGGAAGCCAGGCGGAGATCTTCGAGCACTACGGGATCGATGCGCAAGGACTGGCGCGAACCGCCAGAGCGTTGCTTGACAGGTGAAACACGAGAGGAATGAAATGGACACCCGTTATATTCTGGCCATCGATCAGGGAACCAGCGGAACCAAGGCCGTGGTGTTTGACACGGAGGGGCGAATCGTTGCGAAGGCAACGGAGCCGTTGAAATCGTATTTCCCCCAGCCGGGTTTCGTCGAGCAGGACCCGTTGGAGATCTATGGAAATGTCTTGGCTTCTGTGAGGAAGTGTCTTGAGGCATTCCGCAACACGGCGGGCGCCGATCCGGGCAAGATCGTGACGTGTGGCATCTCCAATCAGCGCGAAACGTTCGTTCTGTGGGACGAATCGGACGAGCCGTTGTGCAATGCCGTGGTCTGGCAGTGCAAGCGGTCGGTGGCCGTCTGCGACCGCCTCCGGGGCACGGAACTGGCCGGCCAGATCGAACGGAGGACGGGATTGATCGTCGATCCGTACTTCTCCGCGACCAAGCTGCTTTGGCTGCGCGAGAACGATCCCAAGGTGGCGGAGGCGATCCGGGCCGGCAGGGCCCTCTTTGGGACGGTGGACACGTGGCTGTTGTACAAACTCACTTGCGGGCGAAGCTACCTGACCGACCACACAAACGCATCGCGCACGCTGCTGTTCAATATCGACCAGTTGGACTGGGACGCTCATCTCCTGGCCGAATACGGATTGACCTCCCTCCGGCTGCCGCAGGTCAGGCCTTCCTCCTTTGAATACGGCGTCACGGACTTCGAGGGGACGCTGCCCAAAGCGATCCCGATCTTCGCGATGATCGGCGATTCGCACGCCGCGGCTTTCGGGGAATGCTGCTTCTCTCCGGGGACAGCCAAAGCCACACTCGGTACCGGCTGTTCCATACTGCTCAACACCGGCGCCAAGAGAGTGGCCTCGAAGGCGGGCATGGTGACGACGATCTGCTGGAGCACCGCTGAGAGGGTCGATTACGCCCTGGAAGGAATCATCGTCACGTGCGGCGCCACGATCAACTGGTTGCGCGACAACATGGGGCTCTTCGCCGACAGCCGCCAAACGGAGGCGATGGCGCTGGCGGTCGAGGACAACGCAGGGGTGTATCTCGTTCCCGCCTTCAGCGGCCTGGGAGCGCCCCACTGGAAGATGGATCTGCGGGCGGCCATTCTGGGGTTGACCCTGGGATGTGACAAGAACCATATCGTGCGGGCCGCGCTCGAATCGATTCCCTATCAGATCAAGGACGTGATCGTCGCCATGGAGAAAGACAGCGGCATCCGGCTGCAACGATTGAAAGTTGACGGCGGCATCACGACCAACCGGTTTGTGATGCGGTTCCTGGCCGATCTGCTGGGTGCGGATGTCGTGAATATCGGGACCCCCGACGTCTCAGCCCTCGGCACCGCGTTCCTGGCCGGCCTCCAGTCGAACGTATTCGAGGATATCAATCAACTGGAGCGGCTCGATGTGGCGGAGCAGACCTACTCGTCCAAGTCGGCCTCACATACGGTTGTTGTGGCGTATGAAGGCTGGACAGAGGCCATTCGGCAGCTTGTCTCTGCCCCATAGTGACATGGAGAAACGAACGCATTCTCTGCGAGAAGATGCTGTAGCAGACGCCCTGAGGCCGGATGTCTACGGTTGTCCACCCTGCGAGTCGGCGCTGAACAGCGGTGTCGGCTGGCTCTTCATCGAATTGAACAGGTCCAGTTGCATGGCTTTCTGATCGATCTGGCGCCGGATGAGATCTTCTCGCGTCTTGTTCCGCAGCCAGGTGCTGGTTGTGGCGACGAGGCCCTCGATGTCGTACTCGTTGGCATACACGAGAAACCGCACCATGGACTGCTCGTCGTCCGGCTCGTTCGAGATGTCGGTCAGGACGAATACGCGTTCTTTGATCTCGGGCGGTGCCGCGAGGGAAGTTGCGTGCAGACCGAGGGCAAGGTGACGATGGCGGCGAAGATCAGTCGTACGCTCATGGGACTGTCTCCGTGACAATCTGGAAATCAAAGGCGTTCATACGTATCTCAACGCCGTCACGCGACGGCGAAACTGTTCGGAGAATCGGGGCTGAGCTGATATTCGGCGATGCGCTCCATCAGGCGCAGATACTCGATGCCGTCGCCGGCGGCGGTGTCCGGGTCGGGGATCATCGGGGCGCCTTCGATCGTACAGTAGCCATCATAGCCGCACTTCTTGATCGCCCGGATGATGGCCTTGAAATCGACCGTTTCGTAGCCGAGTCGCTTTGGACGTTCGTAGGTGACCTCTGGATGCAGGTAGGTTTCCTCTTGGCCGAAGGTCAATTGGAAGTGCGAAGATCGCAGCGGTTCCATACGTTCTCCACGGATGTCCCCTGCTCACTGATGTCGTCGACCCGGATCCATGCCGAAAGCCCATAACCCACAGACCCCGTGGTCAATCACCATGCATGGATTCCTCGCTCGAAGGAGGCTGCGAGCGCTCTCGCCCTGCAAGGCCCAATTTGGTAGGATGGGCCGCAACAGATGCCAAGATCGTGACTTGTCAAAAGGAGACAGTCGAATGGGACGTGTTGGAGTGACCTTCCTGTTGGTGATGGCGGTGTTGTGGGGGAGTGTTCCCGCCCGGGCGGAGGATGGCAATCGCATCCAGCCCTATGCACGAAATTCGCGTTACTGGCAATACAAGGGCAAGCCGGTCCTGCTGTTGGGCGGAACGAATCAGGACAATCTGTTCAACCATCCCAACCTCGGGCCGAACGGGCTCAAGGCCCACCTCGATTTGCTGGTCTCCGTGGGCGGCAACTACATCCGCAACACGATGTCCAGCCGGGACCGCGCCGACGAGGGCAGCGACTTCTTCAACGACGACAGCCTCTACGCGTTCCATTGCGACCCGCAGAGCGGCCTCTACGATCTCGACCGGTTCAACGACGCCTACTGGGCGCGGTTCCACGACTTCCTGGAGATGACGGCCAAGCGGGACATCATCGTGCAGATTGAGATCTGGGATCGGTGGGACTACAGCGGGGACCGGGAGCCGCACTACCGGGCCTACGGCTGGTCCGCGCATCCGTTCAACCCGAAGAACAATATCAACTACACCAGCGAACAGACGGGCCTTTCCGAACAGCGGTGGCAGGGGCATCCCATCTTCCGGACCATCCCCGAGTTGGACAACATCCCGCGGGTGCTGGCCTACCAGGAGGCATTCGTAGACAAGCTGCTCTCGATCTCGCTGGCGCACGGGCACGTGCTGTACTGCATCAGCAACGAGAGTGACGCCTCGGAGCCGTGGAGCCGCTACTGGGCGCGCTTCGTGCGGGACAGGGCCCGCAAGGCGGGAGTGGGCGTCGAGGTGACGGAGATGTGGAACCATTGGGATCTGAGCAACGCCATGCACCGCCGGACGTTCGATCACCCCGACCTCTACTCTTTCGTCGATATCTCGCAGAACAACCACCAGACGGGCCAGACCCACTGGGACAACATCCAGGTCGCCCGCCGGCTGGTCGCCGATCCCCCGCGACCGATGAACAATGTGAAGATCTACGGCGGCGAGCACCACGGCGGCGGGTTGGTCGAGGGGATGCACAAGCTCTGGCGGAGCATCCTGGGCGGCTGCGCCTCCGCTCGCTTCCACCGGCCCGGCCGGCAACATGGCTATTACGGCGCCGGCCTGAACGAGCTGGCCCAGACGCACCTGAGAAGCGTGCGCCTTTTCACCGCCGAGTTCGATGTCTTCCGTGCCACGCCGGACGTTGATGGTCGTCTGCTCCTGGATCGCCAGACCAACGAAGCCTATCTCTCATACATCCCCGGCCAGCAGTACGCCGTCTATTTCCCCGATGGCGGTGAGGTGAAGCTCGATGTCTCCGCTGCGCGGGGGACGCTCCAGGTCCACTGGCTGGGTATCACCCACAGTGCCTGGCAGGAACCGCAAACCATTGATGACGGCGGAATAATAGGTTTGAAAACGCCGGGCAAGGGCCACTGGGCGGCGCTCGTAATGGCTCGTTAGCAATCATTATCAATCGGAAGGAGATCGCGAGATGTTTGCAGAAAACGACCGCATTCACCGGACCGGAATGGTCGTTGCGTTGGTGCTGGCGATGCCCTGGGGAGTTGTCGCGGCGCGGGGAAACGAGGTGGATCGCATTCGGCCGTACGCCAAGAACCCCTATTACTGGCAATACCAGGGCAAGCCCGTGTTGCTGCTTGGCGGCAGTGGGCAGGACAATCTGTTCAACCATCCCACCGGGCTTCAGCCGGGCGATGCGCTGGAGGCGCATCTGGACCTGCTGGTTTCCGTGGGCGGCAACTACGTCCGCAACACGATGAGTACACGCGATCCGGGGAATGTCTTCCCGTTCCATCGCGACCCGGATACGGGGCTGTTCGACCTGGACCGCTTCCATGATACTTATTGGAAGCGGCTTGACGCGTTCCTGACGCTTGCCAAGGACCGGGACATCATCGTGCAGATCGAGTTGTGGGATCCGCACGACTACTACCGGGACATCGAAGACCACGGCGGGTGGTCGCGCAATCCCTTCAACCCGGCCAACAACGTCAACTATACCGTCGAAGAATCGGGCCTTATCGAAACGGTTGACTGGTCTGCCGTTCACGATCCCGAGAAGGATCATCCATTCTTCCAGACGGCGCCGGCCGAGCGGGACCTGGTTCTCGTCCGGCGCTATCAGGAGCGGTTCGTGGACAAGGTGCTCGAGGTCGCCTTCCCGTACCCGAATGTGCTCTACTGCGTGAGCAACGAATCGAACGACTCCCTCCACTGGAGCGACTACTGGGCCGCGCACCTTCGCCGCCGGTCGGAGGAGACGGGCTATCCGATCCAGGTCGGCGAGATGCGTTTTCCGAACGATCCCCGCCACGGCGACTTTCAGCACATCATCGAACGGCCCGAACTCTATGCGTTCCTTGACGTCGGCCAGCTCAACCGCCCCGTCCGGCAGCGACACTGGGACAACCTTCAGTACCTTCGCGGCCGCCTGGCGGAGCGGCCCCGCCCGATCAACAACACGAAGATCTACGGGGGTGACACCGTCGGCTGGACGGGGGGCTATCGGACTGGAGAGGAGTGCTTCTGGCGGAACGTCCTCGGCGGCGCAGCGTCGGCACGGTTCCATCGCCCGCCTGCGGGGCGGGGTCTGAGCGTCGAGGCGCAGGCCCACCTCCGCAGCGCGCGGACGCTCACCGACGCGATGGACTTGTTCGTCTGCCAGCCGCGAAACGACCTGCTCGGCGACCGGTCGCCCAACGAGGCCTTTTGCTTGGCCGAGCCGGGCAGGCAATATGCGGTCTATTTCCCCTACGGCGGCCAAGTGAGACTCGATGTCTCCGCCGCCAAGGGCACGCTGCAGGTCCGTTGGTTGGACATCACTCGTAGCACATGGCAGCAACCGCACACCGTCGATGGCGGCGGAACGCTGGAATTGAAGACCCCCGGCAAAGGGCACTGGGCCGTTCTCGTGCTGGCCCGTTAGCAATCGTTACTTCTGGAAGGAGATCATGAGATGTATGCAGGAAACTGCCGAATTCGCCGAATTGGAATGGTCTTCGTACTAGGGATGGTGATGTCCTGGGGGATCGCCCCGGCTAAGGCGAATGAGGCCGATCACATTCAGCCGTATTCCGGGAATCCGTTCTACTGGCAGTACAAGGGCGAGCCCGTGCTACTGCTGGGCGGCAGCGGCCAGGACAACCTGTTCAACCATCCGGCCGGCCTCGAGCCGGGCGATATGCTGGAGAAGCATCTGGATATCCTCCAGTCCGTTGGTGGCAATTACGTCCGCAACACGATGAGTCATCGCAACGAGGGAAACGTCTTTCCGTATCAGCAAAACACAGAGGGAAAATTCGACCTGAACAAGCCGAACCCGGAGTACTGGAACCGCTTCGAGACGCTACTGAAGCTGACCGCCGGGCGCGACATCATCGTACAGATCGAACTCTGGGCCACGTACGACTACGACGGCCGAGAGCCGCACGATGGAGCGGCCATCTGGGCCAAGCATCCGTTCAACCCGGCGAACAACGTCAACTACACCGAGCAAGACACGACGCTCTTGGCGAAAGGCGGCGATTTTCCCGGCCACGCGCACCCCATCAACAACCCTTTCTTCCACACGGTTCCGGCGCGGAACAACGACACCGTTGCGCTGAAGTTTCAGCAGGCGTTCGTGGACAAGATTCTTGAGCACACCCTCAAGTACGGGCACGTGCTGTATTGCATGGACAACGAGACTTTCGTCGGGCCGGAGTGGTCCGACTACTGGTGCGGCTACATTCAGAAGAAGGCCGCCGAAGCGGGCAAGAAGGTGGAAACAACCCAGATGCGGGCCCGGCCCGACGGCAGCCACATCAAGCACCACGTGGACCGTCCGGAACTTTACACCTACCTCGAAGTTTCCCAGAACAACCGCCCCACTCAGCACGGGCTCACCATGCAGGAAGCCTATGATCACTTGCTCTGGATCCGAGGGCTGCTCCGCGACTCGCCGCGGCCGATGAACAACACCAAGATCTATGGATACGACCCAACCCACCCAGTCTGGGGCAACGGCGTGCAGAAGTTCTGGAGGAACCTGATGGCGGGCTGCGCCTCGGTGCGTTTCCACCGCCTCTATGGAAGTCGGGCAATGCTCGGTCTGGGTGAGAAGGCGCAGGCCAACATTCGCAGCGCGCGGATGCTCTTCGGCGAATTCAACATCTTCACCGCCGAGCCCGGCAACAACCTGCTCTCCGGCCGTGAAGAGAACGAAGCCTATCTCTTGGCGGAAGTCGACAAGCAGTACGCCTTGTACTTTCCCGCCGCGGACGATCTGGTCCAAGGCGACGGTGCCGTAACGCTGGACTTGAGCGGCGCCGAGGGTCGGTGGCGGCTGCGGTGGCTGAACATCGCGGAAAGCCGGTGGGCGGACGAGCAGACGCTCGACGCCGGCGACCGGGTGCAGATCCGCAAGCCGGACGACGGCCACTGGGCGGCGGTGATTCTGCCGGCGGAATGATTTACTTTGAAACGGAAATACAACACAATGAGAACGCATCAACAGTTCGAGAAAGGCATATCCATGATGTTTGACAGAAAGCACGGAATCGGATGTATCCATCTGATGATCGCCTTGGCGCTGACGCTCTCTGCCTTCGGCTTTACCGCCCGGGCCGCCGACCCTCCCGCCGACGCGGGCTATGAGGAGCGGCAGCAGTGGGTGCTGGAGCGGTTTCGCGGTCAGTCGATTCCCGGTCATTCCAAGCCGGGACTGATTTACGCTCTGGCGCGCCTTGAACTGGCTGGCGGAGAAGACGCCGAGGCCCTGGAGTACATCTCGAGAAACATCCCTGGCGATTCCAATATGTTCGATTGCCCGCCCGTGGCCCGAGCATTGCACATGTTCGGCGAGCATTTCAGTGAGGAACAGCGCCAGCGGATCAAGGACGCTGTAACCGGCCCTGTAGTAACCCGCATCCTGCGCGACCACGGGACGGAGAACCACGCGGCCATGAGCGTGACAAGTCAATACCTGCTTGCTCAATATTTCCCCGACGCGACTTGGGATATTGGGAGAGGAGAGCGGTATACCAGTCGGCAAATGATGGAAGAAGCGAAGGAGAAGATCCTGCGGCGCGGCCGGAACTTCTACCGTTTGTGCCACACTGAGTTTTTGTCACCGACCTATATCCCGGTCAACGTGCACCCGTTCCTGGGCTTGCTGGATTTTGCCGAGGACCCTCAGGTGCGCGACGCCGCCGAGGCGCTGGTGCTCTACCATCTCTCCCTGCTCGCGTTGAACACTTTTGACGGGCACACGATGGCCCCGGTGAATCGCCGCGGGAGGCCGCATCAGCGATTCGCTCCGGACAAGATCAACCAGATCATTCCCTTGACGTGGCTGCTTTGGGGGCAGAACGAGGTCAACCGGGCAAACATCCTCGGTTCGGGTCGCAAGATGGCCTACTTTGCCATGTCGGACTGGCGGGTGCCCGAGCCCTTGAATCGGATCGCCCACGGGGCCGAAGTCCCTTACGAGATTCAGGGGATGGTGGGGCCATTTGGCAGGTGGAATGTTTCAGACTGGATCCGTGAGCCGCAGAAGCGCCTTCGGTACGTGTGGCGGGATGAAGCATTCGCCATCGGCGCGATTGCAGCCGATTACTTTCAGCCGAGCGGTTTTAACGATCAGTTCCATTCGTTCGATATTGCGTGGAAATCCGACAACGCGTACCGTTCACTCGAGGTGATGCACCCTTACTGGCTAAGCAACGGGGGCGAAGATCACTGGCAACCGACCCACTCCCCATTTCAGCAGGCCGGCGCCTACCACAACACCGCCATTGTGATGTACAACATCCCCGATAAAGATCCGTGGCCGGATCGGGGGCGGGACAGTTGGCGTGCGAACCGAGATAAGCACTTCGATGGCCTGATCAAACTCGGGCAGACGCGCTTTCCCACCACGGTCGACGAAGTGGTGACCACCGACGATGCCTACTTCTTCCGCGAAGGCGATGTCTACGTAACAATCCGCGTCCTCAAACCAGGGCACACCCTTGAGCTGATCCAAGACCAGAATCCCGCTGCATACCCCATAGTATGGAATGTGATCAAGAGCCGTCACGCGCAGACCGGCTTTGTTTTCGAGGTCGGCACGGCCGACGAGCATGGGAGCTTTGAGCAATTTCAACAATCAGTAAAAGTCAACTCGTTGAATGTGGACTGGGAATCATTGGAAGTCCACTACACGAATAGCCACGGAGATAAGCTTCGCTTTCGATATGACACGGACATTACCGAGATCCCGGAGACGTGGAACCAGCATTGCATCTGGTTCGCGCCGGAACTGTGGATTAACGGTCAGAAGCGGGATACCTCGAACTGGCCGGTGGCCGACAGCCCGGTCGCGTCGCTGCGGGACGGGGTGCTGCGCGTCGAGCAAGGCGGGGATTCGTTCACGGTGGACTGGAGCGGCGAACTGCCCCGGATCACCAAGGGACAAGGAACCCCCGCCCATCCGGCAAGGGGAACTGACCATCGCTGATACTGCCATACGGCCCGTGTCCCAATGCCGATCTCGTCTGACAAACAAAAGAAGAAAACAACAACGATTCAAGAAAGGAACGACCCTCATGATTAGCAGAATCAATCGCGTTGAACGCATCGGTCTGATCGTCGTGTTGGCGCTGACGATGGGTGGCGCAAGCGAAAGCGCAATGGCCGAAGATGCAGATCGCATCCAGCCGTATGTCGAGAACCCGACCTACTGGCAATACAAGGGCAAGCCGGTCCTGCTGCTGGGCGGCAGCGACCAGGACAATCTCTTCAACCATCCGAACATCCCCCCGAACGGGCTGGAGGCGCACCTCGACCTGCTCGTCTCCGTGGGGGGCAACTACGTCCGCAACACGATGTCCAGTCGTGACGAGGGCAATCTCTGGCCGCACTACCGCGACCCGGAGACGGGCCTCTATGACCTCGACCGCTTCAGCGACGCCTACTGGCAGCGGTTCCGCGACTTCCTGGAGATGACCCGCCGACGGGGCATCATCGTGCAGATCGAGGTCTTCGACCGCTTCGATTACGCCCGCGACCCCTGGGACCGCAACCCCTTCAATCCCAAGAACAATGTGAACTACACAGCCGAGGAGATCGGCCTTCCCGAGCGGATCGCCACCCACCCCGGCCAGTTGGAGAACCCGTTCTTCCGCAGCCTGCCCGAGTTGGAGGACAACCCCCGCCTGCTGGCCTGGCAGGAGGCGATGGTGGGCAAGATGCTCTCGATTTCGCTCGAGTACGGCCATGTCCTCTACTGCATCAGTAACGAGACCAACGACTCCGAGCAGTGGAGCCGCCATTGGGCGCAGTTCATCCGCCGCAAGGCACGGGAGGCGAACCGGGGCGTCGAGGTCACAGAAATGTGGGATGCCTGGAACCTGTCCCATGCCACGCACCGACGGACGTTCGACCACCCCGACCTTTACTCGTTCGTCGATATCTCGCAGAACAACCACCAGGTGGGCCAGACCCACTGGGACAACATGCAGACGGCCCGCCGGCTGGTCGCCGACCCGACCCGCCCGGTCAACAACACGAAAATCTACGGCGGCACGCCCCACGGCGGCGGTCTCCTGCAGGGGACGCACAAGATGTGGCACAACGTCCTCGGCGGCTGCGCCTCGTCGCGGTTCCATCGTCCGGCCTCGGGCGCGGGCCTGAGCGAGTTGGCGCAGAGACACCTCAAGAGCGTGCGGATGTTCACCGATGAGTTCAACGTCTTTGTCGCCGAGCCGGACAATCGCCTGCTCTCCAACCGAGCCCAGAACGAAGCCTATTGTGCCGCCGATCCCGGTCGGCAGTATGCGGTCTACTTCCCCGACGGCGGGGCGGTGACACTCGATGTCTCGGCCGCACAGGGACCGCTCGAGGTCCGCTGGCTGGATATCAGCCGCAGCGCCTGGCAGCAACCGCAGACGACGCAGGGCGACGGGATGCTGGAACTGAAAGCGCCCGGCATGGGCCAGTGGGCGGTGCTCGTACAGGCCCGTTAACAGTCGTTACTTTCAGAAGGAGATCACCAGATGTTTGCAGAAAACTACCGTATTCACCGAATTGGAATGGCCCTTGTATTGGTGCTGGCGATGTTCTGGGGGATTGCCCCTGCGCCGGCGAGCGAGGGGGATCATATCCAGCCGTATTCCGGGAATCCGTTCTACTGGCAGTACAAAGGCAAACCCGTCCTGCTGCTGGGCGGCTCGTGGCAGGACAACCTGTTCAACCATCCCAAGGGCCTGGAGCGGCACCTCGATGTAATGAAATCCGTCGGGGGCAATTACCTGCGCAACGTGATGAGCCATCGCAACGTGGGAAACGTGTTGGCCCACGAGCAAGTGGACGGCAAGTTCGACCTGGACCGGTGGAATGACGAGTACTGGCGGCGGTTCGAGAATTTCCTCAAGCTGACTCACGAGCGGGACATCATCGTCCAGATCGAGATCTGGGCCACGTGGGACCATTACGAAGATCACCAGTCGCTGGGCGGCTGGTCGAAGCATCCCTTCAACCCCGTCAACAACATCACCTACACCGCCGGGGAATCCGGCCTGCCGACCCAGGTCACCTACGCTCCTCGCAGCGAGCCGACCGAGCACGCGTTTTTCCGCAGCGTGCCCGGGTTGGACAACAACGAAATGGTGCTGCGGTATCAGCGGGTTTTCGTGGACAAGCTGCTGTCGTACTCCCTGGCCTATCCGCACGTACTGTACTGCATGAACAACGAGACGGGCGAGCGCGTCGAGTGGGGCGATTACTGGGCAGGCTACGTCCGCCGCCGGGCCCGCCAGGCGGGCGCGGAGGTCTACATCACCGACATGCGCCGGAGCGAGAACGTCCGGAGCAAGGACCATGCGCACATCTTCGACCGTCCGGATCTGTACACGTTCGTGGACATCTCGCAGAACAACGCTTGGGCCGGCCTCGGCCAGAAGCACTACGACAACATTCTGTACGTCCGGGAGTACCTTGTGAAGCAGCCCCGACCCATCAACAACAACAAGAACTACGGCGCAGCGCGGCATGGCGAGGAGGAGTCGGTGGCGCGCTTTTGCCGGATCGTCTTTGCCGGTTGCTCCGGCGTACGGTTCCACCGGCCTCACCCCCGGGAAGATGCGGACGCCCATGAGGCCGCCACGGATTTCGGTCTTGGCCTCAGTCCGCGCGCTCAGGCCATCATTGCTTCCATGCGCCAAATCGCCAACGCCATTGAGTTCGTCAAAACGGAGCCGCGAAACGATCTGCTCAGCGACCGGTCGCCGAACGAGGCCTATTGCCTGGCCGAGCCGGGTAGGCAGTACGCAGTCTATTTCCCCGATGGCGGCGCGGTGAAGCTGGATGTCTCGGCCGCAAGGGGATCGCTGCAAGTCCGCTGGCTGGATATCAGCCGTAGCGCGTGGCAGGAGCCGCAAACCGTCGATGGCGGTGGGACATTGGAATTGACCGCCCCCGGCAAGGGCCACTGGGCGGTGCTGGTGCTGGCCGAACGACAGACGGCGGTGTCGATCGATGGGGACCGGTTCCTTATCAACGGGCGGCCGACCTATGCGGGGCTCGAACCGAAGGCACTGGGCCGGCTCATGAACGTGCGGATGGTCAACTCGACCTTCGACGACGAGAACCCCGCCACGCGGCCCCAGGGGCTGGACCCCGAAGCGAACACGACGCAATTCATTGCGACGATGGACGAGTACAAGGCGTACGGCATCCTGGGCTTCACGCTGAACCTCCAGGGCGGATATCCGGGTTACGAGGGCGCGGCCAATTCGGCGTTCGATCATGACGGGAACCTAAAGGGTCCCTACATGCGGCGGGTCGCCCGCGCGATCGAAGCGGCCGATGCGAGGGGCATGGTCATCATCCTGGGCTTTTTCTATCAGCGGCAGGATCAGATCCTGGCCGACGAGGACGCGGTGCGCGCCGCGACGCGCAACGCCGCGACGTGGATCGCACAGAACGGCTACACCAACGTGCTCGTCGAAATCGCCAACGAGTATCGCCACGGTGGGTTCGACCATGGCATCCTCAAGACCGAAGCAGGCCAGGTCGAGTTGATGGACTTGGTGCGTTCGGTCCATCCCAAGCTCCCGGTCTCCACCAGCGGCATGGGCAACGCGCGATTTCACCCGACGCTGTGCGAGGCGGCCGATTTTCTTCTACTACACGGCAATGAAACCGAGCCTGCGGACTACGCCGAGCGGATTGCAGCGGTGACCACATACGGCAAGCCCATTGTCTTCAACGAGGACTGGTGCTTCAGCGACGACCGGCGCGGAATCGCCGACGCACCGGCCAAGGCAACGGCGGCCTTCGAGAACGGCGCCTCGTGGGGGATCATGAACCAGATCCGCAACCAGCACTGGCCTTTCGTCTTCGGCATCGGCCAGCCCGACGAGGGACAGAACGCGCGAGAAGACCGGGCCGCCTACGAGACGATCCGTCGGCTGGTGGGGTTTGCCTCATGATGCTCCTGGTGTTATACTGACACCGCTCTACGTGCTGTCCCGCGAGCTAACCGGGTCGTTTCTTAGACGAACGTGGGATCGCCACACGATCCCAATGACGTGACGGGAAGGAGTGCGCATGATGATGAACCGAAGGACCTTTCTTCGCGGTATCGGTGCGACGTTTGCCGGTGGTGTTTTGCAGCAATTCGCGCGGACACAGGATCACCATGCGGGGCAACAGCCCAACGTTCTGTTTATCGCGATTGACGATCAGAACGACTGGGTCGGTCCGCCGGGCGGTCATCCGCTGGTCAAGACCCCGTGCATGGACCGTCTAGCGGCGCGGGGCACGACGTTCCTCAATGCCCACGTGCAAAGCCCGCTGTGCAATCCGTCCCGCACCAGCCTGATGCTCAGCCTTCGTCCGACCACCACGGGCGTCTATGGACTTTCGCCGTGGTTTCGCACGCTGCCCCAGTGGCAGTATCGCGTGACGCTGCCTCAGCACTTCAAGGCACACGGCTATCGCACCTTCACGACGGGCAAGATCTATCATGGTGGCGTCGGCGGTCCCCAGCAGCGGGCCGCCGAGTTCGACGTCTGGGGACCGCCCGGCGGCGTTGGCGTCAAGCCCGAGAAGAAGCTCATTCCGCCCACCCCGATGGGCGCCCACCCCTTGATGGACTGGGGCGTGTTCCCGCATCGCGACGAGGACAAGCAGGACTTCAAGGTGGCCTCCTGGGCGGTCGAACAGCTCCGGACCATGCCGAAGGACCAGCCGTTCTTCCTGGCGACGGGTTTCTTCCTGCCCCACGTCCCGTGCTATGCGACCCAGAAGTGGTTCGACCTCTACCCGGATGATGACAGCGTCCTGGCGGCCGTCAAGGAAGACGACCGGGACGATACGCCCCGGTTCTCCTGGTATCTGCACTGGTGTTTGCCGGAGCCGCGTCTGAAGTGGATGCGAGACAACAGCCAGTGGCGCAACCTTGTCCGCTCCTATCTCGCCTGCACCAGTTTCATCGATGCGCAGGTGGGCCGTCTCCTGGACGCGCTCGAAGAGGCCGGCTTGGCGGATAACACGATCGTCGTGCTCTGGAGCGACCACGGCTATCATCTGGGTGAGAAGGACATCACCGGCAAGAACACGCTGTGGGAGCGGAGCACCCGGGTACCGCTGATCTTCGCGGGCCCGGGAGTGAAGGCCGGTCAACGCTGCACCCGTCCCACCGAACTGCTGGACATGTATCCAACGCTCGTCGAGCTATGCGGCTTGACCGAGCGCGACGATCTCGAGGGCATCAGCCTCGTCCCGCAACTGCGAGACGCCACCGCCAAGCGCGAGCGACCCGCCATCACCAGCCACAACCAGGGCAATCACGGCATCCGCAGCGAGCGATGGCGCTACATCCGGTACGCCGATGGCACCGAGGAACTCTACGACCATCAGAATGACCCGCAGGAGTGGACCAACCTGGCCGGCGATGCGAAGTTCGCCGCCGTGATCGAGGAACATCGTCAATGGTTGCCTGAGATCGACCTGCCGCCTGCGCCCGGCAGCGCCCACCGGGTCCTCACCTATGACAGAGCCACCGATGAAGCCGTCTGGGAAGGCAGACGTATCCGGCGCAGCGACCCCATCCCGGAGTAGCCTTGGATATGGCCGTAAGCCCGCTATCCGAAAGATGGTTCGCTGGAGGAATGAAGCACTATTTGAAAAGGAGCAATCCACAATGAGAATCACACTGCAACTTGTGTTCCTGGCGGCGCTCTGTTTGCTCGCTGTCAGCGGAATATCGTTGGGACAGTCGGATCCCGAGAAGATTCGAGTGATCCTGGACACCGACGCCAACAACGAGTTGGACGACCAGCACGCCATCGCCTACCTGCTCTTCAATGGGGATATCTTCGACGTCGAGGCGATCACGGTCAACCGGACGCGAGGTGGCGGGGGCGTGGACCAGCACCTGGCCGAGGCCCAGCGCGTGGTCCGTCTCTGCGGCCTGGACGGGCAGATCCCGGTCCTGCTCGGCGCCGACAAATCGTTCGAGGAGATCAAGGGCCAACTCGACCGGCCCGATTTCGACGGGGCCGAGGCAGTGAACTTCATCATCGAGCGGGCCAAGGCCGCCGACGCGCGCCGGCTGGTGCTGCTGCCCGTGGGCAAGCTGACGAACATTGCTCTGGCGCTGGCAAAGGAGCCATCCATTATTCCCAAGGTCCGCGTCGTGTGGCTGGGGTCCAATTATCCCGATCCCGGCGAGTACAATCAGGTCAACGATGAGCCGTCGCTGAACTACATCCTCGACACCGGCGTGGACTTCGAGATTGCCATCGTCCGCTACGGCAAGCCCTCGGGCACCGACGCCGTGCGGGCCACCCTGCCCGAAATACGCCGGATCATGCCCGGCAAAGGGCCAAAGATCGGTCCGCCCGTGACGGGACGCCACGGCGGCGGGTTCACCAACTTCGGCGACTACTCGATCAGTCTGTTCGAGAACATCAAGCTCTACGGCGATCCGCCCTCGCGGGCGCTATTCGACATGGCGGCCGTCGCGATCGTGAAGAACGCCGCTTGGGCGAAAGCCGTCGAGATGCCCGCCCCAATCTTGCAGGGCGGCCGCTGGGTGGACCGCCCGGACAACCCGCGCAAGATCATCCTGTGGGAGAACTTCGACCGCGACGCGATCATGGCCGACTTCTACGACCGGATGGAGAACTATCAACTCGCCAGCCTCCCGCGGGACGTCCGTCGGATTCAGCCGTGGTCCCAGGACCGGCGCTACTGGCAGTACAAGGGCCAGCCCATCCTGCTGTTGGGCGGCACGGACCAGGACAATTTATTCAACCACCCGAACATCGGGCCCGACGGGCTGGAGGCCCACCTGGATATGCTGGTCTCGGTCGGCGGCAACTACGTGCGCAACACGATGTCCAGCCGGGATCGCGTCGACCCGGACAGCGATCTGTACAACGACATCAACCGCTACCCGTTCCATCGCGATCCACAAAGCGGCCTCTACGATCTGGGCCGCTGGGATGACATCTATTGGAAGCAGTTCCGCGACTTCCTCGAGATGACCGCCAAGCGGAACATCATCGTGCAGATCGAGATCTGGGACCGCTGGGACTACGGCGAGGTCTGGGGAGGCGCCTACAAGGCCGAGGCGTGGTCTGCCCATCCGTTCAATCCGAAGAACAACATCAACTACACCGCTGACGAGACCAACCTGCACGCGGAGCGGTGGCAGGGTTATCCCATCTTCCGCACCATCGGCGAACTGGATGATGTCCCCAAGGTTCTGGCGTACCAGGAGACGTTCGTGGGCAAGCTCCTGTCGATTTCGCTTGCGTACGACCACATCCTCTACTGCATCAGCAACGAGAGCACGGCCTCGGAGCAGTGGAGTCGCCACTGGGCACGGTTTGTGCGCAACCGGGCCCGCAAAGCGGGAGTGAACGTCGAGGTCACGGAGATGTGGAACGCCCACGATCTGACCGACCCGATGCACCGGCGGACGTTCGACCATCCCGATTTGTATTCTTACGTGGACACCTCGCAGAACAACCTCCGCGATGGTCAGACGCACTGGGACAACATGCAGGCCGCCCGGGCAATGGTGGCCGACCCGCCACGTTCGATGAACAACATCAAGATCTATGGCGGCTCGGCACTCGGCGGCGGGACCGTCGAAGCCACGAACAAGTTCTGGCGGAACCTCCTCGGTGGCCTGGCGACCTCGCGGTTCCACCGCCCCGGGCCGCGGTATGGCTTCTTCAGCATTGGCCTGAGCGAACTGGCGCAGACCCAGATCCGCAGCGCGCGGCTGTTCACGCAGTCCTTCGATCTGTTCTGCGCCACGCCGGATGTCGATAGCCGCCTGCTCCTTGATCGCCAGGCCAATGAAGCCTACCTCTCATACATCCCCGGCGAACAGTACGCCGTCTATTTCCCCGAGGGCGGCGCCGTGAGGCTGGACCTCAGCGACGCACAGGGCAAGTTCACACTGAAGTGGCTGGACATCCCCAATACCCGCTGGACCGCCGAGAAACCGCTACAGGGCGGCCGCCCGGTGGAGCTCGCGGCCCCGGGCAAAGGGCAGTGGGTGGCCTTGGTCAAGTCCTCCGAATGACCGTGCCCACAGTCGCGTGCGAGTTGTGGATGACCTCAGCAATATGATCAGGCTATGCAACTATGGCCGGCGAATTGTCAAGAGGAGATTCAGATATGTTCACAGGAGAAGATCGAATCCACCGGCTTGGATTGGTCATTGTATCGACGATGGCGGTGTTGTGGATAGGCAGCGTGGCATGGGCCAACGATGCGGATCGCATTCAGTCGTATTCCGGGAATCCGTTCTACTGGCAGTACAAGGGCAAACCCGTCCTGTTGCTGGGCGCAACCGACGATCACAACCTGTTCCAGTGGAAGGCGGACCGGCTGGAGGTGCATCTCGACCGGCTGGTGTCGGTCGGCGGCAACTACATCCGCAATACGATGAGTTCCCGCGAGACGGGCAACGTCTGGCCATTCCACAGGGGGGACGACGGCCGGTACGACCTCGACCGCTGGAATGGCGCCTTCTGGGAACGTTTCGAGACCCTGCTGCGCCTCACCCGAGACCGCGACATTATCGTGCAGATCGAGATCTGGGACCTGCACGACCTGCATGGCCACCGCTGGGATGCGGCACCGTGGAACCCGGCCAATAACGTCAACTATGCACCTTCGGAGACACGCCTGTGTGCGGCCTATTCGCGCCCCATGTATGAGGCGCACGATTTTTTCCTGACCGTTCCCTCACTGAACGACGATCGCGCTGTCCTGCGCCATCAGCGGCGTTTCGTGGAGAAAATGCTTTCCATCAGTTTGCCCTATGGGCACGTCCTGTATTGCATCGACAATGAGATCCATCCGCCGTTCCCGCCGGAATGGGGGTGGCACTGGGCCGAGTTGATCCACACAAAGGCTCGGGAGAGAGGCGTCCGCGCACAGGTCTCGGAGATGTTCTGGACTCCGGAACTGCGGGCGAGAGACCATCGGGCCGTGCTGGAGCGTCCCGATCTGTACACCTATTTTGAAGCATCCCAGGTCAGCTCGAACCAGATCGGCTGGCAGAACTGGGACATCTTGCAGTGGCTTTTTCAGTACCTGGCCGAGCAGCCGCGACCGGTCAATCACGTCAAAATCTACGGCGGCGAGCGGATCGCGCGGACCCTCCACGAGAAGGATGAGGACTCGCGCGCCCGCTTCTGGCGCAACATCATCGGGGGCAGCGCCTCCAGCCGCTTTCACCGGCCCACCTACGGTATCGGCCTGAGTTCGAGCGCCCAGGCGCATATCCGCAGCATGCGCATGCTCACCGCCGAGCTCGATATCTTCCGCTGCACCCCGGACTCCCGCCACCGCCTGCTCTCGAATCGCCGGCTCAACGAGGCCTACGCGACCGCTCGGGCGGGCGAGCAATACGCGGTCTATTTCCCCGACGGCGGCGAAGTGGATCTGAATCTGTCCGAGGTCTCCGGGGCATTCGTGCTCAAGTGGCTCGACATCGAGAACAGCCGCTGGCAGTCTGAGACAATCGTTGAGGGCGGCCGTCGCGTGAAGCTGAAAGCGTCGGGACAGGGTCACTGGGCGGTGTTGGCCAACCGAGTAAGAGATTGATGACCGAATCGAACGACGCGACTCTGCAATGCCAGGTCTCCCAGAACATATACATAACAAAGACTACCCAAATGGCGATCTTGTTTATCCAGGCATCCGGCCTCTCATGGCACCCTCCGGGATCGCAGACAGGGTTGGACATCTCTGGGGGCAGTTCTGTAGACTCGATGGCGATGCCTGCCGGTGTCGGCAGGCAAAGCAATGGGTTGGAGTGTCAGGAGTGTTTATGACATTGGAGAGTCTGATGATGAGTAGAAGCAGAATCCCTATTGCCGCGATGGCCGTGATGGCGATGTCTGCCCTGGGCGGCGGACCGCGTGCAATGGCCGAGATGCCCGGAGACTATCAGACGACATGGGTGGGCAACACCTTCGAGGGGGCCGGTTCTAGTGGCAAGGGACGCTGGATGCAGAACATGATCGCGTCCATCGCTGTCACGCCGGACGGCACGGTGATGGCCGCTTCGGTATGGGACGAGGCGGGTCGCTGCATCGGCTTGTATCGCGAAGGAAAGCCGAACGAGAACCTGCTCCAGCAATACAACGGTCGCGGCGGGCATGAGGCCTGGGGGTGGGGCACCGCCGGGGAGACCGTAGCCGCCGAGAGCGAGTACATCTTTCTCGTCAACACCAAGGGCGAGTTGCTGCGGTTCCGCTGGTCCGTTCCCGACATCCATTCGGCGACGTACGTCGATCAGGTCCAGGCCGAGGAGACCCAGGCCATGGATGCACGCGGCGATCTGCTTGTTCTGGCCCGCAAGGATGGCGTGGTGGAGATCCGCTCTGTTGCCGACCTGAGCCTGCGCAGCTCGGTCGAGGGCCCGGCCGCTCGCGGCGTTGCAATCGATCCGTCGGGAAAGTCTCTCTGGCTGATCGAGGGCGACCGGATCGTTCAGCGATCTCTGGACGGGGCCGTGCTGCCCGGCAAGGTGCCGGGCGTTGAGAGGCCGTCGGCACTGGCTTTTGCGCCGGATGGACGGCTGGTGGTCTGTGACGACGGGCCCGCCCAGCAAGTATTGATCTATGCGATGGACGACGGTCCGCGATTGGACCGTCGTTTTGGACGGCATGGCGGCCTGCGCGCGGGAACGCCGGGGATAGTGGCCCCCGACAAGCTGTACGGCCTGCGCGGCGCCGGGCTGGACCGGGAAGGCAACCTCTATGTCGCCCTCTGCATCAACGTACAGGGCGCCGGTACCGCGATCCGTTCATTCGACCCACAAGGCCGTCTCCGCTGGCAGGTCGAATCGCACGCATTCTGCGATGTGTATGGATTCGATCCGCGAAGCGACGGCACGATCCTCTATGGGATGGACGAAATCATCGAGTTCGATCCCAACGCCGAGCCGGGCCGGGGCTGGCGGGCCAAGGCAATCACACTCGATGCGATTGCCTACCCGAACGACCCGCGGTTACAAGGCCGCTCGGGATCGGCGTTCCTGCGGTATCTCGATGGACGGCGTCTGCTGTACACCATCCCGCAACAGGCCAATCGGGTCGAGCTGTTTGCCTTCGAGGAGGCCCCCAGTCAGATCGCCCACTACGTCGGCCGGCCGGTCGATAGCGGTTGGGCGCTGCACGTTGATGCGCGAGGCGATATCTGGAGGGGGGATGCGCCCCGGAAGCAGATTCATCGCTATCGCTTTCAGAGATGGAACGACAAAGGTGAGCCGGTATTCGGTGTCGAGAAGCCCGACACATTCCCCTGGCCGCAGGACTTCACGGAGATCGGGCGGGTCGTCTATCTTCCGGAAACCGATACCCTGTATTTCTCCGGCTACACGAAGGACAAGCCCGCACCCTCGTGGGGTTTGATGGGCGCGGTGCTGGAACGCTACGACAACTGGACCTCCGATGCACGGAAGCGACGCTGGCGGATCGACCTGCCGATCGACAGCGACAAGCTCTATCCCAAGTCGTTCGACGTGGCAGACGATTACGTCTTCACCGTACAGGTCAAGCCGACGCGCGGCATTCCGGCGATGGTCAATGTGTTCGGCGCCGCCGACGGCAACCATATTGGCTTCATGCAGCCGGGGCCCGAAGTCGGAGGCAACAGTGGCTGGGTGGACATGACCCACGGCCTCCAGGCGATGCGGCGGAAAGACGGAACCTACCTGGTGATCGTCGAGGAGAACTACCGGGCCAAGAACCTCATCTACCGCTGGCAGCCGCCATCGGACGAGGGGCCTATCCGGCCCTATTCCGGTAATCCGTTCCACTGGCAGTACAAAGGCAAACCCATCATGCTCATCGGCGCCAGCGCCCGTCGGCAACGTGCCGACCGGCGTCCACCAGCTGCAGGCTGCCCCTCTGCTCAAGAAGCGCCCCTTTCGGACTACTGCACGACGTTGATTCCATGATCCTTGGCGATCTTGGCCAAGATGTCCGTTGCCTTCTTCGGATGAGCCGTTAGGTACTCGCGAACTATCGGCACGGCGTCTTTCTCCATCCAATCCAGCGCATTAAGAAGTTCGCGCTCGACCGTCGTCCCATCGTTCAGGAGCTTGCGCAGGCACGCCAGGCCGGCCTTCTTTCGGCCCAGCTTCACGAGGGTCCAGGCCGCCATGATCTTCACTTCGTCCGACGCGTCTTGAAGGGCCTTCTCGATAGTACCGACGGCGGGAGCCACCTTGTCCTCCAGCAAATGAAGGCCCACGACGGCCCAGTACCGCATGCCGTTGTCCGCATCGGACATGCCCTTCACGAGGGCCGGAAGGTGGTTCGGATTGCGTTCCAGCGCCGTGTCGGCGGCGTCCAGGTACTTCTCCAGCGGGTAGAGCTTTGGGTTGCGGACCATCTCGTAGATCGTGATGCCGTGCTCCCGGGCTCGACGTGCACGCATGATCTCCGGCAGCAGTCCTGAATCGTACAACTCCATCTGCCGCTTGCGCAGGGCCTGTCGCATCCGGGTGATACGGTCCTGATGCTCCGGCGCCTCGATCAGATTGTGTACGTTGTCAGGGTCCGCGACGGTATCGTAGAACTCCTCGGAGACACGCGGCCGGAAGAACCTTCCGGTGACCTCGTTCGTCTTGCCCTCGCGATGATGCTGTTCCCAGGCCGGCGCCGCCTGGATCTGCCACAGGTACGCCAGGTACTGCCCGGCGGGCGCATAGGGCATGTAGTTCCTGTAGTAGGCAAACCGCTTGTCGCGAATCATGCGCACGCAATCGCAGCGTTCATCGGCCCGCTCGCGGAAACTCAGATGGTACTGGGGTTCCGGGTCGGGGTGTTCGCCCAGGAAGATGGTGCCCTGGAAGGTGTTCGGGATCTCCGCGCCGGCCAGACTCAGCCAGGTCTTTGGCATATCCACGAAACTCACAAGCCGATCGACCGTCGTCCCCGGTCTCTCGGTCGGCCACAGATGCCTGTACTTCTCGGGGATGCGGACGATCAACGGGCAATGCGTCCCGCTGGAGTAGAGGAATCGCTTGCTCCGCGGCATCACGCCCCCGTGATCCGAGCAGTAGATGACAATTGTGTCCTCGTAGAGGCCGTCCTCCTTCAGGGCGTCGAGGGCTTCTCTGATGTCCTTGTCCATGTTCTCGACGGCATCGGCGTACTTGGCGTAACTCTGGCGGATGGCGAGCAGGTCGGGATGATAGGCGTGCAGCTTCATCCGGGCCGGATCGTTGCGCGTGTTCTCGGCATTGCCGTGCGCCCGACTCTCGTGACTGCTGGTCGTATTGACGACGGCGAAGAACGGCTGACCCGGCCTGCGCTGGCGCCACCCAAAACGCTTCTTCTGGTCCAGGACGTCCCAGCAGTCGCGATCGGGGCGTCCGCCGATGTTGTAATCCGTCTTGGTCCAGTTGGATGTGTGGTAACCCGCCTTTCGCAGCAGGTCGGGATAGTATGGGATCACGTCATGCGGGATGTCGTAGCGGCTCCGCATCGGCTGCGTTCCGTTGGAGATCGCGTACATCCCGGTGATCCAGGTGGAACGAGTAGGGGCGCAGACGGCGGCGTTGGAGTAACAGTGGGTGTACCGGAACCCCTCGGCGGCCAGTCGGTCGATGTTCGGCGTCTGGCAGTTCGTCCCGCCATAGCAGCTGATCCAGAAGACACTGTTGTCCTCGCTGGTCAGCCACAGGATGTTCGGTCGGCTGCGGTTGTCTGCCGCTTTGGTCCGACCCCGGCCCCATCCGAACAGGCCGCAACCCGCCGCCATCGTGCCGGCCTTCAGAAACTGGCGTCGCGAGAGAGATACGCTGTCCGTCATGTCTGCGCCCCTGAATGTCACGCCTCGGTTCCTCATCAGAGTTATCTGCTGGATGGCCACATCGGCGTTCGGTCCGGGCGATTCTCAGTCCAGGGCGGCCTTGCAGAACTGGACACACTTGGCGACCTCGGCCACCGCGTCGGAACCCTCGGGCACCTTGTACTCCAGCTCGATGTCAGCCGGGAATGTGTACTGGTTGCGTTTCATCAACTGGAGGACCAGCGCCACCGGCGTATCGCCCTGGCCGAACGGCATGTTCGGACCGTTGTTGACCTTGCGATCCTTGAGGTGGAGGCTGAGAATGCGGTCGTGGTGCTTCTCAATCAGCGGCAGGGGCGAATGGTTCGTGCCCGCGACGTAGTGGCCGATGTCGAGATTGATCCCGAGATACTTGCCGTGCGACAGAATCGGACCGTCGTAGAACGTCGGCGTCAACTGCGTGTGATTGTGGAAACCGATCCAAATCCGGTGCTTGTCGGCGATCGGTCCGAGCCGCTTGGCGGCGTCTTCCGAGATCTCCCGCGTGATGCCCACGGCGCCCGCTGCCTTGGTCGCCTCGAAGTAGTACTCGATCTGTTCGTCCGACATGTTCTTGTCGCCGATGTTGCCGAACTTCACGATGTGGATATTGACGCCTGCATCGTTGTAGAATCTGCGGAGGGCCTTGAAACCGGCCATCGGATCGCTTCCGCCGGTCTTCCTGGCGAACTGTTCCGCCGGGCCGCCCATCAGTTCCACCGAACTGAGGCCGCACTGCTGGCAGTACTTCAGAATGTCTTCAGCACTGCCCGGCATGCTGCGGAAGCTGTAGGTGATCGCCCCGATCTGAACACCCTCGAACTTCGAATCCGGCTTCGCCCCTGCGCCCATCGCAAGCGGCGCGACAACCCTGGAAGCCGCCAGCGCCGCGGCCCCGCCGATGAATCCCCGTCTGGATAACCTCATTGCACCATGTCCTTTCAATTTGCATTCGTCTGTTTCAGATGGTGATGTCCTGGAGTTCCCAGCCCCTGTGGAACCGAGGTCGGATAGACTCGTTGGCCTTCTCGCCTGTCTTGTTCAAAAAGCTCTCGTCCACGTCACACAGGGCGCAGATATTCTCGCTGCTGACGCTGCGCACATCGCCGGCTCCCTGCATGCCGCCTACGCCGACACAGCCGATGTTGAACTTATCGCTCGGTGCTGGCCGGCCGGAGCCGCCCATGACATGTCGCGGCACGATCGTAAAGGCCGCCGTTGTGCTGATGAATTCCCGTCGGGTCACTTGTCTCGTGCAGGATCTTCGTGTCATCACTGTCACTTCCCTTTTTCAACGGTTGGGGTGACGAAAACGTGGTCTGAACTCCAAGCCCCACCATATCCGATCCGAGCCAGAGCCGCAAGGTCGAATAGCGTGCGGTCCAGGTCCTTCTCGTTAGAGCCGACGGCCTCGACTTCGACGGCCGCATCGACGGGCTTATGACCGAGCGGGATAGTGGTCGGTCTTGGCATGATGCTGAACCTGCCACAAACCAAGGGCTTGTGGTAATATAGTAATCCACGTCCCCGGCTTGGGGGCGAGACAACCTTCCTCACCGCTCGTTCCTCGGGAGCTGGAGTTGCATTTGGAGCCTCTGCGTTGGCGGAACGCCAGACAGCATCAGGGTGAAATGGAGCGCCCGATTGCCGCCAACGGCGTGAGCTCACTTGAGGCAAGCTCGAGAATCAGAAGGACATGCGACAGTTCCAGGAACACGCTTCGTCTGGATGGACCAACCCAAGCCACGGAGCGCGCAACAGGCGCGCCACAAGGGGATTCGTTTCGCCTACGGCGCAGCTTCGGCTCCGCTTCGACCCGCATCATAAGTCCTGTAATGTCAATTGTTAACCATTGTGGCACAAGTACTTACATATTGGGTTTCCGTACTGGTTGTTCTATGGCCACGCAAGGCCTGCCCCCATAAGCCCTTTTGCAAATTGAAGTTATCGCACAGACGCTCTTGCCCGGCTCGCCCATGTCTCCGTTTTGCCACCATCCGGTCAATGGATGCACTTCGCCAGTGGCCTCTGGGGCGAAAACTGCCGATAGAATGGACACCATGAGAAAACCATGGGTCTACAAACGAAAGCACATCAAGGGATGGTGGTGCGGGTGGTACGAAGGAGGCAAGAGGAAAGCCAAGGCATTGCCGACCAAGAGCCTGGCCGAGCACTTTCGCCACATCAAGTACACCCAGCTCAACTCGGACGTGTTCACCAGCATGGTCGACTTCGACTGGCGCCACATGGTTGAAGAATATAGACGATTCAAGCAAGTGGAAGGCCGTAAGGATGCGTCGATCTATGAGGTCCTGTTGACGTTGCGGCATTTCGAACGACTGGTTGGCTCGGGCTCCTCGAAGCAGATCACACAACAGAGCTTGGATGCGTTCGTCCTGAAACGCAGTGAAGAGGTGGGCAAGAGCACGCTGAACAAGGACATCACGAACCTGCGTGCCTTTCTCAAGTGGGCCGTGCGGAATCGCTTTGTTGCCTCCGGTTTGGAGATCAGAAAGGTCAAGGTGCCACAGAAACCGGTGGTGGCTCTGTCCGTGCAACAGGTGCGGGATCTGCTCACGACAGCGGCGAAATACCCAACTCTACGTCTGCGGATCTTGCTGGCGGTGACTACAGGTCTCCGCCGCGGGGACATCGAGGCCCTGCGGATTGGCGATATCCATTTCGACCGGAACACGATTACCACTCGGAACCGCAAGGCAGGCAAGACGATGGCGGAACGGCCGGTTCCCGAGGCGATCATGACAGCACTGGCCAACCATGTCGCGGGCCTTCCAGAGGGGCAGGAGAAGCTCTTGCCGGACCGGTTCAGCCCGAAGAAGTGGGATCGAGTGCGCGATGAGGTCAACGTCCCCGGCCTGACGTTCCAGGTGCTGCGAAAGACCTTTGCTTCGCTCTTGGCCCAAAGAGGTGTGTCCACGGCGGTGACCCAGCGATTGCTGGAGCACTCCAGCCCACAGCTTACGAATGACGTGTACACGAATGTCGATCCAGTGCTGCGGCAGGCAGTTGAACAACTGCCGGTGTCAGATTGGGTTTAGAAGGAATCCACCTACATTTGCTCTTTCGACGCAATTGCGTCTGACTTGTCCAACATCAGGACAAGCACAGGTGCACGTCAAGCGGTGGATCCGATACTGACGCAGCGACAGTGCCGCCCGTTTGAGCGCCTGCCCTCAAGGGTAGGTCATGCGCCATAGGCAGGTCGCTAATGAGCCGCACTTACGAGGTTGCGTGTCGCAGCTTCCTCGGGGACTGCCGCAATCTCGATATCTGGTTGCTGTTCATGGTGTACACGAGTCTGTCGCGTATACTGACTGCAACAATTGAGGGCGGCCAATACAGTCTCCCAGTCATCCTGTATGGTCAGGGTATGGCCTTGACGTTGAGGATCGAGACCTGAGCGAGCCAGAGACGATTTGCACGCTGTTAAGGCGTCATCCGCTTCTCCCTTAAGGTCTGCGCCTTTGAAAAGGAGCCTGGCTTGAACAGAAATGCGTGGACCATGTGTTCCCTCCTCACCCGTAGAAGCCAGAAGACTCTCGCCCAAGGCACGAACCCGTGATGTCGCCCGAGACGATTCCGGAAGGATGGGGCGGATACTCTCCACCCCTTGATGCGGTCGTATTGCCGGGACCGGAGAAAGCCCCTGGTAGATGGCCAGCATTTGTTCCGTGATTGTGTCCCATGTGAACCGTTCCTGCACCGCCTGCCAGCCGTTCCGGCCCATCCACCGAGCCCGATCGAGATCGGAGAACATGTGGTCTACTCCCCAAACAACAGAGTTGGGATTGGGGTAGATCTTCAGTCCGTTCACTTCATGCCGGACATACTCCGCGGGGCCGCCGTTCTGACTGGCGATGACTGGTTTGCTGGCGCTCCAGGCCTCGAGCACGACAATCCCGAAGGGCTCATTGCGGCTCGGCATGCAGACCACCTCCGCCAGTTTGTACAAGCGGACCAGCTCATCTCCATTGCGATAACCCAGAAACCGCACAGCGTGCGCCACACCCAATTGGCGAACCCGCGACTCCAGTGCATCCCTCATGTCACCATCGCCGGCAAACACGAATCGCGAGGATGGATGTTGTCTGAGGATGGAAGGAATGGCCTCAACCAGGATATCGGGACCCTTCTGCCATGACAGTCGACCGCAAAACAAGATCGTGGGATCCAGGGGGCCGATATGATACCGCCGCTTGTCCACGCCGGGGTCGGTAGGTCGATCGAAGCGTTCCGGACTGACTCCGTTATAAACCACCGACGTCTTCCACTGCGGCACCTCGTACATCCAGGTGATCTCGTCTTTGGTTGCCTGTGAGACAGCTATCACGCGATCCGCCCAGTAGGTCCCCGCACGCTCCTGGTGGCGGATACGCTCGGATCGACCCCCGGGGAAGGCGTTACCGCACCGGCCGTATTCGGTCGAATGGACTGTGAACAGGCATTTCTGTCCACGACCCTGCTTGATCCAGATCATCGCGTTGGCCGTCAGCCAATCGTGGGCGTGGATGACGTCGAAACGGCCGATCAGATCCTCCACTTCAAAGACATGATCCACAAAAGACCGGCACATATTGTTGACGTCTTCGACGAAATCATCGTGGGGCGGGTATGTGCATCGGTGATAATGAACATCATCTGTCCAGTCATGACCTGCCTGGCCAAAGGGGCGGCGGGTAAAGACATGGATCTGGTGCCCTTTCCTCGCCAATGCAGCCGCCAATTCCGTTACATGGGCCGCGACCCCGCCCACGGCAATGGAGTGCAAGGACTCCCAGGATAATAGCGCGATTCGCATAACCGACCCTCTCTTGCCTGTTGCCTGTTTCAGAGACTCCGCTTCATGCCAATTCTGCTCCTCACTTCGTCATCGGCAGGAAGCCGGCCATTTCCCCGATGACATTCACGAGTTCAGAACCCGAAGGAATGACGATCTTTGCATTCTGGCTCAGGGACTTCTCCAGAGCCTCCAGCTTGCGGAGAAGCTGCGCGTTTCCGATGAAGTACGTGTTCGCCGCGTCGTTGACGAGCCGGATCGCTTCGGCCTCGCCCTCTGCCGCCAGGACCTTGGCCTGCTTTACCCCTTCGGCCTTCTTGATTTCCGACCGCTTGACTCCATCCGCCTGCCGCTCCACCGCATCGGCAAAATCCAAGGCGGCGACCTTCTCGTTCTCCGCCTTGACCACCTTGTTCATGGTCTCCTGGACGTCTTTGGGAGGGTCGATCTCTTTCAACTCCGTCCGGACGATCTGCATGCCCCAGTTCTCGGTTTCCCTGGCCAAGGTCTCAAGAAGCACGGTGTTGATCTTGTCTCTCTCGCTGTTCGCCGATTTCAGCGTGAGCGTCCCGATAATATTGCGCAGGGTCGTGCGGGCGAGGTTGACGATCTGAAACTGGTAGTCGTTGACATTGTACTGAGAGCTCTTGACGCTCTCCTCATCCTCCTTGACCTTGAAATAGACCTGGGCATCCACCCGCGCATTGAGATTGTCATTGGTGATGATCTCCTGCGGCTGGGCGTCCACCATTTGCTCCGTAATGTTGACCTGAATCATTCTGTCGACCAGAGGAATGATCCAGTTGAAACCCGATTTGGCAAAACGGCGGTACCTGCCGAGTCTTTCGATGAGGCCGCGGTGGGTAGGGCGGACCACCCGTATGCCCGCGAGAGCGATGACCACAACCGCCGCAACAATGAACAGCAGAACGAACATCATCGGATCCATAGGATCCCCCTTTCACCGCAGTCATGCAACAAGACGCAATGTGTTCTCGCTGCTCACTGGGAATGCAGTAGCGATTAAGACGCGATTGTTTCCAGTACCCGATCTATCACAATATCCAGCCGATCCGCCACTTCGTAGGTTCCCTCAGTGATCTGGCGGCGGATGTCCAACACCTTGTGTCGTCGGATTTCGGGCAGAGATGCAATCTTCTTCACCACCTCCTCCTGCGACGTGGTGTTCATATTATCGAGGATCCGCTCCATCAGTACATCGCTATTCGGCGGAGTATCACGCCCTGGGTCGTTCCCTGCATCCTGCGATCTACGGCGAGCGGCAGGTCGACGCTTCACAACTGTGGCTATCGCTGTCATGATTACCTCTTAGCCTATCGTCCACATGTCTGCTTCGTGGTCCAATGCCACAACATGCTGCAGGCCCTCCGAATGCCCTCGTGGGCTTATAATCAACACAATGGTGAGAATGCGAAGCATAGGTCATAGCATTGTCCTTTCTATCTTGTCCTGTTCTCTTGTAGTGACGCGCGCTGCCGCCTAACCCTTTCTCTCGCCGGTTTTCGTCCCTGAATGATCCGTAATAGCACCACGACCATCGCAAGCAGCAGGAGAGTATGAATTCCCCCTCTGATCGTGCGACTGCTCATCACTCCCGGCAGGCACAGAACGATCAGTATTATCGCGACTGTCCACCACATATGATTCTGCTCTCGATCGGCCATAGATTCACCACGGATTGGCGCACGGCTTTACCAGCCGGTGGCGATCTCTGAGTCCCCCGGCCAGTGCCCCCTCCGTGGTCATCTGGTTCTTCGTACCCGTCATATCTTGCTTCGTGCCATTGTTGGGTTCTTGGACATGTCGATAACTATATGGTATGGCACAGGTGAGCCCTTCTCTATGGGGTGTAACCCTACCTCGAGTTATTGGATGTACGCCCCGAACCCGGACCCGGACGGGGCGGTCTCGGCGTGCAGCCTGGTCGGTGGATTTACTGCGACGTCCTGCTCGTTGGGCAGCTCGATTCTATTGGGAATCGCTACCATCGTGAAACTGCTGTCGGACTTTCGCCGCAACTTGATGGTCGGTCATCCTATCAACGGTTTCAACGCCGACGATGCGTCTGTCGAGGTTGTCTTTGTTGAGCCGCTTCTGCAATTCCCCCTTAGCCTCACCGGGGCCGAATATCAAAATGGACTCTGCACCGCGAATACACGCAATGACCGCATCGTAGTAGATGTTGAGCTGTCCCGTAAGCTTTCTCTGACGGCTGTCGTCTGCCGGCACCTGCTGTCGTTCATGGGGACCTTCAAGAGGCGAATCACCCGAGCGGCGAAGCTGCCTTTCCACCTTCGATATGATCAGTCGTGTCTCTTCTCCTTTGTCCGTAACCCCGACGACGATAGCCTTCCTATGGTCAATCCAAAGACCCACTTTTGTTTTCATCGAATATCTCCTTTGTCTGTCCCCGCCGCTGGCAGAGTTACATCACGCGCCGTTTGCAGACCTTGCGAAAATGGTAGCCATAGATGGCCAGGGTGATGGCCTCGGCGAAGAGCCGGGGACGTCGGAATTGGGTCCAGAGCAGGAGCCGCCAGTAGTGCAACCGCCCTGAGTCCACGAAGCCGAGCCGGTAGAAGGACCGCACGAACGCCAGGATGTACGAGAACCGCACCCGTCCTCGTATTCGGGCAGGTTTGTATTCATGGAGAAAGGTCCTGACGCGCCGGTAGTAGTGCTCCGGCGAATAGATGTGCTGTAGAATTCCCTTGTAGCCTTCGCGCAGTGCGTCCAGGTTCATGGCCGGAATGATGTTCGTCGTGCCGTCCACGTTGTCTCCTGAGGAGTCCCCGCAAAGGCGGCCTTCCTTCTTCATCCGCTCATAGAGCCGCGTTCCGGGAGGGGCTTGCAGCAAGCCCACCATCGCCGTCACAATGCCGCTGTTCTGAATGAACTCAATCTGTCTCTGGAAAATGGAGGGCTGGTCGTGATCGAACCCGACGATGAAGCCGCCCAGCACCTGAAGCCCGGATCGCTGGATGCGCTTGACGTCTTCCACCAGGTTGCGGTTCCTGTTCTGGATTTTGCTGCACTCCGCCAGGCAATCTTCGTCCGGGGTCTCGATGCCGATGAAGACCTTGTTGAATCCGGCCTTCACCATCATTTCCATCAACGGTTGGTCGTCCGCCAGATTGATCGAGGCCTCGGTGAAGAGGCGGATTCCGGTCTTGCCCTTGCGCCATTTCATGAGAGCCGGCAGCAGATCGTTCTTCAGGAACTGTTTGTTCCCGATGAAGTTGTCGTCCACGAAGAAGACCTCATCGCGCCAACCGCGGGCGTAGAGGCTGTCGAGCTCGGCGATAACCTGCTGTGAGGTCTTGGTTCGCACACGGTGGCCAAGCAAAGCGGTGACGTTGCAGAAATCACAGTCAAAAGGGCAGCCGCGAGAGAATTGGATGCTCATGCTGGCATACCGTCGCAGGTCCAGCAGTTCCCACATGGGTCTGGGTGTTTGCCGCAAGTCCGCGTACTGGGCGGATGAATAGATCCGTTCCGGGTTGCCCTGTGCGAGGCCTTTGAGAAACGCCGGAAGCGTCAATTCGGCCTCGTTCAATACGAAATGGTCCACGTCCTCGAATTTCTCGTGTTCGATCTGAAACAGTGGACCGCCGGCCGCGATTGGCAGACCGGCCTCCTTGCACCGGGCAATGACCTGACGCGCCGATTCACGCTGGACGACCATGGCGCTGATAAACGCATAGTCAGCCCACGCCAGGTCCTTCCTCCTCAGACGCCGCACGTTGGTGTCCACCAGCCGTTGGGACCATTCCTTCGGCAGCATGGACGCGATAGTCAGAAGTCCCAGTGGCGGCAGTGCCGCCCGCTTGCCCACAAATCGCAGCGCGTGTTTGAAGCTCCAGAACGTGTCCGGGAATTCGGGGTAGATCAGAAGGATGTTCATTGGGGGTTCATTCCCTTTTCAGCAGTGATCTCCGTTGTATGGGCTCTGTTCGGCTGTTGCGCTCTTGGCTCATTTCAGTGATGCTACGTCATGAGCCGGCCCTTCGCCTATAGGGTGTAACCCTACCACGATCTCACCTCGGAGGACCTCGACGACCGGAGCCCCCTCACCAACTGCGTCTTCCACTTCCGGCTCGCCGGCCCACAGGCTCATTCGCTGAGACGCACTTCATTTCTTGCTCTTGGCGTCCTTCGTTACGCCGCAGTCCCACCTCCAGTTCCGTATTTCCGGCATGTCGTCGCCGTGTTTGTCGATGTATTGCTTGTGCTCGAGCAGCTTGTCACGAATGGCTTGCTTGGTGTAAGCGGCGCGTGGGCCGAGCTGCGGCACGCGGTCGATAACATCGGCGACGAGGTGGAAGCGGTCGAGGTCGTTCAACACCACCATGTCGAAGGGGGTGGTGGTCGTTCCCTCTTCCTTGTAGCCGCGGACGTGGATGTTGTCGTGGTTGGTGCGACGATACGTAAACCGATGAATCAGCATTGGATAGCCGTGATAGGCGAAGATGACCGGTTTGTCTCTTGTGAAGAGCACATCGAAGTCCTTGTCACTTAAACCATGCGGGTGTTCGCTCTGCGGCTGGAGCTTCATCAAGTTCACCACGTTGACCACTCGGACCTTCAATTCGGGGAAGTGCATCCGCAACAATTGAACGGCCGCCAGGGTTTCAAGCGTCGGCACGTCGCCGGCGCACGCCATGACCACATCGGGCTCGGCGCCCTGGTCGTTACTGGCCCATGGCCAAATGCCAATGCCGGCGGTGCAATGCTTGACGGCCGCATCCATGTCCAGCCACTGGGGAGACGGTTGTTTGCCGGCGACAATGACGTTCACGTAGTTGCGGCTTCGCAGGCAATGGTTGGTGACCGAGAGAAGACAATTGGCGTCGGGCGGCAGATAGACGCGCACGATTTCAGCCTTCTTGTTCACCACGTGATCAATGAAACCGGGGTCCTGATGGCTGAAACCGTTATGGTCCTGCCGCCATACCAGCGACGAGAGCAGGTAATTCAACGAAGCGATCGGCCGTCGCCATGGGATATGGCTGCACACTTTCAGCCACTTGGCGTGCTGGTTGAACATCGAGTCGATGATATGGATAAACGCCTCATAGCATGAGAAGAAACCGTGGCGACCGGTGAGCAGATACCCTTCGAGCCAACCTTGGCACTGGTGTTCGCTCAACATCTCCATGACCCGACCGTCGGGCGCGAGCTGGTCGTCGTCAGCGAATCGCTCGGCCATCCAGGTGCGTTCGGTGACTTCCAGAACGTCCTGCCAGCGGTTCGAATTGTTCTCATCCGGACTGAACAGGCGGAAGTTCCGGCCGGCGAGATTCAGTTTCATCACGTCGCGGAGAAACTGGCCCATGACGCGCGTCGCCTCGGCGTTCACCCCGCCGGGTCGGGCAACTTTAACGGCGTAGTTGCGGAAATCCGGCAACCGCAAACCGCGCAGGAGGAGGCCTCCGTTGGCGCGTGGGTTGGCGCCCATGCGACGCTCGCCAGCCGGGGCCAGGTCGGCCAGCTCGGAACGCAGTCGGCCGGCCTTGTCGAACAACTCCCGCGGAAGGTAGCTTTTCATCCACTGTTCCAGAATCTTCACATGCCGCGGATGACTCATGTCGCCCATCGGAACCTGATGCGACCGCCACGAACCCTCGGTGCGTTTGCCAATGGTGAAAAGCGCCCAATAGGGGACCAGGAGGGGACGTCTCGGAGGCGTAATAAGCGCCGAATTGGGGACCACCACATTTGACCGATCTTTAGTCTCTGGAGATGGTTCCAGATGCAAAAGGGTCAGAAGGGATGTTGACGGTGGACCACTATGAACTCATTCGGCGTAAAGTGCTAATCGAGGGGCTCAGCCGGCGGCAGGCGGCCAAGGCACTGGGCCACTCCCGCAAGACGGTGACGAAGGCCCTGGCCGAGCGGCTGCCACCGGGGTACCGGCTCAGCGAGCCCCGGCCCCGACCGGTTCTGGAGCCGGTCAAGCCGATCATCGACGCCTGGCTTGAGCAGAACACCAAGACGCGGCCCAAGCAGCGTCAAACCGCCCACAGGATGTATGAACGCCTGTGCGAGGAGTACGATTTCACCGGCCATTACGGCACCGTGCAGCGGTATGTGAAGCAGGCATCGCACCGCCAAAAGGAGGCTTTTATGCCCTTGCAGTTTGACCCGGGTGAAGAGGCCCAGGTCGATTGGCACGAAGGCTGGATCGTTGAGAACGGTATTGAGCGTAAGTGCCAGTTCTTCGTCATGAAGCTGTGTTATTCGAAAGCCACTTTTGTCTATCCGTACGAAAAGGCCAATCTCGAATCCTTCTTGGATGGCCATGTCCGAGCCTTTGAGTATTTTGGTGGGGTGCCCCGACGGATCGCCTACGACAACCTCAAGTGTGCGGTTATCCAGGTGGGCAAGGGTCAAAACCGCCGCCTCAATAAGCGGTTCAAAGAGCTGCGAGCGTGGTATCTGTTCGAGACGCGGTTCTGTAATGTGGCCAGGGGCAACGAGAAGGGAGACGTGGAGAACGCCTGTAAACGAAGCGAGCGGACCTATCTGTCGCCGGTGCCGCAGGTGGAGAGCCTCAGCCAACTGGCCAGCCAGCTTTTCGACGACTGTCAGAATGATCTTCGGCGTCGCGGTCCGGAGGTTCATGGAGGCAAGACGCTGGGCGAACTGCTGACCGAGGAAAGACCCTGTTTCCTACCCTTACAATCTGAACGCTTCGCCGCCTGTCGTCGGCGTTCGATCTTCGTCGACAGTCACGCCCTGGTTCGCGTGGACAACATTCGCTACTCGGTTCCGGTCGCCTGGGCCTACCATCCCTGCATGATTGAGCTGTTCGTGGATCGGGTTCGCATCCTATGTGAACATCAGGTGGTGGCCGTTCACGCCCGCTGCTACGAAGCGGGGCAGTTCGTCCTGGACCCTATGAATTACCTCAAGCTATTGGAGCGTAAGCCCGGCAGCCTGGACAACGCCCGGGCCTTCAAAGGCCAGCCATGGGGAGACGCGTTCGATCGGATGCGGGCGGAACTGGAATACCGCTACCGCCAGGACGGGACCCGACGCTATATCAAGGTCCTGATGCTGTTCACGGAGTATCCGGAAGTTGAGGTCAAAACCGCCGTAGAACTTTGTGTGCGTCGCCGGGCCTTCAGCGAAGATGCGGTCTTGAATGTGCTTCGCAACGAGCCGATGCCGCCGCGGGCTCGGCTGGATCTGTCGGATCGACCTGACCTGATCACCCAGGGCACCGGGGTCCGCGATACCGGGATCTATGATCAGCTCAAGGTCCGAGAGGAGGTGCTGTTATGAGCGCGTCGAAGCTCTTGTTGGACAGCTACCTCAAGACCCTGAAACTGCCAACCATGCGGGCCGAATATCAGGCGATGGCTCGTCAGTGCAGTCAGGCCAATGCGGCGTACGAGGACTTCCTGCAGAAATTGGCCGAACTGGAAGTCCAACGCCGGACCGCGCTGGCCATCGAACGAAGGCTCAAGCAGGCCGAGTTCCCGATGGTCAAGGAGATGGCCTCCTACCGGTTCGCCGATGTGCCGAAACTGAACAAAAAGCGTGTCCTGGACCTGGCCCGCTGTCAGTTCATCGAGAGCAAAACCAATCTCGTCCTAAGCGGCCCGCCCGGTGTGGGCAAAACCCACTTGGCCATCGCCTTTGGTCGCGAGGCCTGCCGGCGCGGTTACAAGGCGAAGTTCTTCACGGCCTCCCGATTGGTCAACACCTACATCGAGGCCCGTCAGGAACGGATGATCCTGAAGCTCGAAAAGAGCATCCGACGCTGTGACTTGATTGTCGTCGACGAACTCGGCTATCTCCCGTTGGATCGGATGGGTGCCGAGCATCTGTTCGGCTTCTTCAGTCAGTGTTACGAACAGACCAGCCTGGTCGTGACGACCAATCTTCCTTTCGCCGATTGGCCTCAGGTGTTAGCGGACGATGAGAGGCTGGCCGGTGCTCTGCTGGACCGACTGACGCACCACGTGCACATCCTGGAGATCACGGGCGATAGCTACCGGCTCAAGGCCAGCCTGGAGAAAGGCAAAGACGAACCCAACCAGACATTATAGGACCTCTCACCCTTAAGGGTGAGCCCGGAGGATCTTGTTGACAGCGTCGTACTTGACGCTATTGTTTATGACTCAGGTGGCCCCCTTTTAGGCGCTTCTCCTGGTCCCCTATTGGGCGCTTTTCACCAACGCGCCCGTCGGTCCGCATGATCCCCAATTCGGTCACCATCGCGCTGCCGCTGCGAACGATCACTACGATTCCGATCAGCACGGGGCCCAACTCGCGGGCCACGACGGCTACTAGCAGCGGCCCGAGCATTTGCGACTGTCCCGCCTGCTCGACCCAGAATGTCAGTTGCGCCACCACCGTAGTCCCGACGAAGACCGCCACCGCGCAGACCAGGGAGATCGAGTCCACGCCGATGACGACTATCTGCCGCACAAAGGCTCTTCGCACGGCGCGCACCCAGCAGCGCGGCTGGACACAGACGTAGAGTACCGTCCCAATCACAGCCGCCGCGTGACGCAGCTCATCCCACTGCGCCAAAACCATCTCCCCCAGTCCGCCGATCACGTGCATGAATGTTCTCCGAGACCCGCCCACCACCTCCGTCAGCCCTGTCAACATAGCGCACATCTCAGTCCACAATCACCTGCTCGCCCCGAAACCGGACAGGATGGCCATCTGTATCGTATCCCGAGCTCCCATGCGGCTTCGACTTGGGGGGCGATTCCCCGGTCTTTCATTGAGCATACGCTACACCATTGGTCGGGTGCTTTCCATAAGGTGAAACCCTACCTGGTGTTCTCGGACCGGTAGGGTTTTACCCTATGGACGGAGGGAAGCAGAAGTCGGATAATGCCGGTATTCAGCCGAAACCCATACGACAGGATTGAACGGGGGGCGAAGAACAGGACCATGAAAAGGAAATCCGCGTCGAAACCTCGGCAGAGGGAGCCTGCCAACGCTGTCTCCCCAAAAACACCACCCCAACAGGCGAGCGCTCCATTCCCCATCGTCGGCATCGGGGCCTCGGCCGGAGGGCTCGATGCCTTGGAGCACTTCCTGTCGCACGTGCCGACGGGCAGTGGCATGGCCTTTGTCATCGTCCAGCACCTGGATCCGACGCACAAGGGCATCATGCCCGAACTGCTCCAGCGCACCACCGGTATGAAAGTGATGCAGGTGAAGGATCGCACCAAGGTCCGCCCGGACCGTGTCTATGTGATCCCGCCCAATAAAGATATGTCCATCCTGCACGGGGTCTTGCACTTGCTCGCGCCGGCGGCGCCTCGGGGACTGCGTCTGCCGATTGATTTCTTCCTTTGCTCCCTGGCAGAGGACCAGCAGGAACGGAGCATCGGCGTCATTCTCTCGGGCATGGGCTCCGATGGCACGATGGGCTTGCGGGCCATCAAGGAGAAGGCGGGCGTCGTGCTGGTGCAGGAGCCGGCGACGGCCAAATTCGATGGCATGCCTCGCAGCGCCATTGACGCGGGCTTGGCCGACATTGTGGCCCCGGTGGACGAACTGCCTGGCAGGATCATCGCCTATCTGCAGCGCACCCCCCTCATTACCAAGCCTGAAATCGCCCTGGAAGACAGGACGCAGAGCGCCATGGATAAGGCGATCATCCTGCTGCGAGCCCGCACTGGCCACGACTTCTCCCTGTACAAGAAGAGCACCATCTACCGTCGGATCGAGCGTCGCATGGGCATTCACCAGATCGCCAAGATTGCCGACTATGTCCGGTACCTGCGTGAGAACTCCCAGGAGCTGGACCTGCTCTTCAAGGAGTTGTTGATTGGTGTGACGAGCTTCTTCCGTGATCCCGCCGCCTGGGAGCATCTGCGCGAACAGGCCCTGCCCGCGCTGATCGCCGACCCGTCGCCCGGCCAAGCGCTGCGGGCGTGGGTGCCCGGCTGCTCCACCGGGGAGGAGGCCTATTCCCTGGCCATCGTGTTCCGAGAAGCGATCGAGCAGGTCGAGCCGGAGGGCCGTTATACCCTGCAGATCTTTGCCACTGACCTGGACCGGGATGCCATTGACAAGGCCCGCCAGGGCGCCTATCCCGACAATATCGCCGCCGGTGTGTCGCCGGAGCGGCTGAGCCGGTTCTTCTCCAAAGAAGAGCACCGCTACCATGTGCGCAAAGAGATCCGGGAGATGGTGATCTTCGCGCCGCAGAACCTCATCATGGACCCGCCCTTTACCAAGCTGGACATCCTGAGTTGCCGAAATCTGCTGATCTACCTGGCCCCGGAGATGCAGAAGAAACTCCTGCCGCTCTTTCACTACAGCCTCAATCCCGGCGGCATCCTGTTCCTCGGCAACGCCGAGGCGGTCGGTAGCTTCACCGACCAGTTTGCCCCGATCAGCACGAAATCGAGAATCTTTCGGCGGATCGAGTCCACCTCGCGGCCGGAACCCCGCGATTTTCCCCCGGCCTATGCCTTTACCCCGCGCGCGGAGACACAAGCACGCGAGGTGTCGAAGATGCCTCCCAGTCTCCAGACCCTTGCGGATGAACTGGTCCTGCAGCGCTATGCCCCGCCGGCGGTGCTCGTCAATGACAAGGGCGACATCTTTTACGTCAGCGGTCGGACGGGCAAGTACCTGGAGCCGGCCGCTGGCAAGGCCAACTGGAACATCTTCGCCATGGCCCGTGAAGGACTGCGCCTCGAGCTCGCCGGCGCCTTCCGCCAAGCCCTCGGCCAGAGCGGGTGCGTCACGCTCCATGGCCTCAAGGTTGGGACCAACGGTACAGAGCAGTGCGTGGACGTGACCGTCCAGCGACTCGATGAGCCCGGGCCACTACAGGGGTTGGTCATGATCGTGTTCATCGACGTGGCCGCGCCTGTGGCCGCCGCGGCGCCGCTCCGATCGCCAAAACCTCACGCCCCCAGCGCCGCATTGGAGCAGGAACTCCTGCGGGTCCGCGCCGAGGCACGGGCGACGCGAGAAGAGATGCAGACCTCGCAGGAGGAACTCCGCTCGGCCAACGAGGAGCTGCAATCCACGAATGAAGAACTGCAATCCACCAACGAGGAACTCACCACCTCGAAGGAGGAGATGCAGTCCATGAATGAGGAACTCCAGACGCTCAACGCCGAGTTGCAGGTCAAGGTGGACGAGCTGTCGCGGGCCAGCAGCGACATGAAGAACCTGCTCGAAAGCACGGACATCGCGACCCTGTTTCTCGACAAGGATCTCCGCGTCCGGCGGTTCACCACCCAGGCAACGAAGATCATCAAGCTCATTCCGGGCGACGTGGGGCGGCCCATCACCGACCTGGTCTCGGACCTGGACCACCCGACGCTGGCGGCCGACGTGCGCGACGTGCTGCGCACACTGGTCGCGACGGAGAAGCCGGTAGCCACGTGTGACGGCCGCTGGTTCACCGTGCGCATCATGCCCTACCGCACTCTGGATGACCGGATTGACGGCGTGGTGATCACCTTCGCAGACATTACCGCCGCCAAGACACTGGAGGCCAAATTGCGGAACAAGCAAGCCGCTATGGAAGACCGGGCCGCGGGCCGGTCCGGAAAGACGGCGAAGAGGAAGACCGGCAAGGGTTCGCAGGCTGATGCGCTTGCACGCAAACGGATCAAGAAGCGCGCCGGAAGATCGCCAGGGTCCGGTAGGACATGAAAGGTCTTGCCATGCCGAAGAAACCGAATCTTTCCGCCGATGCCGCCGGACTGCGGCGCCGCGCTGAAGGGCGGCTCAGGGAGCAGCGGAAGAGCACGCCTCCGCCCCGAGCGGACGCCGACACGCAGAGGCTCTTCCATGAACTGCAGGTCCACCAGGTTGAACTGGAGATGCAGAACGCCGAACTCCTGGAAGCCAGGGACCAGAGGGAGGCGATGCTGGAGAAATACACCGATCTCTACGATTTCGCCCCGGTCGGCTATTTCTCCATCGATGAACAGGGCCTGATCTCTGAGGTAAACCTGACGGGGGCCGCCTTGCTGGGCGTGGAGCGGTCTCGACTGATCGGCCGCCGCTTGCAGCATTTCTTGAGCCCGACGAGCCAACCGGTCTTCCTATCTTTCCTTGAGAAGGTCTTCGCAGAGCCTGGAAAACACGTCTGTGAGGTGTCCCTTCTGAACGAGGACGGCACTCCTTTCTGGGCGAACCTTCAGGCCGGGGCCGCGACCTTCCTCTGGGGCGAGCGGAAGTGGTGCCGGATGGCCGTCTCGGACGTTACGGCCCTCAAGCGGGCGGAAGAAGCGATGCACAAGCTGACGGCGACGCTGGAGAGCAGAGTGGCTCGGCGGACCGCAGAACTGGAGCAGCGGACGCGTCAGCTTCAGAGGCTGGCGATGGAGCTGTTGCAGACGGAGGACCGTGAACGCAAGAGACTGGCGGACATCCTGCACGAAGACTTGCAGCAGCAGCTTGCGGGGGCAAAATTCCATCTGGGTCTGCTCCACAAGCGGATCGATGGTGACGCTTCATTGCGAGAAGCGGTCGACCAGGTTACAGTGATGCTCAAGGAGGCAATCGCAAAGTCCCGCAGCCTCTCCCATGAACTGCGGCCGGCCGTGCTGTCCTACGGCGATTTCAGCGAAGCCATCGAATGGCTGGCAAACCATATCCAAGTAAAGCATGGCTTGGTCGTCCACGTGGAACTCCGCGGTTCGCTCGATGTGTCGTCCGATTCGATCAAGGTGTTCCTGTTCCATACGGCCCAGGAGATGCTGTTCAACGTCGTCAAGCATGCGGAAGTCACGAAAGCGGTCGTCCGGCTTCGGTGGCGGCACGGGCGGCTGTGGCTGACCGTCTGCGACCACGGCCGAGGATTCGACCCCAAGACACTGGGGCAGACGGGCGGCTCCGGGCTGTTGAGCATCCGCGAGCGAGTCGAGTTGCTGGGCGGGCGCATGAAGGTCCGCAGCGCCCCGGGCCGAGGCAGCACGTTTCTGATCATCGTGCCCGACGCCAATACGTCCGTGAGAGTCACAGGCGCAGACTCCGTCGAGGAGAGCGATCCGGAACATTGCCCAAGTCCCACACAGGATAGAAGGTCTTGCCATGCCGAAAAAACCGAATCTGTCCGCCGATGCCGCCGAACTGCGTCGCCGCGCTGAAGGGCAGCTTAAACGGCAGCGGAGGAAGACGGCCCCGCCCCGAACGGACGCCGACACGCAGAGGCTCCTCCATGAACTGCAGGTCCACCAGGTCGAACTGGAGATGCAGAACGCCGAGCTCCTGGAAGCCAGGGACCAGATGGAGGCGATGCTGGAGAAATACACCGACCTCTACGATTTCGCCCCGGTCGGCTATTTCTCCATCGATGAACAAGGCCTGATCTCCGAGGTAAACCTGACGGGGGCTGCCTTGCTGGGCGTGGAACGGTCCCAACTGATCGGACGCCGCTTGCAGCATTTCTTGAGCCCGACGAGCCGACCGGTCTTCCTGGCTTTCCTGGACAAGGTCTTTGCAGGGTCCGGAAAACAAATCTGTGAGGCATCCCTTCTGAACAAGAGCGGCACACCTTCCTGGGTAGACTTTCAGGCGACGCCCGCCGTCTCCGGCAGTGAGCAGAAATGGTGCCGGCTGGCGGTTTCTGACATCACCGCGCTCAAGCGGGCGGAGGAAGCGCAACGGCGCATGGAGGCCCTGGACGCCGCCAACCGGGAGTTGAAGCAGGAAATCGTCCGGCGGAAGACCGTTGAGGCCGCCCTCAAGAAGAGCGAGCGGTACTCCAACCGATTGTTGGTCCAGGCACTTGGGCTTCAGAAACAGTTGCAGCATCTGTCCCATCGAATTCTGCGGACGCAGGAGGATGAGCGAAGGCGAATCAGCCGCGAACTGCATGATGATATCGCCCAGGTCTTGACGGCCATCAGTTTCCATCTCGCGGTATTGAGAAAGGAGGGCGCATCCGACGGCAAGGACCTCAAGAGAAAGATCGCCCGCACGCAGCGGCTGGTGGAAAAGTCGGTGAACATCGTGCATGAGTTTGCCAGCCAATTGCGCCCGCCGGCCTTGGATGATCTGGGGCTGATTCCCGCCCTCCACTCCTACGTCAATGACTTTGGCAAGCGGACGGGCCTGTCCGTTCAACTCAGGGGCTTCACTCGTGGCCGGACGGAACTCCTGGACAGTGATAAGCGAACGGTGCTCTATCGCGTCGTCCAGGAAGCCCTCATCAACGTGGCCAAGCACGCGAAAGCCAGTGAGGTAACGGTGAGCATCCGAAAACTGCGGGGCGTCATTTGCATCGAAGTGCACGACGACGGCAAGTCCTTTGATGTGCGAAACATGCTGTCCAACAGAAGGCGCAAAGCGTTGGGGCTGCTCGGCATGCGCGAGCGAGTGGAAATGGTCGGCGGTTACCTTGCCGTCAAATCCTCACCCGGCAAAGGCACGACGATCCGAGCGGAGATCCCCTTCGGCAATGGCACCGAGGTTTAGACCTCTCAGGGATTCTACGAGGGCCTGTTTCTATGACGCGAATCACAGTCCTGCTGGCGGAAGACCACACGGTCGTTCGAGAGGGGCTTCGAGCATTGCTGGGGGCGGAGGAGGATATCGAGGTGGTCGGCGAAGCCGAGACCGGCCGTCGGGCGGTCCAATTGGCCAGGAAACTTCGCCCGGACGTGGTTCTCATGGACATTGCGATGCCGCTGCTCAACGGTCTGGAAGCGACCCGGCGAATTCTCAAGGCCGACCCCGGCGCCCGGGTGCTTATCCTCTCGGCGCATGCTGATGACGAGTATGTCCGGCAGGCGATTCTGTTGGGCGCGGCCGGATACCTGATCAAACAGACGTCCGCCGATTTTTTGGTCAAAGCGATCCGGGAGGTCCAGAAAGGAAACGCATTCTTCAGCCCCGCAGTTGCTAATCGTCTGTCCAGCCTTTCGTTGGACTCGTCGGATGGGCGCCGAGTGCCCAGGAAGAAGAAGGTCGCCTTGAGTTCGCGCGAAGTGGAAGTGCTGCAACTGATTGCCGAGGGCAAGGCCAACAAGCAGGTCGCAAGAGAGCTTGGCATCAGTGTCAAAACGGTGGAGAAGCACCGGCAGCATCTCATGAGCAAGCTGGATCTCCACGACACAGCAGGGATCACCCGCTACGCCATTGCAGCGGGGATTATCGAAAGCAGTGTTCAGCCAACTGCGATCGGACCGCAGACGAGCACTGATTGACGGTTGCCGTTGTGCCGGCCGTCCCATAGAATACAGACAGTCATCTTTACACGACGGTAGAATATCTGAAGAGGCTTGGAGGTATCGCAGGACATGAAGATCGATGACACCATTCAGGCGCTCGTCAAGATTCGTGAGTCCATCGACACGTGGGTTCCAGAGAGAACCACCCACCCCGACGCCCTGATTGCCGACTTGAATGACCTCTATGTTGCATCCGCAAAGAATCGTGACTTCGATGAACTATTTGAATACGACGATGTTGGCAGCCCTTCGATAACCCTCACCGTCAGTATTGAGGTGGAATTCGACTTCCAAAGAGTCATGGAGAATCTGCGGACACGGTTACACGTCAAACAGCCCGACCGCGCGGACGAGATTGGGCGTGCCGGTGTTGTATTGTCACAAGGACGGTATGATTTTGTGTATGACGACAATTTGGGGGCTCTGCGAATATCCCATCGATATAGCCATAAACGTGTGGACACGAAGTCCGTATCCAGCATAGCAAAGCAGATGATAGACTATGCCATAGCCTACCTGGAGGAAGTCAAAGCCTCCGCATAGGGAAGTACCGGCGCCCTGAAAACGGAATGATATGCGACTGTGTCTGATCAATCCCTGCAATCCGCTCGTCAGCATCCTCAAAGTCAAGGAGAGCCGTTGGAACCGTTACCGCGTGTGGAAGCCGCTGAGCCTGATGGTTCTTGCGGGTGCGACGCCGGCGGGGTGGGACATCACGATTGTGGATGAGAACCTCGGCGTGCCGGACTATGCAGCCATGCCCCGGCCCGATCTGGTCGGCATCACCGCGTTCACCTCGCAGGCCAACCGTGCCTACGAGGTAGCCAGTCACTTCCGGCGGCTGGGTGTGCCTGTCGTCATGGGCGGCATTCACGCCACCATGTGTCTCGACGAGGTTCTGGAGCGAGTAGATGCAGTCGTTACCAGGGAAGCCGATGGTGTTTGGCGGGAGGTTCTGGAGGACGCCCGGCAGGGCCGGCTCAAGCGCCGGTATGATGGGGGGTTCGCCGAAATGACCGACGTCGTCCCTGCCCGTCACAGCCTACTGTCCGGAAAGTATGCCTTCGGGGCCATCCAGACCACGCGTGGCTGTCCACTGAATTGCAGTTTTTGCAGCGTGACGGCCTTCAACGGGGCACACTACCGGCAACGCCCCATTCCGGACGTCGTGCGAGAGTTTCAGTTGATTCGCGAGCGACTTGTGCTGGTCGTTGACGATAATCTCATTGGCACTCGACCCGAACATATCGCCCGCGCCAAAGATCTGTTTCGTGCCTTGGCCCGGGCCAACCTCCGTAAGGAATGGATTGCTCAGGCCACCATCAACTTTGCCGATGACGAGGAACTCCTGTCGCTGGCCGCCCAAGCCGGGTGTAGCGGTGTCTTCATCGGCTTTGAATCCCCTTCGCCGGAGGGGCTCCGGGGGTACGGTGGGAAATTCACCCTCTTGAAAGACCGAGATATCCGCGCCTCTGTACGGCGTATCCAGCGGCACAGGATCCTGGTGGCTGGCTCTTTCATCATTGGTTTGGACATGGACGAACCGGGCATTGGCAACCGGATCGCCGAGACGGCCCACCGGTATGGCGTTGACAATCTCAACGTGCTGTTCCTGACGCCGCTGCCCGGCACCCGCCTGTGGGGCCAGATGAAAGCACAGGACCGCATCCCTCTCGACACGCTCCCGGAAGACTGGAAATACTACACGTTGACCTACCCGGTGGCCCGCTACAAGCATTTGTCTCTGGACGGCATCATCCAGGAGATGACCTCCTGCAATGAGACCTTCTATTCCGTGCCGCATCTTTTCCACAGGGTATTGAGCAGCTTTTGGTATCGCCGCAAACCGTTGATCAGCCTGGCGGGCAAGCTCTCCTACAGGGGCAACCTCTGTCGGAACGCCGAGGCATACGCCAGCTTCAAGCGTTACTCCGACAGCAGGCGCAGGTGATTGTGGCAAGATGTGCTTGAATCCATGAACAACGAATCTCCCTGCCACAGTATGAACACGGGAGAATGTACCCTACCCTCAAAGACCACTTCTTTGTGCGGTGACCGGACCATTAAGACGCTGCATGTTCATCGGGATTGATGCTGCAAACCACATGGGGCGACTTGCCCATGCGGACGAGGACCCGGTGTTTGACCAGGTCCCGAACAAGCCGGATGACGCCATCCTCGATGCGTTGACCATCCATCTCCACCCAGACAACGCCCCGCTCGCAATGTTCTGGGTTCTCGACCTGAATCTCGTAGAACGCTTCGCCGTGGCGATAGCTCATCTGGAACCCATCCCACCAGCCAGGGATGACCGGGGCGAGTTGCATGGTATCGCCGCGCACCTTGAGGCCCAGGATTTCCTCCACCCAGGCGCGGTACATCCACGCCGCCGAACCGGTATACCAGGACCAGCCGCCCTGACCGATCTGTCCCGGCAAGCGGTACACATCGGCCGCGACCACGTAGGGCTCAACCCCGTAGCGCCAGACCGGCGCCGGTTCGCGTGTACACTCGATTGGATTGAGCATGCTGAGGATTTTCGCCGCGCGGGCGCCTTCCCCGCGGCGCGCCATGGCCATGGCCAGCCAGATGGCGGCGTGCGTGTACTGGCCGCCGTTTTCACGCACCCCCGGCGGGTAGCCTTTGATGTATCCGGGGGAGGGCTCGGACTGATCGAACGGAGGCTCAAAGAGCAGCACCAACCCCTCATCCGCGCGAACGAGGTGACTCCACGCCGATTCGAGCGCCTTCTCCGCCCGATCCATGTCGGCAGCCCCGCTCAGCCAGGCCCATGATTGGGGCAGGGAATCAATCCGTGCTTCCGTATTCACCGAGGAGCCAAGCGGTGTGCCGTCGTCAAAGATCGCCCGCAGATACCACTGCCCATCCCAGGCGAACTGTTCAACATGCGTGATCAGCGTTTTACGTTCTTGCTCGTAGGACTGGCTCAGTTCGGACCGGCCCAGTAGGTCTGACATCTCGGCCATCCCGCGCATGACATCCACCATAAACCACGCCAGCCAGACGCTCTCGCCCTTGCCCGCAGCACCCACCAGGTTCATCCCATCGTTCCAGTCCCCGCTCCCCATCAGGGGTAAGCCGTGAGCGCCAAAGCGTTGGCTGTGCGCCAGCGCCCGCCGGCAGTGCTCGAAGAGTGTGGCGCATTCGGGCGAAACACCAGGAGATTGAAAGCTCTCGTGCTCATCGTCGTCCAGCAGGGGCGCGTCGAGGAAGGACACAATCTCGCGCAGGATGCTGGCATCGGCGGTGACCCTGACGTATTGCGCGACAACGAAAGGGAGCCACAAGAGATCATCGGAGATCCGTGAGCGGACGCCCGCGCCGGCCGGTGGATGCCACCAGTGCTGGACATCACCTTCCTTGAACTGACGACTGGCCGCGAGCAGGATGTGCCCGCGCGCCAGCGTGGGATGGGTGTAAAGCAGGGCCATCACGTCCTGCAACTGGTCGCGGAAGCCAAAAGCGCCGCCGGACTGGTAGAAGCCGGAGCGTCCCCAAATCCGGCAGCTTAAACTCTGATAGAGCAGCCAGCGGTTGATCAGAATGTCTGCGGCGAGCTCCGGGGTATGCACTTGGATCGTGCCGAGCCGGTCATCCCACCACGCCCGGGTTTGCCGCAGTGCGGTATCGAGCGCCAGGCTATCCCGATAGGCCAGCACCAGGGCGTGGATCTGCTCCACCGACTGGGCTTGCCCGAGCATACAGGTGATCTCCGCCCGCTCTCCCGGAGCCAGTTTCAGGGTGACCTGCACCGCGGCGCACGGGTCCAGGCCCGCTCCCGTCCGGCGTGAAAGCTTGGTACGTTCCATCGCCGTTGGGTTACTCAGCGAGCGGTTGCGCCCCAGGAAGGCCGTGCGGTCGCCGGTGTAGGACGCCGTGGGCGCGCTCACCGCCGCGAAGGCCACCTGGTCGGCGTAATCGGGATGATAGCGATTGCGGGCAAGCATGGCCTGGGCTTCGTCGTCCCAGGCGGTCACGATGTGCATCTGGGAAGACTCGCGCGTCTCGCCCAGCGTCCACTCCACATAGTAGGTCAGCGAAAGCTTGCGCGGCCGGCCGGAGTCGTTGCGTAAAACCAGTTTTTGCAGCTTGATTGGTTCACCCCCGGGATCATTCATGGGAACGAACACCGTTAGCTCCTGCTCGATGCCGTGGCTGTTGTGCTCGAATACGGTGTACCCCGCTCCATGCCGGGCTCGGTACGCGGTCTTCTCGCGGATGGGAGATGCGGTCGGCGTCCAGTAAGTTCCGGTTTCCTCATCACGGATGTAGATCGCCTCGGACGGCGGATCCATGACGGGGTCATTTGACCACGGCGTCAGGCGATTGCGCTGGCTGTTGCCCTGCCATGTGAGACCGGCCCCGGTTTCACTGACGAGCGTGCCGAAGGCGGGGTTGGCGATGACGTTGGTCCAGGGCGCGGGCGTATGCATGCCCGGACCGAGATAGATTGCATATTCGCGCCCGTCCGGAGTAAAGCCGCCCAGGCTGTTGAAGAAGGGAAGTTCCATGAAGGGCAGCGCCGCCGAAGGATCCCGGGCATCCCGTTTTCTGGCCATGAATTCCGGCAATGCGGGCGCCTGCAGCGACGGCGCGGCGAGTTGCTGGGGCAAGGTGCCGCGGGCCGCCACCAGCACTACGCTCGCTGCGGCCTGCAGCAGCGTCAGATCTTCTGCCGGCATCAGGTTCGCGCTGCGCAAGTAGACTCCCCCTGGCCGGTCCACGCCCGTACTGGCGCCGTGGGACTGAATCAGGTGATCGAGCTCTTCACGGAGCGGTTGCGTATAGCCGCCAGCCTCCTCGTTCAGGATCACCAGGTCGGCCGCGAGCCCATGCGTGCGCCAATAGGCATGCGCCTGGAGCATTTGACGGACCAAGCCCAGATCCCGCGCCTCACCGATGGCGACCAAGGCAATGGGCAAGTCACCCGAGATGGAATAAGCCCACAAACCGGCTTGGCCCTTGCGGTTGTCGGCAATGCGCTGCGGGGCGGAGCGCAGGAGAGGGCTGGGATAGAGCAGATGGCCCGCCAGTTGCTGGAAGCGGCGCGCTTCATCGGGCTGGATGCGCAGAAGGCGCAGCTCAAGCTGGGCTGATGCCCAGGCGAAATCCATCGCCCGTTCGATCGCATGGGGATCCCCGTACTTGCTCATCAGGCTGGCGACCTCCTCGCGCGAGGGGCCGGCGGCCAGAACCAGGGAAATCTGGGCCCGCTGGCCGGGAGCCAGGGTGAGGTTCTGTCGCAGGCTGAGGATCGGATCCAAGACATACCCCTGGCTGCCATTGGGTTCCTGCAAGGCACCCATCGGGCTGGCGAGCGTGCGGCCGCGGCCGATGAACCGGCGTCGGTCGGTTTCGAAGCGTAAGGCTTCATCCTTGGATTCGCTGGCGTCCTGCCCCAGTGTGAAGCGGTGCGCGACATAGACGGGCAGCTCGCTGCCGCTGCGAGGCCGACGGTAGGCCAGAAGTGCCCGCTGCTCAGGCAGCGCCTCGGTCTGAATAAACAGTTTGTTGAACGCCGGATGCTGACGGTCCACATTGTGCGGCGCCAGCGCCAGTTCAACGTAGCTTGTCAACTCGATCCGGCGGACGCGGGTGGACTGATTGATCAACATCATCCGCCGAATCTCAACGTCATCTTCCGGTGCAACGATGATCTCGGTTTCGCTCTTGATGTCATCATCGACGCGCCGGAACACGGCACGGTCCAGCGTAAAGTTGGCGCAGAACTGGTCAACCTTGCCGCCGGTTGGCTGATAGGTATTGCACCACAACCGACCGGAATCGGCATCGCGAATGTAACAAAAGGTGCCCCAGGAATCCTGGGTCGGGTCCGATCGCCAGCGCGTGATCTCGAAGTCGCTCCAGCGGCTGTAGCCCCCACCGGCGCCCGTCAGCATGAGGCCATAGCGTCCATTGCACAGTAGCTGAGTCTTGGGCGTAGCGGTATGAGGGGTTTCGAACTGACGTACCGAGGGCGTGACTTCGCCGACGCTCGCCACCGAAGAGACTCGCTCGCGCGTGGTTACGTGGTGCAACGGCGGCAGGTGCGGGATGCGTTCATGAAGCAGAGGTTCCACCGTGCGCACGCGCGGGTCGGAGTGAAAGTGGCGCCGGAGGCAGTCGTCATGCAGGAAATTGGTCAACGCCAGAAAACTCATGCCTTGATGATGTGCCATGTAGGTGCGCACAATCACCCCAGGTGCGGCCTCGTGGCTTGGTTGCCAGCTATAGTCCAGAGATTCATAATAACCGTAATCACTCAGCAGCCCCAAATCGGCCAGTCGTTTCAGGTTTTGCATGGCTTGGCGGGGTGCCACGCTGACCGCCAGCAGTGTGGCATAGGGCGCAACAACAATCTTGTCGGCCAGGCCGCGCTTGAGTCCGAGTTCCGGCACGCCGAAGGCCTGGTATTGATACGTCTTTTGGATGTCCAGATCCCCGAAGGCGCACTCCGAGATCCCCCACAGCACATGGTGTTTGCGTCCGTAGGCAATCTGGATCGCAACGGCTTCCCTGGCGGCTTTATCCAGCAGCGTGTTGCTATAGGATCGCTGAGAGAGCAGCGGCATCAGGTACTCGAACATCGTCCCGGTCCAACTGAGCAGCACCCGGCGTCGGCCAATGGCGCCGTAGGGTCGGCTCATGGCGAACCAGTGCTCAGCGGGAATGTCCCCTCGGGCGATGGCGACGAGACTTCCCAGGCGTGCTTCGCTTGCCAGGAGATCGTAAAAGGCGCGGTCCAGGCGGCCTTCAGAGACATTAAAACCGATTGAAAAGAGGCGGCGGTCGGGGTTATAGAGGAAACGCATGTTGATCGACTCTGAGAGTTCGCCACACGCGCGAGCGAGTTGCTCCGTCAAAGCGAGCATCTCCCCGGCCAGCCATCTCGCTCGATCAAAGGCTACCTTCACGCGTTCAATCCAGTCTATGAGAGCGTGCTCCTCCGCGGGCGCCTTCTCCCGGATGGTTTGCAGGGACGCGATGCAAGGGATGTTTCCGCCCGCCAGATCCTTAAGCGAAGGCGCATGATGAATGGCCTGGCGGAAAGCGGGCAAGGCGTCGGGGTCCAGCTCGGCGACCTCTTCCTCGCTCTTTTCAGCCAGGATTTCGATCCAGGCCAGATAACGATCCGCAATGTTCAGCCAGGCTGCCAGTTGACGCTGCACCTGCCCGGCCCAATACGTCACATTCCCTTGCTCGCCTGAGGAGCCAGGCGCCTTTTCAGACAAACGTCTGGTGTTGCTTTCAGTCCGGCGTAAGAAGCGCAGTAGATCACCAATAGAGTCCGGCGGAGATTCCCACGCGAGTAACAGATCATCCAGGGCGTGAACGTCCAAGCCGGAACATCTTTCTTCTCGGACGACTTGCCGCAGGACTTCTCCAGCATCATGCAATCCCGCCAAGGCTTGCGCGTCCAGCAGCGGCGCTTGCATGAGCGACTCCAGTCCTCGGTTCAAGGTCCAGAGGGCGCCAAGGAGATTTCCGCTATCCACGGTGGAAACGTAGCGAGGCTTGAGGGGCGCCAGAGTTTGAACATCGTACCAATTGAGCAGATGGCCCTCATGACGTTCCAGTTTATGGATCGTCTCCATCGTCCGTGTCAGCTTCTGCGTGACCTCGTCCAGGGTCAAATAGCCGAAATCGTGGGCGCTGAGCACGCTGACCAGATACAGGCCGATATTGGTCGGGCTGGTCCGCAGGGCCAGCCCATTCTGGTGGGAGACCTGGTAATTGTCGGGGGGCAGCCAGGAGGTCTGCTCATTCACAAAATCCGAGAAATAGCGCCAGGTGCGCCGCGCAACATTCCTTAGGAACTGCCGGTCCTCTTCGGGAAGTAGGCTTTGCGGCGGCTTCACCGGCGGCCGGCGGTTGAGCAACCAGCCGATCATCGGCGAAAGGAACCAGAGCATCAACCAGGGGCTTGCCACCCCAAGGTTGGCGGGCCGCCCGTACGCAACGGCCCACCCCACGAGCGCGCTGAACACGCTTGCCAAGCCCATTGAAAGCAGAAACATCGGCACTTCGGCCTGGGCCTTATTATGCATTGCCTGGGCCGAAGTCCACTCCAGGAGTCGCCGATGAGAGATGCGGCGACGATACCAGACCCGCGCAATGGCATCCAGCGCCAGCCAGGCTTGATATGGCAGCAGTGCCGCCTCAACCAGCACGCGCAGCAGATCATGGACTATCCTCGCGAGGGAGACTCCCTTGAGACCCTGACCGGTGGTCACCCGGGTGAAGGGCTGTGCCAGGGAGTGAAAGAACAGTTGCGTGACGACCACAATGCTGGCGATCCACCCGACCCGCGAGGAGATGAGCCACGCGGTTATCAGCAGAGCCAGACTGGCTGCGGGCAGCAGGCTGCGCCGTAGATTGTCAAAGACTTTCCAGCGATCAAACCATGAGAGCGGGTTGGGCCCTCGTCCACCGCCCGGCTGGGGAACACGCGGCATGATCCAGTCCGCGATCTGCCAATCCCCCCGAAGCCAGCGGTGCTGCCGTTTGATGTGGCTCAGGCAATCCTGTGGGAACTCGTCATAGAGTTCGATGTCACTGGCCAGGCCGACCCGAACGTGAGCGCCTTCGATCAGATCGTGGCTGAGCAGCCAGGCTTCGGGGAACCTGCCGGAAAGCACCCGGCTGAAGACGTGCACATCATAGATGCCTTTGCCGTGATAGGAGCCTTCGCCGACGAGGTCCTGATAGACGTCGGAGACCATATTGGTATAAGGGTCAATGCCGACCGGGTTCGAAAAGAGACGGCTGAAAGGAGAGCCGCTTGTGCTCGGCAGGGAGGGGCTGACACGTGGCTGAATGATGGTGTAACCGGACTGGACACGGCCCGCGTTATCCAGACGCGCCCGGTTGAGCGGGTGCGCCAGCGTCTCGATCAGCCTGCGGGCAGCCGCCGCCGGCAATTGCGTGTCACTGTCCAGGGTAATGACGAACCTCACGTCGGACAATCTGTCGGGGTCGCCGACGTGAACCAGAGGCTCGGCCTCGCGAGGCCGCGTGCCAACGATCAGGTCATTCAGCTCTTCCAGCTTCCCGCGTTTGCGCTCCCAACCGATGAATCGTTGCTCGCAGTCACACCATTTCCGCTCCCGGTGGAACAGGAAGAAACGCTCGCCACCATGGCGCTGATTGAGGGCTACGATGCACTGGGTCGCGGTCTGCAGCAGAGCCACGTCCGCATCGCAATGGGCTGACGCCGCATCCCGATAATCCGAGTAAAGGCCAAAGAGCAGATTGGACTCTTTATTGGCGAGATAACGGATCTCAAGCTTTTCCGCCTCGCCCTCAATCGTCTCCTGATCCACCAGCATCATGGGCACGACGACCAGGGTCCGGCAGGCGTCAGGAATCCCCGAAACCCGGAAATCCATCTTCGGCAAGGCGCGCGGCGGGAAAAGACGCAGAATCAGGGTGTTCATCACCTCAAGTGAAAGCTGGCTCGCAGGGATGAGCAAAAGCGTGGCGATGATCATCTGAATTCCCAGGCCGTGGGTGTGCAAGCCAAGCCCAAGGGACAAGAAAATGAACGCCGCGGAGAAGAAGGTCATACCGAGGAAGTATACGGCCGAGTGATGACAATAAGCCCACTGCCGGGCGCGAAAACGCAGCGTCTCGCGGCACCCGATGAGCTGCGCCATATCCCCTCTCTTTTCGCCGATCAGATACATCCCGACGTGAGCCGATCGTTCATCCGCCACTGAATCCGGGCGGGCCCCCGTTGCCAGATCAAGGGCATGCTGGGCGACCTGTTCTTCTTCCAGGCCGGACCCACGGCGCAGATCCTCAACCGCCCGACGGTAGCGGTCACGCGTGGCGAAATCCATTTGGGGGTAGATGCCGGCAGGATCCTGGCGCAGCATTTGCTCCACTCGGCTGAGCCGCTCAAAGCATTCCTTCCAGTCGAGCAACGCGAGCTGGCGCAGGCTGGTAAAAGCATTCCCAATGGAGAGTTGATCCTCTGTCTGGCGATTCCTCTCCAGCAGGATGAGATCATCCAGGGATTTGTGGAATGTGCGTTCCAGCCAGCCCTGCACCGGAGCCAGCGCCGTCCCTTCGTCATAGAGGTAGTCAATCAGTTGCGAAGCGAAATAGGGGCTTGGGCTGGGATAGGTTTCGGTCAGCTCCGCCATGATCGAAAAGACCTGGTTGGGATCGCACCGGTTGGCCGTGATCAGCCGGTTCGCCCAGAAATCGGCAAATCCTTGCTCTCGCAGTTCGGTCAGGGCTCGGCTGGCGAGCTGCCCAATGCCCTCAATCAGTACCATGCGCAGCATCAGCGGGATGGCCCAGAGTTCGCCAATCGAGAGCGGTCCCACCGATTGATAGGCCTCAATGAAGGCCAGGATGCTCTCCTCGTTCAGGCGCATCTCGGTGTGGGCGGCCAGTTCCTGCGCCAAGCCGTAGATGCGTGGCAGACCGCGGTTGGGCTCGCTCGCGAGCGCCGGGAGTTGCCGGTAATACCGCCAAGGCAGATTCAGCCGCACGTCACGGGCATTGCTTTCAAAGATGTATTCATTGTCGAGGAGCCACTCGGCGGTCGGCGGCACACTTTGCTGCAAATGGGACGCTTCGGATAGATCTAGGCAAACCTGCTGCACCCACCGGCGGCTCTGTTCCAACCGCCTCAGCAGTTCGGTATTCCGTGGCGGTTTGGAGTCAAGTTGGTGGTCCGTGGCCAGGCGACGGGCATGCTCCTGGATCTGCGCCGAGCTCAGCGTCGTCCCACCAGGGCGCTGGTCCTCTTGCTCTTGGGTTGGGCTTTCGCGCTGGGGATGCAGGACGAAGACCGCGGGCGGGGTCTCACCGCTTTCCAGCAAGATGGTCACGGGGATCCGCAGTCTTTCAATCGGTGTCCGGACAATCAGGGCGGTCTCCCCGGAGACGAGCCAACGCGTGTGATCCTCAAGCTGTTTTCGCTCGACGCCGAACCTCGATCGCCGTATCCAGACCAGGCTCAGCAGGATCCCGATGGCTCCACACGCGACAGCCGGAAGCAGGACAGAGGGCAATCCATTGAACATCGGCCCCGCCCACTGAAAGCCCAGCAAGCCCACTGTGGCACCCCCCCCCAACAGGATAAACGCCATGGCTGCCCCGAAAATCCGGTGCCAGTGGAAGGGATCCCCGATATGGATTTCGCCATCCGTGTTCTTGCTCAGCCAAGCGACGCGGCGGTAACCCTTCCTCCGTAATTTCCTGAAGGCTTCGCGAGCTTCCTGGCTCTTGACGTAGTATCCAATGAGAATGCCCGTTTTCATTCGCTGTCCTTGAGGGAGGAATACCACGGAGGGCTATCGATCAGTTGTCGCACAGGCGAAACAATGCGTTCCCGCACATTCAGCAACCCGGGGCTTCCCATATGACTCCACAAACTACACGTCTGCATGCTACACGACGTCATGATATCAAGGTGTACCTTGCGATACCAATACTTACTCGGCCAACATTCCAGTCGGGGAGTAGGCGGCCCCCAAGGCTCGACCATAGCTGCGTCGCTCGTCCCAGCCGGCCGTTACTCCACGCCGACCTGCTGGTACGGCACGACGCGAAGGAAGAGCCGAATCCGCTGATCAGGTGACGGCGCATCCAGACATACCGCGCTCTCAATGTCATGGTGCACAACGATTAGACACTTGAAGATGGCTTGACGCGCTGATGTTCACTTTTCCCGGGAAGCATGATGCCTCGCGGATGTGATCGTGGTATCTGTGGTGCAAACACCCCGTGTCGCGGCAGACCAAGCCTTGATTGAGGCTTACTCGTAGTTGGTAGAGAATGGCTGGCGAACTGTCGGAAAACCATGCCTCCAAAATGTCTCCACCCGTGTCTGTTTTCGCCAGAGTCGTCGCTCTGGATACCCCTGTCAAGCCCGAAAAACGTGGTTTGATCGATTTATCGGTCCAGGCAACGTACTGGTTGTCCTTTCACCCCTACAGCGAGACACCCTTCAGTAGAACCATGGTGGGATACCGCTGGCGGATTGGGAGAAAGCCAGAACAGCGGGCCTTGAGAAGGTCCGTCCGGCGCCCCCCTCATCTTTCAGTGCCCATGGGCGTATACCGCATCAGGTCAAACGCTTGGCGATACATCTGCTCGAGCTTTGCATAGAGATCTTCGTCCCAATTGGGCTTTTCGAGCTCTTTGGGTCCCAGCACCACAGCGGGGATCTGGTTGTACCGGTAGATCTTGTCCCGGCTGAGCCTTTGCTCCTGCTGGTGTTCGCCGGCGATGTAGTCAATCACGGCGCCGCCATAACTGTACATCGTGAACGACGGCTTCCAGATTTCATTGGTGCCCTCGTTGTAGATGATCGTGGCCTGCCTGTAAAAGAACGGGATACCATATCGGTCGAGCATGTGGCCGACCTTCAGCTCGTCCTTGGTCTCATACGGCGGATCCAGTTCCCCCAACAGGTCTTCAAGTTCATTCGGGTTTTTCAATTTGTTTCACCTCCTTTGCGACTTCTCTGGCGATGGCCGACAGCTTGTGCTCGGTCCGCTCGATGATCTTGATGAGCTTGGAGTTGTGATGCTGGAGTTTCTCAGCCGCGGTGAGGCTCTGGTAAAGCTGCTGATGATCGTACTTGGCAGTATACTCTTGCGCCTTTGCGGTCAGTTGCCGGATGCGTTTTTCGTTCTCGGCGACGGCCCGGTCCAGTCGTTCCAAGCGCGTCTCGATCCCAACCATCTGGTTGTACTTGGCTGCCAGCTCAGCCGAAGCCTTCTTCCTGGCCGAGGTGGGCAGTGTGGCGAATGCGTGGCGTGTCTCTTCGAGCCCGGCGATATGGCCGTTTCGCACCTGGTGCGCCTTGGCCCGAAGCGCGGCCATGCGCTCGGTCAAATAGCCCTGGGCGGGCAGCATGCGTTGGATCTGGAGCATGACATTGCCCGCTTCCTGGGGATGTTCGTGGAGTGTCCTGGCTTCCTTTCGAAGCTTTCGCAGGCCATGATCCAGGCCCTTGGACAGATGCCGCTGGCGATACAGGTCGGCCATGGTCTTCTTGATATCCGGCAACTTTGGCCCGGGGGGGCGAACGCGGGGCTGCAGTTGATGCCGATGCGAAACAAACGCCATGAGTCCGACGATCAGAGCCACGACAATGAATGTCTGGAGGATTTCTGCTGCGACCGGCACCGGGAATCCGAGGATATGAGCAATGATGATCGCCAAACCTATGGTGATGCCTGCCCCGGCCCAGGAGCCGCCGACCGTGCGGACGGACTGGTACATGATGAAGGCGAGCAGCAGGATGGCAAAGCCGACAGCGATTGGCCCGAGGTTCTTGATGGAGAAGCGGTTTGCCCGCTCCCACCACACGAGGCCGATAGAAAGAGCAAAGCCAATCGCCACCGACATCGCAATCGCCGGCCGTTGTTGCTCGAAGCGTTTTCCGAGCATGGCATACAGCACTGAGGTAAAGAACGCAAAGGCCAGGATGAAGTCGGGCAGATAGCTTTCGAGCAGTCCCTCCAGATGCCATTCGTACCACCAGTCTTCGAGTCTCATACGGGACCCAATGGCGCCGCTACTATTTATATGTTGCGCTTTCTGGGGCCAGTTCATCGCTGGATTGAGGTGGCAGGGGAGGGGGGACGTACGGGAGGCTCTCGGGTGGACTGGAATGCAGAGTGGATGCGATCGCTCGGTTGCCACTGGCGAGAGGCGCGAAAGGTTTAAGTATTCGCCAGGTTGATAACTGACACGGAGTTGATGCGTCGTATGGATATCGCGTCCTACCTGGACAACAAACGGAGAGATCTCGGCCAGACCTCAGGTCGGGTGAAGGATTTTGCCGTCTTCGACTACAACTACATCCCGGACAAGCCGGTCGAGCGGGCCGAAGTCAAGCCGATTGTCAAACATATGCTCCGGTTCGAGATGAGCGGGATCCCCACCCACATGGCCATTGTGGGCAGCCGAGGCTCGGGCAAGACCCTGATGCTCAAGTACTTGCAGCAGATTGTCTCGCGTAAGACAGAGCTTGACGTGCTCTATGTGAACTGTCGGCACCACAACACGAGCTTCAAGATCTTCGCCCGTTTGCTGGACGACGAGAAGATCGGGGGCTCCAGTCTCGCAGATCTGTACCAGCGGTTCATGACGAAGCGGCAAAGACGGACCGTGCTGATCATGGATGAGGTGGACCTGATGAGCCCCAAAGATAAGAACCGGGAGATTCTGTATTTCCTCAGCCGCAGTGAGCAGCCCTATATGGTCATCATGCTTTCGAACACACCGCAGGTGATCAAGCAGCTTGATGCGGCCACCTTAAGCAGTCTGCAGCCCTTTCGGCTGTACTTTCGCAACTACGATGCCCAGCAGCTTGGCGAGATCCTGCTTGGCAGGGCGAACAAGGGATTGCATGGCTGGGATGACAGCCACATCGCGCAGATTGCCGCCCTGACAACTCAGCGGACCAATTCCGATGCCCGCGTGGCCATCAAGACCCTGTTCTACAAGACGATTGAGCCGGGCGACAGTGTCGAAGCGTGTTTTGAAGCCGCTCGAAGAGATATCGTCATTGACCAGGTCAACGACCTGACCGATGCGAATCTGATCATCCTCTGGGCGGCGGCCACGAGCAAATCCGATCTGGTCAAGCACATCTACGATCGGTACTGCCGCTTCAGCCGTGACCACCAGATCAAGCCGTTCAGCTATATGTACTTCTACACCAACCTGGGATATCTTCAAAGCGTTGGTCTCGTGGCCTTGGTGGCTGCCAAGATCGACCGCACGTACACGAACCGGATTATTCTGACCTTTGACAAAGCGATCGCCGAGCAGTCGTGCAAGCTTCGCTTTGAGTGATCCATAGGGTTTACGCGTCAGCTTTCTATCATTCTCAACTGGGCGAATGATTCTTTAAGGGTAGGGGTCGGAGTTTAAGCGTGAAGGCGCCAGCTATATGCATGACATCTGTTTCTCCTATGCTGTCACTGGTCAGTGGTAAGCACTTTACGATATAATATACTTCAATATGGACAATAATAATAGAATACAAGAATAAGAATATATATAATAAGCAAGACCGCTGACGTGTAAACTCCGACCCCCACTACTCTGAGTTGATGCGTGGGGTGGAGTGTACGACAGGACAGAATCAACGGCGCGGATCGCACGATTGCAGGTAACTCTCCTGCGTCTGGCTCAGTGACGCGTAAACTCCGTACCCCCTACAGGTGTGCCTTTCAGACGGTTGGAATCTGGGGGACACATCGGTCCACTCGTTCCATTCGAAAACTACTGTTCCCCGGGACCACTTCTCATGGAGCCACTGAGCAGCAGGTTTCCAATGGAACACGATCGCAGCTTATCTCATGCGCGGCCACGGGGCCTGCCATTGACGTGTAAACTCCGCACGGTCGTCACGCGCGTCAGGCTGCTTCAGTCGTTCCACTCGAAAACCACTGTCCCCAGGAGCGAAATCGGTACCTTTATATACTCGGGCCTCTTGAGGCCTCGTGAGGTGATGTATATGCCAGCAGGTAGACCCCATAAGTGCCCGTACTGCGGGGGCACGGACACAACCGGCAAGGGAGCCAGGAAGACCAAGACGATGGGAATCCGCAGAATCCGCCGCTGCAAGAGCTGCAGACGCAGATTCACACCCAGGAATCAAAAGGCGGTCCAACAGGAAGGTTCACAGGCCTCGCAGGCCGGGAAGACAGGATCGGTGCAGCACGAGACCGACGAGGCCACTGAGGCCGACACATCAGAACCAGTGGACTCTGGTAGGGGGGAGCCGTTCAGTACAGAGACAGCGACACCTACTGGACTCGAAGAGCCGAGCGATGAACATCCGCGTTTGGGCCTATGAGATGGCCGATGCTGTGGAGGCCTTCCTGCAGAAGGCCCGCAGGTTCTTCTATACCGTGATGCTGATCCAGCATCGATGCCCCAAATGCAGGGGCTCGCTGGTCATGGTGTCCGAGGGCAAGTGCCGGTGCGTTTCCTGCGGGAAGCAATTCGATCCGACTGTGATGCTGCAGCGGTGCTCGCAATGTGGCGGCGTGCCTGTGCGGCGGGTCCAAAGATACCAGTGTCATGACTGTGGTACTGACATCGTATCCAGGTTCTTGTTCGACGGCCGGGTGTTTGATGCCGAATACTTTCGGCAGCGAATGGCTGAGTCACGGAGACGCAAGCAGGAGCAACGGGAACGCGTCAGGCAGATGTTGTCGGAGAGCCGGTCTGGTGACTTGCCCTTGGACCATGCGGATCTTGGCAGCATCCCTGGCCTTGTTGATGCCCTGAACGCCTTGACCGCGGGCATGGATGAGACCATTGCCGTAGAAGCACGCGACGAGTTCAATCTGAAGGCGTACGAGGGCCACATACGAGATCATGTTCGCGACTCTCCCGTGAGCCTGGTCGAGATACCCCCGCTGAGCGAAACCTCAAAGAAAGATCTCATCTGGCGGTTCGTTGCCGTCGTATTCCTGGCCCATGCCGGCATGGTGGACGTCTGGCAAGAAGGGCGTGACATTATGGTGAAAAAGCATGAGGCTAACCGAGAAGGACAAGACATTCCTGGAGAACTTGAGACAGTTGATGGAGTCGAAGGACTTGTGGGTTGAACTGAAACCCGGCAGGCCCAGCTACATGGTTCTCAAGGGCACTTATGGCGAGAAGATCCACAAGACCTTTCGCATGACGCGGCAGGGCGTTCGGTGGCGGTTCCAGCGGCTGTTCAGCCATGTTTATGTCGAGGCGTTCGAGACCATTTTGATGATCGAAAAGATGTTTGGCACGCAGCTTCGCGAACATGCCATCAGGATCAGCAGGGAGAGGTATGAGACGAGAAGGGAGAGTCAGACCGATGCAGCTCAGCGGCGGTAACGCGTATCTGATCCCGCCGGTCAAAAGAGGTCGGGAGGTCTTTTTATGGGGTTGTCCTTAAACGCCTTCAAAGCCATGGGGCGAATCAGAGCGTTCACATTGGCATGCGTGTTCGGATTGGAGAAAGTCGGTAGCCTTTGGTCCGCCGATCTCTTCTATCAGATTGTACACACACGTTTGGAAATCCCCAAACTCGTTGCGTGCTTTGTAGGGGTAGGCTCGTACCAGATGTTCAACTGCCGGCTCACCCATGCTCAGAAGGGCTTGCCGGGCTGGGCCAAAGAGCTGTGGGTAACCCGGCATTAAGCAGTCTATGATATATCTGATGTCCCGGGGCCGCCTTCTGTCGCCAGCCATGATTCTGTCGATATGTCTTATCTTGACAGCGACCCATCGCGAGGGGAACCACACACGAAACAGGAATTCTGGGATCGGGATGATGATGAGCATGCCTATGGCAAGCAGAACAAGGATACACGTAACTTCAAGGAGCACGAGGAACGCCCCTTTGATATCTCGGAGAATGGCGTGTCTCTCACTGATCGTGGCAAGGGCGTTGAGGCGGTTGATGGAACCTTGCTCGAAGCCGGGGATATCATCGGCAGTGGCCTGCAGGATCTCCAGGATCTGGTGGGTTTCGAGGAAAGGCCTTAGTCGAAGCATTGCTACGATCAGGCCCGATACTCTGGGGGCGGCAAACGAGGTCCCGTTGAGAGTGACCGTGCGGGCGTGCGTCCTGATACCGGTGTCCCAGGGCATTGTACGTCTCTGCACGACGTGATAGCTTCCATCGGCAAAGATGTCGAGATCGCCGCGATTGGAGTATGCCTCGCAGGTGCCGTTGTTCGACGCGCCCACACAGATGACTTCTGCCAGGGCGGCCGGGTAAAGGGACTCTTTGCTACCTTGATTTCCGGCCGCCGCGACCACGATCGCACCCAGATCGACAAGATTGCCGGTAAGCTGCTTCTCGTCGGGCTCTGGAGAACGGGAGCCCAAGCTTATGTTGATGACCACGCGGTCCTTGGGCCTGTTCTGAAGGTAGGCCTCGATGTGTCGAAGGGCCTGGAGATAGCGTTCTCTATCGACTTGCCCATAAGCGTTATCGACCACATGGAGATGAATCCGGTTCGGTTCTCCCCATTGTCTCAAGATCGTGCTTACAATCTGACCGTGAGTCAGATCATCAAAAATCTGCAGAAGGCTTCGCTCGCTGTCCATCATACTGGTAGACGAATCGACGACAAATGCCACTACGCGCGGTCCTGGTGCTCCTTTGTGAAGCCGAGCCAGATCCAGGGCCAGCAGCAGAATGGCGATCAGCAGGGCAAGCGCCAGCAACCTTCGATATCTGCGTTTGTGAAGAGATTTCACGGGGCTTCAAGCAGTTCGAGCTCGACGCTGTCCAACCACAGATCGATTCGAGTGGTTATGTCGTTGGAGCCTCGTTCCAGAGCGAGATGCCCGCCGGCTGTTTCAAAGGTCGTTTCGAACGTCGCTTCGAGCTTCTGCCATGCTCCAGAGTTGCTCATGTCGTAGGAATTCGTCTGACAATTCGTCAGCCATGCGCCTTCGCCGTCGGTCAGTCCGATCTTGGGGTAGGGCGGCAGCCCGGTTGGTTCGATGGTATGTACCTTCAGCCAGCAGGAGAGACGATACTTGCTCGCCGGCAGAATCGGTGTGTTGAGGGCGTGAGATACATAGTTCCAGCCACGAGTCTGCGTGCCCGACAGATGCAGGCTGGATGTGCCGCTGCGGAATACGGTGGTGTCGAGTTCTGATTGAATGCCTGGACTGCTGCTCCAACCGTGTGCGGCGGATTCGAACTGTTGTTGATAGACGATCCCTGTCACCCGTTGTGTGGCAACGCCCGCAAGTTGGCATAGAGGGTATCGATCCGCATCGTCTCGACCGGCCAGACCCAGCAAAATGCGCTGGCCGGCCTTCTCGGGCAGATGCATGGCCACCTTCAACTCATAATCGCCATCCGGCAAACCGGCGGGATACCGGATTAGTGTACGCTCGACGGCCTCATCACTTGGAAGCCAGAGTGTCGTGGGCTGGACCGGAAAATGCCGCTGTGTGGTGACGACCCTCCCTTCGGCGTCGTGGAGTGTGAATTCCAGGGCGTAACTCTCGTAACAAGGTGCAACACCGATGTTCGTCCAAGTGTGCTCAATCAGGAGACGCCCGGTCGTCCGATCGCTGAGGTTGAGGCGGGTCGGCACGCGCAGGTCGGTCAGGACGAAGCGAAAGCCGACTTTTCTCGCGGCGGCCAGGAACAGTTCCTTCACCTGTGCCGGCGCCGTGTCCCAATCCTGTGACGAGAGAATATTCGTGTTTAGATACGAGATCGGATCGCTCAGACCCTGCTCTACGGTCGTGCGGAGGTCCCATCCCTTCTCCAGCATACTGTGGTATGAGCTGTGAAACTCGTAGTTGCAGATGACGCCATGACGAGAATAGGGATGGCAATAGAGTTTGCCCACGTTGCCGCTCGGCCCGCCAGGCGTCAGGCCGTCCTGGCGGAAATGGCATCCCCGCAGGGCGGCATAGTCATTGATCTCAGGGTAGGATCCTACGTTCAAGAACACGCGGGTACGAGGAAAGGCCTCGGCATGTGCATCGATCACCTGGCGATAGGCCGCGACGTATTTGTCTCTGGTGAATCCGGTCTGCTCCAACCGTTGCGGTGTCCAGCGTCCCGGCATGTGCAAGCCCAGATGCATCTCGCCCCATTCCCCGATGCCGCCGATGTCCACGTAATCCAGGCCCGGCCGGCCGTCGAGGTAGCGGCCCAGGCGCTGAATGAACTCGCAATGGAGCCTCAGATAGAGTGGCTCCCAGAAGACGGGGTTTACTTGCTCCTGGCCGCGCAGGCCGCGGTGGAGCACGCTCGGCACGCCGCGATCGAAGACCCACTTGGGCGTGGCGTACTTGCCACGATAGTGTGTGCTCTGGGACATGACCCGAAATGCCACACGCTTGCCTCGCTGCCGGACCCAGAAATCAAAGATGGGATCGAAGTAGGTGCCAAAGCCCGTCTCGGAGCCGTCTGCTTCGAGGTCGTTCCACGTGGGGCGGAAGTAGACGATGTCACACAGCGACAGGACCCAGGCATCGGGATCGGGTCGGTAGCCCAGACCGCTGCCGCCGGCCAGGTAAAGCCCCATACCGGGATTGAACAGCACCGCATCCGATAGCGCCGGAGTGATCGCTCGCCATTCGAGCGCTGGACCAGCAGCGGCGATTGCCCGTCCTGCAAAGATCGTGCTGATCAGCAGAATGAGCCTCATGGAGATCTCACTCTTTTCGGCTGGCCGCGAGCTTCTTGCCGTTTGTCTGTCCATGGCGGCATTATACAGAGCCGCAGCAGGGAACATCTACCACCATGTACACGAATGTTGCGAGCAGCGAAAGACAAACGGGTCCACATCCCAGATAACGAGATGTGGACCCATGCGACTTGCTTGGGATCAGACCATGTCTTTGAGGTTCTTTAGCGGCCGGATCTTGACGACATTGCACGCTGGCTTGGCCTTGAACGTGGTCTCTTCGCCGGTGAAAGGATTGATACCTTTACGCGCCTTGGTGGCCGGCTTCCGCACGACGGTCACTTTCATCAGGCCTGGGACCGTATAGGCGCCGGGGCCACGGCGACCGAGGCTCTTCTTCATCTGTCCGGCCATGGCCTCGAACACAGAGCTGACTTGCTTCTTGGTCAGCCCGGTCTCCTCCGCGATTCCAGATACGACCTCACTCTTGCTCATCGGTTTTGCCGAGGGTTTCACTGCAGTTGCCGTTGCCATGGTAGATGACCTCCTTGTACTGGAATCGGACAATGCCTCGATACACACATCCGCCCCTTAGGGGCGGAGAATCTGCGCATCGATAGAGACTTTTGCTGCAGCTGTCAAGCAGGAAGAGGTAAAATAAGCTGGAAAACGCGTCGTTTGGGCCCGATACTGTCGGTGCGGTTAACGCCCGGACAGGAGGCAAAGGTGCAGTCCTCACACGGAATCAACAAGGTGATCTGAGACAGGTAGGGCTACACTTCTGGCTACACCTTTGGAGCTTGCGTTTGTCCGTGTTAGTCGGGTTCTGTTGTGATTGTGAAGGACTGGAACGGAGGTTTCGGCTGCGCCAGAGGTGCGCGGCTGCCGATGATCGCGGGCGGTTGAAGCAGGCGAGCTACCCGCCGGAGGCGAGGGCGAAAGACCCACGGATGGGGTGTCTGACCGTCTGGGGAGTGGGGAGGGGCGAACGTGCATTGAAGACTCTATGAAGCCAGACCCGTCAAGCCCAGAATCTGATTTGATTGGTTCATTCCTCTATCCGGGTTTCCACAGCAGGCTTTTGCTTGCGTAACGCTGTG
>Ga0334890_1000416_pt1 | contig 76807 bp, 76 predicted proteins | sample GraSluR1_MG_3_FD_207220 | JGI IMG/M metagenome (GOLD analysis project Ga0334890, IMG submission 207220) | Sludge microbial communities from methane-producing bioreactor in Wageningen University, Netherlands - Granular Sludge_31_08-R1 | ecosystem: Engineered > Bioreactor > Anaerobic >... | reverse complement strand
GTCCTTGTCCTTTGTATCGACGTCGGCGCCCCCCTTCAGCAGAGCGATGACGATTTCGGGGTTGGAATTCGCCGTCGCGGCGTAATGAAGGGGCGTGCACCCGTCCTCTTTTTTCGCGTTCACGTCCGCTCCGGCCTTTACCAGGGCGGTTATGATTCTTGGGTCGGAGTTGCCGGTCGCCGCGACGTGGAGCGGGGTCCATCCCTCTTTGTTTCTGGCGCCGGCAGATGCTCCTGCTTTAACGAGAACCGCAACAACGGCCGGATTCGAAGTGCGCATCGCGGCATAAAACAGCGGAGTCGCTCCGTCCCTGTCTCTTGCGTCGACATCGGCGCCTGTCTTCATCAGTGCTGTCAGCACGTCGGGGTTGGAATTGAACTTCGCGGCATAATGGAGCGGAGTTCCGCCGTCTTCCGTCTTCGCGGCGATGTTGCCTCCTTCCTGCACCAGGGCGGTTATCATAACGGGATTCGGGTTGCTCATCGCGGTAAGGACGAGCGGCGTCCAGCCGTCGCTGTCCGCGGCGTTGACGTCTCCTCCCGCCTTCACCAGCGCCCCTATGACGCCGGGAACGGCGCTGTCCCTGGCGGCTACATGCAACGGGGTCCATCCGTACCTGTCCCGCGAGCCGGCGTCGGCTCCCGCCGCCGCAAGCGAAGTGATCACGGCGGGGTTTGAATTGGCCGCCGCCGCAAGATGGAGCGGCGTGGAACCGTTTGCCTGCATCGAATTCACGCCGGCCCCCGCCTTCACGAGGATTTTTATGACTTCGGGATCCCTGTTGTGCTTCGCGGCGTAGTGGAGAGGTGTGTTGCCGTCCTTGTCCTTGATTCCGATATCGGCCCCGTTCCGGATCGCTGCTTCTATCTGCTGACCGGAACCTCTGAGGCACAGAATTAAAAACTCCTTGTGGCTCATCTTCGCCCCGGCGGCCGACTGAAGGCAGACCAGCAGGACAAAGACCGACAGCAACCACGTGATCTTGCGATTCATTGTCAATGCCTCCTTTGCACGGTTTCCGGCATTGTCCCGATATTGTTCCTGCCTCTTCCGCCTCGTCGTTCGCATCAGGGCAGAATGGCGAAGACCCTCGCCGGAAAACCGGAGCCGAAGAACGGCTTGGGAAAGGCGACCACGACGATCGCACCGTACTCCGGGACCTTGTCAAGATTCGCCAGAAGTTCGATCTGGTACTTGTCCTGCGCAAGGATATAGGCCTCGCACGTGTAATCCCCCTTCGAGGTCGACACGCCGGGATCCGTGTCGGTGGGTTCGTGCCCGGAAGCGGTGATCTTGCGCTCTTCGTAGAGATACTTCAGGGCTTCGAGTCCCCATCCTGGATAGTGCGCCGTTCCGCCTTCGTCCTCGTTCCGCATCGCCGCCGCGTCCGGCCAGCGTTTCGACCAGTCGGTCCGCATCGCGACGAAGGCGCCTTCCGGAACGGGGCCGAATTTCTTCTCCCATTCCTTCACATCCTCGACTGTAAGCGCATAGTCCGGATTCGCCGCTGCCTTATCATGGACGTCGATCACGACCAGTGGAAGAAACATCTCCTTCACGTCGATCTGGTCGAGAGTTCGAGTTCCCCGGATGAAGTGCGCGGGGGCGTCGACGTGCGTGCCCCACTGCCCTACGTGGCAGAAGACCTGGGCGAAAAATCCGTGGCCCATAGTGCCGACGCCCTTGTCGTACCAGTAGATCGTCTCGCGCCTCTCCTTAGGAAACCCCGGCCAGTGCGGAATCTCGGTGTCGAAGGTATGCGTCAGGTCGACGAACTCCTTTGCCTTCAGAATCTGGTAGATCTCCATTACGGACGGTTCAGCGGCCGCTCTTTCCGCGCCCGGGAGAAAAGAAAGGAATATTGCGCATACCAGCAGGGTACGAAGAATGGTTCTGCCGGAAAAGGTGTTCCAAAGCCGGTGTGTCATGCTCTTTTCAGCCTCCGTTTCATCATTCGTGCTTGCAAAGAATTCCCCCGAAAACAACAGACTTCTTCGCTTCGAGACGCTGCAAAAAGCCGTATCCGCTGTCCTGACGGGCATCCTCCTCTCCGGTTTCGAGGATCTGTTTTGAATAGATCATATATTCAGGTTACGAAGGTACTGTATCAAAGAAACCGTTCTTTTGCAACGCGGAATCCATTTCCCGTGTGAATCCATTTCCCGTATGACTCGATGCCCCGGCAATCAAAAAAAGGCAATCCCGGAGAGGCCGGAATTGCCCTTTACGTTTTTTCTCTTGCCCGTCCCCGTTTCAGGAGCGGGGCGGATACTCGACGCTCCCCGATAGAGCGGCCATTCGCTCCAGAGGCGTATCGGGAAAGGGGAAGAGACCATCCTCCCGCCACTGCCGCACTTCCTTTTCAGCCTCGGCGCCCTTTTCCCTGTCCAGTCCGCCGTCCTTGGCGATGTAGGCCGTGGTGGAGGGGAAAGCGAAGCCGGAGCCGGACCTCTCGACGATCCCGCCGACGCGGAAGAGGATGTCCTCTTGGATCGCCAGCAGCTCGGACCACTTCTTCGTCTTGACGTAGGCGAAGATAAGCACGTCGAGCGAGGACGTCTCGAACCCCTCGAACCGGGCGAAGGGCGCCGGGTCCGCGTAGATCTTGGGGTGGGCGTGGAGCACGTCCCGTATCGAGGCGAGAATCCAGCGGAGCTGGTCCCGTGTTGTCTCGTAGCGGAGGTTGATCGTCTTCTGCATCAGCGCCCTGCTCCGCCGGGTGACGTTCGTGATCTGCATCTTGGCGAGCTGCGAATTGGGAATCGAGATGATGGTCTGGTCGAGCGCCTCGATCTTCGTGGTGCGAAGGTCGATTGAGAGCACGGTTCCGGCCTTGTCGCCGAAGCGGCAGAATTCGCCCACCGAAACCGATCGGTCGGTGAAGAGGATGATGCCTCCGATGATGTTCTCGATGGTCGGCTGGGCGGCGAGGGAGACGGCCAGGCCCGCGACTCCGAATCCGGTGAGGATGCTCGTGAGGGAAAAGCCGAGCTTGGACGCCCCGAACATAATGATGCCCGATGCTGTGAGGACGCCGGCGAGGCGGCTTATCGTCCGGATGAAGCTGGCGCCGACGCTGCCGGGTTCTATGCCGGGGGAGAGGATGATCATCTCGGCGACCAGCTCCGCCGTGCGGATGCTGAGCCACGTCCAGCCCATCACCTGCACTCCGATGTAAAGATGGCTCAGCGAGAGGTAGAGATCGCCCGTGATGTTGAGCACTCCCTCTATCAGGAAGCCCATGAAGAAGGTCCCGAGAGCGAGGGTGACAGGAGGAATGATCTTCAGGACCTGGCCCGTGAAAGGACCTGCGCTCCCGGACAGTCTTCTGCAGAGGCTCCAGGTCATCACAAGAAAGGACGCGAAGAGCAGGTGCGAGACCACGAGCGCGATCCACTGCCAAAGCGCCTGCTCATGGACGAGCGGTGTTGCCCAGGCCGGAATATGCTGTGCCCACTTCGGGGGGAAGAAAGCGCCCGGAGTGACGACGTACTCCGAGTAGGCGTTTTCGGTCGCTCCGGGCAGGTAGGGGAGATGCCGCACCCGCCGGTAGGAGCGTTCCAGTTCGGCGACGGATTCCGGCTCGACAATCCAGCTTCCCTCGTCCTCACCCGAGGAGACACGGTACAGGCGTATCTCGGTCTTCGGGATGGTCCACCGGACGAGCCTCTGCTCGCCGGCCTCGGCTGCTCCCGGAATCAGGTCGAATCTCGGAATGCCCACCCGGTCCAGAATCTCCTTCAGCAGAAGGATGCTTTCGCGGGCCTCCTGAAGCCGGACGGCCTGCGGAATTTGAGAAAAGTCAAGACAGTGCATCGCGCGCTCGAAGTTGTAGAGAGCGCGTCCGGCCTCTTCGAGCGCTTCCGGAGGGTGATGGAGGAAACCGGGAGCCGCCGCGGAGAGCTCAAGGGCCTTCTTCAAGCGCTGATGGCCGGAATTCATGTGCGTCATAAACGATTCCATCGTGGCGCGGGGCGACGTCCTGTCCGCGGGAGAGAGCACGCGCTCCGCGCTGATGTGTGCCATGTGCGACCAGTCCAGGCGCAGTCGGGATGCCGGGCCCGATGCGCCGAGCATGAAGAGCGCCCCGGAAAGAAATATGAAAAGGAGAGCGGCGGCGGTGCGAAGAACGATTCGGCTCCATGATTTCATGCGATGATCAGCCTCTTTCGGATATAAAGTGTGTTTCGTTTTTTCGGTCGCTTCGCCGAGCCGCAAAAAATGCTCCGGTAATTTTCCGTTTTGGACTGCGTTGAAGAGCTTGTTGCGGCATTGCTTCGGGTCGCGGCAAGCACGGGAACATCCCGGGAAGAGTTCCGGGATGTTCCCTGAAAAGATTGCTTCTACGTTCTCGGCGGGTACTCGATGCTCCCCGATAGAGCGGCCATTCGCTCCAGAGGCGTGTCGGGGAAGGGGTAGAGATCGTCGTCCCGCCACTGCCGCACTTCCTTTTCAGCCTCGGCGCCCTTTTCCCTGTCCAGACCTCCGTCCTTGGCGATGTAGGCCGTGGTGGAGGGGAAGGCGAAGCCGGAGCCGGATCGCTCGACGATCTCGCCGACGCGAAAGAGGATATCCTCCTGGATCGCCAGCAGCTCGGACCACTTCTTCGTCTTGACGTAGGCGAAGATCAGCACATCGAGCGAGGACTCCCCGAACCCCTCGAACCGGGCGAAGGGCGCCGGGTCCGCGTAGATCTTGGGGTGGGCGTGGAGCACGTCCCGTATCGAGGCGAGAATCCAGCGGAGCTGGTCCCGCGTCGTCTCGTAGCGGAGGTTGATCGTCTTCTGCATCAGAGCCTTGCTCCGCCGGGTGACGTTCGTGATCTGCATCTGCGAGAACTCCGCGTTCGGAATATAGATGATGGTCTGATCGAGCGCTTCGATCTTCGTGGTGCGGAGCCCGATGTGAAGGATCGTCCCGGCGTTGCCGCCGAAGCGGCAGAACTCCCCGACCTTCACGGAGCGGTCCGTGAAGAGGATGAGCCCGCCGATGATGTTCTCCATGGTCGGGCGGGCGGCGAGGGAGACCGCCAAGCTCGCGACTCCGAATCCCGTAATGAGGGTGACGAGCGGAACGCCCAGTTCGGAGGCCCCGTACATCAGGACGCCGATCGCCGCGGCGATGCTGACGAGACGGCTCAATGTCCTGACAAGGCTTGCATCGACGCTTCCGGGCTCGATTCGCGGCGAGAGGATGATCAGCTCGGAGAGCACCTCGCCCATGCGGACCACGACCCATGTCCATCCGATCCACAAGACCGCCGTGAGGATGTTGACCAGGAGAAGGTAGAGAGTGCCGGTGATGTTGATCTGATCTTCGATGAGGCCTGTCAGCAGAATCGAACCCAGGGCCAGCGCGAAGGGGGTCAGCGTCTTCAGCCCCTGCCGGATGACCGCCGCCCTTCCCTCGGATAGCCTGCGGCACAGCCGCCACACAGCCATGAGGGACATGGCGAAAAGAAGGAGCGAAAGAAGAAGAATGCCCCACTGCCACAGCGCCTGTCCGTAGATGCGCGGTGTTGCCCATGCGGGGATGCGCTGCGCCCACTTCGGCGGAAAGAATGCTCCCGGGGAAGCGATATAGTCGTTGTATGCGTTTTCCGTAGCCCCGGGCAGGTAGGGGAGGTGCCTCACCCTGCGATAGGTGCGCGCAAGCTCGGCGACGGAGGCCGGCGTGACGAGCCATCTTCCCTCGTCGACGCCCGACTCGACCCGATGCAGGCGAATCTCGGTCTTCGGGATGGTCCAGCGGACCAGTCCCTGTTCGGCGACCTCCTGGGATCCCGGTATCTGGTCGTACCTCGGAATGCCGACCCGGTCGAGAATCTCCTTCAGCCGGAGGATATTCTCACGCGCCTCCTGGAGACGGACGACCCGGGGGATTCCGGAGAGGTCAAGCACGTGCATGGCGCGTTCGAAGTTGTAAAGGGCGCGCCCCGCCTCTTCGAGCGCTTCCGGCGGATGGTGGAAAAAACCGGGGGCCTCCGCGGAGATCTGCTTGGCGCTTTGAAGACGTTCGTGTCCCGCCTTCATGTGATTCATGAAAGACTCCATAGCCGCGCGCGGCGACGACCTGTCGGCGGGCGAGAGCACTCTTTCCGCACTGATGTTCGCCATGTCCGCCCAGTTCAGGCGGACGCGGGACGAGCTTCCGGTGGAGGCCGCGAGCATGAAGACCGCCCCCGAAACGAGGACGAGCAGCACTGCGACAAAAACAAAAAGGAGAATTCGGCGTATTGATTTCATCTAATGATCAACTTCCTTTCAAAGTGGATTGCAGGATGAAGAGCGCTTGGCATCGCGCTGTCCGCTGTCGGGGAAAAGAATTGCAGATAAAAAGAAGCGGTTTTTTATAACGGATTCAAGTATATTCATATATCCTAACAAGAAAAAACCTTGATTGCAACCCCTTCGGAATGCCCCAAATCCGCAGGCAGAGGGAGCGTCGCCGCTGTTCGACGAAACCGGTGTCATTCTTTCCCCGGCAACCGCCGAAATCGAGGCTCGTCTCTTTGCTCTCGCTACCTCTGGCTATATAATGTCGGACGGGGTAATGAAACGGTTGCGCCTCCGAAAGCGACTTCTTGAAGGCAGGGCCTTTCGTTCGCCCTCCGCTTCGTTCAGAATGCGGATTCTTCGCGTCGGAGAGGAGAGAGCATGAAAAAACAACTGCGTTACTTTCTGAAGGACTCCGTGCGCAAAACGGTCGATTTTTCGCAGACGGAGCAGAACCTCGGCTACCCGCCTCCTCCTGTTCAAAAGCCGTATCCGGAAGGGACCGGGCTTCTTTCGCTGCCCCTGCCTGACGAGTGGACTTCGATCCGCTCCGTCGCTCTTCGTGACGCGATCGGACGCCGCTGTTCGCACCGGAAGTACGCGCGCCTCCCCCTGCTTCTTGACGAACTCGCCTTTCTGCTCTGGGCGACGCAGGGGTTTCGGGAGGATCCGGACCCCGTGCGCGCCTACCGAACCGTTCCCTCGGCAGGCTGCCGCCATCCCTTCGAAACCTACCTCGCGATCTTCCGCGTGGAGGGGCTCGAAAAAGGGATCTACCGGTATCTTCCGCTGGAACATGCCCTGCTTCCGATGGGATGCCCGCCGGATCTCGAGGACCGGACGATCCGCGCGGCGCTCGGTCAGCCGTTCGCCGGAAGAAGCGCCGTGACGTTTCTCTGGACGGCTCTTCCCGAACGCACGGAGTGGCGCTACTCGGAGGCCTCGGTGAAGGTGATCGCCCTCGACGCCGGGCACGTCTGCCAGAACCTCTATCTCGCCTGCGAAGCGGTCGGGGCGGGAACGTGCGCCGTCGCGGCCTACGACCAGGAGCGCGCCGACGAACTCATAGGCGTCGACGGGGAGGACGAATTCGTGCTCTACATGGCTCCGGTCGGGAAGATTTGAATGTTTTTACATTTTCGTGACATCCCGGTGACGGGACGCTGACATCTCCTCTCTTCTTCCGCGGTATCCTTCGGGCCAGGAGGTGGTCGATATGTTTCGTACGATGAAGTGCATCATGTTGGGAATAGCGTTTGTGTGCCTTGGAGCTCTTGCTCCGGCCGGACCCGCTTTTTCGGATTCGACGGACCGCGTGGTCTTCGAGGTCGGGGCGGACACTCCGGTGGTCGGGAGCGGTGCGGTACGCAGGGTGATCGTCCGGGTACTCGTCCGTCCGGAGCGGCGGAGCGAGTATGTCCGCGCGCCGCTCGCGGTTGCGCTGGTGCTCGACAAGTCGGGGTCCATGGCCTCCGACGGAAAGATGGAGAACGCGAAACGCGGAGCGCTGGAAGCCCTGAAGATGCTGGACCCAGATGATGTGGCGGCGATCGTGATCTATGATGATCGCGCCTCGGTGCTGGTGAAGGCTCGCCCGGTTGGGAGAGGGGCGGAAGAACCGGTGTTTCTGCGCGCAGTTTCACGCCTTCGTCCGGGCGGCATGACGGCGCTCTACGACGGAGTGGTCGCCGGAGCAAGGCAGCTCGCTCCCTTCGTCGCCGAGGGGTATATACCCAGGATCGTCCTCCTGTCGGACGGTATCGCCAACATCGGTCCGTCCACGACCGAAGAGCTTGCGAGGCTCGGGCGCGACCTGGCCCGTCGGGAGATGACCATCACGACGATAGGGCTCGGCCTCGACTATCACGAGGACCTGATGACCGCGCTCGCGTCGGAGAGCGGCGGCAACGCGTACTTCGCCCGTACTTCTCGGATGCTTCCCGAGATATTCTCCCGAGACATGGAGGACGCCGTCACGCTGACCGCGCGAAAGGTCCGCTTCCTGCTCCGGGGCCTCGACGGGGCGCGCCCGGTGCGGATCATCGGGCGTTCCGGAAGACTGTCGGGGAATTCGCTCGAAGTATCCATAGACAATTTGTACGGCACGGAGAAGTATGCTCTCATCGAGTTGGAGATTCCGGAGGGAGAACCGGGGGCGTTGCTTGAGGCAGCGGAAATCGTTCTCGAATATACCGATCCTGTCTCGGGAGAGATTGTCAGGCAGAAGGCCCCGCTGCAGATTTCCTTCACGGGCGAGGAGTCCGAGGTTGAAAAGAACCGCCGCCCCGAGATCGTCTCCCAGGCGGCGATCGCCCGGAACGCGGAGATCCGGGAAGAGGCCGTCCGGCTGGCCGACGAGGGAAAGGCGCGCGAGGCCGCGCAGATGCTCGGACAGCGCACCAAGGAGCTTCGGATGCTCGCTCCCGCTGCTGGAGCTGCGGCTCCCGCGATGGAGAAGGAGTCCGGTTACTTCGAGGATCTCGCGGAGAGCCTGCTCTCGACGGGATCGCTCTCGAACACGGAGCGCAAGGAGGTCCTCAACGAGGCGTACATGCAGAAGACGCAGCAGGCTCCCGTTAAGAAGGGGAGCGACGATACCGGTTCGAAGGATCAGGATGAAGACGGTTCCGAAGAAGAGCAAGCGGATGACGAGGAGGAAGAAGACGATCAGTAGGTGCCGTGAAATCCCGGCGCTGATCCTGATTCCGGTGGAATGACGGCTTTAAGGTTCGTCGACGAGGGAGTCAACATCCAGTAAGGCCGGGGACGTGCTGTTCCCGGCCTTCCGGCGAAAGGAGGGAGTGCCCGCAATGGCCGAAAAAAGGAAGACTGCGCTCGCGAAGCTGCCGACGCCCCTGCCGCTCGTCCTGCTCTTTTTCCTCGCGGTGCTCCTGCCGAGCGTCGCGCTGAGCATGCTCGCCCTGCGCGCGGCGGACAGGGAAGCGCTCCACGTCGAACGCGGCCTCGAAGGGGCGTTGCTCTCCGAGATCAACTTCGCCGCAAACCGCGTTTCCGACCTCCTGAAGACGATCGAGTACGAACTGGAAGGAGAGGCCTCCGAAATTCCCTCCGCTCTGTCCGGGCTCCGGCGGTGGAGAGGGAGGAACCCTCTCGCGGCCCTTCCGTTTCTTCTCGTGAACGGACGCGTCTTCCTGCCGGAGGCGGCCTCTCCGGCGAAGGAAACCTTTCGCGCCGCCTTCTCCTCCTTTCTCGAAGGACGGTCGGAACTCCCGGTCTTCGACCATATCGCCGGAGTCTACCGCAGGGAGCTGAACGAGCTTCACTATGAATCCCCGACCACGCTTCCGCCCGCTCCGGAGCGGGACGAACGCGCCGGGGTTTCCGGCGCCGGAAAGAGACGGATCTCCCTTGAGGACGAGTCCGAGGAAGCGTTCTCCGTTGCGGAGGCGCCTCCGGAGATTTCCGCACCGGCGGCTCCCCTTCCGGCGCCGTCCCTCGGGACGGTTGCGCCGAAAATGTCCGCCCCCGGGGGAATGGAGCGGCAGATGGCCGAAAGCCGTATCGCGGCCGATTCCGCGTTGCGGGAACAGGTCTTCAGAAAGGCGGAGGAAGAGGGGTTCGAGCTGCTTCAGCGGAACGTGGCGCCCCTGGCACGGGCTCCGTCCGTTCCCGAAGCCGAGGAGCCGTCGAAGACCGTGGCGAGGGGAAAACGGTTCGACGAGGTGTACGCAGGATCCTTGGGAGGACTGCTTCCCCGTCTTTCGGACGGAGGGCTCGATCTGCTCTTCTGGAGTTCCCGTTCCGATGGAACGGTGGCCGGCTTTCTTCTCGACAGGTCGGTCCTGAGGGACCGCATCGCCGGCGTCCTCCCCGAACTTCTCAACGACGCCCGCATTCTCACGGTGCTGGACGACCGGGGCGAACCGCTGCTCGTCCCCGCGGTTCCATCTCCGCCGGACTGGAGGAGGCCGTTCGTGGCGCGGGAAATCACGCCGCTCCTTCCGCGATGGGAGATCGGGGCGTGGCTTTCAGACCCGTCGAGCGCGGCTTCCCGCGCCCGGTCCGCCACTCGGGCCGTCTGGATTCTCGTGGCGTTGCTCTTTTTCGTCATCGTCCTCGGTGGCGCGGCCATTCTCCGGATGCTCTCCTCGGAGATGCGCCTCGCCCGTCAAAAGACAACGTACGTGGCGAACGTCTCCCACGAGCTGAAAACCCCCCTTACCTCCATCCGCCTCTTCGCCGAGATGCTCCTCTCCGGACGCCAGCAGAACGAGGAGCGGCGCAGGGAGTATCTGCGCACCATGGTCTCCGAGGCGGAGCGTCTCTCGAGGCTGGTGGACAACGTGCTCACGTTCTCGCGCAGGGGCTCCGGCAGGGAAGCGATCGTCCTGGAAGCGCTGGACCTCGCCACGCTTGCGAAGGAGACCCTTTCCCAGCTCGAGCCGCATCTCTCGAGGAACGGCTTTAGAAGCGGATTTGCTGCTGACGGCCCGCTTCCGGTGCGCGGCAACTGCGAGGCGCTCCGCCAGGTGCTGATGAACCTGCTGTCGAACGCCGAGAAATACTCGGAAGCCGTGCGCGAGATCGAAGTCCGCTGCCGGCGGAGAAAGAATTCCGCGATCGTGGAGATCGCGGACCGGGGGCCGGGAATTCCGTCCTTCCAGGCGGAAAAAATCTTCCAGGAGTTCTTCCGGGGGGACGATTCCCTCACGGCCTCAAGGAGCGGGGCGGGGCTCGGGCTCTCGATCGCGCGCGATCTCGCGCGTCGCCATGGAGGCGATGTGACCTACGCTCCGCGGGAGGGCGGCGGAAGCGTCTTTTCGCTGACGCTCCCCCTTTCCGGTTCATCGCAGCCGATACGAGGAGGAGAAGAATGAACGAACGAATTCTGGTGGCGGAGGATGACGCCGCCATTCTGACAGGAGTGGCGGACCTGCTCGAGAGCGAGGGGTACACGGTGGAGACCGTGCGCGATGGTCTTGCGGCGCTGGAGCTCTTTCACTCCGCCCGTCCGGATCTGGTGCTGCTTGATGTCATGATGCCCCGGATGAACGGATACGATGTCTGCCGGGCAATCCGGCGGGAGGACGGTCTGACACCCGTCCTGATGCTCACCGCCAAGGGGCGCGAGATCGACAAGGTGGTCGGGCTCGAACTCGGCGCGGACGACTACATCGTCAAACCGTTCGGCATGGCGGAGCTGCTGGCGCGAGTGCGTTCCGCACTCCGCCGGGGGGCGCTTTCGAAACGCGAACCTCCGGAAGATTCGGACACGGATCCGGCTTACGCCTTCGGCGATGTCGCGGTTGACTTCGGAAGCATGACGGGAAGGAAGGGGAAGATCCCCTTTTCGCTTACGCCGAAGGAGGTCGCGCTGCTGCGCTTTCTGATGGAGCGGGAAGGGAAGGTCGTTTCAAGGAACATGCTGCTGGACGAGGTTTGGGGGATCGAATGCGACGTGACCACCCGGACCGTGGACCAGCACGTGGTGCGCCTCCGCCAGAAGATCGAGGACGACCCCGCGAAACCGCGCTTCCTGCTCACCGTTCACGGGGCGGGGTACCGCTTTTCGAGGAACGGCTAGCGATCCGGACGCTGTGGCTCGCCGAGTTCCGCTATGGAGTTTTTCAGCAGCTGCTTGCCGTGAATCACAGCGAGAAGCGTTACATGGGCGGGATCAACGCGATAAACCAGCCGATAGCTGAAAATCAGATGTTCGCGTATCGACCGGTCACCGATTTCCGGCACGGTTCGTCCGCTGAATGGAAATTCGGCGATATTTTTCGCGGCGGCCATAATCCTGGACACGACAGAGCAGGCATACGACGACGAATCTCTTGCGATATATTCCGCTATTGCCTCGACGTCCTCCACCGCTTCCGGGGACCATCTCAGAGGGAGAGCCATCGTTGAAATCTCTTTTCGACTTCGTCCTGACTGAGCGTACCGTCTTGTGCAACTCTCGCTCCGCTTCGGCGAATTTTTTCAATCACATAGAGATGGTATTGAATGTCTTCGAGTGAGCAATCGTCAGGAAGGCGTTCCAGAAGAGTCCTCACCTCGTCTTTTATTGCAAGCATCGAAGATCGCGCTCCTTTATCGGCCGATTTCCGCATTGTGTCCGTTGCACTCTCCGGATCATGAAACCGGGATGATATGATTATCGTGAAATTGTTTCAACGATATTTCTTTTCACATTCTATCATGATGAATTGAGCTCCGGCATCGTCACATGCATAAAAACATTTTCTCCTCGGGCACAAAAAAGACTGGTGTGTTCCATCGGTCCCTGTGACCCTGAAGGAAGTACGGTTCTCTCCGATCATTCCCGGACGGCCTGCTGGTGATGGAAAAACCGGGTGCAATTTCCAAATATTTTCAAAGAAAAGGGGTGTCGCGCATGGAACACAATGATACGAAAAGGCTTCTTGTCCTTTGGGCAAGCGGAGAAAAAGAAACCGCCATGAACATGGTAATGCTGTACAGCCTCAACTCGAAACTCAGAAACTGGTGGGACTCGGTCGTTTTGCTCGTCTGGGGCGCCTCCGCCAGGCTCCTTTCGGAAGATGAAGAGGTCCAGGATTTTCTTCATTCGCTTCAGGACGCGGGGGTGGAAGTCATCGCCTGCAAAAAGTGCGCCGAGAATATCGGCGTCGTCGGAAAACTGGAAAGCCTCGGAGTGAACGTCTTCTACACAGGGCAGTATTTGACGGAAAAACTTCAGTCCGGAGAAAAAATTCTCTCCGTGTGACACGCCCCTCATCCTCCTCCGATGACCGTTTTTCGCTGGTATGAAGAGCGGTTTTCAAGTCTCACTCCAAATCCGCAGGCAGAAGACAACACCTCTGCCTGCGGATTTCTGTCTTAATTCAGGGCTTGACTATCGTGCGGACGCTGCATATAATGCAATCTGAATTGCAGATATCATAAATATGCAATTTAAATTGCTGGACGGGAGGGAGAATAGTGCCATCGATAATGGACCGCATCGGCTCGCTGTATGACGAGCTCTCTCCTCAGCAGAAACTGATCGCCGACCGTATTCTGTCGAAGACGTACATCCCCGAGTTCCTCACGGCCAAGGCGCTGGCCTCCCGCCTGGGAATTTCCAGCTCGACGGTCGTCCGCTTCGCCTACAAGCTCGGATTCGACGGATATCCCGCGTTGTCGAGGGAGCTTCAGCAGCTCTTCTACGAAGAGAGCAGCCCGATGAAGAAAATCCGCGAATCGTTGCTGAATTCCGAGGCGATTGAAAATCCCCTGATGCAGACATCTGTTTTCGAGAGGGAAAACATTCGGCAGGCCGAGATTTTGAATCCTCCGGAGAAGATCGCCTCCGTGCTCGAGGTGTTTCGCCGGGGAGGAAAAGTCGTCTTTATGGGGGCGCGCGCCGCCTTTTCATTGGCCTATTACGCGGGCTTCCTGTTCAACCAGCTCGAAGAGCGCTTTTCATTCATGAATTCCTTTGCGGACGACGCCTACGAGAGAATTCTTCGGCTCGATCCCGCGTCGGATTCGCTGTTCGTCATCTCGTTTCACCGCTACGTAAAAAAAACCACGGAACTCGCGCAGTTCGCAAGGAAGCGCGGCGTCGCAGTCCTTGCCCTCAGCGATTCCCCTTACTCCGCCCTTTCCAGGCTCGCCGACCATGCTCTTCTCGCACCGAACAAGGCGTCCTTTTTCTCGTATGTGAGCGCCATGACGGTTTTGGACTGCCTGCTCTCAAGCTACGCGAAGGGAGTCGGCGGGCATGTTCGCAGCTCCTTTGAAGACCAGAACAAAATTCTGCTTGAAAACGACGTTTTTGTGTAACAGTTCGGCATCTTTGAAGAAACGAGGTGTTTTCTTTGCCTGAAGAAAGGCAGGTACGCATCATTCACGGAAACGAAGCGTGCGTTGAAGGGGCGATATTCGCCGGGTGCGGCTTTTTCGCCGGATACCCCATCACGCCCGCCAGCGAAGTCGCCGAAATTATGGCCTCTCGTCTTCCCGAAGCGGGAGGCGTCTTTCTGCAGATGGAGGACGAGCTCGCATCCATGAACGCGCTGATCGGAGCCTCCTGGGGAGGACTGAAAGCGATGACGGCAACCTCCGGCCCCGGTTTCAGCCTGAAACAGGAGGGGATAGGGTACGCGGTCGTGACGGAGACTCCCTGCGTCGTGCTGAATGTCATGCGCGGCGGACCGAGCACCGGGCAGCCCACGCTGGCATCCCAGCAGGACGTGCTCCAGGCTAAATACGGCTCCCACGGCGATTACGAACTGATTGTCCTCGTTCCGTCCTCCGCGCAGGAGGCGTTCGATCTCACCGTGAGAGCCTTCAACCTGTCAGAGAAATATCTCGTTCCGGTGATTATTCTCTCCGACGAGATCGTGGGGCACACCCGGGAACGGGTGGTCGTTTCCGGTGGAGCTTCCGTTGTCGGGAGAAAAAAACCACTTCCCGGCGAACCGTATGCGCCCTTCCGCGGCGAGCCCTCCAACGGAGGCGTTCCGTACCGGGCGAACTTCGGCGAAGGGCATGCCATTCTCGTTGACGGACAGCTTCACGATGAAACGGGAAACAGGATCGGGCACCTTCCCGGTCCGAGCGCCGCGCTGGTACAGCGCCTCTGCGGCAAGATCACCGACAACGAGGAGGATATCCGCGATCTCGACGCCCGTTGGACCGACGACGCCGACGTGATCGTTCTTTCCTACGGTTCGGCGGCCCGGCCCGGCCTGAGAGCCGTCAAGATGGCTCGCGAGAAAGGGATTCGGGCCGGATGGATCAAGCTTCGGACGCTCTTCCCGTTTCCCGAGGACTATATCCGGAGCATCGCTGCGGAGAAAACGTTCATCGTGCCCGAACTGAACGTGGGCAAGATCGCCCGCGAACTGGAACGAAGCATTCTGAGAAAGGTGATATCCATGCCGAAGCTGGGCGGAGAGCTGCATGCCCCGTCTGAAATCCTTGAAACGATCGAGGAGGTGTTCCGCTGATGCTCCCCCTTGCGGAGAAGTATTTGAGAAAGAGCGCCCTGCCGAGCATATTCTGTCCGGGCTGCGGCGACGGCACCATTCTCGGAAGCATGCTCCGGGTGATCGATAAACTCGGACTGGAGAATTTCTGCTTCGTGTCGGGAATCGGGTGTTCCGGATGGATTCCGGTCTTTATCAACGCCGATGTCATTCACTCCCTTCACGGAAGGGCGATTCCGGTCGCGACCGGGCTGAAGATGGCCATGCCGGGGCGCCACGTCGTTGTATTCACAGGCGACGGGGACTGTCTCGGAATCGGCGGAAATCACTTCATTCACGCGGCTCGCCGAAATGTCGACATCACCGTGGTCATGGTGAACAACTACATCTACGGGATGACGGGAGGACAGGTCGCCCCGACCACGCCCATGGACGCCTCCACGAAGACCACTCCCTACGGCAACGCCGACGCCCCTTTCGATGCCGCGAGCCTGGCCGTCGGCGCCGGAGCGACCTTCGTCGCCCGCCACTCCGTCCCCTATCCGCATCTTCTTGACCGGGATCTCGAGAAAGGAATTCTGCACAAGGGGTTTTCCTTTCTCGAAGTGGTTGCCCAGTGCCCGACCCAGTCCGGGCGCATCATGTACGGCTCTTCGGAGCCCGCGGAGCTCTTCGAAGAGATCAAGAGACGCTCCGTGCTCAGGAAGGATCAGCCTCTCGGGCCGAACCGGTTCTCCATCGGCCTGCTCCACGAGAACAGGGAGAAGAAGAGCTACGAACCGTCCCGACCGAAGGGAAAGGAGTCGTGACAATGCGCCGGATTACGATCGATGCGGAATACTGCAAAGGGTGCAACCTCTGCGTTCACGTCTGCCCTCGCGGCGCTCTCTCGAAAGGCGTCGAGACGAGGAGTAAAAAGGGGTATCTCATGCCCGTGGGCGACCCGGAGAAATGCGTCCTGTGCAGGATGTGCGAGGCGATTTGCCCCGATTTCTCGATAAGCGTTTCGGAGGAGGCGGAGTGATGAGAAAAGAGATTCGATTCGCCGGATTCGGAGGCCAGGGGATCATCTCCATGGCCATCGTCCTTGCGCATGCCGCCGGGCAGTTCGAAGGACTGGAAGTCGCCCAGACGCAGAGCTACGGTCCCGAAGCGAGGGGAGGAGCGTGCAGGGCGGAGGTTGTCGTGGACAGCGAGGAGATCGACTATATCAAGGCGATCGCTCCGGATGTGTTCGTCGCGATGTCGCAGCCCGCCCTTGACAAGTTCGGCGCCTCTCTTACAAAAGAAGCCCTTCTCATCGTGGACTCCGCCCTTGTCGACCGCATTCCGGAGGATGCGCCGCGCGTTCTCTCCGTCGACGCGACCGGCGTCGCCGAACGGGAACTCGGCGGCAGACTGTTCGCCAACATCTACATGCTCGGCGTGCTGATCGGAAGTTCCCGCATCGTCTCGCCGGACTCGGTGCGCGAGGCGTTGAAAGCCATCATGCCTCCGAGGCACGTGGAGAAGAACATCGCGGCGTTCGACGCCGGACTCGCGTACACGGATGGGACCCGACCATGAGACTGCTTGAATACCAGGGAAAAGCGCTCTTTCGAGCATACGGTATTCCCGCCGGGAAAGGGCGTTTCGTCGAAACGGCTTCGGAGGCTGTTTCCGCCGCTGCCTCCGTCGGATATCCGGCCGTGCTCAAAACCCAGGTCTATTCGGGAGGGAGAGGAAAGCGCGGAGGAATCGCCGTCGTTGAGGATGCAGGAAGCGCCGGCGAGGAGGCGAAACGCATCGTTGCGCTCGATATCGACGGAGAGGCGTCGAAGGGCCTTCTTGTCGAAGAGGCGCTCAAGATAGAGAAGGAGTTCTATCTCGGCATCACCATCGATCCTTCATCGGGCGTGCCGGTTCTTATCTTCTCCGTGCAGGGTGGGATGGATATCGAGCAGATCGCGGCCTCTTTCCCGGAACGCGTCGGACGCCTTCTTCTGCCGGTGCTCGATCCTCCGCGCAGGCACGTTCTTCTCCGTTTTTTCAGAGAGTGCGGCGCCCCGAGGGACCTCCTCGGCAGGATCACGGAGATCGCGCTCGCGCTGACGAAGCTTTTTTTCGACGAGGACGCCACGACAGCCGAGATCAATCCGCTGGCGCTCCTCTCGTCCGGCGAACTCGCCGCGGCCGACTCCAAGGTCGTGATCGACGACTCGGCCCTCTACCGCCACCCCGGCACGCCCCGCGAGACGGTGATTCTCTCCGGTCTCGAGGAACGCGCGCAGAAGGTCAACGTCTCCTTCATTCCTCTCGACGGAGAAATCGCGGTGATCGCAGGGGGCGCGGGGCTGGCAATGGCGACCATGGACCTGGTCTCGCATTTCGGTTCGTCGCCTTCGAGTTTCCTCGACACGGGGGGCGGCATCTCGAGCGAAACAATGGCCGAGTCGCTCCGCGTATCGCTTGCCCGTCCGAACGTGCGCGGCGTGATCATCAACGTCTTCGGAGGAATCAACGACTGCGCCGTCATGGCCCGCGGAATCTCGGAGGTTGTCGACCATGACCGGCCGGAAGTCCCGGTCGTGGTGAAGATGAGAGGCCACTCTCAGGACGAGGGGTGGGCGATGCTCGAAGCGCGCGGTGTTCCGGTGGTCAAGTTCGGCACGAGCGAGGACGCCGTCAGGATGCTGATCGATCTGATCCGCTCCGCCCGTTGAGCTTGTTCCGAAATCGAGGAGAAGGGCAGGTATTTGTATGGCGATTCTCATAGACGGTAAGACCCGCGTGTTCTTTCAGGGGATCACCGGCAGGCAGGGCAGAATCCACGCGCGGCACATGCTCGACTACAACGTGAACGTCACCGCCGGAATCTCCGGAGGAAAAGGCGGAACGGAAATAGAAGGAATACCGGTCTTCGACACGGTGGCCGACGCCCTTGATTCGGCGTCCGCGGACGCATCGCTGATTCTCGTCCCGCCGCCCGTGGTGAAGGACTGCGCGATCGAGGCAATCGAGAACGGCATTGAAAATGTGGTGGTGATCACGGAGCACGTGCCGATCCACGATACGATGTATATCCGGGCTCTCGCCCGCGAGAGAGGAGTCCGCCTGGTCGGTCCCAACACGATCGGTGTGATCAGCCCCGGCAAGTGCAAGGTCGGTATCATGCCGGGCTTCCTCTACAAGGAGGGGCCGGTGGGAATCGTCTCCCGGAGCGGAACGCTGACCCACGAGACGGCGTCGAATCTCTCCCTTGCGGGAATAGGACAGAGTACCTGTGTCGGGATAGGGGGCGACGTCGTTCCCGGTTCGTCGTTCGCGGAGATTCTCGAACTCTTCCGCATCGACCGGGAGACGAAAGTCGTCGTGCTCATCGGGGAAATCGGCGGCAGAGGCGAGGAGGAGGCCGCGGAAATGCTCGAGGCGACGAAGTTCGGCAAGCCCGTCGTCGCCTATCTTGCCGGTCGTTCGGCGCCATCGGGGAAGAAGATGGGGCACGCGGGAGCGATCGTCTCCGGATCCGGCGGTTCCTACGAAGGGAAGGCCGCTTCCTTGGAGAAGAGAGGAGTGCAGGTGGCCGGAACGTTCGAAGAACTGATCTCGTCCGTCCGGAACCATCTGGAAAGGTCCGGTTCGACCGAATGAGGAACAAGAGATTCGACCTCGTCCTTGGACCCGCGTTCTTTCTTCTTTTCTGCGTTCTTCCGCTGCCTTTCCCCTTCGCGGTACGGGGAACGTTCGGAACGCTTTTCTGGATGACATGGTGGTGGGTGCGGCGACCTGTTCACCTCGGGGTCACGGGATTCATCCCGATCCTGGTCTGCGCCGTTTTCGGCCTGGCTCCTGTTTCAAAGATGCTTCCCTCGTATGCGAGCCCCATCGTCCTCCTGATCATGGGGGCGGACATGCTGACCGTCTCGTGGGCCCAGTGGGGGCTGGACAGGCGGATCGCGGTCAAAGCCCTGTGCGTGATCGGCGCCGACGTGCGGCAGCAGGTCGTGGTCTGGTTCGTCGTCGCGGTGATGCTGTCGATCTTTCTTCCGAACGTGGTTGTCGGTGCGATTCTGTGCCCCGTGGCAGTCGCGATGCTGCGGCATGTCGGGTTGGGCGGCGAGATCGGAAAGAGCCGGATTTCCATCTCCATACTGCTCGCGATCGGATGGGGCGCGAGCCTCGGAGGATTCGGATCGCCGATGGGCGGCGCGATGAACCTGCTGACGATCGGCTTCATAGAGCGGATAACGGGGCACGAATACGTCTACTCCACCTGGGTCGTCAACATGTTCCCGATTCTGATGGCCTGCACGCTGGCGACCAGTCTCTATCTCATCTCCTTCAAATACGAACAGAAAAGCCTTCCCGGAACGAAAGAGTACTTCGCGGAGGAGTTCCGGAAGCTGCCACCTATGTCCATTGCGGAAAAAGTCTGTCTCTGGCTTTTCCTGACCGCCAACGCGCTCGCCTTTTTCCGTCCGCTCTACGACACGCTCCTGCCCACCCTTGTGCCTGCCTACGCCTTTCTTCTCTGCGGCTTCCTGACCTTTGTCCTTCCCGCCGGAGCGGAGGGAAAGCGTATCTCCACGTGGGAATACGCATGCCCGAAGCTGATGTGGGGGCTGTACTACCTCTTCGCGGGAGGTCTGGCCCTGGGAGAGCTTCTCTCCGTCACGGGTGCGGGAGCCGCCGTCGCCGACATGATCGCCGGTTTCAACGTGAACGGATCGTTCGGCCTGGTGGTCATCTTCACGGTCTTCGCCTCTTTTCTGGGCAACATCACGAGCAACACGGCGGCGGTGGCGATAACGCTTCCGATCGTTGTCCAGATAACGCAGGGATTCGGACTCAACCCGATTCCGTTTCTGTACATCACCTCGGTCGCGTGCAACCAGGCCTATATCCTGCCGACGTCCGTGCGCGCCATTCCGGTCGGGTACGGGCTGGATCCGGCGGACATGGTATGGCCGGGGTGGGTCGTCGTTCTTCTCAACTGCGCCATCACAATCGGACTGGGCTATCTCTTTCTGCTCTACTGGCCCCGCTTTTCCCTGGCGTAATCGCCGGAGATCGGCGGCGCCGGCCGTAACGGTGCATCAACCGCCTTTCAGCGAGGCGGATTTTGAAACAGGGAGGGAACTGAATTGAAAAAAACAGTTGTGGCGCTTTTTGTGGGAGTTTTAATGGTGTTCGGCGCCGGAGCGGCCTGTGGAGTTGAACAGCTCACCATGGGCACCGGCGGAACGGCGGGCAACTATTACGCCATGGGCGGAGGTCTTGCCAAGATCTATACGGACAACGGCATCCCGACCATCGCGCAGGTGACGGAGGCCTCAGTGGCCAATATGCGGCTCATGAGCCGGAATCGCGTGAACATCGCATGGACGCAGAACGACATCTCCTTCTACCATTTCAACCGCAAGTTCATGTTCGAGAAGGACCCCGGGGGAAACAACTACAAGGCCATGGTCTCGCTCTTTCCGGAGTATATTCACCTGGTCGTCATGAAGAACAGCGGCATCAAAACCGTTGCGGACCTCAAGGGGAAAAAGGTCGGCGTCGGCTCCCCCGGCAGCAGCGGCGTTGTGGCGTCTCAGCAGATTCTGAACGCGTTCGGCATGACGTTCGACGACATTCGGCCGGAGTACCTTTCCTACGGCGAGTCGATGAGCCAGTTCCAGGACCGCCTGCTCGACGCGGTCATGATCGTGGGTCCGAAGCCGCACCCCGCCATTCTCTCCGTGGCGTCGCTCATCGATCTCGACTACATCCGCTTCACTCCGGAAGACGTGGAAAAAGTGCGTGAGATAGCTCCCTTCTTCGTTCCGCTGCAGATCGGCGCAGGCACCTATCCGAATCAGGGCGAGGCGGTCGACACGCTCTCCGTCACGGCGATGCTGATCGTTGCCGATTCTCTTCCCGAAGACCAGATCTACACGATGACGAAGCTGCTCGTCGAGAACCTCGATACGCTGAAGTCGATGCACGCCACGTGGAACCAGGTCTCTCTGGACGCTCTGACCAACGGTGTGCAGATTCCGTTCCATCCCGGCGCGAAAAAGTACCTTGCGGAACTGGGGCTGAAGGTCGAGTAGCATTCGAAGATGTGGGGAGCGGAGGACGCCGTTTCTCCTCCGCTTCCGTCTTCTCTCTGTTCCATACCAGGAAAGGGGCAGCGGATTTTCATGGCCGACAACGGTGAAAAAATTGAAGTTCAGGAAATAGAAGTACAAGAGGACCTGACGTACCGCGACATAAAGGGGTTCTGGAGCTGGATCGTCCTCGCGCTTTCTCTGGCGCTCTCCCTTTTTGCCCTCTATACAGCGGCCTTCGGCACGATACCGGCGCAGATCCAGAGGGCGCTCCATATCGCCCTCGCGTTTCCCCTCGTTTTCATTCTCTACCCCGGAACCAAAGCGGCGATGAGGCTCAATACCCCGCCGTTCGTCGATATCCTTCTCGCCGCGGCGGGATCGGCCGCGTTCTTATACCATGTCTTCAACTACATGCCGCTGTTGATGCGGTCGGGAATGCCTCTCGAAATGGACATCTGGATGGGGTGGCTCGCTCTCGCGACGCTTTTCGAAGTCATGCGCCGGACGGTCGGATGGCCGATGCTCTTCGTGGTCCTCGCTTTCATGGCGTACGCGCTCTGGGGGCATCGCATCCCCGGGTTCATGGGGCACCCGTACATCGATCCGGAGGCGGTGGTCGAGCATCTCTACCTCGGGCTCGAGGGAATCATGGGCATTCCGATCTCCGTATGCGCGACCTTCCTCTTCATGTACATCCTCTTCGGATGTTTCATGGAAAAATCCGGGCTCGGAAAGTTCTTCGTCGATCTTGCGCTTGCCGTGGCGGGACATAAGCCGGGCGGACCGGCGAAGGTAGCGGTCGTCGGCGCGGGGCTTTTCGGCATGATCTCGGGAAGCTCGGTGGCGAACGCCGTGACGACCGGGAATTTTGTCATTCCTCTTATGCGGAAGGTGGGGTACTCTGGCGAATTCTCGGCGGGAACGGTCGCGGCGGCGTCGACCGGAGGTCAGATAATGCCTCCCATCATGGGTGCGGCGGCCTTCATCATGGCCGAAATGACCGGCATCAGCTACATTACGATCGCAATCGCTGCATTTTTGCCCTCCATCCTGTATTACCTCGGTGTTTTTGTCATAATCCATCTTGAATCTATGAAAAACGGCATGCAGGGAATCTCCAAAGATCTGCTGCCCGATGTATGGACCACGTTCAAAAATAGAGGGTACCTCCTTGTTCCCATCGTTGCCATCATCGCCCTGCTGCTGACAGGATATACTCCGACTCGTGCAGCGATCGTCGCCATCGGTCTCACAGTGGTGTCCTCCTATTTCTCGAGGGAAAACCGTCTTATGCCGCGCGATTATGTCGATGCCCTGACCAAGGGAGCGCGCGGCGTCCTTCCCGTCGCCGCCGCATGCGCCGGAGCGGGCGTCATCGTGGGGTGCGTCACGCTCACCGGCGTCGGGCTGAAGGTGGCGAACGCCATCGTGATGCTCTCGGGAGGCAATCTCTTCCTGGTCATGCTGCTCACCATGTTCGCGTCCCTCTTCCTCGGCATGGGGCTGCCCACGACGCCGAAGTACATCATTCTGTCCATCATGGCCGTGCCGGCGATGGTGCAGCAGAATGTGCCGGTGCTCGCCGCCCATATGTTCATCCTCTACTTCGGCATCATGGCCGACGTCACGCCGCCTGTCGCAATGGCGGCCTACGCATCCGCCGGAATCGCGCGGGCCAATCCGGTCCGATCCGGTGTCATCGCGTTCAAGCTCGGCATCGCGGGATTCATCGTGCCGTATCTCTTCGTCCTCAATCCCGAACTGGTGCTCGTCGGAAGCAACGGATTCAACACGGCTCTCATGTTCTTCTCCACCATGCTCGGCGTCATAGGGCTCGGAATGGTTCTCACGGGCTTCTACTGCCGGACGCTCTTTCTGTACGAGAGGGCGGTCACCTTTGCGGCGAGCCTTCTTCTGCTCGTGCCCGGGCTTGTGACGGACATCTCCGGATCGATCATCCTGATCGGAATGATCCTGTGGATCAAACGTTCTTCAATTAAAGAGAAAGCATTGGCATAGAATCGAGGGGAGGAAGAAAGATGCGTTTTGCGGATCGCACCGGGCTGATGGAGCCCACTGCAATCAGAAAGCTTATGCCCTTCGCCGCCGAGGCGCGGCGGAGCGGCGTGAAAGTGTACTCCCTGAACATCGGCCAGCCGGACGTTCGGACGCCGAGGGTTTTTTTCGATGCCATCGGGAATTTCGCGCGCAGAACGGAGGTGCTTGAATACGGGGCTTCGAAGGGAGATCCGGAGCTCATCGCCGAAATAGTACGATATTACAACGCGCGGAACATGCCGTTCACCGGGGATGACGTGATCGTCTCGAGCGGGGGGAACGAAGCGCTTTACTTCTGTTTCCTCACGCTGCTCGGCCCCGGGGATGAAATTTTGATTCCGGAGCCGTTCTACGCGAACTACAAGACATTCGCCGCCGCGAGCGGCGGTACGATCGTACCGATCCCTACGGCGGCCGAAGACGGATATCGCCTGCCTCCTCCGGATTCCATAGAAAGTCTTGTGACGCCGAGAACAAGGGCGATCCTGATCAACAATCCGGGAAACCCGACCGGAACAGTTTTCAGCCCGGACGAGATCCGCGGAGTTGCGCGGATCGCCTTGAAGCGCGACCTGTTCATCGTGGCAGATGAAGTGTACCGCGAGTTCGTCTACGACGGGGCCGAGTGCATGAGCTTCGGCGAGCTGGAGGAGATCCGGGACCGGCTTGTGATCGTCGATTCGATCTCGAAGCGCTTCAGCGCCTGCGGAGCGAGAATAGGGTGCGTTGTGAGCAAGAATCATGAATTTCTGGCTCACTTCATGAAGTTCTGCCAGGGGCGGGGAAGTTCGCCGACGATGGAACAGGTCGGAGGAGCGGCCCTCTACAGGAGCGTGGACGAGGGGTATTTTCAGTCGGTTCGGGAGGAGTACGCCCTTCGCAGGGACGTGCTCCACGGCGCCCTGTCGGGCATTCCGGGCGTGGTGTGCCGCAAGCCGGGCGGCGCCTTCTACATCCTTGCAAAACTGCCCGTCGACGACGCGGAGACGTTCGCCACGTGGGCGATACGGGATTTCAGGTTCAACGGAGCCTCCGTCCTCGTGGCTCCCGCATACGGTTTTTATGCGACTCCCGGCAGGGGGCTCGACGAGGTGCGTGTCGCATATGTCCTCGAGAGGAAGGAGCTCGAAGATGCCGCCATCGTTCTCGCCGAAGCGGTAAAGGCATATCCCGGCGGGAGAGGATCGCGGATTTAGGAAATCGGGCTGAAGGGGCTTTCCGCCGCGGACCGTAATGGCGCGACGTCGCGCTCTTACGGTCCGCGGCGGCTGCTCATACGGTTTCCTGCTGTTTCCCGGTGACGCTTCCCCAGTACCGGTTCGCGGAATGCGGCGCGGCGGTCTGCCTTGAGCGTCGAAGCGACGTCGTTCTCAGGAGAGTCCGCACGCCTTCCCGATAGCCTCCCATGCCTCCTCGGCCGTCTCCACGTAGGAGAAGAGCTTCACGTCCTCCGGCGCGATCGTTCCCTCTTCCACAAGCGCGTCGAAGTTGATCACGCGCTCCCAGAAGGCTCTTCCGAATATGAGCACGGGAAGCGGCTTGATCTTTTTCGTCTGGATGAGGGTCAGCGTCTCGAAAAGCTCGTCGAGCGTGCCGTAGCCGCCGGGAAAGACGACGAGGGCCCTGGCGCGCATCAGGAAGTGCATCTTGCGGATGGCGAAGTAGTGGAAGAGGAAGGAAAGCTCCGGGGTGACGTAGTCGTTCGGCTTCTGTTCGAAGGGGAGGACGATGTTCAGGGAGACGCTCTCCGCGTCGGCGTCGTACGCTCCCCGGTTTGCCGCCTCCATGATGCCGGGGCCGCCGCCGGTGACCACGACGAGATGCCCGTCGCCGGCCGCCTTGCTGCGTCCGGAGATCAGGAAGCCCAGCCTCCGCGCCTCGTCGTAGTATCGGGATCGTTCCACGAGTCTGCGCATCTTGCGTACTTCCGATGCGAGCGCGTCGTCGGACGGGGCCGCATTGTGCGCCGCTTCCGCTTCGGAAAGCCTCTTTCGTGCAACCTCCGGCTCCGGTATCCGTGCGCCTCCGAAGACGACCACGGTGCTCCGGATGCCTCGCTCGGTCATGGTCAGCTCGGGCTTCAGCAGTTCGAGCTGGAGGCGTACCGGGCGCAGTTCGTCCCGGAGCAGGAATTCCGTGTCCGCATAGGCAAGGCGGTACGCGGACGACAAGGTCTGCGGCGACGCCGGGCTCAGCTCCGCGTCCAGCAGGTCGTCCTTCGCGGAAGGAAACGATGTCGATCTCATGATGGACCTCCTTCATAGAGGCGCGTTCGCGGTCTTTTCCCCGCCGCGCCGCGGTATTTTTCGATTATATCAGAGGAAACCCGCCGCTGTTCCCGATGATCTTTTTGGTGTACCATATCCGCAAACGCGTTCCTCATTCAGTGCGGGCGCGTTATCCTTGAGAGGGGGATTCTCCCGTGCTCGAAACGGTTCTGCGGCCTTCCCCGGCTGATGAATACTATACGGACGAGCGGTGTTTCGTCCTCGAGGCGTCGAACATCCCGGAGGATCCGGAAGTCTCGATCGCAAGAGCTAGGGTGGAGCCGGGTGTCGTGACTCGATGGCACAGGCTCGCGGGCGTCACGGAGCGTTACTACATCCTGAGCGGCCGGGGACGGGCCGAGATCGGGGATCTTCCTCCGCAGGACGTCGTTCCGGGAGATGTCGTGCTCATTCCGCCGCTCGTGCGCCAGCGGATCGCCAACACGGGAACGGACGATCTGGTCTTTCTCTGCGTCTGCTCCCCGCGATTTCTTCCGGAGGCCTACGAGGACATTGAGGAGGAGGCTGCGCAGTCGCTGGATTTCAGGGGCTGAGGTGCTTCCCGCGTTAAATGCGCAACGACGGACAGGCGGCCGCGCGGTGCATGCGGTATCCTCTTGAGCACAAGGAGGGGAAGGAATGAGAGAAGCCACGCGCGCGGCGTACGAAGAGTCCGTTCTCCGGGTTCAGATGCACATGCACAGGACGCTGGACGGTCCGTTCGATGCCAACGAGATCGCCTCCGTCGCCGGATTCTCCAGGTATCATCTCTCGCGTCTCTTCTCGGCGATGACCGGCGAATCCTTGCTGGAGTACCGGAGGAGGCTGTTGCTCGAACGGTCTGCGCACAGTCTGCTGTACAGGTCGCGCTCCGTGACGGAACTGGCCTTCGAGGCCGGCTATGAAACTCCGGAAGCCTTCACGAGGGCGTTCTCGAGGCTCTACGGCATCCCTCCCGGAGAGTACCGGCGCAAGCTGCGGACGGCCATGATGCATCGCCTGGAGACGATTCGTGCCCGGTCGAAACTCTACACCCTTTCCCTCTCCATCGACGAAGGAGGAAGAAAAGACATGGAAGTGAAAATCGAAAGGTTCGATCCACTGCGCGTTGCCTTCATCCGCCACACGGGGCCGTACGACACGTGCGGCGAGGCGTGGAACAGGCTCTGCGGAACCCCCGTTGTGGGGTCGCGGCTTGGGCCTGATACGCTCGCCCTTTCGCTCTGCTACGACGATCCGGATGTGACGGAACCGGACAAGATCCGGATGGATGTCTGCCTTACCGTGGACGACGCTTTCGCTCCGGGCGACGGCATAGAGGCGCAGACCATCCCCGGAGGGGAGTTCGCCGTCGTGGTCTACAAGGGGCCGTATTCCGGCCTGCACGACGCCTACCGCGCACTTTACGGAGAGTGGCTTCCCAAAAGCGGACGGGAATTCGGCGGCTCGTACTCCATGGAGATCTACCGGACGAATCCGGGTTCCACGCCGCCGGAGGAAAATATCACCGAGATCAGGATACCCCTGCTGTAGCCGGGCCGGACCTCCCGAAATACCGGGAGGCCGGATTTTTTCAGCGATTTCCCCTTTCTTCCTCATCCACAAATATGGTATCGTTGGCACGCACCGAAGATCCTTTCGAATTGGCGGTGGACTATGAATCTCTGGGCTCTTCTGGGAATGCTCTTCGTTCTTCTCGGCTTCATCGGGGCGCTGCTGCCCATCATGCCGACGGTACCCTTCATCCTGCTCGCGGCCGCCTGCTTCGCGAAGTCGTCGCCGAGGATGCACTCGTGGCTCCTGAACCACCGGAAGTTCGGCCCCATCGTCCGGGACTGGGAGCAGAAGCGCTGCATCTCCCGGAAGATGAAGGTGTGGGCCGTCACCACGATGACGCTGGGGGGAGGAACCTCCGTCTGGCTCTTCGTGCCTCCGGGCTGGCCGTCGTGGGTCACTTTCGGCTGTTTCCTGGCCGGCGATATCGTCGTGATTCTCTGGAAGGAGTGTCCTCCTGAGACGGAAAATGGGGAGCGCTCCCCGGATTGGCGGGGGCGCAGGATATTCGCCTTTTTGAACCGGGACGGCGGCAACTGCGGAGAAAGGGAGTGCGAGTAGCATGAAGAAATTGATGGAATGTACCGTCTCCGTCTTCGGACTCGGCCTGCTGGGCGCCTCCCTGGCGTGGAAACTGGCGTCGGACGGAAGCGCGAAGGGCGTCGCCGGCTGGAGCCGGAATCCCGCGACCGTCCGGCGCGCAGAGCGCGAGGGGATGATCACGATTCCCTGCACCTCGGCGGAGGAGTGCGCCTCTCTCGGCGACGTGCTGATCCTCGCCGTTCCCATCCGCTCGATGGAGGAGACGGCCCGACGGATAGCACCGTCTGTCCGTCCGGATGCGTGCGCTCTCTTCGACCTCGCCAGCACGAAGGTTGAAGTGGGGCGTGTCCTGGCCGGACTTTGGGGGGCGCGCTACGCCGGGTTCCACCCGATGGCCGGGAAAGAGCGGGGCGGAATCGAAAACGCGGACCGTGAGCTCTTCCAGGGGGCATCCTGTGTCGTCGTGCCATTTCCGGAGACCGGCCGGGAGGCGGTCTCCCTTGCGGAGGAACTCGCCGGAGCCCTCGGCGGACGCGCTCTCGAGACGGATCCGGCCGGGCATGACGCTGTGACCGCATGCATCAGCCACTTCCCGGTCCTCGCGGCGGCCTCGCTCGCCCTGCTCGCGGAGCGGGAGCGGAAGGACCGCCCCCTGCTGCCGCTCCTCGCCGCGGGAGGGTTTCGCGACACCACGCGTGTCGCCGGAGGCCCCGCATGGCTGGGGGCCGACATGGTCGCCACCAACGGCGAGCAGATCCGGCGGCTGGCCGGAGTGTTCCGGGAAATCCTGGACGGGCTGCTCGCGGCGTCGCCGGAGGAGCTGGAGGCGATGCTCTCCCGCGCTTCGACGGCCAGGGAGGAGATCCTCTCGGCGAAGGAGGCGTGGAGAAGAGAGGGGCAATAAAAAAGCCGGAAGCGGATGCTCCCGGTCCTTTGAAGATCTTTTTTTCAGCAGGAGCCTAAAACGGAAAGCCTGCCTGGATGCGGCGGATGTCCGTCTCCACCATGATGCGGCAGATCTCGTCGAGACCTGTCCGCGGTTCCCAGCCGAGGATGCGGGAGGCTTTCGACGCATCGCCCACGACGCACTCGATCTCGCACGGTCGGAAGAACGCGGGGTCCACCCGAACGAGCTCTCTGCCGTTCTCCGCGTCCACACCTGTTTCCTCCACGCCGGAACCCTTCCAGATGATTCTGCGCCCGATCGCCCGGAACGCCAGCTCCACGAAGCTGCGGAGCGAGTTGGCTTTTCCGGTGGCGACAACGAAGTCCTCCGGCGAGGGGAGCGCCGTCATCCGCTCCATCGCCGTGATGTACTCGGGAGCGTACCCCCAGTCGCGCACCACGTCCATGTTGCCGAGGGAGAGAAAATCGCGCTTCCCGAGGCTGATTTCGGCGACGGCGGAGGAGATCTTGCGCGTCACGAAATCCTTGCTCCGCAGCGGCGATTCGTGGTTGAAGAGGATACCGCAGCAGGTGAAGAGGCCGTAGCTCTCCCGGTAGTTGATCGTCGCCCAGTGGGCGAAAGCCTTCGAGACGGCGTACGGACTCCGGGGGTGAAAGAGCGACTCCTCCGTGTGCGGCCTTCCGTCGACCGTACAGCCGAACATCTCCGACGAAGATGCCTGGTAGAAGCGGATCTTCGGATCGACGATCCGGATCGCCTCCAGCAGGTTCATGACGCCGAGGCCGTTCACCGTGGCGGTCGTGACGGGCTCGCGGAACGACAGGCCGACGAAGCTCTGTGCCGCCAGGTTGAAGATGGTGCCGGGCTCCGTCTCCGAAACGACCCGGAGGCATCCGCCGAGGTCGGTCAGGTCCAGCTCGACCAGGCTGAATCCGGGGGAGTGCAGAATTCCCTTTTCCTCCAGCCGCCAGAAGGCCGGAGTGCTCGTCTTGCGGTAGGCGCCCGCGACGGAATATCCCATTCCGAGAAGAAGTTCCGCCAGATAGGTGCCGTCCTGGCCGTTGACTCCGGTGATGAGCGCTTTTTTCATGCGCGAGACCTCCGTTCCGGGGCGGTGTTGTATTTCCGGAGAGGCTTCGGGGCTCCCTTTTTCCTCGGGAGCGTGAAGCAATGATTTCCGGGAAATGATATACTGGGCATTATAGCACAGGGGCCGGCTGTCCTGCATTGGAAGACTCGCCCCGGGGGAGTGGAAGAATGACATCACTGCTTGTGGGGGGGATATCCCTTCTCGGAGAGCTTACCGGCATCGGGCGCTGCACGTTCGAAGTGACCCGCCGCCTCGCCGCATCCGGGGGAATGAATCTCTCCTTCTACTACGGCTACATCAGCTCGAAGCTCCGGACATCGCTGGAGGGGGAGGGCATCTCGGGGAGCCTCTCGCTGGCGAAGAGCCGGATCTCCCGCATGTCGTCGGTCAAGAAGTGCGTCCGGAGTCTCTGCGAGGCGGCCACCCGGTTCCATCCGGGGCGCTTCGACGTCTACTGGGAGCCGAACCTGGCGCCTCTCCCGGTGCTCTCCGGCAAGAGCCGGTCCGTCGCGGCGACGGTGCCCGACTTTTCATGGCTGCTCCACCCTGAGTGGCACCCGAAAGAGCGCGTCGAGCACTTTCAGCGGGCCTTTCCCCGCATGCTCCCCCGCATCGACAGGATTATCACCTACTCGGCCTATATCCGCGACGAGGCGGTCGCTCTCTTCGGACTGGACCCCTCCCGAATAGAAGTGATCCCCAACGGGGTGGACACGTCGCTCTTTCACCCCTATCCGCCGGAGGAGACGGAGACGTTCCGCAGGGAGCGCGCCCTTCCGGATCGGTTCGTGCTCTTCGCCGGAACGCTCGAGCCGAGGAAGAACGTCGTCCGGGTCATCGAGGCCTTCCGCCGGCTTCCTGCTCCGGTCCGTGCCGAGTGTTCCCTGGTCCTCGCCGGGGCCAAGGGGTGGAGGGACTCCGAAATTCTGGACCTGGTGCGGGACTCAGGCGCCTCCGTGATGCATCTCGGCTACGTGACGTACCGCGAGCTCGCCTACCTGTACAGCCTCGCGGAGGTCTTCGTCTTTCCCTCGCTCTACGAGGGTTTCGGCCTTCCGCCGCTCGAAGCGATGGCGTGCGGAGCCCCCGTCGTCTCGTCCGGAGCGGCCTCTCTGCCGGAGGTGTGCGGCGACGCGGTGCTCTACGCGGACCCGGAGGACGCGGATTCGATCGCCGGGGCGCTGCTGCGGATTCTCGAAGACCGGTCCCTGGGGGAACGGCTGGCCGAAGCCGGATTCCGGCGATCCGCTCTCTTCTCGTGGGACGCGTGCGCGTCGCATCACGAGAAGCTCTTCCTGACCCTTGCCGGAAGCCGGTAAGGGACGGCAGCCTGCAACGAATCGACCGGGAGGATTTCAGTCCGCATGGAGACAAAAAACGACACCAGGCTCGCTCTCTTTCTCTGGAATGCGGGAGGGCTTTTTCTCGTGCTTCTCTTGGGATCGAAAATCTCCTGGGGAACGTGGAGTTTCCTGTTCCCGCCGGGCGCGCAGGTCTTTCCGAAGGACGCGTATCTCTTCCTCGCCGTCCTGTTGGTGTTCTATGCCCTTCCGTCCTTTCTCGTCTGGAAGTACCTTCGGTATCCGAGAGTCGGGCGCTTTTCGTGCCTGTTTCTCTGCTCCGTTTCGGCGTGGATCGCGGCCGTCTTTCTCATCGCCATGTTCAGGCTTTACTACTCGCGGCCGTTTCTCCTGCTCGCGTGCTGTATCCAGATGGCATGGTCCTTCGCCGGATACCGCCTCTTTCTCGATCCGTCCAGGCTCCGCTTCGCGCTGATTCCCGGAGGCATGGCCCCGGTGCTCTCGGAGATTCCCCTGTGCCGCTGGGAAGTGCTGAAAACGCCCCGGCTTCCGGAGATCTCCGTGGACGGCCTGGTCGTCGACCTCCACAGGGATGATCTCCCGCAGGAGTGGATCCGCTTCATCGCCGACTGCTCCCTGAAGGGAGTTCCGCTCTTCCATGCGGCCGCGCTCTACGAAAACCTGACGGGGAGAGTCTCGCTGGAACATATCGACAAAGACCTTCTGCGGGAGATTTCGGCCCCCCGATTCCACACATTCTGCAAGCGCCCTTTCGATCTTGCAGTCGTCGGGTTCTCGATCCCGGTGGTGCTGCCGCTATTCTGCATCGTCGCCCTCGCCGTCCGGCTGAGCTCGGGATCCCCGGTCTTCTTCCGCCAGGAGAGAATCGGCCGTTTCGGCAGGCCGTTCTCCATCCTGAAATTCCGCTCCCTCGAAACAGACGGGGAAGGTTCCATGCGCCCCACCCGCATCGGAAGGTTCCTCCGGAGGCACCGTCTCGACGAGCTGCCGCAACTGCTGAACGTCCTTCGGGGGGAGATGAGTCTCGTCGGCCCGAGACCCGAGCAGACTGCTCTGGTCTCCAAGTACGAGTCCTCCATCCCGTTCTACGCTTTCCGTGCGGCCCTTCGGCCCGGCATCACCGGATGGGCCCAGGTCTGCTGGAGATACGCCGGCGACACCGGAGACAATAGAATAAAACTGGAGTACGACATCTTCTATATGAAACGTTTCTCGTTCTGGCTCGACCTGCTGATACTGGCCAAGACCTTCGGTACCGTTTTCTCCGGTGAGGGCTCCGGAGAAAACGGCGCATAGTGCCTACAGACCCTTTCCGAGCGCCCCGCGCCTCTCAGGGGGAAGCAGCAGCAGAAGTTCGTTGAGCCTTTCCGCATTTCCCAGCTTGCCGTAAACCTCCACCATCTCGCGGAAGATCTCGAAACGTGGCCGGGATGCGAAATCGTCCTCGAGGTGTCGGGCCGCCTCATGGTAGAATTCGATCCTCTTGTTGGTTCTCGCGCGCATCAGCGACCTCTTCCAGCGCACCTCCTTCGCCCGGTCCCTGAGAAGAAGAGGGGATTCCGGAAGCGGGACCTCATCCTCCCCCCGGACGAGCATGAACATTCTCGGGTGGCTGATCCAGGCGAACTGCCGTTCGACGGGCAGCGACTGCACAATGGCGAAGATGCCGAACGCCGCGACCGCCGTCACCGCTGAACCCAGGAATATCCGCGCGTTCCGGCGAAGGGAAAGGTCGGGGAGCGCCTCCGAGTTGATCACGGCGAGGGCGAATGGAAGCCAGATCGCGCTCTCGACATGATGGAAAGGCCTGCTGAAAAATGCGTCCACGGAAAGAAGCGCCAATGCTCCCAGTCCCCAGAGCGTTGTGTACGCAATCCTCCTCCCCTTGAAGCGCCGCAGCACCGTGACCGCCCACCAGACCAGCAGGCCGGCGAGAAGAAGTGCGCCGACCGCCCCCGTCTCGGCCGTCCACTGGAGATACTCGTTGTGCGCCCAGTGCGTGTAGCGCGCCTTCAGGTCCCAGTTCCGGTAGAAGGCGGGCAGGGTGTCGAGATACCGCCACTTGAAGTTTCCCAGTCCCGTCCCCAGAAGGGGGCGTTCCTTGATCATCTCGATGGTGAGCCCCCATATCGCGAAGCGCCCCTCCCTCTCGGGAGTGAGCCCCTGCAGCGAAAAATCAGCCGCGATGTCCCGGCGCTGTACGGGGAAAAGATAGGGCAACGCCGCCGTGATCACGACCACCGCCAGCAGAACCGCGAGCGCTCTTGCGAAAAATGCGGATGAAAAACGGCGGCCGGCGGATGCCGGTTTGCTCCTTCTTCCCCGGAGAAAGAGGGAAATGCCGAATACTATGAGCGCAAAGAGAAAGGCGAGGTGGGAGGAGCGCGCCGCCGCTTTCCACAACCCTACCAGATTGAGTGCGAGCAGGGCGCCGTCATGAAATACAAAGAATATGGACAGAATCCTTTTTTTCGATGGGGGAATCAAGCCTTTGGTCTGAAGTTCCGGCTCCTTTTTAACGACGCTTTGTTCAGCAGGAGCGCCGGTCTCCCGGTTGCCTGTTCTTGATCCGACGAGCAGCCAAACTCCCGAGAAGCACGCCAGGGCGAGAACGACGGCAAGGATGCTGTCCATCGCGGTGTTCGCGAAAAATCGGTCCGGAAGCGGCGAGTCCATTATAAAGCGGATGCTCCTGGTAGCCCGCGCCTGCTGAAGAAAACCGAAAACCGTCGAGATGCCTCCTGCCCAAAGGAGCGTCCGCAGGGCGGCCGGAAGGAAGCGGAGAGAGAAAAAATTGCGGAAGGCAAGATATGCCCCGCCGAGGCCCGCGAAAAAGAACCAGCTTCGCACCCACTCGGTGGCGTTCGGAAGGTCCGGAAAAAAAAGCTGGAGAGGAAGAATCGCGACGATCAGGATCCATCCTGCAGAAAAGGCGTCCATCCCTCCCGCTTTCTTTCCGAAGAGAATCATCGCCCCGAGAAAGCCTGCGAGGTAGGCCGTCGGGAGAAACGCGCCCAGCCACTTGAACAGGAACGGCGTGGAAAGCCAGCCGTATCCGTTGAACAGCAGCAGCGGAGCGCAGAGGCAGAATATGAGAAGGGCGTTCGCGAAAAAAGTGCGAAGCGAAAAAAGGGCGTTCCGGGAAAAAAACTTTCGAATCACTGCAACATCCTCCTTGATAATATCAGCTAATTCCGGTATGATCATACAGCAACTGGATTTTGGGGGTAAAAAAACGGCTTCCCCTCTGGACATTTTGAAAAACAGTGGTACCATACAGCCCAAGATGGGTGAATGCAATTCTAAAACTCGCCCATTATGGAGGAAAAAGCCGAAAAAGTCCACGCTGCGCTTCAGGCCGGTGAACTGAAAGAGGTTTCTGATAATACTTCTTCTCCGGCGTTTCGGCGCTTACAAAAAACATCGCGCAGCGGAGATTGGAGGTGCTAAACTCTTGACATAGAGTAAAATCTGTCGTAGAGTAGGTGAAACTACTGAGTCGCTTTTGTTTTTTGTTTTTGGGCACGGCGAACATATTTAAGGGAGGTTGATGTGGATGAGAAAGTTGGTTGCGGTTCTGTTCGTTATGAGTTTGCTGTTCGCACCTGCAGCGTTTGCGTCCGAGGTTATGGGGGTTGAGTCTCCGACGATTCTCGAGATGAATGAGCCCGAGGTCGAAGGCGGTAGTGTGGAGAGCGTTGGAAAGCTTTATCTTGACGAAGAGCAGACCGCGCAGTTCATGGCCCTCCTTGAGGAGCTCGGCTTTGACGGCGACGAGATGTTCCTTGGCGGAACGGTTGAGATTCTGCTTGATGAGGCCGGCGGCACCGCAGTCATCACGGTCGAGTATCCGAGCGGTGATGAGAAGTTCCTCTTCGCGTACGATGTTGAGGATGGATGGGTTCAGGTTGAAGACGGCGATGCGGCTGCCGCTCCCGAGACATTTGCGGTCGCGGATGCCGGCGCCTATGACCAACTTCCCGGCGACGACACGATGGTCAGAGTTTCCTATGTGGCTTCGGCTCAGGATGCCGCTCCTGCACCCGGCGGTTCGGGCGGCGGTTGTGCGGTCGGTTCTGTCGGCGGGTTCTCCGCGATGCTCCTTCTCCTCGTTCCGGCAGTGCTTCTTGCTTCCAAAAAGTAGTGTAACATAGCAGCGACGCGTTGCTTTACGGTTTTGCCTTTGGCTGATGATCTGATCATCAGCCTTTTTTAATGCGGTGCGGCCGGTTTCACGGTGCACCGCATATTGTTCAACAGGAAGGAGGAGGAGCGTGACCAGCACAGCACTTTCCAACGCGCTGTCAGTAGACGTGGAGGAGTGGTTCCAGGTCCGGAACCTTGAAGATTCGGTTTCAAGGGAGTCCTGGGATGCCAGGGATCGGCGGGCGGACGATGCGGTCCGCCGTCTTCTGGATCTTTTCGAGCGGCGCGGCGTCCGCGCCACGTTCTTCGTCCTCGGATGGATCGCGGAGCGGTCACCCGAACTGGTCCGGGAGATCGATCGGCGGGGGCACGAAGTGGCCGTGCACGGCTACGGACATCAGTCCGTGCCATCGCTCTCTCCTGAGGCTTTCGAGAAGGATCTCGACCGTGCGCTCGCCGCTCTCGTCCCTCTCGTCTCGCGCCCGGTCGAAGGATACCGCGCTCCCTCGTTCTCCTTGAAAGAGGAGCACGCCCGGTATTTTGAAGTGCTGCAGCGCAAGGGTATCCGGTATGACTCATCCTTTTTTCCGGGAAGAAAGAGTGCGAAGACGGACACCCGGCCGCACTGTATTTCCCGAATGGATTGCGGCCTCGTCGAGGTTCCGGTCACCTCGGTCCGGATCGGCGGTATTCTTCTTCCTTGCGGCGGAGGCGGTTTCTTCCGGCTTTTCCCCTACACGATGACCCGTTTTCTCTTCCGGCTTCACCGGAAGCGGGGGCGCCCGGTGATCTTCTACCTGCACCCGTGGGAGATCGACCCGGAACAGCCCCGCGTCCCATTGCCATTTTCCAGGGCGTTCCGGCACCGGCTGAATATTTCCCGGACATTTTCGCGTCTGGACCGTTTATTGCAGGATTTTTCATTTCAACCGATAAGAGAGGTGCTTTCCGAACATGGGTTTTGAGAAAGAACGTCGCTGGTGGGACGGCAACGCTGCCTCGTTCGACACGATCTACTCCGGGAAGAAGGGGGCGTTTGCAGTCTTTCTGGATCGAATTTTCCGATGGGATATCGAGGGGCGCCTCCTGTTCGCCCTCGAAAAAACGGCCCCGGCTCCCGGGATGCGGATTCTTGACGTCGCATGCGGAACGGGACGCTTTGCCCACCGCTGCGCCGAACGAGGCGCGCAGGTCGTCGGCGTCGACATCTCCGAGAAGATGCTCGACATCGCCGCCGAAATCACCTCGGAGCGGCAAGTGCAAGGCTGCACGTATATTCTCGGCGATTTTATGGAGACGACTTTCGATGGACTGTTCGACGCTGTGGTCGCGCTGGGGCTTTTCGACTACCTGGTGGAACCGGACCTCTTTCTTCGGAAGATGTTCTCCCATTCCCGCGGCCCAGTCGTCGCCAGCTTCCCGAGAAAAGGGACATTCCGCGCCTTGCTCCGCTCGATCCGGTTGAAACTTCTCGGATGCCCCGTCTACTTCTACAGCGAGGACGACATTGTGAATCTCGCAGCCGCGGCAGGAGGACGGATACTGGAGAACCGAAGGATAGGACAGCTCCACTGCGTCCTTTTCGAAAGCCGGATAACTCCCGAGAGAGCGTCTTGAAGCGGATCCTCGCGCTCGCGAAAGCCTACTACCCTCATCTCGGGGGCGTCGAGACGATCGTCCGCTCCGTTGCGGAAGGGGTCATCCGGCATGGTTACAAAACCACCGTCCTCTGCTTCGGGAACGGCCCGCAAGAGGAAGTCATCGAAGGCGTCGAGGTACGGAGGGTTCGCCCGTCGCTCTCCTTAGGCAGCGGTTCCCTCTCACCCGATTACTTCCGGATGTTCAAGCGGCTCGCGGCCGATGCCGACCTTGTGCACATCCACTCCCCGAACCCCGCCGGAGAGACGGCATGGCTCTTCGCGCCGAAAGAGATCCGGAGAGCTTTGCCGTCCCTGTGTACCTACCAGGGTGACCCCGTACGGCCGAGGCTCCTTGTGCCGGCGTACCTTGCCCTCCTTCGAGCGTTCATCGTCCGGTGCTCCCGCGTCGCCGTCTCCTCGCCGCGTCTCCTCGCCTCGTCGAGAGCTCTCGGCAAAGAGCGGGAACGCTGCACGGTCATCCCGCTGGGCATCAAGACCGCACGCTTTGTGCGCGCTTCGCGCAGTCCGGAAGAGATTCCGAATGCGACGGAACGATCCAAAGAACCGATCTCCGGGCTGAAAAGACCGAGAGGACTCTTCGTCGGGCGGATGGTCTACTACAAGGGCGTCGATGTCCTCCTCCGGGCTGCTGCCCTGCTGCCGCGCCTCTCGCTGCTGCTTGTCGGCGACGGTCCGCTGCGCCCGGGTCTGGAACTGCTCGCCCGCGACCTGGGGATATCGGGAAGAGTTCGCTTTGTCTCGCCCGTCGACGACGAGTCGTACCCGTCCCTCTTCCGCCTCGCGGACTTCTTCGTCCTTCCGTCGGTCAGCCCGTCCGAGGCCTTCGGACTCTCGCTCGCCGAGGCCATGGCTTCGGGGCTTCCGGCCGTGAGCACCGAGCTCGGAACGGGAACGTCCTACGTCAACCTCGACGGCGAGACCGGCCTTGTCGTGGCGCCGGGAGACCCGTCGGCCCTCGCGGGAGCCATGAAGCAGCTATGCGACGACCCGGAGCGGGCCGCCCTGATGGGAGGAAAGGCCGCACTCCGGACCGTGACGATGTTCGACGAGGACGTCATGGTACGCGCGTACTGCGATCTCTACCGGGAGCTTCTCGCGGGCCGGTAGAACCGGGCGCTCCCGTTTTTTCTATTCCCTCGTCACCGGCATGGTGAAGCCGCACTGCTGCAGCAGCGCGCAGCGCTTCGCCAGGCTCAGGTCCTCCGTCACCATCTCGGCGCACATCTCCTCCAGCGTGATCTGCGGCGTCCATCCCAGCCTCTCCCGCGCCTTCGTCGGATCGCCCAGCAGGGTCTCCACCTCCGCGGGCCGGAAGTAGCGAGGATCGACGCGGACGATCACGTCGCCCGGCTTCAGGGCGGGAGCCTCTCCGCCCCTTACCTCATCGACGATTGCGTGCTCGTCGACTCCCTTCCCCTCGAAGCGCAGCGACAGCCCCAGGCGCGCCGCGCTCATCCGGACGAAATCCCTGACCGTATGCTGCCGTCCCGTCGCGATGACGAAGTCCTCCGGCACATCCTGCTGCAGCATCATCCACTGCATCCGCACGTAGTCCCTGGCATGCCCCCAGTCCCTCAGCGCGTCCATATTCCCGAGGTATAGGCAGTCCTCGAGCCCCTGCGCGATGTTCGCCAGCCCGCGCGTGATCTTGCGGGTCACGAACGTCTCGCCGCGCCGGGGCGACTCGTGGTTGAAGAGGATCCCGTTGCAGGCGTACATGCCGTAGGCCTCGCGGTAGTTCACCGTGATCCAGTAGGCGTAGAGCTTCGCCGCCGCGTAAGGAGAGCGCGGATAGAAGGGGGTCGTCTCCTTCTGGGGGATCTCCTGCACCAGGCCGAACAGTTCCGAGGTCGAGGCCTGGTAGAAACGGGTCTTCTTTTCAAGCCCCAGCAGGCGGATCGCTTCCAGCAGGCGGAGCGTTCCCAGGGCGTCAACGTCCGCCGTGTACTCGGGAGACTCGAAGCTCACCGCGACGTGCGACTGCGCGCCCAGGTTGTACACCTCGTCCGGATGCACCTCCTGGATGATTCGCGTCAGGTTGGACGAGTCCGTGAGGTCTCCGTAGTGGAGGATGAAGTTCTGCGTTTCGGCGTGCGGATCCTGGTAGATGTGGTCCACGCGCTGCGTGTTGAAAATCGAGGCGCGGCGCTTGATGCCGTGCACCTCGTACCCCTTTTCCAGAAGCAGTTCGGCCAGGTACGATCCGTCCTGCCCCGTGACGCCTGTGATGAGTGCTTTTTTTGTCATGATCGGCTACCTCCGCGGGAAAATGGAAAATGAATGGTTCCGTCGTCGATTCAAGAATATGCGAAAAAGCTCCGCAGCCCCTCGTCCAGCGGGAACCGGGGCGAGTAGCCCAGGAGCGAGCGTGCTTTCGAGATATCCGCCGCCGAGTGGAGGATGTCGCCGGGGCGGGGCGGCGCAAAGGAAGGAGATTTCTCTCCTTGCGGTCCTATTGCTCTGCTGAGCGCATCGTGCAGCTCAAGGAGCGTTACCGAGCGTCCCGTGGCGATGTTGAAAACCTCTCCGAAGGCGGCGGGATCTTCGACGCTTCCCGCCAGAAGATTCGCCTGCACGACGTCGCTCACGAAGCAGAAGTCCCTCGTCTGCGAACCGTCGCCGTAGACCGTCGTGCTCCGTCCTGATCGGAGAGCCTCGGCCCACGCGGCGATCACGGCCGCGTAGGCGCCCTTCGGGTCTTGCCGCGGGCCGTAGACGTTGAAATAGCGGAGCCCGATCGTGGGAACGCCGTAACGCTTCCAGTACAGGTTTGCCCACTGTTCGTTCTCCATCTTCGAGAGCCCGTAGGGAGAGAGCGGCGCAAGCGGAGAGGTCTCGCGCTTGGGAAGCTCCGGGTGATCCCCGTAGACCGCGCTCGACGAGGCGTAGACCACCCTGCAACTGCGAAGCCTTGCCGCTTCGAGGATGTTGAGAAATCCGCCGCCGTTGATCCCGAACGTCTCGCCGGGACATTCCAGCGAGAGCGGAACGGAAATCAGCGCAGCGTGATGCAGCACCACGGACGCGCTCTCGCAGGCATCGGCGCACAGATCGAATGAGCGGATGTCTCCCTCGATGAGTGAAAAACGGGAACGGTCTTTCGGATCCAGTCCGGCCAATGCCGCGTCGATATTCTCTCTCCTGCCGGTGGAGAAGTTGTCCACCCCGACGACTCTCCTGCCGAGCGAGAGCAGTTTTTCGACCAGGTTCGAACCGATGAACCCCGCCGCTCCCGTGACGACCCACTTTTCCATACCGATCCCCTTCCAGGTTTTCCATTGATTCGAAAATGCAGATTTTTTCTTGGAGTGACAAGCCTTTTTCATACAAATTTCCCGGTCGATTATACCACGCTCAGTCCCGTCATTTCTCTTCGGAGGAATTTTTCGCGCACCATGTGAAAGAGCCTCACGCCTTCAAGAAACCGTTCTTTCCCCTTGACTCTCATCAATTCGAGCAATAAAATTACTCGGAAAGCGAAACGCTGTGCTATGTGCTGTAACAACGAAGTTTCATTTTTTCTGCCTTGAAAACCGCTCGTACCCGAGCGTACGGGCGCATGAAAGGAAGTTCTCCATGACATCTGAAAACAGTGCCAGGATCCACCCGACATCCCTCCTCGGCCGGAACGTCGTCGTCGAAGACGACGTGGAGATCGCCGAGGACGTCCGGGTAGGCCACAACGTCGTGATCCGCTCCGGTGTCCGCATCGGGCCCGGATCCGTGATCCTCGACGGCGCGGTGCTCGGCAAACTCCCCGTCAAGGCGTCGCTCTCCGCCACCACCGGAGAACCAAGAGTCCTGCCGCCCCTTGTCCTCGGCAGGAGCGTCACCATCGGGGCCAACTGCGTCGTCTACCGGGGAGCCGTCCTCGGCGACGGGGTCTTCGTCGGCGACCTCGCCACCATACGCGAAGACGTGACGGTCGGAGAACTCACCATCCTCGGCCGCGGCGTGACCGTCGAAAACAAGACGACGATCGGCCGCAAGTGCAAGATCGAGACGGAGGCCTACATCACCGCCCTGTCGGCCGTGGGAGACTACTGCTTCATCGCTCCCTGCGTCGCCTTCACCAACGATAACTACCTCGGCCGTACCGAGGAGCGCAAAAAACACTTCGGCGGCCCCGTCCTCGGGCGGGGAGCCCGTATCGGCGCCAACGCGACTCTCCTGCCGGGCATCACCGTTGGAGAGGACGCCCTCGTCGCGGCCGGCAGCGTGGTCACAAAAAACGTCCCGCCGGGAGTCATCGTCGTCGGTTCGCCTGCCCGTATCCTGCGCCCAGTACCCGAGGAACAGCTGCTGAAGAACCAGATATTCTTTGACGAATAGAGGAATGACCATGACGCTGCTCGAAAAGATCAACGGAAAAACCGCCCGCGTCGGGGTGGTGGGGCTCGGCTACGTCGGCCTCCCGCTTGCCGTGGAGAAGGCCAAGGCCGGATTTCCCGTCCTCGGCTTCGACGTCCAGGAGGAGAAGTGCGACTCGGTCAACCGGGGGAAGAACTACATCGGCGACGTCGTCCCCGAGGAGCTGGCCCGGCTCGTCGCCGACGGCCACCTCGCGGCAACCGGCGACTTCTCGCGCCTCGCCGAATGCGACGTCGTCGCCATATGCGTTCCCACGCCGCTCGACCACTACAAGCAGCCCGACATGACCTACGTCGAGACCTCGGCCCGCACCGTCGCCCGGTACGCACACCCCGGAATGCTCGTCGTGCTCGAATCGACCACCTGGCCCGGCACCACCGAGGAAGTGCTGAAGCCCATCTTCGAGGAGAAGGGGTTCACCGTCGGGAAGGATTTTCATCTCGCCTTCTCCCCCGAGCGGGTCGACCCCGGCAACCTCCTCTACAAGACCAAGAACACCCCCAAGGTCGTCGGCGGCTGCACCCCCTCCTGCACCGAGCACGCCAGGTCGCTCTACGAAGCCGTTCTCGAGGCGCCCGTCTTCGCCGTCTCCAGTCCGAAAGAGGCCGAGATGACCAAGATCCTCGAGAACACGTTCCGCATCGTCAACTGCGCGCTCGCCAACGAAATGGCCGTCATCTGCCACAAGATGGGGGTCAACGTCTGGGAGGTCATCGCCGCGGCCGCGACCAAACCCTTCGGCTTCGTCCCCTTCTACCCCGGTCCCGGCGTCGGCGGCCACTGCATCCCTATCGACCCGTACTACCTCACGTGGAAGGCCCGCGCCCACGACTATCATACGCGCCTCATCGAAATGGCCGGCGACATCAACGACGAAATGCCCGCCTACGTCGTTTCGCGCCTCCAGGATCTTCTGAACGACCGGAGCAGGGCGATGAAGGGAAGCCGCGTCCTGCTGCTCGGCGTCGCCTACAAGGGGGACATCGAAGATCTCCGCGAATCCCCCGCCCTCAAGGTCTGGGACGAGCTGGAGCGCAAGGGCGCTCTCGTGGAGTACTCCGACCCCTACTGCCCCGAGACGAAGCGCCCCGAAAGCGCCGTCCGGTCCGTTGCGCTCGACGCCGAGAGGCTGAAGCGGTACGACGCCGTCCTCGTCGCGACCGCCCACAAGAAGGGCGTCGACTACGCCCTCGTCGCGGAGCACGCCGCGCTCGTCCTCGACACGAAGAACGTCTTCGGCGGAAAAGGCGGCCGGAACGTCGTCCCCTTGTAAGAGAGGAAGATCCTTCATGTATACGTTCGCCCTCGCCGGCTGCGGCCGGATCAGCAAAAACCACATCGACGCCCTTGAAGAACTTCAAAAGGAGGGGCGCGGCAGGCTCGTCGCCTGCTGCGATCCCGTCCCGGAACGCGCCTGCGCCGTCGCGGAGAGGACCGGGTGCCAGCCCTTCCCGACCCTCGAATCAATGCTCGAGAGCACGCCCTGCGACGTCGTCTCCATCTGCACCCCATCCGGCCTTCACCCCTCCCACGTCGAGACCGCCGCCCGGTACGGCAGGCACGCCCTCTCCGAAAAGCCCGCCGGAACGAGCCTGGAGTCCGTGGACAGCGCCATCGACGCATGCGACGAGAGGGGAGTCCGCTACTTCGTCGTCAAGCAGAACCGCTTCAACCGCACCATCGTCCTCCTTCGCCGCGCCCTCGAGGCGGGACGCTTCGGGCGGCTCTACCTCCTGTCGTCGAACGTCTACTGGACCCGCCCTCAGGACTACTACGACCAGGCCCGCTGGCGCGGCACGCGGGAGTTCGACGGAGGCTGCCTCAGCAACCAGGCGTCGCACTACGTCGACATGATCCAGTGGATGGGAGGCGCTGTGGAGAGCGTCCAGGCCTTTTCCGCCACCCTCGCCCGGCGCATCGAGGCCGAGGACACCATCGTCGTCAACCTGAAATACCGCTGCGGCGCCCTCGGCAGCATCAACGTCACGAATCTCGCCTATCCGAAGAACCTCGAAGGCAGCCTGACGATCCTCGGCGAGCGGGGAACGGCCCGCATCGGCGGCGTTGCTCTCAACAGGGTGGAGCAGTGGCGGTTCGACGTCCCGGACCCCATGGACGACGAGGTGGAGGACGCGAACAGCAACCCTGCAAGCGTTTACGGATTCGGCCACCTGCCCTACTACCGGCATGTAGCCGACGTCCTTGACGGAAGGGCTGAGCCGCTTCTCACCGGGCGCGAGGGACGGAAGAGCGTCGAGATCATCGAGGCCGCGTATGAATCGGTGCGGACGGGGCGGGCGGTCGGCGTGCAGACAAGGGTGCAGCGCTGATATTCTTCCGGTCGTCGCCGGCAAAGCGGATCCTGTCCTTGCGTCCAGGGATTGAGCGAGAGAGCACGAGTTTACTTGTATTTGGATTTGTGCTACTGTAAATCGACACGGTATAGTTTTTCAGAGGAGGTTATTTCTCATGCGAACGAGGAAGAGCGCGTTGCTGGTCGTCTTTTTTTTACTGTACGGATTGTTGCCTGCAGCAGGTTCGATGAGCGGCATTCAGTTCGTCGAGATGTGCTCGAAAGCCTCTCCGGCTGAAATTCAGGCCGCAATCGAGGCGGGCGCCGACGTGAATGCAGGTAACGAACACGGACATACTCCTCTCATGGAGGCGGCCTCCTTCAACACCCCTCAAACCGTTGCGTTGCTGCTGAAAGCGGGAGCGGACCTGGCCGGGACCGACAGATTCGGACGAAATGCCCTGATGCGAGCAGCCCGGTACACGAGATATCCGGAGAATATCGCCATACTCCTGGATGCCGGCGCGGATGTGAGAGCCAGAAGCCGCTCCGGAGAAAGTGCTGTTGATTCGGCGCAATTCAACGAAGAGTTAAAAAAGAGTGAGGAATATCTTCGCTTGCTCCTTGCAGCGACGATGCACGGCGAGCATCTGGAGGAGCTTGTTCAAGTCGGTTCGCCGTCAGACATCAGGGCGGCGATCAATGCCGGTTGCAATGTGAACGGAAGGAACCGGGAGGGATTGACTTCGCTGATGCTGACGGTGAAGTACAATCCGGATCCGCAGATCATCCGGATACTGCTGGAAGCCGGCGCGGAGGTAGACGCAAAGGACAAGGGGGCATGGAGCGCCCTGATGTACGCAGTAAGTCACGATACCCCTGATTCCGAAGTCATCAAAACGCTTGTAGAAGGGGGAGCGAATGTAAATTCCATGGATTTCTATCAGGATACTGTTCTCATGATCGCCTTGAAACACGAAGTTCCTGAGGAGATTGAAGTCCTTTTACGCTCCCTGGGCGCTCAGGTGCGCTGAATACAGCCCTAGGCCGTTTTCGGATTGTTTTCACTCATGCATACGTTTTTCTGTATACCAGTTAATAGCCGCTTGAAAAGTAAATCCAACGAAAAATAACCAGGAGGAGATCGGATGCAAGCGTTTTTGAAGAATGCCGCCTGCTACACTGTAAATTGGCCAAAAAGGCCGGAAGTGGATAATTGGTCATGAAGAATACCCTTCTCGTCACCGGAGGCTGCGGCTTCATCGGTTCGAACCTCGTCCGGAACGCTCTCTCCTCGGACTATCGCGTCGTGAACCTCGACGCGCTCACCTACGCCGGAAATCCGGCGTCCTTGTCCGATGTCGGATATAATGCCGCCTACACATTCGTTCTCGGCGACATCCGCGACGGGGGACTTCTGCGCTCGCTTCTCGAGAAACACCATCCCCGCGCCGTCCTCCACCTGGCGGCCGAGAGCCACGTCGACCGTTCCATCGACGGCCCGGAGGCCTTCATCCAGACCAATATCGTCGGCACATTCCGCCTTCTCGAAGCGGTACGTGCTTACTGGAACGGCTTGCAGAGCGACGAGAGAGCTGACTTCCGCTTTCTTCACGTCTCCACCGACGAAGTCTACGGATCGCTCGGCCCCGAGGGGAGCTTCACCGAGGAGACTCCCTACGCACCGAACTCCCCCTACTCGGCGTCCAAGGCATCCTCCGATCACCTCGTCCGTTCCTACCACCATACCTACGGCCTTCCGACGGTCACCACCAACTGCTCCAACAACTACGGCCCCTACCAGTTCCCGGAGAAACTCATTCCCCTCGTCCTTCATCGCGCCCTCGAGGGACTGCCTCTTCCTGTCTACGGCGACGGCATGAACATCCGCGACTGGCTCTATGTTGAAGACCACGCGAGGGCCCTTCTCGCGGTCCTTGAAAACGGTCGCCCCGGAGAGACCTACAACGTCGGCGGCAACGCAGAGCGGACCAATATCCACATCGTGCGTACCCTCTGCTCGCTCCTGGACGAGCTTTTACCAAAGCAGGACGGCAGAGCGTACGAAGACCAGATCACCTTCGTTCCCGACCGCCCCGGGCACGATCGCCGCTATGCCATCGACGCGGGCAAGATCGAACGGGAAATCGGATGGCGGCCCGAGGAGTCCTTCGAAAGCGGTATCCGGAAGACGGTCCTCTGGTACCTGGAACACCGCGAATGGACACGCTCCATACTCGACGGCAGCTACCGCTGCGAACGCCTCGGACTGGGGTGCACTCCGGTCTGACCGAAGAGGAGGCAATCATGGAACACGCTGTTCCACGGGAAAGAAACGAGTCCGAACTTTCAGGCCGGCAGCCTCTTGCTCCACGCTCCCTCCTGGTGGGGGTTTTTTTTGTGGCCTTTGCCGTGCCGAACCTGATCTTCTCCGGTGGATACTTTTTCTCCTCCCTCCACCTGATGAAATGGGCAGCCGTCTTTCTGCCGCTCTCGCTTCTGGCGGCGCTCGCAGGCTACAGGATCGCGCGGTACGGCACGCTCGCCACGAACTTCCGCATCGACGGATTCGCGGTTATCTGGCTGGCGATGCTGCTCTACGTCACCGTCCAGCCGTTATGGGCCGGCATCCGCTCGATCGAGACATTTCAGCAGGAGTGGTTTTTCTTCGCTTTTCTCTGGGTGCTCTATGTCCTGGCGGCTCAACTTGCGGACCGTAATTTGCTGCTTGCACTTCTCTGGGGATCGCTGCTCAACGCCGTGGTCAACGTTCTCTTCGCGGAGCTGCAGATCCGGGGATTGCACGAGCCTTTCTTTTTCGTCTACCCCACGCCGACCCAGCATATGCTCGAGTACTATCTTGGAAATACCGGACAGCAGAACATGTTCGCCTTGTGGATGGCGATAGGAGCGCTGAACGGATCGTTCCTCTTCCTGCGGTCGGAGCGGGGAACACTTCGATGTGCGGCCCTGGCGTCCCTTCCCGTCGTCTTCTGGGGCCTGATAGAATCCACAAGCCGTTCCGGCATACTCTCTTTCGTGCTCGGCTTTGCCGTTCTCTCGCTCTTTCTTCTTCGGCTCGAGGGCAAAAACAGGCTCAAAGCGATTCTCTTCATAGCGGGACTTTTTATAGCCGTCGCCGGGCTGAATTTCTCATCGGGACTGCGATCCTGGAAAATGGCGGAGAAGCTCGAGCACATGATCGAAGAACCCGCCTCCGTTGCCCGGCGGGACACCTGCTGGGCGACGACATGGGTCATGTTCGCGCAACAGCCAGTGAAAGGAGTCGGTCTGGGGCAGTACAAGTGGAACTACCTCCACGCGCAGAGCGAAATGGTCAAGCGCTGGCCACACCTGGAGTGGCAGTATACGCAGTGGGCGCACAACGAGTACTTCCAGTGGTTCACCGAAACAGGTATTGCCGGAGGTTTCCTGATGCTCTTTCTCTGGGGCTGGTGGGGGTGGTCCGCCGCAAGCGCCTTCAGGAGAAAAAAACCGCTCTCACCCGAGGCTTTCTGGGGTAATGCCATGATTTCCCTGATTTCCTTCAATGCTTTCTGGACCCGCCCGTTTCACAGGATAGAGAACGTCGTCTGGCTGATCCTGGCGTTTGCTCTTGCCAACAGGGAGACGCTTCGCCCTCTCTTTCCGCTCCCCTCCCCGGAGCGGTTCGAAAAAGGAGGACGACTCCTTGCCGCCTCGATCTGCCTCGGATCCCTCCTTGGAATACTGTATTTCGGGAACGGGATATGGGGAGACCGCATGCTGCGCCTTGCCGCCCGTGCGCCGACGGACGACTTCGCGACACAGAAATTCTACCTCGAAAAAGCATCCACGAGTCCGATGATGCGCGATACGGTGGAACGTCTTTTCGCGTATCATTCGATTTATCAAGGAAATGCGGAGCAGGACCCGGACCTTATCGCCAAGGGCTTGGGCGACCTTTTGCTCTACTTCGAAAAACAACCTCACATCGAGGAGTTGAGCTTTCTGTACGGATGGTCGAGACGCCTGAACAACAAGCCCCTTCAGGAGTATATAGATGCTTTCGGCTTTCGTCCGAAACTGCAGTACCCCGTCTCAGGGGAGGAGCACCCCGGCGCCGCGTCCGAATAGAACCGGAAACGAGTGCTTCTCGATGGCATGCCACAATCGGCCGTGCCTGAAGAAGCTCGATTGCTCACATCAGGAGGTTCCATCTCCATGAAAATACTTGTCACGGGAAGCGCCGGATTCATCGGCTTTCACACGATCCTCGGTCTCCTCCAAAGGGGAGACGAGATCGTCGGCATCGACAATCTCAACGACTACTACGACGTACGCCTCAAGCACGGGCGACTGAAGGAGTCCGGCATCGATCCCGAACAAGCCGTGGAGTGGGGGAGGGAAGTAAGAAGCACCAGATTTCCCGCGTACCGTTTCCTCCGGCTCGATATCGCAGACCAGCGGGAGATCTCCGACCTCTTCGCACGAGAAAAATTCCAGCGCGCCGTTCACCTTGCCGCCCAGGCCGGAGTCCGATACAGCCTTGTCAATCCGCACTCCTACATCGACTCCAACATCACCGGAACCCTCAACATTCTCGAAGGGTGCCGGCACAACGACGTCGAACACCTGGTCTACGCCTCCAGCTCCTCCGTCTACGGCCTCAACAGGGGCATACCGTTCAGAGCTTCCGACAGCGTGAATCACCCGATCAGCCTCTACGCCGCCACCAAGAAGAGCAACGAACTCATGGCGCATACCTACAGCAGCCTTTACAACATCCCCGCCACAGGACTTCGCTTCTTTACAGTCTACGGTCCCTGGGGACGCCCCGATATGGCTTATTTCATATTCACCGGGGCAATACTGGAGGGCAGACCGATCGACGTCTACAACTACGGAGATATGAGCCGGGACTTCACCTACGTGGACGATATCGTTGAGGGTGTCCTCCGCGTCCTCGACAGACCTGCCGAACCGGATCCGCACTGGAGCGGCGCATCACCGTCTCCCGAAAGCTCTCCGGCGCCGTACAGGATCTACAACATCGGCAACTCCGCTCCCGTGCGATTGATGGATTTTATCGGGGCCATCGAGGATGCGCTCGGCAGGAAGGCCGAAAAGAACTTTCTGCCCATGCAGAAGGGCGATGTTGCTACAACATGGGCGGATACGACGGATTTAGAAAACACCTTCGGATATCGCCCAGCTACCCCGGTAAAGGAGGGGATCCGGCGGTTTATCGACTGGTACCGGGATTTTTACAAGGTGTAATTCCGAGCCGCACGTCCCCGGCAGGAAACGAAAAAACCCGCAACCCCAAAAGGGAAGCGGGCAATTTTAGTGTGCCCCTTCGCCCGTACCGCTACGGCGAGGCGAGCTTTTCGCGGGTTCGGTGCAGGCGTGCGCTCACCGACTGGCTGCGTGACGCCGAGCCGTTTGGCGACCTCCTTCTGAGACCACCCGTCGGCGAGCAGCGAGACCGTCTCCAATTCGTCTTTCCAGCGCCGGTTGCGAACTTCATACGAAGCGTCCTCATCCGGCATCACCTATTCTTTCGTTTGCCGGTCCGCGCTCTACGCGGATCCAGAAGATCCGTCCCGGCTTTCTCCACCGACACCACGGGGTGGACGAAGAGGGCAATCACCTTCGCGCTGACGGCATCGAGCCGCTCGGCCGTCAGATCGGGAGAGACCCTGCCGATCGACACCGCGCGGAGCACCGCCTTGTCGCTCTCCGGATCGGCCCCCAGGTTCAGCCGAAGCGCAATGGAGCTTTTCACAGGAACAAACTGCGCCATTCCACATACCTCCATTGAAAACGGGAGTACCCGAAGAACTTCTCGGGCAGTCTTAATGCTCCGCTCCGTCCTTCCCGATCTGGCACGCGTTGCGGACGCGAACAAACCCGTCCGCTTTCTGGAGACCGAACTTCGGCGGCTCGCCCGATTCACCCGGCGCTACTCCGAAAGCCCGCCCGACTCCAGGAAATTCGTAGACATCCTCGCGGAAGTGCCCCTGCTCTCCGGAGAGAACGCATGGATCCTGCTCCACGTGGAGATCCAGGGGCGGGGAGGGAAGGAGAACTTCCCGCTGAGAATGCACCGCTACAGATGCCTGCTCGAAGGACGATTCAACCGCCCCGTCGCGGGACTTGGCATCCTTGTCCAACCGATACCGGCAAACCAGACCGAGGGCGTCTATAATTGGCAGGGGTACGGTTCCGAGATCACATATCGCTACCCCGTTTACAGAATCTACGAAGGGGACGAAGATGCGTTGCGAAAGAGCGACAACCCCTTCGACCTCGCGCACTACGCTGGAATGCAGGCCTGGAAGCAGCGGGGCGACGACGTCCGCAAGCTGGACTATATGAAACTCCTGCTCGCCGAGCTGAACAGGCGTCATTGGACCCACGAGGAGAAAATGGCCCTTCTTTGGTTCATCGAAGGCGTGATGCATATCGAGGACAATGAAGTATGGAATGAGTGGGAAGAGGAACTTGAAAGCAGAAAGGAGGCCGGCGCAATGTACGTAAGCCTGATGGAGAGAAAGGGCATTGAAAAGGGCATGGCGCTGAAACAAATCGCAATGGCCCGTAAAATGCTTGCAGCGGGAGAGCCGGACGACAAAATTCTCACGTATGCGGAAATCACCGCTGAACAGCTCGAACAAATCCGGAAAGAAGAGAACCCCTCCGTCCACTGATCGTTCTCTAGCCTGCGTCCGGACATCCCTTGAAGCGGATACTGACCGCACATAACTCGAACATCATCCCCGACAGAATGCACACAAAAAGCCCGCCCCCGAAAGAGGAGGCGGGCTTGTTCTATTCAAAAGCCCGCTCTCACCGCTCCGGCGGGCTCAGCCTTTCCCGTATTCTGCGCAACCGTGCGCTCACCGACTGCTGCGTGACGCCGAGACGTTCGGCGACCTCCTTCTGAGACCATCCGTCGGCAAGCAGCGAGACCGTCTCCAGCTCGACGGAGGAGAGGAGCACCGCCACGCCCTCGCCGCCGATCTCCGGAGGAGGAACTGCGGGTTCACTTGGTGTTCCCTCAAGCTCCTCGAGGGGCGAATGCTCCCGCCGCTCGTCGCGGCGCCACTCCCGCTCCGCCGCGCTCCGCACCCTCCCCGGAAGCCGCCTCTTCAGAAAGAGCGGCAGCCGATCCCGGTCCGGGCATCGCGTAATCAGTTCCAGCAACGCAACGTACCCCTCCTGCACCAGGTCCTCGAACTCCGCTCCCCGCCCCGCGTAACGGCGCGCCGTCGCCGTCACCAGCGGACGGAAGCGGAACAGTTCCGTCTCAAGATCCATTCATTCTTCCAGTATCCCCCGTTTTTAACAACAGCCCATTCATGAAGGAGGGGATCGGACTTCCCGTCCGCCCCTATTCCCGCCGCCCGTCAGCCGGCTCTAAAAGAGCGTCGTCACGGTGCGCTCCACGACCTCGGCCCCGGCGATTCCCACCAGCGCCTCCGCGAACATCTCCTCGTCGAGCATCGCGTCCATCGCCTCCTCGACCTCCGTCGCGTTCAGATCGTCGCGTGCGTAGTTCAGCGACACGGTGAACGTCTTTCCTGCGTCAGTAGCGAACTTCATACGAAGCGTCCTCATCCGGCATCACCTATTCTTTCGTTTGCCGGTCCGCGCTCTACGCGGACTCCAGCAGATCCGTCCCGGCCTTCTCCACCGAGATCACGGGGTGGACGAAGAGGGGAAGCACCTTCGCGCTGACCGCGTCCAGCTGCTCGGCCGTCAGATCGGGAGAGACCCGGCTGATCGAGACCGCGCGGTGCACCGCCTTGCCGCTCTCCGGATCGGCCCCGAGGTTCAGCCGCAGCGCAACGGAACTCTTCAAAGGAACAAACTGCGCCATTCCACATACCTCCATCGAAAACGAGAGTACCCGAAGAACTTCTCGGGCCATCTTATAGAGTGTCCGCGAAGAGCAATATACAAATAGTTTACTTTTTGCAAGAGGGGAAATTCGGAGGGATTGCATATCCCGTCCGTACTCCTGATACTCCCGCAAAATTTTGATGCTATAATTACCCATGGAAAGAACAGAGCCATCTTGACGAAAATAAGCCGCAGAAAGAGGCAAATTCATGACGGATACTGCAAAAAGAAGTCTTGTCAATTCAAGGACCGACCGACAGAACATACTCAACAACTCCTTTGCGTTGAGTGAGATAGAAAATACCGCCGGAATAACCGGTATTCCCTACGAGGACAAGATTGTTCTGCTGAAGGAACAGGTCGCCTCTTTTCTCGAAATAGATGTCAGAACAGTAGAAAATTACCTTCAACGCTATTCCGAGGAACTGCATTCCAACGGTTATGTGGTTTTACGAGGCAAAGCCTTGATGTCACTGAAAAAAATCATTTCAGAGATTGATGTTCCCGAAATAGATTTCGGGAACATCAAAATGAGTCCCCAGCTTGGCATCTTCGACTTCAGATCCTTTCTGAACCTGGCGATGCTTGTAGCCGAGAGTGATCGCGCAAGACTCCTCCGCAGCATGATGCTCGATATCGTCATCGATACGATCAATTTTCGCGCCGGCGGGGGCACTAAGTACATAAACCAGCGGGACGAGGACTTTCTTTACTCCGCTTTTCACGGCGAATACTACAGAAAGGAATTCACAGACGCTCTCAAAGATTGTGTAACGGGCGGCAACTTCAAATACGCCAACTACACCAACAAAGTCTATGTAAGCATCTTCAGAGAAAGGGCGCAGGAGTACGCCAAAATCCTCAGGCTGGCGGCGAAAGACAAGCTGAGAGATACCATGTATTCAGAAGTGCTTGATCTTATCGCCTCCTACGAATGCGGTTTTGCCGCCTTGCTCAGAGAGGAATCCGAAAAAAAAGGACGCTGCCTGACTATTCCAGAGGTTGATATCCTATTTAAAAGATTTGAATTACAACCTCACTGGAAGCCCCTGGTGGAAAAAGCCAGGCGCAAGATGGCGAGCAGAGATCTTGCCTTCCGCGACGCACTTCATCTTCAACTGGAAGAGTATGTCGCCCCTTTGGAGCGGGAGGAATTCGAAAGATTCCTGGGTGAAAAGAGCATGGAGCTCGCGGAGAGAATCCAGGAGACCAGAGACGTCATGAAGCGCTTGAAGGAACGAACGTGAAATGCCCCGGACTATCTACCTCAGTATAGACAGGGCAGTCGAGACATATAAAAAAACCATCGACATCAGCGGCGGCGGTACCTGCGGATTTATCGCCGACGGAAAGGAGCGGCTGGAGGGCATTCTGGAATTCATCAAGGACGATCAGTACTACCCTGCAATGGAAGATAAACTGACGCACCTTTTTTTCTCCGTCTGCAAGTTTCATATGCTTTTGGACGGGAACAAGCGGATGGCCATTGTCCTATGCGCCCAGATGCTGCTTGAAAACGGATACTTGTATTGTGCCGGCAAATTTATCCGCGAGATGGAGAATATCAGCGCTCATGTAGCGGCGGGAAGAATCGGCAAGGAACTGCTGTTGGAGATCATTGCCGATTTTATCGACGAGAATGAGGATGAGACTTTGAAACTCCGGATTCTCGATGCTCTTCAGAGCCGATAATAACGAATCCGGCCGGTAAGTAACTTCATTGGCAACAAGGGAAATAACGTACATCATATTGAATGGACTCAAGACAACGAGTGTTGAAATCGCATCGAATTTCTGGCATCATCCCCTGATCACAATAAAAGCAGGAAACTCCGTAAGGAGAGCGGACTTTGCCGTCCGCCCGATTTCCTGCTCGGCCGTCAGGTCGGGAGAGACCCGGCTGATCGACACCGCGCGGTGCACCGCCTTGCCGCTCTCCGGATCGGCCCCCAGGTTCAGCCGCAGCGCAACGGAGCTTTTCACAGGAACAAGCTGCGCCATTCCACATACCTCCATCGAAAACGAGAGTACCCGAAAAACTTCTCGGGCCATCTTATAGAGTGTCCACGAGGAGCAATATACAAATAGATTGCTTTTTACAAGAGAGAAATTCGGAGGGATTGCAGAAACAGGCGTCGGACAACATATCTTCCGTTTTCGCCCGATCGATGCTATCATTATTCCGGCAAAGGAGGCGACCTCGTGACCGACGACAGACAGAACGGACAGCAGATCAGCAACGACGCCGAAAGGCGCTCCGAAGACGAACTCTGGAAGGAGCTCATCAGCAGATCCTTTTCCGACATGCTCCGCTCCGTCCTTCCCGATCTGGCACGCGTTGCGGACGCGAACAAACCCGTCCGCTTTCTGGAGACCGAACTTCGGCGGCTCGCCCGATTCACCCGGCGCTACTCCGAAAGCCCGCCCGACTCCAGGAAATTCGTAGACATCCTCGCGGAAGTGCCCCTGCTCTCCGGAGAGAACGCATGGATCCTGCTCCACGTGGAGATCCAGGGGCGGGGAGGGAAGCAGAACTTCCCGCTGAGAATGCACCGCTACAGATGCCTGCTCGAAGGACGATTCAACCGCCCCGTCGCGGGCCTCGCCATCCTTGTACAGCCGATACCGGCAAACCAGGCCGAGGGCGTCTATAATTGGCACGGGTACGGTTCACGGATTCTCTACGAGTACCCCGTCTTCAAGATATACGAAGGCGATGAAGATGCGCTGCGAAAGAGCGACAACCCCTTCGACCTCGCGCACTACGCCGGAATGCAGGCCTGGAAGCAGCGGGGCGACGACGTCCGCAAGCTGGACTATATGAAACTCCTGCTCGCCGAGCTGAACAGGCGCCGTTGGAGCCACGAGGAGAAAATGGCCCTTCTTTGGTTCATCGAAGGCGTGATGCATATCGAGGATGATAGTGTCTGGAATGAGTGGGAAGAGGAACTGGAAAACAGGAAGGAGGCCGGCGCAATGTATGTGAGCCTGATGGAGAGAAAGGGTATGGAAAAGGGCATGGAAAAGGGCATGGAAAAGGGCATGGCGCTGAAACAAATCGCAATAGCCCGTAGAATGCTTGCGGCAGGAGAGCCGGACGAAAAAATTCTCACGTACGCGGAAATCACCGTTGAACAGCTCGAACAAATCCGGAAAGAAGAGAACCCTTCCGTCCACTGATCGTTCTCTAGGCTGCGTCCGGACATTCCCTAAAACGGATACTGACCGCGCATGGTTCGATCACCCTCCCCGACAGAATGCACACAACAAGCCCGCCCCCGAAAGAGGAGGCGGGCTTGTTCTATTTTATTCAAAAGCCCGTCATCAACACTCCGGCGGGCTCAGCCTTTCCCGTATTCGGCGCAACCGCGCGCTCACCGACTGCTGCGTGACGCCGAGCCGTTCGGCGACCTCATTCTGCGACCACCCGTCGGCAAGCAACGAGACCGTCTGCAGCTCGGCGACGGAGAGGAGCCCTGCAATCCCCTCACCGCCGCTCGTCGCGGCGCCACTCCCGCTCCGCCGCGCTCCGCACCCTCCCCGGAAGCCGCCTCTTCAGAAAGAGCGGCAGCCGATCCCGGTCCGTGCATCGCGGAATCACCTCAAGCAGCGCGACGTACCCCTCCTGCACCAGGTCATCGAATTCCGCTCCCCGCCCCGCGTAACGGCGCGCCGTCGCCGTCACCAGCGGACGGAAGCGAAACAGTTCCGCCTCAAGATCCATCCGTCCTCCCGCACTCCGCCGCACAAAAAGCCTCCGGCCCTAAAAGAGCGTCGTCACGGTGCGCTCAACGACCTCGGCCCCGGCGATTCCCACCAGCGCCTCCGCGAACATCTCCTCGTCGAGCATGGCGTCCATCGCCTCCTCGACCTCAAGCGCGTTCAGATCGTCGCGGGCGTAGTTCAGCGACACGGTGAACGTCTTTCCAGCGTCCGTTGCGAACTTCATACGAAGCGTCCTCATCCGGCATCACCTATCCTTTCGTTTGTCGGTCCGCGCTCTACGCGGACTCCAGCAGATCCGTCCCGGCCTTCTCCACCGAGATCACGGGGTGGACGAAGAGGGGAATCACCTTCGCGCTGACCGCGTCGAGCTGCTCGGCCGTCAGATCGGGAGAGACCCGGCTGATCGAGACGGCGCGGAGCACCGCCTTGCCGCTCTCCGGATCGGCCCCGAGGTTCAGCCGAAGCGCAACGGAGCTTTTCACAGGAACAAACTGCGCCATTCCACATACCTCCATCGAAAACGAGAGTACCCGAAAAACTTCTCGGGCCGTCTTATAGAGTGTCCCGGAAAGGTCAATATATACAAATAGATATCAATTTGCAAGAGGAAAAATCGGAGGGATTGCATAATCAGTCCATGAACAGGACGTTCTGTGTTGTTTTTTTCGACTGCTTTCGTCGATACGTCAAACCGTTACGGTATAATAAGAGTGTGGATTCTGTTCGTTGAGGTGGCGCCGAAACAAGGCGCTGCAAAAGCGAAATGACGATTAGGAAAGCGGCGCGAAAAATATGCGCATGCCCGAGGGCAAGTAATTACCAACACGGCAGATGACGAGGTGAGCGCTATTTTTTCCAGGGTGAGCAAAGATCTGCGCTTCCCGGTGTTGAATGTCACTTCAACAGAATTTGAATCTGAGCCGTTGGGCTCAAAGGAAAAATTTTGGTACAGCGAAAAAGGAAAAAACTTTCTTTTCAAGCGAAGTAGAGAAGGAACCGGGGAGCACTGGGCGGAGAAAGCCGCCTGCGAGCTGGCATTGTTATTGAAACTCCCTCATGCCGTATATAACTTGGCTTTCTGGAGGAGATTTCCGGGAGTAGTTACTCCGAATTTTTCAGCTGCGCGTACGCTTGCCCACGGTAATGAATTTTTAGCTCGACTTCCGGAATACGAGAAAGTGAAGTACAAAAAGTACAAGCAACCCTTGTATACGTTAAGTCGCGTTCTGGCGGTCCTGGACAGAGCCGGTAGCAACGCATTGTTCCGATCCTCGGTCAAAGCACTGAGTGCTTTGGAAATATTTACAGGATATTTGCTTTTTGATGCATGGATTTCAAATCAAGATCGCCACCATGAAAATTGGGGATTTCTTTTTTCAAGAGGATCCGACGAATCCTTAATCACTTTTCTTGCCCCGACCTTTGACCATGCGGCGAGTTTAGGCAGTATCGAAAGTGACAAATCAAAGTTTGAAAGGCTTCGGACAAAATCGCCGGAGCGTGGGGTAGAAGCCTTTGTAAAAAAAGCGCGGAGCGCCTTCCACCGGGAGAGGGAAGGCGGCCGAATGAGTACTCTTGAAGCCTTCGAAACGATAGCAAGAAAGGCTCCTCAAGGTTCTGTTTACTGGATGAACAGGCTCGAAGACGTAACCGACAAAGAAATAGAGGGCATCTTCGCGAGATTCGACGAGAACATCATATCCGATATTTCGATCGAATTTGCGATGGAGATGCTTCGGATCAACAAAGAGCGTATTTTAGGATGTGATATTACATGAAAGCAAACAAGGTTTTTGTGGCGTGGCAAGATCAGCACACTCGTGAATGGCGACCTGTGGGAATTCTCATGTACTTTGACGGCCTTTTCACCTTCTGCTATACAAAGGGAGCAGAAAAAGCGGCTTCTTTTGGTGGTTTCCCAAGAATGGAGAGGCTTGATAGAGTGTATGAAGCGGAAGAACTGTTTCCAGTCTTTCAAAACCGCCTGTTGTCGGAAAAAAGGCCGGAGTACGACCGTCTGATGACCTGGCTGAATGTCCCCAAACCCCGGAATCCGGAAGAGATGAACGAGACGAAGTTGACGATTCTTGCCCTCACGGAGGGAAGACGCCGGACGGATTTCATCACGGTCTTCCCATGTCCGACCCGAACTCCGGACGGAGAATACGACGTGACATTCTTCGTTCACGGCTTGAGCCATATGGCGGAAGAAACCACGGCCAGAGTGAATGCACTGGAACCCGGCGCTCCACTGTTTTTGATGCATGACCGCCAGAATAGACGCGACCCCTTCGCGCTGGTCCTGCGTACAGAGGGACCTCTTTTCGCAGTCGGCTATTGTCCGCGATATTTCGCGAAGGACTTCTCATTCCTCTTGGAAAGATTGCACGAGAAGGAACTGGTGCGTGTGCTTCAAGTCAACCCGGACGCCCCGACACAGTTCCGCCTTCTCTGCCGCTTCAGAAGTCCCTGGCCTCGAGACTTTGATTCGTGCTCCGGAGAGGAGTTCCAAACCATCCCTGATATTAGCGTTGCATTAGTGATGTAAAGTCCGGATGCATAACCTCGGAAAGACCATTGAGACAACCGGTGATTGCTCGCGCACCCGCCGGGAGAATCCCGACTCTGGAAAACGGAGGCGCCCCGAACGCTGGTAGCTTTGTCCTCTTGTCTGCGTCTTTACTCCGCTTTTCACGGCGAGCCTGTATTTCTCCGTATTTTTCGACAACATATCTTCCGTTTTCGCCCGATCGATGCTATCATTATTCCGACAAAGGAGGCGACCTCGTGACCGACGACAGACAGAACGGACAGCCGAACAGCAACGACGCCGAAAGACGCTCCGAAGACGAACTCTGGAAGGAGCTCATCAGCAGATCCTTTTCCGACATGCTCCGCTCCGTCCTTCCCGATCTGGCACGCTTTGCGGACGCGAACAAACCCGTCCGCTTTCTGGAGACCGAACTTCGGCGGCTCGCCCGATTCACCCGGCGCTACTCCGAAAGCCCGCCCGACTCCAGGAAGTTCGTCGACATCTTGGCCGAGGTTCCCCTGCTCTCCGGAGAGAACGCGTGGATTCTGCTCCACGTGGAGATCCAGGGGCGGGGAGGGAAGGAGAACTTCCCGCTGAGGATGCATCGCTACAGATGCCTGCTCGAAGGACGATTCAACCGCCCCGTCGCGGGACTCGCCATCCTGGTCCAGCCGATACCGGCAAACCAGGCCGAGGGCGTCTATAATTGGCATGGGTACGGTTCACGGATTCTCTACGAGTACCCCGTCTTCAAGATATACGAAGGCGATGAAGATGCGTTGCGAAAGAGCGACAACCCCTTCGACCTCGCGCACTACGCTGGAATGCAGGCCTGGAAGCAGCGGGGCGACGACGTCCGCAAGCTGGACTATATGAAACTCCTGCTCTCGGAGCTGAACAGGCGCCGTTGGAGCCACGAGGAGAAAATGGCATTGCTCTGGTTCATCGAAGGCGTGATGCATATCGAGGATGATAATGTCTGGAATGAGTGGGAAGAAGAATTGAAAAGCAGAAAGGAGGAGGGTGAAATGTACGTAAGCCTTATGGAGAGAAAGGGTATTGAAAAGGGCATGGAAAAGGGCATGGAAAAGGGCATGGAAAAGGGCATGGAAAAGGAGCGAATTGCAATAGCCCGCGAAATGCTCATTGCAGGAGAATCCGAGGACAAGATTCTCCGTTATGCTCGTATAACTCCCGAACAGCTCGAACAAATCCGGAAAGAAGAGAACCCCTCCGTCCACTGATCGTTCTCCAGCCTGCGTCCGGACAGTCCCTGAAGCGGATACTGACCGCACATGACTCGATCATCATCCCCGACAGGATACACATGAAAGCCCGCCCCCGAAAGAGGAGGCGGGCTTGTTCTTTTTTATTGATTCAACTTTCGCAGGACCTTGACAACAGAAAAACCGTTGGAATGACTGGAAAAAAGTGACAGGAAGGCCTCTGTTTTGTAAAATTGTAATCGCGACAAAACAAAACTACAAGACAGGAGGCCTTCCCGTGAATCCCATTCTACAGCAAACCGCATCTTCCGACGAGACCATTTCTTCAGCAGCCGAGTTTTTTCATCTGTTCGATATCGGCAAGCTCTTCGCCCGCTCGGCACGATCGAAAAAGGGCATCCCCGCGTTCAAGATCCTCCAGTTCCTCTTCGCGCTCGTCTTCCTCAAGAAGAGTTTCTTCGAGATGATGCGGGAGAAGAGTCTGCCCTGGTCCAAGGACTCCTTTTATCGCTTTCTCTCCGCCGAACCGTTCGTCGCCCTCCTTTTCCGACCACTCCTCTGCGAGCAGGAAGGCCGTTTGAAATTCGGGAGGGGAGTACCCGAAAAACTTCTCGGGTTTCGAGCATGCAGGGGCACAAAGTACACAAACCAGCGGGACGAGGGCTTCCTTTACTGTTTGACAGAACACATTGCGAGTAATAAAATTACTCGCAACATCAAACCAATACAACGCACGCTCCTCCGAATCTCCGGAACCTTTTGAGCGGAAATTCGCGTTTTTCTCCAACACCGAAAGAAATGAGGAACAATATGATCCCAACGCTCGCCGACAAAGAAATCATCATCGAAAAAGACACCCTCGACACCCAGTATTGGAAAGATCTCTGGAACTACCGGGAACTCTTCTACTTCCTAGCGTGGCGGGACATCAAGGTGCGCTACAAGCAGACCGTCATCGGCGTGCTCTGGGCCGTTCTCAGACCCGTGCTCACCATGATCGTCTTCAGCTTCGTCTTTGGCCGCCTTGCGGGACTCCCATCCGAAGGGAATGTTCCATACCCGGTTCTGGTCTACGCCGCTCTGCTTCCATGGCAGTTCTTCGCCCACTCCCTCGGCGAAAGCAGCAACTCCCTCATCGTCAACGTCAACCTCATCTCCAAGGTCTACATGCCCCGCCTCATCCTGCCTGCAAGCTCCATCGTCGTCAACCTCGTCGACTTCCTGATCTCCTTCGGCATCCTGGGACTCATCATGGCTTTCTACCGCTTCGCACCCGGCGTCAGAATCCTCACCGTCCCTCTCTTCCTGCTGATGGCGTTCGTCACAGCCTACGGATTCAGCATCTGGTTCGGCGCGCTCAACGTACGCTACCGCGACTTCCGGTACATCGTCCCCTTCGTCGTCCAGTTCGGGCTCTACATCTCGCCCGTCGGCTTCAGCAGCACCATCGTGCCCGAGCAGTGGCGGCTGATCTACTCTCTCAACCCCATGGTCGGCGTCATCGACGGCTTCCGATGGGCCATCCTCGGCGGGGACGTCCGGCTCTACTGGCCCGGCTTCGCCCTCTCCCTTATCCTGACCATCGTCGTCGCCGTCACCGGCCTGAAGTACTTCCGCAGCACCGAGCGGACCTTCGCCGACGTCATATAGAGGAGCCCGACCATGACCACAGTCATCAGAGTAGAAAACCTCGGCAAGAAGTACATCATCGGTCACGAAGGACGGGAACGCTACGAAACACTCCGCGACACCCTCGCCCGAAGCGCGCGCAACCTGATGCGGCGAATTCTTCGCTCCGGCGCGGGCGAAACGGAGAAGTCCCCCTCCCAAGAAGAGCTATGGGCGCTGAAAGACGTCTCTTTCGAAGTCAAAGAAGGGGAGCGCATCGGCATCATCGGACGCAACGGCTCCGGCAAGTCCACCCTGCTCAAGCTGCTGAGCCGGATCACCGAACCCACCGAAGGACGCATCCGCCTGAAAGGCCGAGTCGCCAGTCTGCTGGAAGTGGGAACAGGCTTCCACCCCGAGCTTACCGGACGCGAGAACATCTTCCTCAACGGCGCGGTGCTGGGCATGTCGAAGGCGGAGATCAAGCGGAAGTTCGACCAGATCGTCGACTTCTCCGGCGTCGAAAAGTTCCTGGACACCCCGGTGAAACGCTACTCCTCCGGCATGCAGGTGCGCCTGGCCTTCTCCGTGGCAGCTCATCTGGAACCCGAGATCCTGCTGGTGGACGAGGTGCTGGCAGTGGGAGACCACGAATTCCAGAAGAAGTGCCTTGGAAAGATGGACGAAGTGGCGAAGGGCGGACGGACGGTGCTGTTTGTGAGCCATAATATGGGGGCGGTCCGTCAGCTATGCCAGAAAGCACTGCAACTGCACGATGGAAACCTCGTCCGAATTGGTGAGGATGTCGAGAACGTCATCCGGGAGTACCTTCGAAACAGCGAAAGCGGGATGTCGGGCGAGTGGCGCAATAATGGAAAAGAATTCGCCAACGAATGGTTCGATATGATTGCGATGCGACTGCTCGACGGCGAGGGGCATCCGATCCAACAAGCTCACTCGAACAGTGCCGATGCATGGGTGGAGATCGAAGTCGATGTAAAAAAACTCAATCCAGGACTGAACTTCGGATACGCACTCTACGATGATACCGGGAATCTGCTCTATTGGTCGTTGACAACGGATATGCATTTTGAACAGTGGCCTGAAATCACAACAGGGCGCAACATGTTGAGAAGTAAGCTTCCTTGCCGTTTGTTGAACGAAGGACAATACCAAGTTAGGCCGATAGCGAGCATTCATTTCAAAGAATGGATTATAAATCCAAGCGAAAAAAGCCCTGTGGTGAACTACATAGTTGAGGGCGGCTTGAGCGACTCCCCCTTCTGGCTTCAGAAGAGACCTGGATTGCTTGCGCCGGTGCATTCGTGGTTTCTGAAAAAATGCAATGATTTTAATTATTCTTAGAAGGAGTTTTTCCAGAATGCCTAAAGCACTTACAAAAAAAATACTAAAACATACATATTTATATCATTTAGTCAAATTAATTCTTAATCATATTATGATTCTTAAATGGAATATGAATGGTAGGCCTGTTCCTCCACCCCACCTAGTAAAACAGCGAGTTCTAAAAACTTTTTCAAGGCGATTCAAGGTGAAGGTTTTAGTAGAGACGGGTACGTATTATGGTGATATGGTTGCTGCCATGATGAGAACCTTTGACCATATATACACTATTGAGTTAAGCGAGAAGCTTTATGAACAAGCAAGAAAACGTTTTGCAGGTGAAAAGAAAATTACTCTGATTCATGGTGACAGCGGGAAGGAGCTAAATAGTCTGCTGGAGAGAATAGATCAGCCCGCTCTGTTTTGGCTAGACGGGCATTATTCCGGTGGAGAGACTGCTCGCGGTGACAAGGATTCTCCGATTTATGAAGAACTGGCCCATATACTTAACTCCCCAGAGAAAAGACATATAGTTATTATCGATGATGCCCGTTGTTTTGGAACAGATCAAGCATATCCAAGTATTGAGGAGATTGCCGAATTTGTTAAGGCAAAAAGGCCAGATTCTATTATTGCTGTAAAAGATGATATTATAAGAATAATCCCTTACGAGCAAGATGACAAGAATGATGTTTGATAGTCATAATAAAAAAATCATTTTTTGCATTAGAAAAATATCGACGAATTTTATACGTCAAATCTCTCAATCAATCTCTCGAATGAATATCAAAAAACAAAACGAAAGAATAGCTAAAAAAAACAAGTTACTTGAGGCAATACTCAAGGCGCATACGAAATACCACATCGCCCGAAACGGCAACACAGGACACTGTATCATCTTTTCGATGGACAGGGCATTGCAGCTTCATGCGTTGCTTTCTTCCTATTATGAAAAGGTTTCTCATCCGGTTCCGCTTCATGTCCTGTGGAGGGCTTCCTCCGAAGAACACAGGCGTGCATACGGAGAGGTCTTAAACTTGTTTGCCGGCAGGAACATTTCTCCGGTCTACCAGGAAACTCGAGGAGAATTTAAAAAAATTCTGCTGGCGATTCTTTCGCGTGCTTCGGAGGATAAAGTCTTTTTTCTGGTAGACGATATCGTCTTTATTAACGATACGGATATGAATGACTTTTTATCCATAGATGCGCATAATACGGTAGGGAGCCTCCGCCTGGGGCAGAATCTCACAAAAGCGTACACGGTGCAGAAAAAACAGCGATTGCCTTTTTTTCTTGAAAACGATGCTCCTGACGAAAAACGGCTAACATGGATCTGGGAGGACGGCGAACTCGACTGGGGATATCCCCTTTCGGTCGACGGCAATCTCTTTCTGACAGCAGAAATCAGTGCGTTGGCAGAACATATTTCTTTTCACTCTCCCAACACGTTTGAATCCGCTCTTCAACCGTATGTAAAATACTATGCATATCGACGAGGGATGTGTTACAGTGCTCCCAAAATCCTCAATATCCCGGTTAACAGGGTTCAGCGGGATTTCGACAACATATACGGACAGTATCATCAGGACGATCTGCTCAAGGCATGGAATGATGGTTTTCAGATGGATTACAGGAAGTTGTACGGTTTTATCAACGAGAGCGTCCATCAGGAAGTGGAGATTTCGCTCATCAAAAGAAAGAATTGAGTGGTGAATGTCGGATGAACAATCCCTTGGTCTCGGTGATCATACCCGTCTACAACGGGGAAAAATTCCTGAGAGACGCGATCGAAAGCATTCTTGCACAGACATATCCCGACTTCGAGCTTCTCGTCATCGACGACGCTTCTATAGACGGCAGTCTTGAGCTTATACGTTCGTATGATGATCCGAGGATGAGAATCCTGGAGAATCCGGTCAATCTAGGGCTTTCAGGTGTGCGAAACCGGGGAATCAAGGAAGCACGAGGAGAGTATATCGCTTTTCTGGACTGCGACGATATAAGTTTGCCCACAAGATTGGAGAAACAGGTCCGTTTATTCGAGACGAACCCTGAAGTCGGGCTGTGCGGAACGTGGACGAGGACGTTCGGCGATACGGTTTCCAGTGAATGGCGTTATCCGGCCCATTCGGACATTCTACGCTGCAGGATGATCTTCGACAACCCGTTCGCAACATCCTCGGTTATGCTCCGAAGCGAAGTGCTCGCTCGCATCCGGACGCATTTTGATACACGATTCCCGCCCGCTGAAGATTACGAGCTGTGGGAGCGCATCTCAAAAAAATACCGGGTAGCGAATATACCTGAGGTTCTCAATTTGTATCGAATCCATGATCGGCAAACTTCAAGCTCTCAAAAAGAAAAACAGCGGTCTGCGGTGTGGAGAATTCAGCTACGTCAACTGGAGGAGCTTGGAATTTATCCGTCCGTGAAAGAAAAGGATGTTCATTTAAATATCGGCGTCAAGGCATATTTTGAAAGTTCAAAGATCGCGCTGCTTGCTTCGGAGCGTTGGCTCTCCCTTCTAAAGAATGCTAATAATGAGCGCAGGATATATCCTGAGCCTTTTTTTTCCATAGTTCTGAGCGAGAAATGGCACAAAGTTTGTAGTGTTGTCACGAGGTTTGGATGGTGGACATTAAAGAGGTATTTGCGATCGGCTCTTGCTAGAAGATCGTTAATACCGAAAATGATGATAAAATGCTTGCTGCGTTGGGATTCGAAGACGAGAAAAATCTTTGCAGAAACACAATAAATCACGACTTTACTGTTTAGACTCTTTATGAAAATTCCATTGCTATAAATAAGGTTTGATAAATAATACAGATGAAGAGGACTGCCTTCCTTGATTTTAGGCCATAAGCTTTAATTGCATATATCTTTAAAAATATAATACTACCTTCAAAAATATTCTTTTGATAAGAAATGCTCGATTTCTTTTTTTTGCTATAAATTGCAATAAAAACAAAATAAAAGGGGCATTTTAATGAATAAACGAATTCTTGTCACCGGCGGAGCGGGCTTTCTTGGCTCTCACCTGTGTGAACGGTTGCTGAACGACGGTTACGAGGTTATCTGTGCGGACAACTTCTACACGGGTTGCAAGCGCAATATCCTCCATCTGATGAACAATCCGCACTTCGAGCTGCTGCGTCACGACATTACCTTTCCTCTGTATGTCGAGGTGGACGAGATCTACAATCTGGCCTGTCCCGCCTCGCCCGTCCACTATCAGCGCGACCCTGTGCAGACCACCAAGACCTGTGTCCACGGCGCCATCAATGTGCTGGGGCTCGCCAAGCGCACAAGGGCGAAGATATTCCAGGCTTCCACCAGTGAAGTCTACGGCGATCCCGAGGTGCACCCGCAAACCGAAAGATACTGGGGGCGCGTCAACCCCATCGGTACTCGGAGTTGCTACGACGAGGGGAAGCGGTGCGCCGAAACCCTTTTCTTCGACTACCACCGGCAGCACGGTCTGAAGATTAAAGTTTCCCGAATATTCAACACCTACGGTCCGCGGATGCACCCCGACGACGGCAGAGTGGTCAGCAACTTCATCGTGCAGGCGCTCAAGGGATGCGATATCACCATCTACGGGGACGGCTCCCAGACGCGCAGCTTCTGCTACGTGGACGATCTCGTAGACGGCATCGTCCGCTTGATGGGAAGCGGCGACGACCTTCCCGGCCCCGTCAACCTGGGCAACCCGACGGAATTCTCCATCCGAGAGCTGGCGGAGCAGGTTGTCCGTCTCACGGGGAGTACGAGTGTGCTGCGCTTTCAGCCTCTTCCGCAGGACGACCCTCGGCAGCGCAAGCCGGACATCTCCCTCGCGCGGGAGCGCCTCGGCTGGAGTCCGACGATCCCCTTGGAGGACGGTCTGCTGATGACCATCAACTATTTCAGGAAAATTCTTTTTGAGGAATGATCATAGCGTTTCCACATCAGCTAAGCTGATGATTATGCGTGCTGCAAAAAAAGATAAATCGCAATTTTATAACGGTTTAATGACCCCAGTGCAATCTCAATATAATAACTACCAGATATAAAATGTTCATGGAGGATTTTGCAATGCACGAGATTGCGTTAGTTATAATTTACAATCACCAATATAATGAAAATGTGCCTGTATTAGAGGAAATTTATAAGAAAAGATTTTCTAGTATTTTTCATCTTGTGCCTTTTTATGCTGGGAATAGAGCCAATGTAATACCTGTCTATGAGAACTCTCGATATTTCCAGGGTTACATTGCACAAGGCTTTAACCGATTTTATGATAAGAATTTTACTCATTATTTTTTTATTGCAGATGATCTTCTTTTAAATACGCTTGTAAATCAAAATAATTGTTATGAATATCTGCATCTAGATGATGGGGCATGTTTTTTGCCCGAATTTATCTCTTTGCATGAACGAGAAACTTGGTGGGCCAGGGTAGGCGACGCATTTCGTTTCAACCTAAATACTCCAGGAGTTGAGGCAAGAAAACAGTTGCCGGACTATCAAGCCGCGTTGCATAAATTTAGTGAATTTGGTTTGGACATAAAGCCATTAAAGTTTAATCAGATCTGGAAAAAACCCGCATCCATAAGAGATTGCCTTTTAAATTATGAGTTTTATATTGCCCGCAAACTCCGATGCGCCCTCACCAACGAAAAATTTCATTTATCATATCCTCTTCTTGGCGGCTATTCAGACATTTTTGTTATTAGCTCTAACGCCATTAAACAGTTCTGTCATTATTGCGGAATATTTGCTGCAATGAATTTATTCGTTGAAGTCGCTATACCAACTGCAATGGTTTTGTCCGCTCAGTCCATTGTAACCGAAAAAGATTTAAAAATGCAGGGAAAGGCGCTTTGGACAAAAGAAGAACTTGCAACATTAGACAAATATAATTATGAATTAAAAAACTTCTTGATGATTTTCCGGCAGATAATCTGTATTTACATCCGATAAAATTGTCTAAATGGAGAACTTCACTGTGAATATGCGCATTGTCATTACAACAATCTTTGAACCAACGGAAGCCATTTCCTTATTTTCAAATATTGAGGGCTGCTCTCTAATAGTTGTAGGCGATAAAAAAACGCCTGCGGGTTGGCATTGTAAAAATGTTGAGTATCTTTCATTGTGCGAACAAGAATCTCTCGGTTTCTCATTGGCGAAACATCTTCCGTACAATCATTATTGTAGAAAAATGTTAGGATATTTGTGGGCTATTCGGAATGATGCTGAGTGCATTGTTGATACCGATGACGATAATATCCCAAAGAAGAACTGGTCTTTCCCTGATTTTGAAGGCAAATATGATTTTATTGAGGAAAACCTTGATTTTATCAACGTATATCAGTTATATACTAAGCAAAAAATCTGGCCGCGCGGACTCCCTTTAAATGCCATTAACAAATCAATTAATCTTGAAAGAAAGATGTCAATAAAACCGTGCAGGGTCGGAGTATGGCAGGGGTTGGCTGATGAAGACCCCGATGTTGATGCGATCTACCGTTTAACAAACAATACGCCCTGTTACTTTAACGAGCGCAAACCACTGGTTTTGGGAAAGGGTACCGTCAGCCCTTTCAACACTCAAAATACTATTGTCAGAAAAGAGCTCTATGCATTGATGTACTTGCCAACCTATGTTACTTTTAGATTCACTGATATTTTGAGAAGTTTGGTGGCTCAACCCATCATGTGGCACCATTCTTATCTTCTTGGATTTACAAATTCCACGGTTGTGCAAAAAAGAAATATTCACGACTATATGCAAGATTTCATATCGGAGTTACCAATGTACCAGTATTGCGAAAAAGCACTTGGGACTGTTGCAGCCTCGGTAGCCAGCAATCAGAGCATTGAAAGCAACTTGTACAATGCATATTCTGCTTTATTGAAGGAGCATATTGTTTCAGAGCAAGAAATGTATCCAGTAGAAGCGTGGTTACGGGATTTGGAAATTTTTAAAAAACCTAACTAATAATTTAATGAATTTGTTCTATTGCAAAAAACAATCAGAACACTATGAAGTATCTGATACCCCTTCAACGTCACGGGAACGTAGAAACTGTTATAAGCGACAAGAAACCTTCAACAGTTTGATGGCCGAGAAGTAGTTCGATATCTGTTCGTGGATAACTTTCTGAGTTGTTGGCTTTGAGACGCTGCTTATCTCATATGCGTGTTTGTTACGAAATTGGCTTCAAGCAAATATTGAAGTTCAGAATCAAATGTCCTATTAGGTGGGATTCGAGTGCCAAAACAGAATTCAGCGCAAAATACCAATGAATTGCGAATAGCTCTTGTTTCAAGTTCTGCCCCTCCTTACAGTCAAGGGGGAGTGTCGAGTGCGCATTACAATCTCTTTGTTGGTCTGAAGAATAGAGGATACAGTGTAAAACTCTATACATTCAATGATAAAATAAATAAAAGCGGCAGCGAAATACACCGGTCCAAAGCGTCCCCCCGTATCAAGAAATTATTGGACTTGTTTCTTTCGATTTTCTTTCGGCTATTTTTCAGGGAGAGGGGCGCCTATCACCTATCAGACATATTGGGAGTTTTTTTCGGTAGTTTGAAGGCGGGGCGTGCGATTCGACGGGATAATCCGGATGTTATTATTCTTCCCGATCACGGTTCACCCGGCACGTTCATCCGGAAACCCAAGGGCAGCAGGTTTATTTTAATATCCCACCATAATCCAATGAGGTTTTTAAATAACCCTCTCATCGGTCAGAGTTCGATACACGATGCTAAGGCTGCTCTGGTGCTGGAACAGCGCGCCGTCGATAAGGCCGACGCCGTAATTTGCCCTTCGCACTACATGAAAGACTGCTTCAATAAAACCTATAAGTACGATGGCAACGTCCATGTTATTCCCAATCTGGTTGCCTTTGATTTGCTGCACGGTATTGCACCTGCAAATCTACACAACACCCTGGGAATTGACAAAAATTCGCCGATTGTTTACATCCCCTCTGCGGGAAGCAGAGTCAAAGGCAGCGCCTTTGTCTTTGAAATTATCCGTCGAATCGCATCGGACTTTAAAAAGGATATAGGTTTCTATCTTTCCGGAGTTCAAAACGCGGAACTGTCGTATCAAATAAAGCACGTTCCAGAAAATGTTAAGCTTCATTATCCCGGGCCGGTTAACTATTGCGATAATATTGCTCTCATGAAAGCTTGTTCCGTCTGTGTCTCACCCACGCTGCTGGAGAATTACGGAATGGCGCTCTTGGAGGCTCATCTTTCCGGTTTGATAGTGATCGCCTTTGACGTAGGCGGAAATAGGGATATCATACAGGATGGAGTGAATGGATATCTTGTCGACTACCTCGATATTGAGTCGATGGTCGGTTGTGCAAAAGATGTTCTTGGCGATCCGAAAAATTTCAATACGCTTTCATGCAAAAACAATTACGATGTGGACAAGGTAATCGGGGAATATGCTGCTTTAATCGAGAATATAGTTACTCGCGAATCTTGAATGAAAAACCGAAAGAATCAGCTGCCCAGCCTAGACCAAGGTGTTAGTTTTAACGGAGGATTCACAATGAAAAACTACGCCCCGATAGTTCTTTTCGTCTACAACCGGCCGTGGCATACAGAGCAGACAGTAAAGGCACTCTTGAAAAACGAGCTTGCCGATGCATCTGATCTGATCATCTACTCCGACGCTCCGAAGAGGGAATCAGCCGCCCAGAATGTTGAGCAGGTCCGGCGTTATATCAAGAGCATAACCGGTTTTAAAAGCGTCACTATTATCGAACGCGAGAAAAACCTGGGGCTGGCGGACAACATCATCGACGGTGTGACGTCGGTTGTGAATGAATTCGGCAGCGTGATCGTGCTGGAGGACGATATCGTTACAAGCCCGTATTTTTTGCGGTTTATGAACGAAGCGCTGAAGTTTTATGAGAGGAAAGAAAAAGTCTGGCATATCAATGGATATCTATTTCCCATCGATTCCAAAGATCTTAATGATACGTTTTTCACTATGGGTATGTTCTGCTGGGGCTGGGGAACGTGGGAACGAGCTTGGAAGCACTACAGGCGAGATCCTGAGAAATTGCCTTCCCGGTTTTCCAGATCGATGATCAGAGAGTTCAATTATGAGAATTCAAATGATTTCTTTGGCCAAGTACTGGCGAACAAGAGCGGGAAACTTCGTACATGGGCAATTTTCTGGTATGCGACAATCTACCTCAACCAGGGGTTGTGCCTTTGTTCGAAATATTCTCTTGCAACGAACATCGGTCACGACGGGAGCGGTATGCATTGCGATAAAAACAGTTTCTTTGAAGTTTCGCTCAGAGGCAACTCTTCTTTTCATTTTGCAACACAAATACAGGAATCTGCAGATGCCAGAAAACTGCTGATTTTTTTTTACAGGTCGTTGCAGCCGAGCATTTTAGCACGTATAAAAAGAAAGCTGCTCGAAATAGGGGCAAGATGCCTAAAAAATGTGGTTTTTTAAATTGCCGGTGATGATATGAGGATTCTCCACGTAAGCACTTGGGACGCAATGGGCGGCGCCGCACGAGCGGCCTATCGGCTTCACAGGGCTTTGCTCCGGGAGGGCGTCGGGAGCCGGATGCTGGTGCAGCGAAAATTCAGCGATGATAATTCTGTTATTGGTCCTCTGAACACTCTGCAAAAAGTCGTTTCCCGCTTGCGCCCTTTCTTCGATTCGCTTCCTGTCGGACGCTACAAAGAGAAAAAAAAGACTCTCTTCAGTCCCGCATGGCTGCCCTTCAGCGGAATTGCCGGGAGAATCAACGCTCTGAAACCTGATATTGTCCATCTGCACTGGATCTGCGATGGAATGCTGCGTATTGAGGACATCGCCGGAATACAGCCGCCGGTCGTATGGAGTCTGCACGATATGTGGGCATTTACCGGAGGTTGTCACTGCGATCATGAGTGCGGTCGCTACAGAGCCTCATGCGGAAAATGCCTCGTGCTGGGCAGTGATAGGGAACGTGATCTCAGCAGGGAAATTTTTCTAAGAAAGCGGAAGATCATAAGCCGCTGCAACGGAATGACAATCAACGCCCTCAGCGGTTGGCTCGCGCGCTGCGCCCGCGAAAGTGCGCTCTTTAAAGATCTTCCGGTAGTCAATCTGCCGAACCCGATCGACACCGATATTTTCAAACCGGTCCCCAAAATCCTTGCGAGGGAACTCTTAAATCTGCCGCAGGACAGGAAGATCGTTCTTTTCGGGGCGATGAATGCAACGGGAGATCCCAACAAGGGCTTCCATTTTCTATCTCAGGCAATGCCGTTTCTCCGGACAACAAACATCCAACTGGCAGTCTTCGGCTCCGGGGAACCGCTGTCTCCACCCGATCTCGGGTTTCCAACCCGCTTTCTGGGACGACTCTCCGACGATCTCTCTTTAAAAATACTCTACAGCGCCGCCGACGTCACGGTTGTTCCTTCCCTACAAGAGAACCTGTCGAACACTATTATGGAAAGTTTGGCCAGCGGAACTCCCGTTGTGGGCTTCGACATCGGGGGAAACTCCGATATGATAGACCATAAGCGGAACGGTTACCTCGCCTCGCCTTCTGATCCTGCGGACCTAGCCTGCGGAATCGACTGGATTCTGGGGCATTCGGTTCCGGAAGCACTCTCCGAATGGGCACGGAAAAAAATAGTCGACACCTTCGAGGCGAGAATGGTAGCTGTGCGATATAAGACTCTTTATGACGGTATCCTCAAGAGAAATATCCACAAAACACAATAGGAAGCCAAAGGACAATAATTTCTGTTATGCTCATCGTCGTTGACGCCGGATTATGGTCGGAAACAGGCTGAAGGTGTTGTTTTTCTATCGGGAGTCAATGCGTTCAAGGATATTTCATGAGGAGTCTCGTCTCGTCCAAAGAGCTTCTGCAAAGCAGCCACAGAAGATAATGCGGCAGGGGAGTGAGACTAATGGTACAACAAACACAGCACACGGTTTTTACCGCCGGACCCGGGAGGATGACCGTTTCGGCCATCTGCAGACGTTTGCAAACTTTAGGGTATCATAACATCATTACGAGGAACAGGGACGAACTCGACCTCCTCGACCAGCCGGCGACGGAGTGTTTTTTCCAAAGCACGAACGTTGATCAGATCTATCGCGCAGCGGAGAACCGGGGGGAATTCCTGCACAAGGGCGAGATACTGTCGGCCTGGGCCCGCTCCTCACTCCGCAAAAAAAAGAGTGCCTTCACGACGCAGATTATGTCTGGAGCTGAATTTCTGAATGGAAGATAGGACCGCGCCCTTTTTTACAATCATCACATCGACACTCAATGTGATGAAGACCGTCGGACGCTGTGTGCAAAGCGTCGCGGAGCAAACGTTCCGTGATTACGAGCATATCATCGTCGACGGCGCGTCGACCGACGGTACCGTCGAATATCTGAATTCGAAGAAGGAACTGTTCTCCGTCCTGATCTCCGAACCGGATACCGGGATATACAATGCATGGAACAAGGCGATGAAACAAGCTCGCGGGGAGTGGATTCTCTTTCTGGGGGCCGACGACATTCTGGCCGGTGCAAACGTGCTGGCCGATACGGCCTCATTCATAGCGGAAAGCAAGGCCGATTCGGGGATCGTGTACGGCGATGTCATGATGGTTTCACGGGAGAGCTTTCAGGACAGGGAGTTGAAACGAGTGCTCCCTGAGTACCTCTGTACGAGGGAGCGAGGGGCCGTTCGTCCCGTTCTGCCGTGTCAATCGGGAGTCTTTCATCATAAAGACGTGATCGCGAAATATGGACCTTTCGACGAGAGCTACCGGATTTGTGCCGACGCGAAGCTTTTGATTGCCGCGTTGTGCCTGGGTAAAGAACATGGACGCCGCATTCCGAAAACAATCTACAGGATGACGGTAGGTGGGGTGTGCAGTGCTATCGGCACAAGAGCGGCGGAAGAAAATATCAGGCTGGTGAAGGAGCTGGGAATGCCTCTTTCACGCATCGTCGGCAAACTCGATATCATAAAGGCCCGGCTCAAGTTGCAGTTATTACAAATTTGCGGCGAAAAAAACGCATACAAAATAATAGACTATATCAGAATTTTGAAGGGAAAGCCGAAGGTATGGGGGCCGTAGAAGGTGTGAAAATCCCGATCTGCCCTTGATAGTATCCCTCGCCGATAACCCGTTCTTCATTGCAGCAAAAGCTCCACCATGCTCATCTCCCGCGTTGTCTCCGGAAGCGACGAACACTCCGATGTGTACTCGGCTTTGCCCGTCATAACATCCCGCATCAGTGAGGCAAGCGCATGCGCGTCGAATGGATCGAAGAAGCGGACGTTTTCGTACCCATCCAGTATTTCATGGGAAAACGGACAGTCGGAAGCCAGGATGAAGCCCTTGTGCAGCCTCGCCTCAAGCATGGGCAGGCCGAAAGTCTCTATATACGACGGAAAGAGAAGTACGGAGTCTGTATACAGGCTAAAAACATCTTCTCTTGAAAGCGGACCGAGAAACTCAATGGGGAGCGAATTTCTTCGGGCCTTCTTCAATAAACGTGCGGCGTGGGCGTCTTCCGATCCGTCCAGTGTGAAAAAAATCCTGTAGTTTACGTACCCCTGATCTTTGAGTATTCTGCACGCATCGATGATGAGCTGATGGTTCTTGTACAGGAATGGGGAGGCAGGGTAAAAAAAAGTTGAAAAAGCCTGCTCCGACGGTTTGAAATAAGCTTTCGGCACGCCGGGAATTCGAGGCGGAAGAACATGAACTTTACTCGCCGGAACTCCTGTACGTCCGACCACCTTTTTCATCCATTCCGTCTGTACGATCACCTTGTCCGCCTGAAGAATGGAATGCTTAATGAGCTTTCCTATGATGTTCTGGTAGGTCCAAAAAAGCCGGCTCTTCAAAAAAGAGAAGCTGTGCTCCGAAAAAGGAAGAGGTTGCTGAATATACACTGTCTGGAGGACATCCGTCCTTGGCACGATGATGTTCTGCAGCGAAAAGACCCTTTCGACGGAGTGTTTCCTGATGAGCCCCGGCGCGACGAAATAATCGAAATACAGCCTGTGCAGCCAGCTCTTTTTCACCCAGGGGAAACGCAATACCCTGATGTTTTCCGTCTCGGGAAGGTCGGGCTTTCCGAGGACGAAATACCATTCGATGCTTGTATCAGCGAACGAGCGGACCTCTTCATAGAAATCGTGCAGAATGGAGAGCACTCCGCCGCTATCCGCCGGGACATCGAACACCATTATCCGCATGGTGGAATGACCTTTCTCTCGTTATGCGGATAGATCTCCGGCATGGATCCGCAGTCCTGCCCCTTCGGCCCGGGGAGTTCGCTTCCGTTCAGGAAGTTCATAGCGGCTTCCGCTCTGCGAGCACGTCGGCCGTTTTGCCTCTCCGAACGTAGCCCATCAGCTTCGAAGGAATTTTGAGCATCAGCAGAAAGATATTCGTATAAATTCCGTTCTCCCTGCATGCCCGGACAATGTCGAAGTTCTGGCGCACAACCGAGCGGAAACCCGCGTTGCTGATGCCGCCGTTCCGCATTTTCACCATGATGCGGGGGTGCCTGCCCAGAACCGCACCCTTCACGATAAAGCGGGTGATCAGTTCGAAGTCGGCGACGATGGGATATCCGGCCTTGTATGCTCCCCATCGTTCAAAGAGCGTTCGTCTAACATAAAAGGTTGCGTGGGGAAACATGATTCCGATCCGAAGCTGCCTCGGGGAGAAGTCTTTCGATGAATAAAAGCGCGTCACCCTGTCCGGACGGTTCCGGTCCACGTAGACGACATCGGCGTAGGCCCCGTCCAGCGAGGGGTTGGCCTCCAGAAAGGTCGCCAGCTTTTCGATCGTGTCCGGAGAGACGAATGTATCGTCGGAGTTCAGGATACCCACGAAATCGCCGGTGGCCATGCCGATTCCCTTGTTCATGGCGTCGTAAATGCCGGTGTCGGGTTCGCTGACGATCCGTGCTATCCTGTCCCGGTATTCTTCGATGATGGACAGCGTTCCGTCTGTCGATCGTCCGTCTACGATAATATGTTCTATGTCCGCGTATGATTGCTCCAATACCGACTCGATCGTATCGCGTATTGTGCGTTCGCTGTTGTAGCAGACTGTTATTATCGAAAATTTCATTCAACGGCTTCCTTTGCTGGATAGATCGAATATACGCTGTGCTTCGTACAGTATAGGATACAGCGGCATAGGTGGCGCCTGTTCCGAATGGAAACGGGCTCGCCTTTACTCCGGTTCAGGATGAAAACGGGCGGACTGCAACAGGAATGATAATAGCATAAAGTTTCAGAATGGGAAGAGGAAGATAGCACCTCGTTCCGCAGATTGCTTTCGAGCAAGCTCCCCCCGCCGACCCGATCGGAAACCTTCGACATTTTCTCCGGAGAACCAGAGGCAGACAAAGCGTACCTCCCAAATCCGCACCTTGAAAATGGAAAACCTCTCGGACTGTCCGGAAACGGTTGAAGTGCCACTAGAACAACTCCGCAGAGAAGAGAACTCCTCCGTCCCCTGATCGTTCTCCAGCCTGCGTCCGGACATCCCTTGAAACATGCACTGAACGCAGAACTCGATCCTCCCCGGCAGGATACGAAAAAAGCCCGCCCCCGGCAAAGGAGGCGGGCATGTTCTATTCATAAGCCAGCCTCACCGCTCCGGCGGGTCGACTCTTTCCCGTATTCTGTGCAGCCGTGCGCTCACCGACTGCTGCGTGACGCAGAGCTTCGCGGCGACCTCATTCTGCGACCACCCCTCGGCAAGCAGCGAGACCATCTGCAGCTCGGCGACGGAGAGGAGCCCTGCAATCCCCTCGCCGCCGATCTCCGGAGGCTGGACGGCGGGTTCATTAGGCGTTCCCTCAAGCTCCTCGAGTGGCGAATACTCCCGCCGCTCGTCGCAGCGCCACTCCCGCTTCGCCGCGCTCCGCACCCTCCCCGGAAGCCGCCTCTTCAGAAAAAGCGGCAGCTTTTCCCGTTCCGGGCATCGCGGAATCAGTTCCAGCAGCGCCACGTACCCCTCCTGCACCAGGTCCTCGAACTCCGCTCCCCGCCCCGCGTAACGGCGCGCCGTCGCCGTCACCAGCGGACGGAAGCGGAACAGTTCCGTCTCAAGATCCATTCATTCCTCCCTTGTCCCTTCGTACCAAAAGCGCCGCGCATCAGGCGGCCGCGCCCGAAGCGCTCTCCGACCGATCACCAACGCCCAGGTGAATGAAATTCCGCCTCCCGTACGGGAGAATCGACGAAAAGTTCGCCTTCTCAGCCATCCGGATCACCGCCTCCTGCTCTCCGAACGGAACCACCACGTCCGCCGCCCGCCCCAGCATGTGCAGGCTCCGGGGCGACCCCTTCACCCGGACGTTGTGCTCCGGGCAGCGGTAGCCGCTCGTGATGAGAATAGGCCGCCCCCAGATCGCCCGCAGCGCCTCCAGCCGGAAGAGCAGCGGAGGGGAGAGCCTCACGCAATGACAGCACGGACACTCGAACTCCCGCAGCCGGAAGTGGTCCGAAATCGCAAGGTCGTTCAGCCTATCGGAATGAATCGTCATCAATGTCCTCCCTCGAAAAAAAGTATGCAGTGTTACTGCGCATTCGTTCCGCCGCAGCCGCCCGTCCGGATCGCGCCGTGCAGCTCCCGGATCGCCAGCGTCAGATCTTCCAGTCGGCGCTCCATCCGCACCAGCAGAAAGGCGGCCACCGCCACCGAAAACCCGCTTTGCATCATCGTCGCCACCAGCTCGTCCAAAATAACTCGCCTCCTCTATCGCCTCAAAAAGAAGGAGGGGGGAGTCTTCCCCCTCCCGTATCCCCTGTTTTAAACAACCGTCCGTTCATGGAGGAAGGGAGCGGACTTCCCGCCCGCCCTCTTCCCGCCGCCCGTCAATCGCCGCTAAAAGAGCGTCGTCACGGTGCGCTCCACGACCTCGGCCCCGGCGATTCCCACCAGCGCCTCCGCGAACATCTCCTCGTCGAGCATCGCGTCCATCGCCTCCTC
>Ga0334890_1000410_pt1 | contig 77324 bp, 123 predicted proteins | sample GraSluR1_MG_3_FD_207220 | JGI IMG/M metagenome (GOLD analysis project Ga0334890, IMG submission 207220) | Sludge microbial communities from methane-producing bioreactor in Wageningen University, Netherlands - Granular Sludge_31_08-R1 | ecosystem: Engineered > Bioreactor > Anaerobic >... | reverse complement strand
CTGGATCGCTGTCTTCTAAAGAGGATTATTCAGGGCCGAAGAAGGGTAAGAAGTCTCGGCTTGAGAAGAATGATGATGACGACGATGACGATGACGACGATGTTCCGTTTTAAAATAGCCATCTGATAAAGTAAGGACTGTTTCGGCAGTGTGATCACGTTTAGTGATAGGGAAGGGGTGGGTACTTCATTAAGGAGATACATCATGAGTTTTAGAAATTTAAGAGGCGATTGCCTTGTTTTGGAACGGGAATTGGCACAGGCTGACACTGTTCGTCGGGTGGAGGCATTGATAAATCAGAATGCCTCTCACGATAAAGTGTATTATCTGGTTGTTTACGAGCAGGGTGGGAGCTTTCATGCAAAGGGACTCTATGGACGAAATGGAGCAAGGTTGAGTTTTAATCCTTTGTTCCAGAATGGTTCTCTGCAGGAAGCGGATAAAGCATGTAGTAAGCAACTGACTGCAAAATTAAAAAAGGGATATTCGTCTGATCGCAATGCGGCTGATGATATCCTTAAAAATCTTCAGGTCATAACGGGCTCTCCTAAAAAGACTGTGGCGAAAGATTCGGATGCAGTGAAGTATGTTGATAAAATTTTAGCACAAATGTAGGAGGCTTATAATGGCGAAAAAAGATGAAGCAGTGGAAATGGTGGAGAAGGAGATTGCGAATATACCGACTTCTGATGCAATAAATAAGTTGGAGGATATTATCAATAAGACTTTCGGAGAACATTCTTTGTTTATGCCGAAGAAGGTATCACCAATATTTTCACTTCCACGTATTTCTACAGGCAATCTTTTCTTGGATTTGGATTTGGGAGGTGGATTGGCTACTGGAAGGATTCACCTTATAACAGGCCCGTTTTCCAGCGGTAAGACCTTTTTAGCGTTAAAGGTTGCGGCTGAATATACACGCCGAAAGCAGCGGGTATGTATCATTGATGCAGAGTTTACGTTTGATCCGGCATGGGCAGAGGCTTGCGGGGTTGATATGGATTATGTGTATCTGGTCAGAAAGCAGGTGCAGGAGCAGGTAATAGATATTGTCGAATTGTTGATTGCTTCAGGTGAGTTTGGTCTTATTATTCTGGATTCGCTTGCCGCCTTGATTCCACAGAAGTTGAAGGATGAGCAGGCAGATAAAGCTGAGATGGGTAGGGGAGCATATCTGAATAATCGTATGTTCAAGAAGATTCTGGCCCAACAGTCTGATGCTGCTTTGGCAGGAAAGAATATATCAAATCTCATAGTAATTAACCAATGGCGAAAGAAAGTAAATGCTATGGGAAATCCGAACACTTTACCTGGTGGAGAGGGGCAGTATTATTACTGTTCTACCTGGGTGGATTTTTGGGCGGATGAAACTATTCTTGATGGCAAGGATAGGGTAGTCGGAATGAAATTTGGCTATCATGTGCGGAAAAATAAAACTGCACCTCCTCGAAGGCAAGGGCAGGTGGCGATGTTTTTAGAAGCATATAATGGTATGAGGAAAGGAGATTGGGATTCCTTGGGTGCTGTGATTGATGTGGCTAAACTTACAGGAGTATTTAAGATGTCAGGGTCATGGTATTCAAGCCCTATTCTCGATAAGAGTTATCAATTTACGAATTTGTGGAAAAGTATTTATTCGGATAAAGACCTTGAGATGAAGATTGTTAAGGCTATAGGCGAGAGGCTTCCCGAAATTACTTTTGATTATATGCCACAGGATCGTATGATTGAAGAAGTTGAGGCAGAAAAGGGAGATGAAGATGACGCTTCCAAAGTGGGTTGATAAACTCAATAATCAGACGCCGAAGGATAAAAGTCTGAAGCAAGAGGCGGCCTGTGCAAAGAGATTTGGAGGCAGGACTACTTTTGCGAGTGGAGCGTTGTTTTTTGATAAGGGAGATTGCGTATTTGACAGTTTACGAGTTGAATTAAAACGGACGGATAAAGATGGGCTTTATTTCGAGAAGTCATGGATTGAGAAGATTAAACGAGAAATTCTTCCCCGAGAGTTTTATGCCTTTGAAATTGAAATTCAGGATGAAAGGATGTATATGATCCCGGAGTCAGAATTTGAATTCGTCAGGTGGATAATAAATGCTTCATCAGATGAGATTATTGAAGCATTGAAGGAGGGAGAAAATGGCGACTTATAGAGTTATTAGGAACGGTAAAGAGTATGTGTACAATTACGACCGTACTAAATACCGAAACAACTCTTCTGAGTATAATAAGAAATACTGGGAAGAGCACAAGGAAGAACTTGTGAAGAAAGCAAAGCAGCGAAGAATTCAGGCCAGACTGGTTAACATTAGAAATGTCCAAAAAACGAAAAGAGTACGGAATCAAAACGGTTGAGTATAACGGGCTGAAGGTGGAGATAGTCTCCAAAGCCGGTTTTGCTAAAGTCGTCGGGATGACTGCTCGAAAAGTTGAAGACTGGGTTGGACGGGGCATCTTTTTGCCGCCTACTTTTAAGGATGAGGCAAATCCTATAACTGATTGGAACGGTGAGAAGGTGCCTCGTAAGTATTACATGTACCGAGAAGCTGTGGCCGTCCGGGCTGTTATTCGAGGGCATGAGTTTAAGCGTCGAAAGGTAATTCCAGAAGAGCTTATAGAGAGAATCCATGGAGCAATGGAGTATGCTCGCCAGGAATTACTGAATACCGATAAATCAATTTTAGATTACCCTCTATTTCTTGAGTTTCGTAACGGGAAAGATTTTGAGGCGTGGTTTAAGCATTTATGCGAAAAGCATTCAGATGAACTCGGAGCGATAGATTTTTCAGAGGTATCTGGAGAGGTCTATAAAGCTGGAGATAGATTACTTCCAAAGGAGAAAAAAGATGGCAACAAAGAAGGTAGCGAGTAAGAAGCCTACGCCAAAGAAGGCGGAGAGTACGAAGGTATCTGTTGAGGATATTTCAGGGTGCATTATCATTTATAAGGATAAGCGCCTATCAGTTGACAGCGTGAGGATATCTGTAGGAGCTACGGTATCTACTGGGCAATTTGAGACTGCCAGGTTCGATTGCAGTATGACTATTCGGCCTGTAGATCAGGATATTTCAGTTGAGGAAATGACTGAGATCGGTTGGGATATGTGTAAGAGCGAAGTGGCTCAGCAGGTAATTGCTACCAGAGAAAAGACCAGGAGGCAGAGCTGATGGCAAAAGTGGTTAAGAAGTCTGGAGTAAAGTTTGATAATATTTTTGTCAAGGATGCTCCGGAAGCAAAGAAGGCGATGGTCCTTACGGATGTTTTGGATGATTATATCTACGAGACTTTTAATAAGTCTAAGGAAGATATGGAAGCGTCGTATGGAGATAAACTGGTTCCGAGTTTTCACCCGTCGCAACTGGCTAAGGCTTTTTGTGTCAGGAAGATGGTATATGAGTTTTTAGGTGCGCCTTTCGAGGGAGACTTAAAATTCAATCCGTCTTTAACTCACCGGGTTTGGCATAATGGTCACGGCGTTCATGATCGTATTCAGGGATATATGGCTGCGCTTGGAAAATTTACTGACGGTAAGTGTGTTCTTATCGGAAGGTGGAAATGCCCATGTGGAGCTGAATATGGTTATAAGAAGTCCGGCAAAAAGGAAGAGGGAGCTTATTGGGTTCCTCGCCCAGATAAGTGTGATTCCTGCGGCAGAGATGGCCGGCATATTCTTTATAAGGAGGCTGGAGTAAATATCCCACATCTTCGGGTTAAAGGTAAGATGGATGGTGTTCTGGTGTGGAAGGATGAGAGGTGGATAGTTGAGATTAAAAGTATGAACCCTTATCAATACGCTAACCTCAGTGCGCCACCAGATTATTACATACCTCAGACTGATATTTACATGATGGCTTCAGGAATCCACAAGACTATTTGGATATTTGAAGATAAAGCCACTCAGAATTGGAGGGAGTTCCTCACTCACCATGAGCCGAAGAATATCGCTAAGATTTTAGATCTTCTTGTTAAGGCTAATAAGGCTATTGATTCAAAGACCCTCCCACCGAAGTATAAAGATCAGCGTTCATGCCGGGCATGTGAGTATAGAAGGATTTGTGAGGCTTCTGATGAGTACAAAGAGTGGTGACAGGTACTTATTCTGGGATTCTTCCATTGTCGGCAATAAAAGGTTTTGTGTGTTTGTACCGGATATTACTATCGAGTGCGAACCGCCTTTTATTGCTGGCAAGGTGGATTCTTGTTGGGCGCGTGTTTCAGGAGTTGATCCATATAATAAAGATCAATGTGAACATGCTATAGGTATGAGGCTTCGTCCAATAGAGCGTGGAGAAGACGGCGTGTATCGTCCGGCAAAAAAATTTTAAAAAGTTAAAAATTTTTTCGTTTTTTACTTGACGATTTTTTAAAAATTTTGTACTTTGAAATTATGAAAAATAAAAAAGTTAAAACAGGAGCCGAAAAAATGACAAACGAAAAAGTAAAACACGATTCAAGGAAAGAGGAAAGGGTAAGGTTAGCCAAGGAGATGAGCAGGATAGATAACCAGATATTCAACCTGGGAACATGGGATCAGAAGAAGATAGACGAACTCAAGAGGGAGAAGGATAGGTTGAATGCTCTCAGGATAGCTACCTTCCAGGATAAGGCAGAATACGAAGAGCACAGAGAGAATCTGAAGAAGGGGGCCAAGCCGAGATGGAGTGGGTGCTATACCGAGATGATAGCCTGGGGAGGGAGTACACTAAGGCAGGATTACACCTACCCGAATGGACAGGTAGAAACCATATATGGGTGGCCGGAGTGGTACACCGAGGTTGAGCCGGAGTGGATGATGAGATTCGATACTGAGGAGCTGGAAAAGGCGAATCATTCCCACACTATAGCTGATCAGGTTGAGAAGATCAAGCAGGCGTGGGGGATAAAATAAAAAGATTAAAATAAAAGGAGCCAGAAAATGAAATACGAAGTCAGAATTACAGGTCAAGTTGTTGAGTCTGAAAATGGCGGGCTTGGCGGAGTTTACGGGCAGAATACTCCGGGATATGCAGCCGACCATATAGACGAAATTAACGAGGCAGTCAGAGCGGACTACGTTGATCTTGCACAGTATCTGGATTTTAGCAGGGATCGGGATGCTCTTCTTTCTACAATAACTGCCATACATGCTCCGGTAGCGATGGAGCCGAAGGGAGATAAGTTTATTTTTCGTTGGGTTGTTGATTCCACACACAGGCTTGATGGAGACCAGGAAGAGGCTCTTATCGATTACCTTATAGGTCAGAGCTGTGATGGCTGGGGAGAAGGATTTGAGCAGAGAGCAATTAAGATGGAGCGTTCTACTGAGCGTGTCGAATGTCAAGAGTGCCGTACTGGCGGATGCGATTACTGTGACGGAGAAGGTTTCATTACGGAAGATGTAGAAGTATATTTCTATGCTAAGCCGTATTATATGGCTCAATCTGAAAAAGAATGTGAGATGTATCAGGTTTTCGTCCTTCCGATATTGGAGAATGAGGAGAATGAGGAGGTAAAAACTCCTCTTGAATTTGTAGAAGAGGCTATCAATGTTTGCGGTATTGATTGCTCTTCATGTATTCATTCCGGTTGTTGGGCGCATAAGCAGTCACGTAAGACTGGTGTCCCCGTAGAAAAGTGCAGGGACTATCAAAAGGCAACTTTACCTTGGGATATGTTTGATAAGATGCCTAAAGCTCCGGAGTTTAAGTTATCATGAGCTTTGAGTTACCTTATATATCAGAGGAGGAGCATGATGTTAATATGCTCATGCTTTCTCTTTCTGATGAGAGGATCAACCAGGTATTGCGTCGAATCCGGAAGGATAAAAATATCGGTGAGGGGACGAATTCAATAATAAATAATTATAAAGATTGGGAGTTGAGGCGGCTTATAATTGATGTCAGCGTTACAAAAGGGTATCAGAATTTGAATAATATTTACCATCACATTTATGCTATTCATGTAAGGTGGTGGGAATCTGAAGGATATGAAGTTCCATTTTAGGAGGATTAAATGTTAAAGTACGATATGAAAATCAGAGGGTATTTCCCTGAAGGTGACTATGTTCCGGGGATGACTGGGCTTGATTTTGTGAGAGGCGGTTTTGAAAAGTTCGAGCATTGGGGTAATCGGATGCTGTGCCAGGAAAAATTGGACGGCTGGTTTGGGATTGTCGTAAAGGATGATACTGGATGTTATTGGGATAATGGCTGGAAAAAGTATGGTGCTCTTCAGGAAATGCTTGCAGTATTTGATGAATTTATGCCTAATAATTCTATACTTATTGGGGAAGTTGGGTATGGTACTGAGGCTGAAACTCGATGGGCTGAAGAACATGGATATCGCAGATTTATTGCTTTTGACGTGATTCAGTGGGATGGAGATTGGCTTTTACATAAAACTACCGAACAGAGGTTTGATATCCTGAGAGAAATTTATTCAAAATCAAAGTATTTTGGTGTTGAGCATCCGCAGATTGATTTAGTTCAGTCTGTTATTCTTGATGGGTCTTTTGAGGAGAATAGAGATCGAGCATGGAATATGTTCATGGAGATTTATAATCGTAAAGGTGAGGGCGTGGTTTTGAAGTTTGCAGATGCGCTATACAAGCTCCACGGGGAATCTCCGTTCATGTTTAAAATAAAAAAATATCTGACTAAGGATTATGTGTGCCTTGGTTTTGTTGAAACTGATGCTCCTACATTTTTGGCAAAAGGAATGAATGTAGCATCGATAAAATGCGGGCTTTTTATAAATGGTAAGTTGGAGTTTGTGACACAGACCAGCGCTTTTGGTTTTGATTGGCGTAAGGAGTTTACGGATAATCCAGAAAAGTATATTGGTAAAGTTGTTGAGATCGGAGGTTTTGAGGTTTTTCCATCTGGAGCAATGAGGCATTCTATGTTTTTAAGATTTAGGGATGATCGTGTCCCTGAAGATTGTACACTCTGAGGTTAATTATGGGAGATATGAAAGAAGAATTTGAAGCTCTTAAAGAGCTGCGGACTGAAAGGCGTGAGAAGCGTTTTGAAGAGAATATGCGTATTCTTTTAGAATCTAAAGAGGCTGGCTTTATTTCTTACGAGGAGAGGAATGAGGGTACGGTTCTTCTTTTTAGGGATAAGCGTAAGCCTAAAGTTGACTTTTACCCTGGAACTGGAAGGTGGAAGTTCAATAATCAGGTGATGCGCGGAGGAGCAAGGAAGTTTATATCATGGTACAGAAATCAGATAGTCTGAATCTGTATTGGATAAGTCTCCATTATGCTACTTTTGGTATCGTTGTTGACGATGATTTAAAAGTTGTTGGGGCGGCGCCGATTGGGCAATGGATGATAGGTAAGGATATCAGCTACATTCAAAATTGGGTGAAGCTTAAAAAAGGAACGATCAGAGAGGTAAAGTGAAATGGCACGCTATTTATGCATAGAAAATGCTGGCGAGGTGGATGTCAGAGGGTTCTACGTCATGGGAATGAGTTCAAAGACTGGCGAAGATGATATGATAGGTCAGTTTGGTACAGGAACTAAATATGGAATCACCGCTCTTTTGCGTGATGGGCATGAAGTCCAGGTAACTTCTGGAAAGAGCAAGATTTCATTTTTAACTTCTGAGGATAATTTCAGAGGTAAGAGTTTTAAAACAGTTTCTGTTAAGAAGGGCAGGTCGATATTTCAAACCGGTTTAACTGTTGAAATGGGGCAGATTCATTGGGATTCTGTAAAGGCTATTAGGGAGCTGGTGTCGAATGCAGTGGACGAAGGGGAATTCAGTATTACGGAAACAGAAGATGTTAAGGGTTCTCCCGGAGTTACAAGAGTATTTATTTCAGAATCAAAGTATGTAAAGGCGTTCATGAAGGATTTTGACAGGCACTTTGCCATAAATCGTGAACCTCTCTTTAAGTCTGAAGATGTGAGCGTTTTTGATAAAATCGGTAGAGGTCTTTTAGTATTCCGTAGAGGTGTACAGGTTTATGAGGACGAAGGTACTACTGCTGCATTTGATTATGATTTTGATGATCTGGATGTAGGAGAGGATCGCAAGTCTTCGAGATGGGATGTGTGCTGGGCGCTTAAATCACAGATTCTCGAACTTCCTATTGAACTTAAACGTAAAGTATTCGAGGCTGTGTCTGGAGTAGATTCTGAAAGTTTTATAGAGTCGAAGCTGGAAATGAATTACGGGTCCTGTGGGGATGATTGGAAAGAGATTGTTGGCGATAGGGTTGTTGTGGATGAGCAGGTTGCTTCGGTTTACAGGGAGCATTTACTTGGCTATAATCTTGTAGTCGTCCCTTATAACTGGATGAAGTTTCTGGAGAAGAATGAAGGGATAAAAACAATAAAGGCTGTTTTGAGTAACAGCACCCTGAAAGGTTGGGAGCAGGTTAAATCCGATCTTTATACTGAAGCCGTGATAGATGACGCCCTTCAGTTTTTGCAGGATGTCGGGTATAAGATTTCCAGGGATGATATTATTGTTGCGGATAATTCTTCAGAAAGTGCTCCTCTCGGGCAGTACGTCGATGGAAAGTATTATATTAACCAATCGTCTATACGAAAAGGGTCTGACGATGTTTTGGATACACTGACGCATGAAATGTTCCACGCTCTTTCATCTGCAGGAGATGAGACCAGGGCTTTTGAGGATTTCATAATAAAAGAAAGTATTTATCACATGAAAAGGTTAAGGTTACTTTTAAAGAAAGTACAGGAGAGGGAGAATGGAGAAGAAAGTATCGAACAGTCTATTGTTAGTGCTTGCGTTGAATCTTAGCGTGGGGTTTGTAATTCTTTCTGAATTGAGGGAGTTAAATTCGTGGAATGGCAGGCTGCAGGAAAAGTTATACAGGATCGAATCCCAAGTTGATCTTATTAAAGATGCGGTCGAAGGGAATCCTGCAGTATTAAATTATTATAAGGAGGGAGCAATGAAGAGTAGCTTGAAAGATATTTCGCCGGAGGTTATAGACCTGTATTTTAGGAGGGCAAAACCTTTTATGGAAAAATACGGTGAAGTAAATAGACGGAGCATTAAGCATTTTTTTTCAGATGGGTGATCGTTCCTATAATCAGGCTCTTGAAGCCGCTAAACGTAATAAGGCGGTAAAGCATGAAATATAAGATCGATAATAAAGGGCGCACCGTTGATCAGTATGGCAGAGTTCTTGAGCCGGCTGCAATATCCACTTTACCTAAAAGTAAAAGGGTTTTGAGGCGTAAGCCGTATATTGATTTAAAGAGTGGAGATAATACTGAGTATGAGCGGAATAAAATGGGACGAGAATAAATTAAGATGGGATTTACTTCCATGGGACGCCATCGAAAAAATAGTTGAGATTTATTCTTTCGGGGCAGCTAAATATGGAGATAATAACTGGCAGGGTGTTGAATCAGAAAGGTATTTTGCCGCGTTGATGAGGCACCTTGTTGCCAGGGAAAAAGGAGAGCTGTATGATAAGGAGTCAGGCAAATTGCATTCAGCGCATGCTGCGTGGAATTGCATTGCTTTGTTATGGAACGATTTGAAGGAGGAATTAAATGTGGGTAAGGGAAGCGGAAGTAAGGTACGTAGGGAAAGCAAAAAGGGCTAAAAATATTTCTTCACCGGAATCGGTCTGGGAATTCTTTTCTTTTCTGCATGATGCAGTGGAGGAGAGGTTCTGTATTTTAGTAGTGAATAATAAAAATATTGTTGTTCACTGGCAGGAAGTATCAAGAGGAACAATATCAGAATCTCTCATTCATCCAAGAGAAGTCTTCCGTGCTGCTATAATGGTTGGAGGAGCCGGCATAATTGCCGTTCATAACCATCCATCCGGAGTTTTACAGTCTTCAAGAGAAGATGTAGAGGCTACACAGCGATTAAAGGAGGCAGGCAAGCTTTTAGGAGTTTCTTTAATTGACCATGTTATAGTTTCTTCCCAGGGTTATCTTTCAATGAAAGAACAGGGGTATATTTAACAGCATAGAGAGGTAGATATGGCACGACCGAAGGATGTGCAGGATTATGTAGATAAGATAGAAGAGATGCTTCTCGATGAGAGGTATGAGTTTGCAGAGGATTTTCTATCGAGCGTTTTATCTTTTGCGAAAGAGACAGATTATATTTCCGATGCTCAGAAACAGAGTGTGGATAATATTAAGAACAGCGTCACATGGTAGAATTATATACAGATGGGGCTGTAAAGAACGGCAATATCGGTTGGGGTTTTGTGGCAGTTAAAGATGAGCAAATTATCTTTGAAAGTTGCGGCATGTTATCCGGGCCGGAAGAGCTTTTAGCACAGCGTAATGTCGCAGGAGAGATGAAAGCAGTATTGGAAGCTGTTTCATGGGCGGATTCCTGCGGGTTCACAGAAATCTGCATTCTTTATGATTATGTTGGATGCTATAATTGGCCTTTAGAATTTTGGTCGGCCGGTAATGAGTTTACTCAGGCGTATGCAAAATTCATGAAAGGTAAAATGAAAAAATTAACTATAGACTGGAAGCATGTTAAAGGGCATTCAGGCAATAAGTGGAATGATTACGCTGATATGTTGGCTAAAGCAGGTGCTTCTGGTGAGAGGAGCAAGTATGAGCAAGTTTCGAGTGGCTGTATTAGTGAATGAATTTTTTTATCGCAAATGGGCTCGTCATTTAAAGGAAAAACATAATGTAGAAAGCAAAGGCAGGTATTCTGATATTTCAAGATGGAATGCAATGTTATTTGAGGAAGCAATCCGGATGGTAGAATCCGGGCAGATTGATACTACAAAATGGGGGTAGGTATGTTTCCTATTCATGAAGTAAGTCAGCTTGAGTTAGCATTTCCAGCAAGCGTACTCCAGTTTATGCCGAAATGGGAAGATATTCCTGATGAATTTAAGAATCGTAATACTAAGGAATGTCGTCTCGCAAGTGACTGGTTTTTCTGCGGGTTATCTGAACTTAACGGAAATCCACGGGAAGGGGTAGATGCTGAAAAGGCTTTAAAGCATATTCAGATGGTTCTCGGGAGTTTTGAACCAAAGCATGAGCATAAAGAAGCCGCCGTTGCTTTTCTTCTCAGAGAGTGGTTTGAGATAGAAAGCTGGAAGGTTGGGAGGAGGAAAGATGGATCAAGCTGAAGGTCTACGAAAAATGGTCGAATCGATGGATCAGGAAGTGTGTCCAGTTTGCGGGCAGCATGTGAAGGATAAATCAAATTTGGAGTTGGCAAGAATATCTCTGGAACGTTTTCGAGAAAGGGTATTTACCGATATTATTATTGAACGGGCAGAGAAGATGGCAGAACAGTATGAAGAGGCTATTTTAGATGCTGTTGAGGATGAGCAGGAGCGTATTAGGACTCTTATTAAAGGTTTAGACCTGAGAGGTTATATACTTGATGAAGTATCTCCGGAGGATGTTCATAAGTATATCCTTGAGAGTATTTTTTCAAAAAGTTGACCGGTACTTTTTGATACAATGGAGGTAACTGCCTATGATTGTGCTTACTTTTTAATGAGTGTATATTGAATAAATTATAATGATTAGTATTTATTGAAAAGGGCACAGTCTTGCCGGATGGCATGTTAAAGTTTTTGGTACTGTGTTCGGCATAGAGGTGGGGATGCCGATAATAAATTTTGGAGGTAAGTTATGGCACGGGATTGTAGTACATGCACATTTCTCGGTGATGGCGGAAAGTGTAAAAAGGGTGACCAGGCAGAAGTTTATTGCATGGGTGGCGGGTATGAACTTTGGCAGAGTAAAGAAGTTGAGGAATCAGTTGATGAACTTATCTCCAAGGGTTCTACCGTGGATACAGTTGACCAGGAGGTTTTAGAGGAGTCTGAGAATATAGCGAACTTTACTCCTCCGGAAGTTCCTTATGGACAGTCTCTTGAGGAGATGGCGAATACGACTTTGGAGGAAGTTGAAGCTAAAATAGGCAGACCTTTATCTGAAGCCGAAAAGAAGCATTTTGAGGTGGTAAAGCTGCAGGCTCAGGAACTTGCCCAGAAGTTGAAGTCTGGGGAAATAACAGAGGAAGATCTGCAGAAGGCGCTCGATCCGGAACAGCAGAGGATGTATGCTGCTATGAAGGAGACTCTCCAAAATATAGAAAATCGTCCAAAGACTGATGAGGAAGGATTTAATGGGGTTAAGAAGGATGGAATACTCAAGGCCCCTTCTTGTAATGGATGCAAACATCATTCCATGGTTGGCTGCTTTCTCGGTAGGTATTACGATTGTGTGGATAATAAGCGGTATCTTTTTGAGCCAATTTCGGACGGGGTTAAACATATCGAATCTATAGAGGCACGGGAAGAGAGGGAGTCAGATGAGAAGGATGTTGATTTTATTGACAGGATGTTGAAGGATAAAGATTCTCGTACACAATGAGGTGTTTGTATGAGGTTACTGTGGTTTTCTGTGATAATCTTCGTTTCTTGGCTGGCTTTTTTAGCCGGTTATTTACTTTGGTATTGTTTTAAGGTATTAAGTTCTTGACGAAATAGGGTTTATTTTATAGTTTCATATCTATGATTGAATTGAACGATGATAAGGTAAATGTACCAGTTAAGAAGGCCACATTTAATAAAAAGAACGATCTAAAGAAACAGTCGAAGCGAATAAAGGAAAAGTTTGCCGAATTAGACGGCCAGTATGAGGGGACATCAAAGAAGAAGAAACGAAAAATGAAGACGGAGTATGGAGAAGGTGAATTTACTCCGCCAGTTAAAACAAAAGAAAAAGGTTATGATGTTCATGAGTACGTTCAGGGGATACTCGAAAAATATGAAGTTGAACTTTCTCAGGATTTAGGTCAATTTGAGAGTTCTTATGGCAAGATAATTGATTGGGGCGAAGTCAATACTGATGAGATCGTTGAAAAGCTCCTGATTACTCTTGAACAGCTTTGTAATATCAAGTTATTCCCGTATCAGAAAATATTCGCAGCTCGGGTGTTTCAGAGTGTTTTATTAAATGACGGTGAAGAAATAACTGCGCTGTGGTCCCGCCAGTCAGGTAAGTCTGAGTGTGTTACAGATGTGGTGGCTACACTCATGGCGATATTACCTATCCTCAGTCAGTATTTTCCGCAGTTATCTCAATTTGACAGGGGCGTTTTCGTCGGGGTGTTTGCTCCAACAGAGCCCCAGGCAAAGACTATTTCCGAAAGGTTCAGATTAAGGGTTGGCAGTCAAGAGGCTGCTAATTTTCTTAGTGATCCAGAAGTGGATATAGCAGTAGATTCCTTGTGGATGTCTAATGGTTCTTATGTGCGTATCCATTCTGCTGCTCCGCAGGCAAAGGTTGAATCAAAGACTTATCATATAATCATTATTGATGAAGCACAGGATGTTTCAGATGAAAAGGTACTTAAAAGTATCCACCCGATGGGGGCAGCTACTTCTGCAACTATCATAAAACTTGGCACTCCCCACATGAGGCAGTGTGAGTTCCTCGAAGCAATTACTCGAAATAAACGAATATCTCAGTTATCCAAGAATAAGGTTAAAAATCATTTTGAGTTTGATTATACCGTCGTCAGTAAATATAATGAACGGTATGCACGTTGGATACAGAAAGAAAAATCAAGGTACGGTGAGGATTCCGATTATTTTAGGATGTCGTATAAGCTGGAGTGGCTACTTCAGAAAGGTATGGCAATTACGTCGGCTGACTTTGAACGGAAGATGAAGGCAACTTCTTTGAAGTTGGAAAGTTCTCCCGATAATAGGTTTATGTATGTTGCCGGCCTTGACCTTGGTAAAAAGTATGACAGTACTGTTCTTACTATCATAAAACTTGTTCGTCGGGATACTTCGCCGAGAAGGTATATAGAACTTATGGGCGATGAGGAAAGCGAGGAGGCTGCAACTGTTTTTGTGGACGCTGATATGTATTATAAGCAGGTATCCGCATGGTTTGAATGGGAAGGAGATAACTGGGAATCTCAGGTAGATGATATTGTGAGGGTGTGTAAGCGGTACGATACCTTGCAGGTTTTAAGCATAGACTCAACCGGTGTCGGCGACCCGATACATGAGATGGTTTCAAGAAGGTTAGCATATAGGGATGTGCATGTTCAGCCTGTTTATTTCTCTTTGCAGAATCAGCATAAGTTGGCGCAGTTATTTTATAAGAATTTGAACCATGAAAATATTCGCATTCCTTCCCATGCTTCAGCGAAAAAGACGCGCAAGTATAATAAATTTATGGTGCAGTTGCTTGATGCGGAGAAAGTATGGAAAAATGATAAAATGATTATTCGTCATGGTACTTATAAGGGAGCGAAGGATGACTACGTACAAAGTTTCTTTCTCGCTCTTAATGCTGCTGAAGAAGCCGTTAATATGGGTTCTGCGATTGAATCTCCCAATTATTTTTCATTGAATGCTGATCCAAATGATGATTCTATAAATTATGTAGAGGATATTATTGACAGGATGGATATTTCTGAAATTCGTGGTTTTGATAATGTTCGACGTGCAGCGAGAGAAGGAAAACTTGTGGTGAATAAAGCCACTTTTCATAGGACGGAGTGATGATTGTTTTAGAGGATAAGCGTGTTGATTTTACGGATTTTTCTTCAAGAAGATATTTGAATGAATATTATTCGAGTTGCGACGAGGAGAATAAATTTCTTTTAGAATCATTCCACGAGATTTATAAAGATATTGATGATGGCTTAAGTATTTTTGAAGTTGGCGGAGGCCCTACTATTTATCAACTCATGAGTGCAAGTAATAAGGCCGGAAGGGTGTTATTTTCAGATTTTAGTAAGAGTAATCTGATGGAGGTGGCTAAGTGGTTCAAGTGTTCACCTTCACGATTTGATTGGAATGATTTTTTAAATTATGTAGCTGATATCGAGGGTACAACAAAAGAATTTATCGAGTGGCGGATGCTTGATTTAGATATTGAATTTAAGCAGCTAAATGTATTGGGCGGAATTCCTACAAAGGCGGATTTGGTATCGTCGTGTTTTTGTATCGAAAGTATAACGGATAATTATGTAGATTATTCTCAGCTTTTTTCCAATATTAAGTCCGCAGCGGATAAGTACATAGTAATGGCAGCTTTGAGGAACGCCGAGTTTTATAAAGTTGGAAAAGTTAAGTACTCAGCGTTTCCAGTTGATATGATGGAAATTATTGGTTTTCTCGATAGTGATTTTAAAATGGTTAAGTCTTTCTCCATGGATTGCGATTATTCAAGGGGTTATGATGGTATAATAGTATTTTTAGCGAGGAGGGTCAGTTAATGATAGTAGGGCAAAGAGTTCCCCGAAATTTTTTTGTAACGACCGGTAAAGGGGAGAGTGATATAACTATACACGCCGGGTCTTATCACATGGCTTTAAAGGATGCTGATATTGAGATGTGTAATATTATGCAGTATTCCTCAATACTTCCGGGTGAGGCTAAGGAAATTCCCAAACCTAAAAAGTTGACACATGGTTCGGTTATGGAAGCAATTATGGGTGTGTGTACTTGTGGTAAAGGGGAAGTAGGTACAGCCGGCATTATTTATGGTTGGCTTTATAATAAAGAGACTGAAGAGAAGTATGGCGGGATCGTTTGTGAATATAACGGTCCAAAGTTAAAAGAAGAGGCGTCCCTTGAATTGAGGGAAGCTCTGCAGGAGATTTATTTTAACGGCTATTCAGATGAGTTCTTTCTTAAAGATGAAGAGCTTATAGTCGAAACTATTATTCCAAAGAAGCAGCACGGTACGGTGCTGGTAGCTATTTGTTTTGTAGATTATATTTTTCCAGTTTCGGAGGTTAAGTGATGGAAGCAGATCAAATGTACGGAGATGCCTGGGAGAAGTTTCCTATTCAGCCGGGTGAGATGTACGAAGCAGGAGAACTGAAGCATAGGTATATTTGTGCTCCGTTTAGTCCAAAGGCGCTTGAAGTTTTAATGGGGGAAGAACGAGCAGATCTTATTTATACTGACCCGCCATGGGATACAAGGATAGCGAATCAGTTCCGGGAATGGGTAGGTATGGATAAGCTTCCGAAGAATGGGTTTGAGAATCTTTTAGAGGGTATTGCTTTCGCCTGCAAGAATTATTCTTCCAAGTATGTTGCTATTGAGATGGGTATAAAAGGTATGGAGCAATTAAAGCCCAGGCTCGATAAATATGGGGCGAAACAGTTCAATATGTTTTTTCCTACTTATGGAAGCGGTATTGAATACTGCTTGTGGGTAGGAACTTTTGTAGATGGGGTAGAGGCCCCTGAATGGGATGATGATCCTAATGGCAAGCATAGTGAGAAGGGATTATATATTCCGAATTTTTTAAATCGAAATATCCGTCCAAAGAAGCTGTTGGATATGTTTGTAGGAGAGGCGTCTTTTTGGCCTCCGTTTATTGACAGCGGCGTCCAATGTTTTGGGCTTGAATTTAATAAAAGAAAGATAGCTAACATTTCAAAGATGTTTGATAAGAAAGGTTATTCTATAACAAAGCTGAGGTAGATATGGCAAGATTATATTTAGGGCAGAATGTTTTCGAGAGGGCTCTGACAAGACTTCAGTATTGTTTTGAACAGGGAGATGTAGTTGTATCATTTTCTGGAGGCAAGGATTCAGCGGTGTGTCTGGAGCTTGCTGTCATGGTTGCAAAGAAAATGGGTAGGCTTCCGGTTACTACAATAATGAATGATGAAGAGATTATGTACCCAGGGACTTATGAATACGCTGAACGGGTTGCAAACAGAACCAGCGAAGTTGATTTCCACTGGTGTTATATGAATAATCCGAACACCAATCCGTTCAATAGGGAACAGCCTTATTGGTGGGCATTTGACCCAGATATCCCGGAGGATAAGTGGGTGAGGAAACCGCCTCCTTACGCAGAACAGATAACTCGGACGAAAGATTTATATGACCTTTGTACCTTGGATCAATTACCGGATTTACCCACACGGGATGGCGTAGATATGTTTGATGTTATCGGTATCAGGGTTCAGGAGTCTCCAAAACGGGCAATGAGTCTTGCATCGATGCAGGGAGACTTTATTACATCAAAATATAATTCGGATGATAAGCGCACAAGAGAAGTTCGTAATACCTGGCCGATATATGATTGGCGTGATGGGGATGTGTGGAAGTCAATTCGAGATAACGGTTGGGATTATAATGAAGCGTATGATGTCATGTTTAAAATGGGTGTGCCTGCTCATGGCATGCGTATTGCACCTGTTACTCTTAATGGTGCTGCTATCCAGCAATTATCTATCGCAATGCGAGCATGGCCTCATTGGTTTGACCGTGTTGCTGAGAGGATTCCGGGGATAAGAACTGCAGCTAAATTTGGTCTTCAGACTTGTACTCCGCAGCGGCGTTTAAATGAGACCTGGGAAGAATGTTTTCAGAGGACGTGTATAGAGGAGGCACCTTTATGGGTAGCTGATAGGGCGAAGCGTGTCAGGGCGAATGTTCTCAGAAGGCATGCAAAGCATTCGACTACTCCTTTTCCGGACGTTGCCAGTTGTATGCCTTGTGGTTTACTTGGGTCTTGGAAAGATTTAACTCATAAAGCATGGGACGGCGATCCGTTTAATTCTTACCTGGGGCTGGATTATGTTGAACCCAGTACTTTTAAACCTACTGGTGGTGTTTTTAAGGCCGAGAAGCCTATACTTGTAGCTTTTCCCGGGACTTATTGGTGGTATACTCCTGAGAACAGGGCAAAGATGACGGAGGCTGCAGTATGATATCGGAACATGATGTTTACTGGGTGGTCGTTACTTGCCAGAAAAGGAAAGAGCAGGGCTTTGATGCCAGGAATGTTTTTGAAGCTGTTCCTGGTCTAAATGAATTTTACGATCCTTATATGAAGGGAACTGTATGGAGCCATGTTAAAGCTCTCAGGCAGGGTTTTGAATCCGGCGCGAGATGGATCGTAATGTTTCAGGACGATATAATACTTTGTAATGATTTTTATTCAAAGGCTTTAAAGCGTATAGAAGAGGCGGAGTTATTGGGTTTCAAATTGTTTCAGTATTTCCGCCCTATGGATTTTCCTGAAGATGATAGAAGGTGGCAGATCGAAAAAGGTGCTACCTACCTGTGGGATCAGGCGGCAGCATTTAGGTATGATTTTGCCCGTAAGTGGCTTTCATGGGCGAGCGACTATGAGGATACTTATTATGACGAGAAGGAGGGGCACGATTCTCTTTTAGGTAAGTATCTGAAAGAAGTGAAGCAGGATTATGCAATATGTGTTCCGAATTTGGTTGATCATAATATTGATATGGATTCAACGCTCGGTACTGCGAAGAATTGTTTTGGCAGACCTCGAAATAGCCGGACGTTTTCAATGGGGGCAGACTAAATGAATGACGCAATATGGCTATTTTGGGAACCTTTAAAAGATTACGGTACTCCTGAGTATATTGATCTTTGCCTTGATACAATTAAGAAGCATTCCGCAGGCCATCCAGTGCATATCGTAAATAGAAGTAATTTGAATCAGTTTATTCCTGTGGAAATTCGGGACGATGTATGGAGTTTGCCGGATATAGCGACGGTGAGTGATTTTATTCGAGTTGTACTTCTTTTTTACAACGGCGGTATATGGATGGATATAGATACTGTTGTTTTCCGTAGTGTGCAGCCTTTATTCGACGTGTTCGATGATTTTGAATTTTTTGGCTATGGTTGGGAGCAGGGTAAGATAGCTAACGGTATTTTTGGTAGTCGTGCCAGAGGACACATAATTACAAGTTGGCTAAAGAATATAGCTGAAGCGTTGAATCGTGAAAGGGAAGGTAAGCAGATGCATAAGTTTGCCTTTAACTTTCATGCTTCTCGAAAAGCGTTAAAAGGCAGGAAGTATCGACATTTTAGTTATAAGCAGATGCAGCCTTTTACGGGAGCGGATATGAGCGTTATTTTTTCAGGGAAAGGAGATATTTCTCCGTGGGTAAATTCTGAAACTTACGCTGCTGCTATATTCAATAGCTATCTAAGGGACACCAAGTATGCAGGATTTTCAAAAGAGCAACTTTTGGATGATCCGGGTGTTCTCGGTCAATTATTTAGATATGCATTGAGGTGATAGCGTGATAGATATTTATGAGCATAATTCAATGGGTAAATTTATTACTGATAATAAAATGGATTTGAAGTTGACCATCGAAGAATTATTTGATGACGATTCTTACAGGATTAAAGGCAGAGAGTTCGATAATACAGTTTGTTTTGATGTAGGAGCAAATATAGGGGTATTTACAAGGTTATTTAAGAAGCTATATCCAGGCGCAAAGGTGTTTGCTTTTGAACCTGTAAAATCAACTCATCAGATGTTTTTGGAGAATACAAAATTTTTAACTGGTGTTTCATCATATAATATTGGAATTGGTTTTGAGCCTGGTACGTTCAATGTTCATAGTAACGGGTCTTCGTTATATTCTACAGTTGGTAAAGAGTCGTTTGCTCGTAAGGAATCGAATGTACTGGCTTCTTTAATGGGAATAAAAGATTTTCACGCTAAATACATAAATATATTTGAAGGCGGAAATGCTGTTTTAAAATGTGATGCCGAGGGAGGAGAGGAGTGTTTATTTTTCTCAGATGAGGGAGTAGATATATTAAAGAAATCTCGTTTCTCTACTTTTGAATTGCATTTTTTATCTGATGAAATGCCTTCATATCAGGATTACAAAGAGAGGATAAATTCTCTGTTTGGTTCAAGAGCAACAATTTATAGGCGGTCTAAATACGGGGCGCACTGTACTATAAATAATTTATGAGGAGGCCGGAAATATGGCAGTAGATGTAGAAAAACAAAGCACACGGAATCCTATCCCGGACGGGCAGCGACCTCAGCCGGAGATAAGGGAGCGTGGACGAAGAGCAGTTGAGAAGACGGCGAAAGCCCTCGAAAGATTGGAAGTGGTTTATGTGGATGTGGCTGAATTAAAACCAAATTCATATAACCCTAATCGACAGGACCCGAGGGACTTTGAGCTTCTGGTTAAATCGATGACTGAGGATGGATTTACTCAGCCTATCGTTGCAATCAGGAATGAGCGGGTTATCGTAGACGGAGAACACCGTTGGCGTGCGGCAAGGCATCTCGGTTACGATAAGGTGCCTGTTGTTTTTGTAGATATGACTATGGAGCAGATGCGGATATCTACTCTGAGGCATAACCGAGCAAGAGGTTCCGAGGATATCGCTCTTTCAGCCGAAGTGCTTCGTGACTTGCGTGAACTTGGCGCTCTGGATTGGGCGCAGGATTCATTGATGATGGAAGAGGAAGAGATGAGAATTCTTCTGGATGATATACCTGTTCCAGAGGGTCTGGCAGGCGAGGATTACAGCGAATCGTGGATTTCCTCAAAGAGCAAAGAGTCTACAGTATCAGTAGAGGCAAAGCAGGTTGATCCACAGAGGATGGAGGCTTCTACACAGAAGGTCGTTGAGGCGGTAAAACTGGCCGAGCAGAAGGCGGCATTGGTTGATAACGAGTCGGAAAAATCGAAAATTCTTTTTGAGATAAAAAAGGATATCTACCGTATAGCAGTTTCTTATACAGGGGATGAGGCAAAAATTGTTAAGGAAGTCCTGGGCCTTCAACCTGCAGTTAAGTTGGTTGAGCTTTGTAAGAAGTATGAAGCCCATTTTGCTACAGAGGAATCTCAGAAGGAGGAAGTAATAAATGGCTAAGAAAGAAATAGCAAAGAACAATGTGGTTTTAGAGAATCTTGATGTTGTATACATCAATGTTAACGATATTAAGCCGAATGCTTATAATCCGAATAGGCAGTCTGAACATGAGTTTGAGCTTTTGTGCAGGTCTATTGAAGAGGATGGATTTACTACTCCAGCTCTGGTAAGAAAGCAGGATATGGTTATAGTTGATGGTGAGCATAGATGGCGAGCTGCTCAGTCGGTAGGGTTCACTGAAATTCCGTGTGTCCTTGTTGAGATGACGGATGAGCAGATGAAGATTGCTACTCTCCGGCATAACAGGGCGCGCGGAGAAGAAGATGCAGAGCTGGCTGCTGCAGTTCTTCGTGATCTTGTTAAGATGGGAGCTCTTGATGAAGCGCAGGATTCTTTAATGCTCGATGATGTGGAAATGAGCAAGTTATTGAATGAAATAAATGATCCTCAGCTTCTTGCTAATGAGGAGTTCAATGAGCAGTTTGAAATCCTGAAAGATTCAAATGGAAATTCTGTTGATCGGTCACAGGTTTTTGTGGGTAGCGAGGCAGCGTCCGATGCGGTCAGGAAACAGGAAGAGCTTATAAAGAAGGCAAAGTCTCAGGAAGAGATGGCTACGTTAAAAAGAGAGGCAATGAATATTTTCAGGTTCAACTTCTCTTTTTACGGAGATGAAGCTAAAATTGTTTCAAAGGTTCTTGGTCCAAGTGCCGCTGAAAGGCTTCTGGCAATTTGTCGATTAGAAGCTGAAGCGCATGGATAGGAAGTATTTAAAGTCTACTGCTGATTTTTTAAAGGGTGATCAGCCCCGGATTATCTTGGATATAGGTTGTGGTTGGGGAGCACTGGGCGAGTTCATAAAAGAGCTTTTGCCCAGTGTTGTTATTGATGCGGTGGATATAGATGAGCGTAGCATAGAGAAGGCTTATAAGAGAGCCATTTTTGGTCTTCCGGTTTATCGTAATATAATGTTGGGTGACGCAAGAAAATTTGATTTTTGGTGTGAGCCTTATGATTTGTATTTAGGATTTAATGTATTTGATAAAATGAAGAAAGACGAAGCAATGCGGATAATAAATTCTTTGAAGGGACGTTTGCTTATGTGTTTACCTTTGAAACCTATATCTCAGGGGCCGCAGTTCGGGAACGTGTTTACGGAACGTGTTTCTTTTTGGGAGCATAGTGAGATTATGGATTTTGCAAGTAAATGTATTCATAAGGGATTCATTTACGGAGTGTATTTTGTTTAACGGAGGCGGCCATGGGAAATTTTTATTTGGATTTATATGATAAGGTAAGTCTTTATTTGAATAAGATGGATGTTGATTTGGAGTTGTTCAAAGATGACCCAGATTTTATCCGGGAGTTTTATAGAATAACTCTTTATAGAAAATTTTGGGAGTCTTATCGGAATGATATGATTCATATTGATCCGAGGATGAAGAATCCAAAGGATGTAAAGATAAATCTGGCAAAGGCTTTTGTAGATAGGAGTGCTGATTTTCTTGTCGGCAAACCTTTTACTGTCTATGCTCCAGATGCGTATTCAAAGCTGATGGCTCCGGTGATAGCTTATATCAACAAGAAATCAGGTATTGAATTATTTGCTCTTGAAGTAGTTACGAACGCAAGTGTATGTGGGGATTCTTTTGTGAAAGTTATCTGGGATGAGGATATACAGAGTCCGCGGTTTCAGTTATTGGATTCAGAAAAGACCTTTGTGCGGTACAGAAAGTCTGAAAGGAACAGGACTGTTCTTCAGCAAGCAGTTATAGTGTGGGAAGGAGAGTACACATGGCCGGATGGTACGGTCAGGGACGTTCTTTTTAAAGAGGTATGGACGGAGGAAAAGCGAGAGCTTTTTGTTGAGTATCTGAAAGATGATGAGAATGAAGATTCTTCGTGGAAGCCGGAGAAACTATTTAAGCAGCTTTTTAAGTTCAAAACGGTAGAGTCTATATCGGCTGATAATATTGAACAGGAGCTTATAGAAGAGGCGGATAATGATTTGGGCTTTATTCCGGTCGTGCATTTTAGGAATCAGGTAGTTCCTCTGGAAACTTATGGGAGAAGTGATCTGGTAGACATTGTTGATCTTAACCTGAATCTTAATGAGGCGGCTTCGCAATATCTTGATTCTGTGAAATATCATGGTAGTCCTATAACATTGATTTTCGGAGCAAAAATAGGGAATCTTCGCAGGGGACCGAATAAGATTTGGAGTGGGTTTCCAAAGGACGCAAAGGTGGATCAGCTTGGCGGGCAGCAGAATTTTCCGGCTGTAAAGGATCTGATGGAACAGCTTCAGGATTTTGCTTATCTGACGAGTGGTATACCGGAAGCATCGAGTGGGCTTTTTCAGAATATTTCAAATGCTACTGGTATAGCATTGCAGGTACAGTATTTACCATTGATAGGATTAACCAGGAGGAAACGTTTAAGTTATGAGGCCGGGTTTGTTCAGATATACGAATATGCTTTGAAGATGCTTGACACTAATCTCAATCTTAATCTTCAGGATAGAGTTGACAGGTATGTTAATGTGCGGGATCAGCTCGAAGAAATAAGGATTACTCAAGAGGTGGAGGTTGCGGAGAGTACTGATACTCAGGAAGATGATTTAATGGCGCAGGAAGATGATATGGTCTATAAATTGTATCAGGAGCTTTCATTTAATCCTTACTATAAAGTTGAAATAAAGTGGGCTGAATATCTTCCGAGGGATTCAATGCAGGAACTTCAGGAACTTCAGATGGAGATGGAGATGGGCATTGAGTCGAAAAAAGGAGCAATGCGTCGTCGAGGTATTAAGGATATAGACGCTAAATTCAAAGAGATTGAAGAAGATAAAATGTTTGAAGTGGAGTCCATGGGAGAGTTTACTGCTGATAACATGAGGGAAATGGTCGGAGAAGGTTTTGCTGCAGAAGAAGGTTCTGGCGTTTTAATGGGAGAGGAGTTACCGGAAGAATTGCCGGCTGATGAGGAGTCTGAGAGGGTTGCAGAGAAGCCGGTTGATCTTGAGATGGAAGAGTATCGGGCATATAAGGCTTCAGAGCAGGGTGAGGCCGGATTGGTTCAGGGAGTTCCTACAAAGCAGACTCAGCCTATAGCGAAGAAGAGGACTTTTAGCCCTCCGGGGAAGTAATGAATGGCAATAACCAAAAAGCAGAGGGACTTTAATTATCAGATTGTTATAAGGGCTCTGAATAAAAGGAAACAGGAAATTCGGAATTTTCCAGATGTCCAGAGTATTGTAGCGATTGCAAATAGCCGAACTACTGCCTCCAAGAATAAGAAGATCAGGGAGGTAGTTACTTCGGCTGTTCGTTCTTATAGGGATAATATAAATTCTGTCCTTGATGATAATATTCGATCCATGGTTAAAAAGACCATAAAGGATCATGCTGAAATGCTGGCTAAACGAGGAATTAAATTTACACCGGCGCAGGCGAGGGCTCTTGAAGATAAATTTGTTTCTAAGTATAATCGGGAAAGTTTTCTCGGCATGACCAGGAAGCAAAGGCTTACCAGGATAGTAAATAGATTTGAGAGAGATTTGACGAGAGGGATTAACCGTATTCGTAAAGTAGGCGATGAGGCTACCCAAAAGAAGAAAGCGAAAGAAATTTTAGATACTCTTAAAGGTACTCGAAGAGGGTACTATGAAGATGGAGGGAGGTATAATTCATTTTCTTTATCCAGGTCAACTGACAGACTTATTGCTTCAGAAGTAGGAAGGTCGCAGCGTAAAATTACAGAGTATGTGGCAGAGGAAGCAGGCATAGGGTACGTTAAGTGGATGGCTGTCGGAGATAAGAAGACCTGCCCGATTTGCAGAATGTTTGCTACTTCTATCTTTGTTCCATATCGAGAGTTGCCTTTGGTTCATAGAGAAGGTATTTTTCGAGTAGGCGAAGTTCCAAATTCTCACCCGTATTGTAGATGTAAGGTTGTGCCGATTCCTTACCAAGCTGCACGGCGAGACCCGAGTGAAATTGATCCTGAAATGGAACAGCGTAAGAGGGAAGTGTATGATATGTGGCGTGAGCAGCAGGCTATTGTAGCCACTATGGACGAGAAGGTACGAACGCTTACCGAACAGATTTTAAATATCAGGGCCGGTCGGCAGGGTGCGTTGCCTTTAGAAGATAGACTTGAAATCCAGAACCTGCAATCACGTTTGAGGGACGCTAAAGCAGCGAGGGCAGATGCGGTATCACGAAGAGCAGAGTTGCGAACTGAATACAATAATATGTGAGGGCGAAATGGCAGGAATAGAGAGGCTGGCGGATTTAGGAGAGAATATTGAGGATAAACTCGATAAGTTATATAAGGAGCGAAATTCTATTTTAGCAGAGCTTGAGTCGTGTCTTGAGTTTACGAATGGGGTAAAACATAGCCCTCTGTATGGTTTGGGAAAATTATTTACGCAAGAATTTAACAGTCCTGCTGTGTACGATAACCATATTAAATTGTTGGATCACTTGGTTACGTTGTTAAATGCGCTGAAGGTGTACGACTCTTTAATTATATTTTTGGAAGTAGGTTATGAGGCTGGAGAGAATATATTAAAGGTGCAGGAGGACGAGCTTCCAGAAATCGACATTGAATAAACCGGCATTTTTTTTAAAAAAACCGCAAGAAAAAAATTTTTTACTTGACTTTTTTTAAATCTTTTTATACTTTTAATTTACAGAGAAAAAAAAGTAAAAAAAAGTTAAGGAGCCAAGAAATGAACCAGAAGGAAAAATTGATTGAGGCAGTTAAAAAGTTAAAAGAAGCAAAAACGGCTGTAGAGTATATCCATCCGGGATATACAAAGGAAATCCAGAATTTGATAGATGGATTTATGGAAAGTATAAGGGATGAGATAATGTTGGAAAATGGATTTTCCGGGCAGGATTACGAATCCTATATGAAAGCCGAAAAAATGGTAGAGGAGATATTTTCAAAATGAAGAAATCGATAAAAAATGATAATATAAGATTTGGTAGAGAGGAGGCCCTAAAAAGGGTCTCTTCCTTTTTGGAAGAGCCTAAATCTTTAGGGCTGAAGTTTGAAATAGCTGGCAGTTTTAGAAGAGGAGCAGAAACTGTCGGGGATATTGATATCGTAGCTTTTGACCAGGATGTTTGTTGGTGGCATTGGCATGTTGGTAAATTTGGAGGGAATCCATGGGCAATGGGTTCAAGAAATCTTGATTTTGATTTGGACGGTTTTCCTGTGAATATAAGATTTTTTAGTTCAAAAGAATGGGGAGCGGGGCTATTGTTTTTGACAGGTTCTAAGGAGTTTAATATTATCTGCAGGAATAAGGCAAGGAGTTTGGATTTAACTTTGAATCAATATGATTTATTTGATTTAGAGGGTAATCCTCTTGGTCTGGGCAAAAAAGAAGCGTGGATTTTAGAAAAGCTTGGTTTAATGGAATACCTTGATCCTGTAGCGAGGTTGTAATGGGATTTTCATGTGATCCTATAATTGAATGCCAACTCAATCCGGGGACGACGTTTAAAGCGCCGTTTCAGGTGAGGTGGAGGTCTGGAAGATTATCGGGAGGACTGATAAAGAGGTTATTTGTGAACTTCCCGGGAAATGTATAAAATATTATTCGGTAAATCAGTTTGCTTATTTAATGAGCGTAAAACGAATTTTCCATTTTGTGGAAGTCGTATTATAATAGGAGGTGTTCAATGAGAACATTCGATAAAGGTCAGGTCGTGGAAAATGAACTTTCTTTCGATGAGGTCGTAGAAGATTACTGTGAGCTTGCAGTTATCGAAAGCGAATCAAAGAAGTTGATGGACGGCCATCGTATTCGGCTGATTGATGAATATGATAGTCGGGGTATTACAGTCCATTCGAGTAATGGCAGGATTCTTGAGGTCAGGAAAACAGCTCGTAGAAAGGTCAATATCGAGGAGCTGGAAAAAGTGTGTAAGAAGAAGAATGTTGAGGTCGGTAAGGTTTATTATACCATCCGTCCAAAGAATTCAAATATTCCGCAGAAAGTCCTGGAAAGTTTGGATAAGTATTTTGTTCTGGAGACTAACCTTGAAGTGGATGTTAAGGATGTCCAAAAGGCTGTGGATACAGGACTCATAACACAAAAGGATTACGATAAGATTGTTGAGGAGAATAAAAGCTCTGCGCTGTATCCGAAAGTAGAGGAGGGAGAGCGTGCCAAGATCATTATGGACTGAGGATAATGGGTCACATGAGGAGGTAGATATTTCCTCAGTTGAGTATCCATCTATCGTCGTTGATTTTAATTCTTTGCACGATTCAAAAGAAGTAAAGGTTGAGAGAATATGGCTCCTTGAAAAACTATGGCAGAATTTTAATGTTGTGGTTTGGAGGGAGCCTAAGCTCTTTAAATTGAATCGTAGGAAGATAGAGGAAGATATTCGGGATTTTTACGATTTGAATATGGTTAAGATTCTTGAATGTTCTATTGATCGATTGAGAAAGTACCTGGTATTTAACCGTACCATTATATTAACTGACGATTCAAATGTTGGTAAGGTTTTGGGTTGGCTTGCGGTAAATCGTTTTGATCATAATTCTATATTTCATGATTTTCCTTATTTGGCGAGGAGGAAAGGTTAAAGTATGAATCCAGAGAAATTTTTAATGCTTAAAGTTTTGGAAGGGGATGCAAAGAGCAGGGATGCAGCATTTAAGCAGTTGAGTGACAGGGGAATTGATATATCATATTTTATGACCAGTCCGGATTATTGGTCTTTCGTAGTTAAACATAAAAAGCAGTATAAGTCATTTCCGTCCCGAAAGACTTTTGAAAAGCAGTTCGGGGTAAAGGAACAGATAGATGTTCCAGAGCCTTTGGCTTTTTATATGGATGAGATCGCACAGCATAAACGATATCGAATTGTGGCGAGTGCGATGGATAAGGCAGATGAGTTTTTTGCCGCAGATAAAATTGACGACGGCATTGCATATTTACGCTCTGAAGTAAAAAAGGTTGATAGTACGTTTGTAACAAAAGATATGAATATCGCAAAGACGGTAGAGCAACGTATTGAGCGGTATCAGTACAGAATTGATAATCCGGGCGTAGACGGAATACCTTCGGGATTGCCGCGACTTGATCAGGCAACTTATGGCTGGCACGGAGGAGAATTTAATATTATTCAGGCGTATTTAGGCAGCTATAAAACATGGACTTTACTTCACATGGCTAAAGCTGCCATGGAAGCAGGGTATCGCCCTCTCATAGCAACTGTTGAGATGGGGCAGTTCCAGGTCGCCAGGAGGCTTGATAGTATTTTAGCTAAAACTGCGTTTGAGAAGATTCGTAGTGGGCAGTTCCAGGATGATAAGGAGATCGAGGCATTTAAGCAACGGATGGACTTAATAAAGGGTATGCCGGAGTGTATTATTATAGGCGGCGTTTCTTTTGGGGAATTGTTTCTCCAGGCAAAGATTGAAGAGTATGAGCCTGATATAGTATTTATAGACGGGATTTATCTTATGGTTGATGATGATCCAAATTCGAGAAAGGCTCAGTGGGAACAGTTGAACCATATATCGAGAGGTTTAAAAATAACGGCAGAGAACTATCAAGTGCCGGTTATAGCCACTACCCAGGCTTGGAAAAAATCAGCGAAGCCTGGTAGTAAGGGTGATGAATCAGTTGATGATATAGCGTATTCAGGAGGTATGGCGCAGAATGCGGATAATATCGTTTCGCTTGGCAGGATATACGATTACATTGCTGAAGCTTATACAAACAGGATTTGGGTGAAGCTGACGAAATTAAGAGAAGGGGAGCCTATAAAGTTTCAGGCTACGCTGGATTTTAATTCGATGACGCTGCGTGAATCCATAGGTGTATCAGATGAGCGTTCAGCATCGGCTTATGAACTCTCTGGGGACGAGGATGAGTCTTTAACTGAAGGTAAAGATTACAATGTCGGCATTGATAAAGCAGTTATTGATGAGGACGAAGAAATTCCATTTTAGGTGGTAGTCATGGTACGAAAACAGGTTAAAAAAGGTGAAGATCGATTCACGAATATTTTTGTCAGGGAGTCTGACGTTGATAATAAACGTAAGGCTTTCCTCACGGAATATCTCTCTTTAGCAGAAGATGAGTACATGTCGAAGTTGTTGAAAAAACTTCTTTCACATGGCGAAGTATCAGCTATTGATAGAGAGAGGATCGACGATCTTATGAGAAACGTCGATTTAAGTGTTTTATATGTAGAGCAGCTTTTAAGGGATGATGAGCATGAAGGTGAAGGCTCTTTAGCTGAGCCTGGTGTAACAACTCCCATGTCTGATGTTGAGCGGCGGATAATGGTTGTTATGGATGCCGGAAAGGGCAGGCTTACAGGTTGGGATGAAAAGTTTATTTACGGGGACACCGGAGCGGCTCTTCTCAATCAGGCTAAGAATCGTGGAGGATGGCTTTCAGAAAAGCAGATAAAGCAGTTAAGTCGAATAGAAAATATTTTAGGAGTATGAGTATGAGCGATTCTTTAATAGACGTAGAACGAGTTATAAATGAGTTGAAGTTGCAGAAGGCAAAGTTGAATGGGGATGAACTTACAGCTTGTTGCCCGAATCCGAATCACGATGATCGCAACCCGAGTTGGAGCTTTAATATTCAGAGTCAGTTTTATAACTGTTGGTCGTGCGGGTTTAGTGGTAAGGGTTTGGCAAGTTTATATTTGAAACTCGGTTTTGATATTCCGGGATGGGTTTCAGAGTTGCCAGAGATAAAGAAGAAAAAACGTAAGAGGATGGCTCCGAAAGCGGAACCGGTTCCTGTTGAAATCAGAACTTCGTGGCTGAGTTGGCTTTCAGCAAATCCTTACGATGCGTATATGAAGTTGAAGGATCGGGGAATTACAAAGAAGGCTATCAAGGCATTTAATATTGGCTATAATGTAAGGCATGACATATTATTTTTTCCTTGTTTGGATTCTGAAGGAGAGCTTTCAGGGTGGGCAGAGAGGAGTGATAACTGGCCTAATAGGTATCGCCTTATGCCGGAGGGAGTAAACAGGGATAAACTTATCTTTGGAGCGCATCTGATAAAACATACGGAAAGGAATGTCATTTATCTGGTAGAGGGTCCTGTTGATTGCATGAAGATGTGGCAGTGGGGATTTAAGTCGGTGGCGCTTAATGGAAGTGTATTGTTTGACTACCAGGCTGAATGGCTTATAGATAATGCGTATCATGTTATTGCGATTCCAGATAATGATAAGGCTGGCCTTAAATTAAGGTATGATATTGTCGATAAGCTGAAGGATAAGGTCAGGCTGTCAGGGGTAAATCTTCCTGAAGATATAAATGATGTTGGGGATGCTGCCTGCACTAAGGAAATAATCGAAGCCGCAATTAAGGCGAGGATTAAGATTTGATATTTTCAGTAAAGCAAATCTATGGAGGAGTATTTAAGGATACTCCATGGGCGAGGAAAGATTTGTTTAATATTTTGGAGAGGAAAGTAAAAGATGCAGGTGGCAGAGTTAATTTTCAGCAGGTTATTTTTAGAGTAATAACAGACGAGAAAAATCGGACGTGTTTTGAAGCATCTGTGGATATACCAAAGTTGGATGAGCAGCAGGCTTTATTATATGTTGAGGAGTTATTAAATGAATAGGACTATCCATACGGAGTGTCAGTTTTGTAATAGGGTAATAGAAGTTTCCGATATAACGGAAACTAAAGGAACTGTGAGCTTTAAGTGTCCGCATTGCGGGCGTATCAATAAAATCAAAGAGGAGAAATGAAATGGCAAAGCAGTCAAAGAACGTGTCACAGCAGATTCCCGTTGATGAGTACAATCAGTTTTTTGAAGAGATTAACGGGATATTTTACGAAAGGGAATGGGAAGTCAATCAGATCAGGTACGCTATTTTGATGCAGGAGCATGTACTTCTGAAAGGCGTTCCTGGAACAGCTAAGTCAATGCTGGCTTTGAAGGTCTTTAACGGTATCGAAGGAGCAGAGGTTTACAAGAATCAGTTTACAAGGATGCAGGATGATTCTTATGTATTCGGCCCTCAGCTTCTCGATGAGTTTAAGCAGGGTAGGGTAGTTCATAACATTACCGGTTCGCTGATAACAGCGCATTTCGGTTTTCTGGATGAGTTTTTTAACGCCAGTGAGGAAACTCTGGTTGCTACTCTTGAGCCTTTGAATGAAAGGACTTTTACCAGACCGTTCCAGAAAGTAGAATGTCCGCTTATCACAGCTATAATGACCACGAATCAGGAGAGGGAATCAGAGAAGGAACTCCGGGCGGTGTATGACAGGATTATTTTCAAATCGGATGTTAAGGAGCTGGCGGATGTTCATAAGAGAATGGACATGTACCGTGATTACCTTTCAGATGTGACGGAGAATACCCAACCAGTTATTGCGTTTGATGATGTTCAGGCGGTAATTAAAGCCTTCGATGAGTTTAAACCTAATTTTTCAAACGGGATGCTTCTTATTTATGACAGGATCATTTCAGAGTACGAAGCGCAGGCGAATGTAAAAATGTCGCCCAGGAAAAAGAATAAGATGCTGAAGATAATTAAGGCATCGGTGTTTCTGCGTGGCGGAGTTGCGGATGTAACTATTGATGATATAGAGACTATAAAGTTCGGGCTCGTTGAAGGCGGCGATGTAAAGGGTATAGGTTATTTTGATACTATCTTTCTGAAGGTGAAGCAGTCTCTTGCTCAGTCGGAAGTTATTCAGAAGATGGAGTCGCTGTTTGATGCGAATAAGTCTGAGACTGATGTTTCTAAGAAGTACAAGGTTGTTCTTGGGCTGTCGAAAAAGTGCGATAAGATGATCGGCGAGCTGCAGAACGATTCATCCGCTGAAATACTCATCCCTCTTATAGAGGCTCTTAAAATGAAGGTAGATAAGTTTAAGGGCGAAATGCAGATTAAAGATGAGGATTTATTTTAGGAGGCAGCCATGAGGTTTTTGAAAATAGAACTTCCTCCTTTTTATAAGCAGATCGTAGAGGATACGCTGAGTAAGTATCCCAATGCAAGTAAGATCGGAGGTGATTTTTACCAGGATTTGATGTTTATAGTGGCACAGGGCTATGACATCATGTGGAAGTTTCTTGTGACTGTTCAGGATTTGGTGAACGAAGTTACGAGGGCTTACCTTAAAAATTCAATAAAGAATATGAGGCAGTATGAAGCCGAGCTTTTTACGATGAGGCTTGATCTGATAGATTTTGCAGATTCAGGGTTTGCCCGGGCGTTGAAGAATGACCCTTTTCTAAGGTTGGAAGAGAAGTTTGAGTTAATGGTTAAAATTCTTGATGCGATGGTTGGGCATGCTTCTACTCCGAGAGATGTTAAGGGAGATATGGCAGAGCTGGCTAATACTCAGTCTGGAGGAGTTAATAATATTCAGGGTCAGACTTCAGCAGGTCAGATAGAAGTGCCTGCAGATGCCGGCCAGATGGCAATGACCTCTCAGTTCTTTAAAGGTTTCAGTTTCATGATGTCTCACATGTTCGATCAGCAGGATGCGAGTTTTCATCAGCAGAAGGCTATAGGTCAGGGATACACTCGTGGGGGCTCAGCGGTAGAGGTTCTTTATAAGGAGTCTATCGGGAATAAACTTCAGATTTCTGACCTGGTTGATAAGCTTTGGTCTCAGCAGTATCTTGAGATGTTCGAGATTGCCAGGAATATCGAGTTTACGTTCAATCATGCCCGCAAGGGTAAGCTGGTGGAGTCTGATAATGTAGCGTCCAATATCACCATTTCTCGAATGAAAAGGATGAAGGACGTAAACAGGGCAGTTAAGATGGACATGGCTTTAGACGATATTATGGATAGAAAGATAATGAACCGGGATCTCCGTGTTTTTCAGCATAAGGAACGGAAAGAACAGAAGCAGTTATTGTACGCTCTTTTGGATAGCTCAGGGTCAACAGATGATTATTATCCTTCTCTTAATATCAATCGAATAGCTTTTATAAAAGCAGTAGCGATAGCTCTCGGGAAGAAGGCCATCGCTGATGCGAGTACGTTTTATTTCAGATGGTTTAATTCCAATGTAAGGGATGCCTATAAACTATTTGATCGTTCTCAGTGGGGCAACTTCCTTACACACATTCTTAATGAGTATCCTTCGGGAGGAACGAATATTGATTTGGCGATGCACGTTGCTGCTGATGACATATTTAAGGAAATTGACGGCATGGATAAAAGCGATATGATCGTCATTACTGATGGTACGGCGGATATTTATGAGACAGGGGAATTTCTTGAGTTAAAGCGAAGAGGAATGAAGTTCCATTTTATCTGCCTGGAGGATATACATACTAATTCAGGCCATTCAAATATAGAGAAGTTGGCGGAGACTTTTCAGGTAGTAGACCTGGATAAAGTGTCTGACCTGGCTTCTTATAAACCAGAGTTTAGGAAGGTAGTATAATGCCTTTTGAAAAAATAAGAAGTAATCCTTTAAATGATGAGGCTGATGAGGCAAGAGAACGTGTGAAATTAAGGCGGGCAGAGAGGCTCGCTTTAGAATATGTAGAAAATTTATTGCAGGAGTTAGAGTATGGGAAAGAAAGCTGCGCCACCGAGCTTACCGCTTAGGGAACAGGTTTTAGACACAAGTGTACGGGATAAGATTGTAGGGAAGCTGGAATCTAATTATAAGATACCAGATATTGACAGGCCGAAGAAGGTACTTCCATTTCCTGATGACGTAACTATATTATCATCTGATGAGGTCGGAAAGTTTTTGGTGATGTATGATGCGGAAGTAGCTTATATCAGGTCCCTTTTAGCGGGAGTTGAGGTGCAGGTAGATCATGCGAAAATTGTCATCAACACTTATCGCAAGAGGCTCTATCTTCAGTTTCGTAGCGATAGTTCGATACCAGATGCTCAGGCATGGGTGGATATCGATAACAATGTTGTTGATGCAGAGCTGGCTTTACATGAGCTTGAGACGGAGAGGAGTTTATTACAGTCGAGGCTTGATAATTTTATGAAGTATTCAGCCTCTATTTCCAGAGAAATCAGCCGCAGAAAGAATGATAGCTTTGGAATGGGAGAGCGAGCGACGGGCATTGATGAAAAGAAATCAGCCCAATCAGATCGGATTAAAGCTATCCAGGGCAAGGAGCTTGATCCGAAGAAGAAGGATAAGAAATAGCTTGACTTCGTGGGCTATTTTTACTATGTTATCTTTATGAATTTGGTAGGGCTGGATATTGGAGAAAAGACCGGATTCTGCGGACTGGTCTTGGACGATAAATATAATGTTGTTGGCTCAGAAGTAAAAGAGATTACAGTTGTAGAGCTGAATGAGTTTTTTGTGTTTAATTTGGCTCGGGCGGTTGAAGAGGCTATTGTAGCTTTTAATGCAGACTTTGTTGTTATTGAAGGTTACGGCTATGGTGGCAAAGGATTTTTTAATGTCATGCAGGCTGAATTAACCGGGCAGATTAAGAGGATGATGGTTGATGCGGGCATCTCTTTTTATGAGGTGCCTATATCATCTTTAAGATATGCTGTATTAAATAATGGCAGGGCAAATAAAGGTGACGCGAAAAAATTTGCCCAGGAGTTTTTTAAGAAGCATAATCTTATTCTGCCAAAATCGAGTGAGTACCATTTTACAGATGCCGTTATTCCAGCAGTTTTGGCTGTGATGTTTGTGCAGGGTACTCATAGCGAAGAATTTGAGCGAAGAATAGCTGAGAGTGTTATCGGAGGATGTCATGAACGTAGTATATTTAGCTTACTCGAAAGGTATCGAGAAAGAGATATTGAAAGCGTATCTTAATCATTCAGACGGGTCAGTAGTAATTGGCGAGTCTGTTTTAGCGATGCCCATAATAGTAAATGTGACTCCGGAAGATATCGAAGATTTAAAGCAGTTGGGCGTTTCAGTATATAAATGGGTTACAGAGTTTAGAACTGTGCGTAATCCAACTGAGGCAGCTTTGGATAGGTTCGGATTCCGGATTCAAAGGATTGTTAAAGCCGCTAAGAAGAGTGACATGGATATTCTTGTCATTTACGATGCAGAAGAAAATATTGATCTAATAAGGGATGAGTTAAAAAGATGGATACGAACAACAAAGTAAACTTCAAAGTAAAAGGAAATTCAAATGTGCATAACTGCTCTCTTTCTTTATTCAAACTAATAGAAGAAGGCAGAGATGTAGAGGTGTCCGCTATCGGGGCTGCAGCAGTGAATCAGGCGGTTAAGATTATTGTCAGGGCCAGAGCAAGTATGGCACAGATGGGGAAAGATTTAACTGTTCGTCCAGGGATGAAGAATGAAGTTGTGAATGATAAAGAGTTGAGTTTAACGATCTTTAATTTCAAGGTCGTGTGAGGTGTGAATGAGTTCTCTTGCAAAGTCAAATCCTACGGTAATAAAAAGGGCATTAAAAGATAAAGATGCTCAACAGGCTGAGTATAAATATACTAAGGCTTTATTTCAGCTTGGAGCAAATAAACTTCTCGAAGCTGTTAAGAATGATAAGTATCTTTTAAATGCCAGGGATTTGAGAGACTTGCATGCTATTAAGCAGCAGGTCGCCATTGATGATCTTGACGATGCCGGAGTATATTTTACTTCGTGCAATGCCTGTTTATTCAATAAGTCGTGTTCTCTTTTTGAGGTCGGTTCTGAATGCAGATTTAATTTAATGGGCGGGTCGTTACAGTCTTCCAAGGATATAGTTAATGTTATGGTCAAACTGCTTCAGATTGAGAGTGATAGGATACAGAGAAGTCTCCTCATTGAAAAAATGGAAGGAGGCGTTGACCGTGAAGTTTCAGCAGAAATTATGCAATATTTTGATATGGTGGATAGACTTAAAAATATTATGTCGAGGGAAGAGTCAGTTGAAATTAAGGTAAAGGGTCGAGGAGCTATTTCCAGGCTTTTCGGAGATGTAATTAAAAAACAGGTAGTGCCTGAGCCGGTTGAGGCTTCAGCAGAAAGTACCGATTCATAGGAGCATAGATGGCTAAGAACGTAGACAGCAAAGGCAGGAAGGTTTGTGTTATTTGTGGTAAGAATGAAGAGGAAGTTAAGTTTACTGCAAATAAAGGCGAATGTAATATCTGCCGTGGAAAGAAGGTAATGGAGTATGAAAACTCTCCTGAGAGGCTCGCTCAAATTTGGAGGGATAGGAATACTCTCAGGGCAAAAACCTTTGTAAAAGGTAAGAAAGACCCATGCGATGGATGCAATTTCGGAAGGTGCGATTTTTGCGTGATTTTTTATGCAAAAAAGAAGTATTTATCGCCTAAATCCGAGGAAACCAGGGCGTTTGTCAAGGAGTTTAATAAAAATTTGCTTGATAATATTCGCAAGGTTGTTAATATGAGCTAATTTACTATAAATTAGAGGAGATAGCGAATATGACAGAACAAGCACAAAACGGAGTGGATTCAGTTGTTGAAGAAACTGTTATTGATTCTCCGGCAGATGTTCCTGCAGAAGGAGCGGTAGAAGGTTCAGTAGAGGTAACTTCCGGTACAGATAAGGTCGTTTTATCAGTAAAGGAATTGGAAGATAAAATCAATACTGCTGTTAAGGCAGCTGAGAAAGAATCTTCCCAGAAGGAAAAGCAGAAGCTTTATGATACAATCGATAAGCTGAAGTCGGACCTTAAAGAAGCAAATTCATCGCTCAGTCAGTTTAAGAAGATTGAGGATGATCGTAAGAAAAAAGAAGAAGAGATTCGTCGTGCAGAGATGTCTGACGATGAACGTCGTGATGAGGCAATACAAAAGGCTAATCGCGAGCTTGAACAGTTAAACACCGCCTTCGATGTATTGAAAAGGGAAACTGAAGAGAAGCTTCGTCAAAAGGATCTGGAAATTTATCGGGAAAGGCTGATTACAAAGGCCAACGGTAAAGTAATTCCTGAACTTGTAACAGGTAATACTGTTGAAGAACTTGATGAATCTTTTAAGAAAGCAGTTGATCGCTTCAATTTTATTCGAGGGCAGGTAGCCGAGGAAATACAGAATAAGTCAAAGAACGAGTCAGTTAAAACTAACATATCCCAAGAAACTCCGAATCAAATAAAACAATCCCTTCCTAAAAATGAAAAAGAGCTTACGGCGGATGAGATCAGAAAGATGACCCCTGAAGCCTACGCTAAGTACAAAGAGGATTTACTGAACAAGTTCGGTGTTTAGCCTTTGTTAATAAATTCAATTTATTTTCAAAGGAGTTAGGATATGTCAGCTATGTTGGTAAGTGATATCCCTAATGAGATACTCACAGTATACTCAAGGGATGCATTATTTGAAGCAATGCCGATGATGTATTTTCGTGGGTTTTGCTCGTTTAAAGCTCAGCTTGGAGCCGAACCTGGCGAAACGATTCAGTTCTTAAAGATCGCAAATCTCGCCCCCGGGGGAAAACTCGCTTCTGAGACTGACCCCATTCCCAAACAGAAATATTCTGACAGCATTATATCCATCAGCGTGGATGAGTATGGTAATGCTGTGCAGATGTCAAAACGTGCGCTGGAGGCTTCTTTCAGAGATATGATGGCGGATGCGTCTGCTCTTCTCGGAAGGGATTATGGCCTTACTGTGGACGGAATTTGCCGGGACGCTTTTCTTGCGACTGCAAATAAGCAGTTCATGACAGCTTCTGGCGGTGCAGGGAAGCCTGCTGATGGCGAAGGTGCCGGTCTTGCGAACGTGAATGGTGCAATGTCAGCGTATGCGATTAAGAATGCAATCGAAACGCTGAAGACTATGAACGCTCCGCTGGTTGTTCGTGGCGGGGATCAGTTCTACGTTTGTGCGGCTCACCCTCACCAGATTCGTGCGCTGAGGGATGACTCTGCCTGGATCAATGCTGCTCAGTATGCACAGCCTGGTCTTCTGTTCAACGGTGAAGTAGGAAGATACGAGAATGTTGTTTTCCTTGAAACCACTCAGATGCCTATTCTTGCTGGAGCAGGTGCCAGTTCAGCGGATGTTTTCAGAGCTGTTATGTGGGGTGGAGAGCCCGTAGGTTTTGCCGAGACCGTTCCTTTTGGTCTGGTTAACGATGGAGTGGAAGATTTCGGTCGTATGGTATCAATCGGCTGGTATTCAATTTTTGGCGTTGGAATCATTCAGGATTACATCGTCGAGATTGATACGGTATAAGGATAGGAGGTAAACCATGGCTATAACTGCTACTTATAATGACGGGGTTACTTCCAAAACAATGGCAGTGCATAAGGCTGCCATTTCATCCTGGGCTCAGAATGATGAGCTTACGGTTAATCATGCGGAAGATAACCTGGGTGCCCGTGCGGTTAAAATCATACGGGCGAGTGATAAAGTGGATGTGACTTATACGGCAGATTATCAGATAATCTTTACCGATAAGGACACTACTGTTATCAAGGCACTGAACGCTACTCCGGTTGCGGTAGCTGTTACTGTAACTGTACCTACTTCATAGGAGGAGAATGATGTTCGGTAAGAAAGAAGAAGAAAAAGTTGGAACAGAGCAGGAAGCTGCCCCTGTAAAAGAGGAGAAGGCTTCTGTTGATACAACTGCATCGAAGAAATCAGAACCAATCGATATTAAGGCGGATAAGGACGGCCTGGTAACTGTCGAGATAAAGGTTTATGTCGGAGCGTTTAAGTTTGGTGGCGCCTGGTATGATCTGAAGGTCGGCAAGCATAAAGTTCCCAAAGCTGTTCGAGATGCGCTGAAAGCGAGAGGGGATTTAGGTTAAATGCATGATAAGAACAAAAGAGATCGCTGAAGCGGCAATCTTTTATCTTAACGGTTTTGAGATGAATGCTTACGATAATAAATACTGGCAGTTCGACGGCGATGAGGGAAAGGCTGATAAACTTCAGATTGACCTTATCAATAAGAAGTTGAGTGTCGAGCCGCTGGAATTTATGGATGCTATAAGGCGGGTAAAGTCTTTTAGTAACGGCATGAAGCTCAAAAAGTAGGTTGCATGGCGAAGATACGAGTTTACATTGATCTGGAATCTTTAGAGGGCTACGATTATAAATCTGTAGAGATTTATGAATGTGAGTCTCCTGATGATGACGGAACTTTAATCGATACAGTTGAGATCAAGGCGGGAGTGGACTACGTTTCGTCCACTCTTGCTGTTGATCCTTTTAGCTGGTTCAAGTTGGCAATACTTGACGGAGTAGGGGCGACTATTCTTGAGAGCGATGTTCCGGTTTTAGCGGAAGTTGCCCAAGATCGTCTTCAGTATATCCGGCAGGAGTTGAAGGATACCAATGAAACAGACCCGGCTTTTAGGGATGAAGAACTTATCGAGAAGATTCGTCTGGCAGCTTTACGATTCAATAAAATTCGTAATCTGTCTGAAGTTCCAGAAAATATTTGGCCGATCATCACTATTCTGGTAAGGATAGATACATGCTATGTATTAGCTTATGACTATGCCCGGTATGTTCGGTTGGAGATACCTGGAGGGGCAGCACTTTCAAAAGATGCGTTATATACACATTATTTGGAAGTGGCGCAGAAGCTGGAAGATTATTACGATAAGATAATGAGTTCGCTTACGAGAAAGGGTACACAGGAAGTTGATGACGACTCCGCAGATGGATTTCTTAATGTTAATGTCAGCAGTATGATCTATGATCGTTCTGAATGTTTCGATGAGGAGAGGCGAAAGTGAGTTTTGGAGAAGCTACATTAAGCGAATTGCTTGAGGACTATAAGGGGCTTCTCTCTGAAAGTGAGGAATTGCTCGGAGCAAAGATTATGCACCTCGCACCGCCTGTTTCTGAAATAGTGAGGGACAGACTTGGAGGGACGAAAAAGATTGAAAGGGTTTCCGAGCCTGAAAGTATAAATGGCGGGTCGATTGTATTTTCTCCGTCGGAAGAGATGTTAAAGCGTGTGGGTATTCAGGAAAGAGTAGATGCCCTTATGACTTTGGCGACATCGAATTTGCCTGAGACTTTTGATAGAATGAATTCAAGATTTATTGTGGATACAGATTATCGCAGGACTCAGGAGTTTAAAATTAAGGAAGTACGGGGCGTTGGTCAGGTGAATAATGAGTACGTTTATCTGGCGATTGGTTTGGTGGTAATGTAATGAGTGGAGTAGATATAAATCCAAAATTATCGGTAAACTTTTCAGGAGTACCTTTAACTCTTATTGGGCCGAGAGTTCGCAATGTGTTAAAGATAACAAAGCCTGAAGTTGAGAAGGTAATTGCCCAGGATTTTTTGGCTCATTTAAGAAAAGAGCTGCGTAAGAATAATCTTGGGCTTATTCCATTGAGAGCAACTACCATCAATCAGAAACGCAAGATGGGGTTAAAATATCCTTCTGTGCCTATGTATGGGGAGGGTCTTGACAGTCCGACATCATATATTTCAAATATTGAAATGGTGGAGACTGATAAAGGAATCAGGGTTCAGCCGTCACTGAGATCGCACCATGGCGGATTGACTGTAATGAAATTAGCAGTTATTCAGGCAAGTGGATTTAACAGAGGCGAAACCGTTGTTCCGGCAAGGAATCCTATAGAGGCGGCAGTAAGGACGTTTAAACCAAAGGATAGCCATTTTAAAGTGGCTAAAATATTGAGGAATAGATTCAGAGCTTTATGGAATTGATATTTGATGATTTTTCAGATATATCAGGGTGGGTAGCGAGTGATGCATCTATCGCATTGGAATCAAATAAATTTTCATCGCATATTTTATCTGGTAATCAGAGTTTAAAAATAAGCGTTGAAGGTGCGGCAGGGCATTATTTCGAAAAGCAGTACGCTTCCCCTATTGATATATCAGAGTTTGAAAATCTTCGGATAGCTGTTTCTAAATATCGGTCAAAATCATCTTATTCAAGGAATCAATTTTCTGAGTTTAAGATGAAGGTGGCGATAGGAGATACGGTTGCCGGAGTTTTTACGTCCATAGGTGAATGGTTTATTCCGGTTTTTGGGAAACAGACACTCGAATCAGTGAATATTGAGTTGCCTGGTGCAGCCTCATTCGATACTATCAGGTTTACGATACTTGATGATGATTATGAGGTTTGGTGGCTTGATCATTTTATTGTGTGTAATGACGAGTTTGTAATAGATAGTCTTTTGGCTATACAGAAAGAATTAGACTGTAAAATTTCTAATCCGTTGGGCAATCCGTTAACAGCTTTGACGGCAGGCAGTGAATCATTAGAATTACCGGATTGGGCAAATGTGTCCCGGTACTCTGTTATTCAGATATCGGAAGGAGATATTTCCGAAAAGCATATCGTTTCAGGGGAAGTAAGCAATGGAGTAGTGCAGTTTGAGGACGAGTCATATTTTGGTGGTAAGGCGTTACTGAATGATTTTACGACTGCTGCCACTATCTCTTTAGTGGTTCCGGCTTTGATTGCTGGAAAATTTGCCCCGATAGTTATACCTGGGATTTACATTGCAGGATTTATTCCGGTAACAGATATGATGGCGCAGGTTGACACTGTACGTGATTCTTATAGGGTAGACACAAAACGATTCAGGTTAATTCAGCCTCGCAGGGATTTAAAGTTGCCGGTACAGATTGAAGTGCAATGTTCTTTACCGGAATTGATGGTAAGTATCAATAATTATATACAGCATTTATTCAGCGATACGGGAGTGTTGTTGATAAATGGGATAAAGCATGATTTAATGTATGAGGATACGCCTAAGTATGATCCCGGGGATCTGGAAGGAGATATCCCGTATTCAGTTCATTTTTATAGCGTGAATATAATTGATGTTCTGAGTGCTCAAATTTCTTATGTGGATATCCCAGTTTATAACTTGAATTTTGGTGTTTATACTTTATAAGGAGTTGAATATGGACGAGCAACTGGATGTTAAAAAGGCTGACGTAGGGAAGCCGAGTAATACATTCTTCTCTCCTAAAAAGAAGGATGTTAAAAGTTCAGCGAAAGCTGGCGTAAAGAAATTTAGGAATTTGGGCGGTTCTCCGATTTCCATAGGCTTCAAGGGTAGAACGGTAACCTGGCAGCCTTTTGGTGTTCAGGAGCTTCGTCTGGATGAATGTGGTGACGCGGCATTTAAGCGGCGAATAAATGAGTTTAAGGAGGTTAAATAATGGCCTCAAGAAAATTGGGTGTTCATGGAAAAGATTTACCGGCGCTTGTTCCGGCTGTGGCTGGAGATGCTGCGATAAATACAGCGGGGATGGTTTTCCTCTCTGAGCGTGGCCCGGCTGAAGTTAAGGAAGTAACGAGTGCTCCTGAGTGGGCAAAGATTTTTGGCGGGTACGTCAAAGGTTTTTACGGTAAATATGAGGCTGAAGGTTTCTTTCAGAATCTTCAGGGGGTAGATGGTACGCTTTTCTGTCGAAGGTATGTACCGGCAGATGCGTCTGCAGCTTACGCTATGCTTCAAAACGGCGACTCTGTAGATTCTCTGAAGCTGTCGGCGGCTTTTCTGGGAGCCCTTGATAAAGGGTCACATGGAAAGAAAGTTCTCTATACGGTTCTTCACAGTAATCGTGTTGAGGATACGCTGGTTGCGGCTGCGGATATCGGGGCAGTTAAGCTGTACGTCAACGGAGCGGTAAATTTTGAGGTTGGGGACCACATCATTATAAATAATGGTGCTGAGTTTGAGACCAAGGAAATTATCAGTAAAGACGAGTCAGAAAATTCGCTTACTGTATCAGCCCTTACAAAGAGTTTTGCAGTTACTCCCCAGGCTGGTTTTCAGAGATGGGGGTTTTCTGTGGCGAAGACTGCGGCCTCTCTTGCTGGCCTGGCTGCGGGGACTTATACAGCTACAATCACGATTGACGGCGTGGCAATACCTGTATCGGTGACGGCTGCAGGTTCTGAAACTATTCAGCAGATAATCGATGAGATTCAGGCTGATGTCGGAGCGGCGGGAGTTGTGTCCTTCGATGCTGTAGGGAACGGCTTTATTAAGGTTCTTTCAGCTACTACTGGACTCACTTCAACAGTATCAATTTCGGATACAGACCTGTTTGCCGGGTTGACGGATGTTCTTGGAACTCCTGAAACAGCAGTTCCAGGCGAAGAGTCTTCCTCTGTGAAAACGCTGAATTTCGACCTGGCAATTTACAGGAAGAATTCGGTAGGAGTTATTGAGCTTCAGGAGAATTGGACTTTCCTTTCTATGAGTCCTCTCGTTTCGACTTATGTTGAACGTGTCCTGAATAATCAGTATTCCGGGTCAATGCAGTTGCTTGGTGAGGATCAAAGCGCACCGGTTACTGTGGATCACTTCAATCTTCTTCCTGTGGAGGTGGCTTTACCGGTCGCTCTTGACCAGGGCGGAGTTGATGGTACTCTTCCGGGGAATTCTGATTGGAATACCCTTTTGGCGGAATTTGATGTTAAGGATATTCGCCATCTCTGTAATCCTGAAAGTATTACCAAAACCGTGAATGATTACGGTGAGGCGTACTGTAAAGGTCGGGGTGACTGTATCTGGTATTCAAACCTCCAGGGGAATCAGACTTATGCGGAGCTTCTCATTACTGGGCAGCAGTATGTTGTCAGCAATGATTCGTACCGCATGAATAATAATGGTTGGCTTGAGATTTCTGATCCTATCGGGGTCGGTGTAGAGCCTACTATTTATGTTCCCAATGTTGGTTTCATCATGGGTTCTGTGATTTACTGGATTTCAAAACATGGTTACCAGAGGGTTCCTGCAGGCGTTCAGGAAAGTCTGCGTGGTGTGCTTGGAATCTGGGGAGATCAGGTACTTGATGATGTAAAAAGAACAAAACTGGCTGATCTTGGTATTAACCTTATTCAGTTCGTTCCTGGTTCTGGTATTTGCCTGAGAAATGGCAGGATGGGCTCCACGAATAAAGCGTATAAATGGTACAATCAGATATTCATGCGTCTTTATTACAAGGTGACTTTCCAGCAGTCTTTTCAGGAAATTGAGAACGAGGAAACTGGGGAAGCTCTTCTTACTAAGCTGTTTAATGCTGTGAGAAGTTATATGCTGGTTGATTATAACGGCACCAGCGCGCGAACAGGAAAGAAGTCTGCGTTTCTTCGCATGACTGGCGGGAAGTTTGAAGATGTTGTGACCATTATCTGTGATGCTTCCAACAACACTAAGGAAGACGTTTTAGCGGGTAATGTAAATGTGCATCTTTATTTTACTCCTCCGCCGCCTGCTGAGTCGATTGAGATAGGTGTCGGAATATCGCTGCAAATTAAAAGTGCGGCTGCATAAGGAGGAATAAGATGCCAAGTCGAGTTAATGCTTTACTTATAAATTTCGCTGTTGAGATTGAAGGCCGCAGGATATCCGACATAATAGCCTGCACTGGATTTACTCTCGGTGAAGAAGGGCAGATCGAGGTTCCTGAAGATGATAGGATAGCTTCGATTGCTGATGGGCGTAGGAAAATTCCTGCGGTCACTATGAAGTATCGTCTTCTTAAATCATCCACCGCTGAGGGAGGTACACATAAGTATTTTTCTGATTGGTGGACTGCTCGGGAAGGAGATAACAGAACTATTACGGTGGTCTGGCTTGAAAGAGACCGTAAGACTGAAATTATGCGGTGGACTTATGTTGACTGCGAATTTTCAGCGTTTAAGGGTGAGGATCAGGACTATGCTTCTCCGAAGGTCGGTGTTATGGAGATGACTTTCCTTCCTTACGATATTCAGCATTCGATTGCCTCTGCTGGGCAAATATATACGAGTTAAGGGGTAAACCATGAAGAAAGATAGCGATAGCATAGATGTCGGCCTCGATGATCAGGATATGTCGCCTGAGTTATCCAGGCCGGCAGTAAATTACAAGATCGTGGAGGGTCCTGCAGAGCTTCCACTTGGTATGTTTGATTACAATACTAAGAGGTGGTATAGGGGCTACGAGATTGAGAAAATGAGTTCTGATATCCTTACATCTTTTCATGAGGAAGTGAATCCTTATAAGATGTTTGGCAGAATGGTTGCGAAGGGACTAACTAAGATTTTTGATGTCGATACAGGGGAGGAGTTTCCTGGGTGGAAGCAGAAGACTTCAAAGCTGTTCTTTCAGGATACCTTTTTCTTAATGATGGAAATTCTCATTAAGACGAAAGGTACTTCCCTTGTACCGACTGTTTATAAATGCCCTCAATGCAAACAGTTTACGAAGTTTGAAAATCCTATAGGGGAATCCGGTGGGCCTGATGGTTCGGATGGGTTCGACCTTACTGCGAGCGCAGATGAATTATCCTCTCTTGAAATGGAAGATATAAGGGAGATTCCTTTTGTTGAGGTCAGGGATTTATCTGAGCCAGTATTGCATTTTCACTTCGATGATGGCGTTGTAGTTGAAGGCGAAAGATATACGGAATTTTCTTTCAGGATACCTGAAATTGGGGATTATATCCTTAAAGCTGGAACGAGTACGACACAGGGCGGGGAAAAGCGTGTGCTGTTTCATTGCCTTACCAGTATCAATGGGATAAAGGGCAGCGAACTTCAGTTGTTGAAATCAAAGCATGGGATTGGACTCCTTTCGTTTAATTTCAACGATTATCTGGAAGTTCTTAATAAGCTCAATTCTATGGGGTACGACTATAGCCAGCATAAAACAACGTGTTCGCATTGCGGATATGAGTATAGGACGGTGTTTGATTTCACAAATTTTTTCGGCTCACTCCTCGGCAGACGATCTATTTAGAGTACGCTGAGGAGGGTGATGGAGTTGTTTATCCGTTTGTCAGTTGGGACGAAAGACCGTTACTTGCATCTGCTAAGTTGTTTGAGTATCCGTTGGAGCAGGTTTTATGGGAAAATTCAGTATTATTTGAAGCGTGGAGAGGTGGAATCTCTCATGCTGAATTGATGAAGTTAGCACCTTGGCAACGAGAAAAGTATATTGAGATTGCAATTTACTGGGCTGAGAAAAAGCGGAATAAGGCAGGTAGTTCCGGTTCTCAGGTTCCAGGTTCTTAATTGGAGGTTCTCGTTTGGCCGATACCACAACAGTAGGAGTTAACTTTGTCGCTCAGACTCAGGATGCTCTTGGAAGTATATCATCACTTGAACGGTCGCTTGAGCGTTTAGCCAGTGCAGGCAGAGCCCTGGGCATGATCGGTGCCGGTATTTTAATAGGCCAGCGCATCGGTAGTGCTCTTGGCAGTGTTGTTACTGCTGGTGAGACTGCTGAAATACAGATAGCGCGACTAACCTCCGCATTTACCGAATTATCAGGAAGAACAGGCGTTCCAGCTGCTAAATTGGCAATGGACGAGTATCAAAAGGCTGTGCAGTTCGCTGCAGAGACGCCTTTTGATGTCCAGGGAGTTATTGATGGCGTAGTAGCTATGAGGTCGATGGGAGTTGATCCTTTGGCGATGTCTTTTCAGAATATGTCAGGGCAAGCCACAAACCTTATGACTATTCTTGGAAATACTGTAACTTCGGCACAGGATTTTAAGGAAGTTCTTTTAGCATTTCGATCTGCAAGTAATGGAATGATGGGAGTAACTTTATTGGCCCGCAGGCTTAATATGAATGTTAATGACCTGAAGAAAGGGCTGGATGGGCTGTCTCCATCTACTGCCGCATGGAGAAATCAGATATTGCAGAACATTGCAGTTCAGCCAAGATTTCAGAACGGTATGGCTTTAACTGCCAGAACATTACAGGGTATAAGATCAAATATTGAGGATATGGCAGATCAGTTTGTAACTGCCATGGCAGATATTCAAAATTCTGCCGGTTTCTACGGAAAGTTCAAGAAGATAATGGAGGACTTTAAGACCTGGCTCGAACAGAACGGGGATAAGTTAAAATTCTTTGCAAAGGTAGTTGGGCTTGTTCTGGGGCAGTTCCTTGATATAGTCTGGGCATTGCTTACTCCGGTAAGGGCTATTTTCCAGGCAGTTGGAAACTGGATGGTATCAGTTCAGGCGAAAATGACCGGGGCGGTCAATGCAATGACGGATAGGGTGGATGCCGTGGGTGCAAGGATGCGGGCTCTGGCAACTTTTTCTGAAAGGCTATCTCTTTATATTTCACTTGTATTCGGTTGGTTGAAAGTAAAGATCGAGGATTTTTATGCAGCAATAAATAAATTTCTGCAGTTTCTTGGTGTGGATGCCTCGGATATTCTTTTGGCTTTTGTAGCAATTATCGGTGGTAAGCTGGTGTGGGCAATAGGTAAGGCTATATTAAGTTCGATTACTTTACAGGGAGTTCTGGGTGCTCTCGGAAAGGTTGGGATTCTCCTTTTAGTTGCACAGATAATTTCTCTTATAAGGGGTTGGGATACGCTTTCAACAAAAGAGAAGATCGTGCGTGGGTTATTGATAGCCCTGACTGCGATTTTTGTAGGGCTTACATTTGCGTTAAAGCTGGCTACGGCTGCCGGTATCGCATTCAATATAACTATGCTTTTAAATCCGGTCGGTTTGGTAATTCTCGCTATCGTGGCGCTTATAGCTGTAATTGTAGTTCTGGTAAAATATTGGGATGATATTGTCGCAGCGGTGAAGAGGGCGTGGGACGCATTTGCTGGTTTTCTTGATGGGCTTGGAACATGGGGAACGTCAATCAAGAATGGGCTGTTGAGCATATTCGACGGAGTTAAGGAATATTTTAGCGGGCTGTGGGATATAATAGCCGGCATCTTTACACTTGATTGGAACCGTATAAAAGGCGGGTTTGAAAAGGTACTTTCTGGGCTTACGAAAATAGTAGACGGTATCATGGACATATTTTCTGGGCTTGGGAGTAAACTATTCAGTATGATTGGCCTCGGGGATCTGTGGAATTTGATAGAGGATTATTTCAGGGGAATTATCCAGGGTATAAAAGATATCCTCGGAGGATTGTGGGATGTTGTTGCCGGCATTTTTACAGGGAACTGGGATAGGGTTCTTGAAGGTTTTGGAAAGATTTGGGAAGGAATAGTAGGTATATTTACTTCAATATGGCAGTTTATTTCTGGGCTTGCAGCAATGTTCTGGGAAGGTTTAACGAAACTTGGAGAGAAGCTTTTGGGGTTCGTCAAAGGAATCTGGAACAAAATAAAAGGGACGTTTTCAAGTCTTATTGACGGTATAGGTTCCCTGGCTTCGAGGATATGGGATTTTATCTCATCGCCTTTTAGGAGAGTCGGCGAAACTGTTGGCAGAGCTTTTAGCGGCATAGTAAGTTCTGTAAGTTCTACAATAGAAACAATAAGACGGTTTGGGTCAAGGGTATTTAACTTCATTGTTGAACCTTTTAAAAAAGCATACAACGCAATTAAGAGTGCGCTTGGTAGGGTGTGGGATTTCCTTTTTGGGGAGAATAGACAGCCTTCAGAAATAAGGGTTAATGGACGAGTTACTACTGAGGGTCCAACTGGGCCTCGTAGAGCTGCAGGCGGGCCGGTGTATGCAGGTAAAGCGTACACAGTTGGGGAGAACGGGCCGGAATCCTTTATTCCGAGTATGGCAGGGCACATTATCCCTAATGGCGGAACGAATGTGGCGCAGTCCTTGACTTTATCTGTAAATGTAGATGCAAGAGGGGCAACTGATCCTGATGCTGTAGGCAGAGCCGTAGCAGATAGATTGAGAACTTCTTTACCGGATATGGTGAGGAACTGGTCATTTTCGGCAACATAAGGAGGAAGTATGACTCAAAAGCAGGATAGTTGGGTAGTAAAAAATATCTTCAGTCTGATAGCCCTTCTGATTACAGTTGGAGGTATGATAGCTGGCTATACACGCCTTGAAGTGGCGGTATCTGATTTGAAGTCGAACAAAGTGGATAAAGAAGTTATCCGGCAGGTGACCACGGAAGTAATGGTGGATAAGATGGCATTAATGCAAAAGGATATTTCTTTTTTGAAGGATCGTATCGATAGGATGGAAGAGAACATTAAAGTTCTTTTTCGTAGGAGTGGGAGAGAGCCAGTAGTTATGAGTCCAGCGAAGTGAGGTATCTATGCCTTTTATGAAGAAAAATCCGCTCGGGAAGTTTAGGGTGCCTTGGTTCATGGTTGATCTTGGTAATTATACCGTGATAACTTTGCCGAATGTTCCTCTTCAGGTGGATTCAATAAAGCCGATAAATTACGCAAAAACAAAATCTCCCGGGAATGAGTTTGAACCTATACAGTTCAGCAATATGGGCGCTCAGGAGATAAACTTTGAGATAAAATTGGCAAATAGAAACTGGATGTGGGGGAATGTACCTATACTTAAATTGTTCGAGAATCTGAGGACTCCTGCTGAAAGTTTGCTTACCATGCTTTTTAATAACGTGAGTAATGCAAATCCACAGGTAATGTTCTGGTACGGTACAGGGAACATGATTCCGTTGATATATTTTGTGCAGAAGTGTGATTTCAGCCATAAGGCATTTACACAAATGGGGTATCCGACTGTTACTGACATAACCATGAGCTTGATTCTGGATGAGGATTCAATTCTTTATAAGGCAGAGAAGATTGCGCGAATGGTAATGATGTATGTTGGGATGGCAGAAGCCGTTTATAACGTAGTAATGTCGTTTTTAGAAGAGAGGCCATACTAATGAGGTACAGGCAGTTAAAGGAAGTAGTATTTGTAAATAGTAATGGCGAAAAGAAGGCTCTCCATGGCTGCAGGCCGGCGGAAGTTTATACTTCGACGGTTAACCAGGCGAAAGAGAAGGAGAGGGAGTTGGATGATTTTGCTGTTTCTATATGGGGACCGAGATCGGAGATTATGTCATACCGATTGAGGGAGCAGAATATTGAAAGGATGCTTGTTGAGGATTTCAATGAGCGGGCTTTTACGAATGTATCTATACCACCGAGGTTATAATGGCGTTTTGGTCTTCATTTACTGAAGGAACATGGTTGCCCTACTGCCAGGTTTGGATAGGGTCAAGATCAGGTGCGCCTTCTTTGGTGGGGGATTCTCTTCAGAAATTGGGTATTTTTTCTGATGATGTGACGGCAAGAAGATTTTTTACGTCAGTAGAGGTAAGACTCGAAGGTAGGAAACCTAATACTGCTCAGATTAAGGTTGTAGATAATTTTGGGCTCATGGATAGAGGTATTCATGCAGGAGTACCGTGTTACATAAAACTGGGCTATGCTTCTTCGGCAAAGAGTATTTCAATCGAACCTACGGCAAAGTTATGCTTTATCGGAGTTATTCAGAGGCCAACCGTAAGTTTTAGTGAAGAGGGCGTAATAGAACTTGAAATACCCGCCAGGGATACGACGGATAAATTGAGGTATGAGAAGAAGACGAGGAATTTTTTACCTATGCCGAGAATGGCTATAATTCAAATGATTATGGCTCCGTACTTGGCAACTTCATTTGCTCCCGGTACGGTTTTATTTGAGACCATGGCTCAGGTTGAAACAGGTTTGAGGCAGGTCAATATGACTGACCTCGAATTTTTATATAAGCTGGCGAATGATTGGGGATGTACTTTTGATGTTCGCCCTGTAGCAGCAATAAACAGGCTCACTTTCTTTTTTGTAGATGATTCTTCAGATGGCGATTTGCTTATAGGAGCTTTACAGCCGGATAGGAATATAATGCCAGTCTATAAAATGGATTGGCGGGACGGACTGAAAAATGTTGCTTCGTTGAAATTTAGCGGGGAAGCATCTTCAAGAGGCAATAAAGGAGGGGTGTTACGGCGTACTGATACCGGAGAGATGGAAACAGTAGATTCGGCTGTTGTAGGAGTTGTGGATGAGCATGATCCGGCAAACTGGGAGCTGGATCAAAGTAAAGTTGATAAATGGATAAGGGAACATCCTAACTCAAATATGGATGACTTTTATAGGATGGCGTTCTCAATGCCTATTCCAGCAATGCACGCAGCTTTTTTTACAAAGAAGACCGTGCAGAGGTTTGGAACTCCTGTAGCACCTGATTCACAGGATAGATCGGGTTTGGGCGCAGGAGGGTTTAAGTGTGATTTTGAGCTTGTAAGAGGTGATCCTTTTCTTGAGCCGAATATGCCTGTCGATCTTGGAGGGGATGTATATTCAAGGTATAAATCTTCTCAGTTATCGATAGGAAGGGATGTTGTTTCTGGAGGAACTTCCAGATTTGTGCCGCATACTACTGGAATGTTGTATTGGAGGGTGGCCCAGGTGACGCATTCATTTGGACCAGATGGACTTAAAACAAAAGGGGTTTTGAAGAGATGATGGTAGACGAGTCTGAATTCGGGCTATTTTTAGATGTCCTTGTTGATAAGATAAAGGATCAGTTAAAATATTATCGGACTTACTCTGCTAAAGTAAAAGTGGTGGCAGATGTGATGTCGGAGGGCAAAGTTGCGCTGGAATGTCAGGAGCTTTTGGCGAAAGACCCTTTATCGTATATATGGGCAATGCCGGTAGGGAATCCACGGTCATTTCTTCAGCCTAAGATGGACGATAATGTAATTTTATTTTTTAAAGATGCGGACGTGAATCAGCCCAAATATCTTTCTGAAATACAGTCAGATATGATTGAAACAATGCCTATACAGAATAAGTATATCTTAATGCAGGCGGCAACTTTTGGAAGTAGCCTAATGTGTGATGACGCTTTAGGAGGGTTTACGATAGAGAGTAAGTCACCAGCAGGGTCAGCGGCAGCAATAGAAAAGATGGTTTTGGGAGAGAAGCTCAAATCTTTGATTGACTATATTTTGGATTCATATATAAAAGATATTTATGAGAGGCTGGAAAAGCTGGACGATGATTTAATGAAGCATAAGCATACGGCTCCTATGGGGCCAACAAGTCCAGCATTGCCTCCTACGCCAACAAATAGAGCGGCGGATAAGTCAGCCATAGCTGGAAAGAAAGCTAATATTTCAGCGAAGAAAAGTGAGTATGCGGTGCCAGGTAATTTACTGAGTATTGTAAATAAGAATAATTGAGGTAGCGATGAGTTCAAAGAAATCATTACTTGAGAGTCAGTTGGTTTCAATACTTTCAAATATCGGGCAAACTGAGTCTGCATCAAAGAAGGCGTCTGAGCTTGCTGCTGCGATTGATGCTTATGTAGATGCCCGGATTGCCGGTATTACTGGAGTTACAGGGTCGGGGACTCCTGGAGGGCCTTTACCAATACCTCCCGGAAGTTTGACATCACCGTAGGAGAATATATGGCTTCTGAAATTGAACAATTAAATTCCCTGGATAATTTCTTCAATAATGATGACTTGTCGATATCATTGAAGATAAAAAGGGACTTATTTAATTATTTGCAGACTAAAATTGGTGAGGGGCTTTTTTCGAGAAATTCGGGAGGGCTCCTTAATAAATTTGAGAATGAAGCAAATAGCGAGCTTGAGGATATTATTTATAAATCCCAGATTGTGCAATCTGTTGGAGAATATAATATGTCATGCCCTACAGAACTGCGAGCTATCGTAGGGTCAGATATGGTAGCGATAAAACGTCAGGGCAATAGTGTTCAAATTTTGGTGGTATTCGTCCCCATGCAGAATCCCTCAGTTGAGGCGTTAAATAATGTGGTAGTGAATATCCCGAGCGTGGGAGGATGATATGTCTGATAGCGATATAAAATTACAGCCATTTAATTATAAGACTTTGACGTTCATGGAGTGGATGAACGCCATAAATTCGCATGAGTTATTTGCGGATAAGCCGGAATGGGTGAAGGTTCTTTTAGCAGCCAGGGCGGATATATTGGCAAGTTATATTGATGCCAGAGCTAATAATAATATGTTTCACTCAATGTATACCAAGCAGGCGGTGTATGATTTTGCAAGGTATCTTGATTATACTCCTTCGACACCCTCATGTGCCACAGGGGAAATTCAGGTAACGCTTTTACCGTCGGTAACTTTACCGCATACAATATCTAAAGCAGATTTGGTATTTCAAACTCAGGTTGCTGTTGGTGGGAATCCGGTAAGGTTTTCAGCATTGGCAGATCACACTTTCAATTCTTTGGTTGAGAATATCCCGGTAATGGAAGGGGCGCAGTATTCAGACACTCTTCCGGCAGTTTTGGTAGGAAGTGAGTTTGAAGAGGTCATAGTTCCGAGGGAGAGTATGGTCATTGGATCTGCGTCCATGACTATAAATGGAGAAATTTGGGAAGAGGTTGAGCATTTCTTTGATAGTGGTAATCTCGATAGGCACTTTAGAGTATTATATCTGTATGATAAGACTGTAAAGGTCCGAGGTGGGAATGGTGTCTATGGGCAGAAATTCCCTGCTGGCTTTGAAGCCATATTGACTGCATGGTATGGAGGCGGAACGAGAGGGAATTTATCTGCTGGCAAGATTTCAGTATATACTGGTCAGGATGCTTATGTTAAGGAAGTAACAAACCCTGCGAGAACTTCCGGAGGGGCAGGGGAAGAAAGTATCGATAGAATAAAGACACTTGCTCCGCTGCTTGTAGCCGCTCAGGATAGGTGTGTTTCGTCAGATGACTTTTGGGCAATGTCAATGAAGTATCCGGGAGTTGCGAGGGCTTTTGTTCAGCCGAATTATTACGGTCTTCTTTCTGTAAGAGTCCAGATCGTGCCAAATGGTGGCGGGGCTGCGAGCGAGTCATTAAAGAGTAATCTGACTGATTATCTAAAGGGCAAGACGCTCCTTTCTTCAATATTTGTTCAGGTAGATACGGCGGACTATCAGCCGGTGGATGTCATTATAGAGATTCTTCCAGAGGAAGGATATACTTATGCTGAGGTGCTGCCTTATGCTCAGTTGGCGGCCAGGTTGGTTGTAGGTGAGTGTACTGCAGAGCTTAAAGAGGCGCTTCTTTCAGAGGGAATTGCTAATACTGTGGATTATATAAATTCTCTGTGGAGTTTTTCGTTCGATTCAAGTGATGATGTAGTTTGCCGAATAATAAAAAACATGATAAATGAGTCGGAAGTGCGGGCGTGGAGTAAGGATATATTCTCAAATGAATTCTATTCTTTGACGGATCAGGTGGACGGGATTGATGAGATTATCGTAGTGGCTCCTGCAAATATACAGGCCATTGATTTGAATAAGATTTCTTCAGCGGGTACTTTATCATTTATGGAAGCGGATAAACCTGAACGTATTGTAAATGATGGCATAGCTGTAGGAAGCAGTGTTTCTGCTGGAGTGTTATTTGCTCCATCGTCTTCATCAGGAGTCGCATTGCATACTTCATGTTTCTGTGAGGTTGAATAATGGGAATTTACGATCCATTCTTCAGTGAATTTCCAGATTCTATCCAGAATTCCGGGGATGCAGGGTGGGCTGAACTTGCCGTAATAATGGACGGTATCGATGAGGATTTGAGGAATGCTGTTCTCGGGATGAAGGATTTCTGGGATGAGGATAAGTGTCCAGATGAGTTTCTTCCTTTTGTGTCTTTTGCTATCCATGGCAGAGCGGAATATGGAGAAGAAAGTATAATCAAGCGTAAGAAGATTTGGACAGCAACTTCAAGGCATAAAGTGAAGGGGCAGGAAGGATCAATACTTGATTTGATAGAAGAAGTTACGGGAGTAAGACCGCAGATCATACCTCCATTTGAGGCGTATGATATTTGGGAAAGTAAGAATAACCCAATTCCACCTCCTTACGATTTTATGAAGTGGGGATCAAAGGAGCTTTTAGAGGGTGGGGGAATGACATGGCGTTCAAAGAACTCTCCTGATAGGAACCTTCAGCAAAGAGGGGAGATATATATAAACCTTAAACTTGCAGGGTTAAGTCCAATGGTGATAAGAAAGATTACCCGGATTATTGAATATGCAGGTGCGGCGTTCTTCAGGTATTTTATAGGAGATTTATCTGGAGCGGGCTGGTATGAATATAGGCAAATTTATTAGGAGGTTGTGACATGCCACAGAATAGGCAACGAACCACTCTGAAACTTAATGGACTTATTCCGTTAAAAGATAAAGATCAACAGTTTCCGGAAGATTATATTCAGGATATGGATTACCTGGATGGTAAGCTCGGAGATTTAATAAATGACCTGGTAAAGAATGTACCAAGTTTATTTTATGGCGTATCGAATCTTGCCCTGGTGTCAGGTACTCAGATTTCTATTCCGGAAGTTAAAGGATTTGTATTTGATGAGAAGGGAATACTCAGGCCGGTGTACCGAGCAGTTATTCCGAACTATACTCCTGATATTTCTGCAGGCGATGGGACGTACTACGTAAAATATAAATATGCGGAGAGTGATTACGGTTCACAAAGGCAGAAGGTATTCGTTTCAGAAACATATTATTGGGAGACCATTGATGCGCTTGAGCTTTTTGTGGATCAGAGTGTGCCTACGCTGGATACGGAGCTATGTGTGGGTAGTTTCATGGTCGTTTCTGGAAATATTATTTCTGTGGATGTCGGGTCAAGGTCTCCGGTATCGTATTTTAATTTTGGGAACATATCTATAGAGGAGAAGTCTATTATCGAAAGCTGGCTGTCTCAGTCAGTTCAGGATAAGTTAAATTCAATATCTGGTATAATAAGCCGGGTATTTAAGTTCCGAGGTGGTTTTAGCAGTATTCATCAGATGGATTCGCGTAGAGGGAAACTTATTTCTGAACCGTTGGTGGACACATATACTTTCTTTTGTAAAGAGGATGGGTCAATCCTTTCACGGTTCGATATTGACCAGGAATATGCAACGAGCAGGAAAGCGGCTTTTAGAGTTACGGGTGCCGACCTCTCTGTGGGGCTAAAGACTTCGTTATCCGAGTTGGCGGCGGATAAGATGCCGTTTACTTTTCCGGTGGGATTGAATTCGACTACGCATAAATGGTCACGGTTTAAATGTCATACTGTTGGATCAGGATTTGCCCAGTTGAGGGTAATAATTCATGATGATACGGATACTGAGATTCTTAATCGACTGGTATCCTTTGGAGATTTATCTGTTGATGGATGGTTCCATGTTGAACATGAAATAGATATTTTTACTCCGGGAGCCGCATATCATTATCATATTTATGTGGCAGATGGGTCTTATGTGAACCAGCCGTTTATCTATTCAAATATAAGCGGGTCAATGGAAGAGGCGTATTTCCAGTTATATTTTAAGCCTACTCCCGGGTTGTATAAATCAAATGACGTTATTGATATTCTCAACGGAGCAGGGGCTTCAATGCCTGTGCTTCGTGTGCCTGCGGACGATAACATTATCGGCGGATTGGCTCCGGATGAACGAGGGGAGCTGGACATTATTCCTGTGGATTTTTCAGATGATGGTGTCTGGACGAGTTGGGAATATGGTACTTATATAGGGATAGATGCCGTCACAGGGCGGATAAAACTTCCTTCAGGGTATTCTTTGGATGACTGGGGGTTTGCAAACTTCAATTTTAAAATGCCCATCGATAAAATATCGGATAAGTTTGTTCCGAGGTACAATAATTCAACACGGTCGCTGAGGGATTTTCTGGATGTTTTTGGGTTCCTTAATCTTGTAGATGCACCTTCTTCCTATACCGGAGAGGCGGGCAAGATGGTGGTTGTCAAGATGGATGAAACCGGAATTGAATTTGCAGATGTTCCTGATCATTTTACAGAACTTCAGGATGTTCCTGCTTCTTATACAGGGCATGCAAATAAGGTAGTAAAGGTAAAAGCAACCGAGGATGGCTTGGAGTTTGGCGACCCTGAGACTGATGTATTTACAGACCTTGAAGACGTCCCATCATCCTATTCTGGGCAGGGAGGAAAGAAAGTAAATGTAAAGGCTGCCGAAGATGGGCTGGAGTTCAGGGACAATGATTTTCTGGATATGGAAGATACCCCATCAGATTATACAGGGCAGGCTGGAAAAGCAGTAATGGTTAAGCCTGGGGAAGACGGGCTCGAATTTGGGGATATGGCAGCAGCGTTTACTGAGCTTACGGATGCGCCTGCGTCTTATTCTGGAAAGGGTTTACAGGAAGTTCGTGTAAAGAGTGATGAGTCTGGGCTTGAATTCCATGATAAAGCAAATGAAGTAGATTTTCTTAATAAGGATTTGAATAAGAATACAGGGATGCTTATCCCGATGTATATTTATCCGAATGATCTTCGGGTTAACGATACCTGGGATACCACCACAACTCCTTACGGTGAGCTGATAAAAGCCATGAGGAAGTATCCAAAAGTTCCTGTAATGGCAATATTAAATCCTGCGAGTGGGCCGGGTACAGTTACCGACGGGAATTATACCGTGGCAATTACGCTTCTTCAGGGTGCAAAGGGAAAGACTCTTGGGTACATCGCAACGGGGTATTCGGGCGTTGGCGAGAAGTCCGTCGTGGATATTAAAGCTGAGATGGATACCTGGCTTTCATTGTATCCAGGTATTGACGGTATATTTTTAGATGAGATGCCGAATGACGGTAACCGGGTTGCCGATTTTCAGGAGATAAAAGCATACGGGCATTCAAAAGGGTTATTTCCAATAATAGGGAATCCTGGCACACAGCTTCCACAGGCTTATCTCGATGGAGAGTGCTGTGATATTTATGTAACGGCAGAGGGAGCCAGTTATCCAACCGAGCATACTCTTTTTGGAGATACCTGGGCAGGGACTCCGAGAGATTATAATTTAGAGAGATTCGCAGGGCTGGTCTATGGCCAGGCTTCCCTTGATGCGACTTCTATTAAAATGATGAAGAAGTATTTGGGGAATATTTATGTAACAGATGATGACGCTCCAAATCCATGGGATACTCTTCCTGCGTATATTGAAGAGCTTTTCAATATCCTTGCTTTGGATATCGAGGAAGAGGATACTTTTGCCGGTCTTTTGGATACTCCTGATACTTATTCAGCTCAGGGCGGGAAGATTGTTAAGGTGAAAGGGGATGAGTCTGGGCTTGAATTTGGAGATGCTGCTCCAGGTAATTTTACTGGGTTAAGCGATACACCCTCTTCTTACGTTGGCGAAGGGGAGAGGTTAGTTAAGGTGTCTGGTTCGGAGGATGAGGTTGTTTTTGGGCCAAAAGTATCCACAGATGGTTCACTTGGAGATAATAGTGATGATAATATTCCAACCGAGCGGGCGGTAAAGACTTACGTTAACTCATTTTTGGGTTCAGTAGATATTGATGTATCTACTGGAGATGTTGTGTTGTCTCCAGAAGAGGCAGCTAATGGAACAATAGTTTTAATAGGAGAAGTTGATGGCCCGCGCAATGTTACTTTTCCCTTAGAAGTGAAAAATTGGAATGTTGTAAATAATACTACGACTCCAGGAGGCGTATGGGATTATTATATTACGATTAAAGGGGCTACCGGAGCGAGCTTTAAGATAAGGGCAGGCTCTGGGTTAACTTATACGGCTGCCTGTAACGGGGTGGACTTCACATGCCCAGAAGGGCAGAATGGGCATCATGATATGTTTGCGTCTGGATCCTTTACTTTTACAGAAGTTGGTAGGCACTTTGGGTTCTTGCTTATTGGAGGCGGAGGAGCCGGGGGATCTGGAGGTCCAGGGCAAAGTACTTCTACTAACTGCACAGGAGGTGGTGGAGCTGGAGGCGGCGCAGGAGTCAAATATTTAAGAATACCGAGTTTTGGTATTGGAATAGGTACGTTAATAAATATTGTAATTGGCGCAGGAGGTACTTCCACAGGCGTATATGCACCTTCGTACCCAAGAACTTGTCGTTCGTATGCTGGCGGTAAGACGTATGTGGTGGAAGATACTACTTCTGTGCCTACAGGAGGTGCTGGTGGAGGTGCTGGTGGAGGTGCTGGCAAGTATGACGCAGACTACTACACTGATTATAATTATGGCGGAGGAGGAGGTGGTGGAGCTCAAGCAGCGCCATCTGCTGCCGAAACTGCTGGCTACACAACAGAACCCTCTGGAGGAGGCAATGCATTTTTTGGTGGTGTAGGCATGCCTGGAGCCGGTTCAAATGGAAATCCAGTGCCGAACGATACTCCTGGAGGCGGAACTTATGTGGGAGGGTTGAGAGGCCAGGAAGGGTTAGCGGGAGTCCAAGACTCGGCGGATGGCGCAGATGGTGGAGGAGTAAATGGAGGTAAGGGAGGCAAGCGAGGGATATATGGAGGCAATGGAGGTAATGGAGGCAATGGAGGCGCAAGTCCTTGGGATGCTTCTGTCGCAATCGGAGGTGCGGGTTCTGCGTCTGCGGGCAGTCCTGGAGCGGTAGGTGGAGTAGGTGCAAATGGAGGCGGCGGAGCCGGTGCAGGAGGCTGCAAGGCTACTTCTGGCTGGGTCAACGGAGCTGCTGGTGGCGCAGGCGGAAACGGCGTAATAAGGATATACTGGTAATGCACACTTTTAGGAATATAGATTGTATTGAAGGCATGAAAGAATTTCCAGATAAATTCTTCGATCTGGCAATAGTTGATCCGCCGTGGGGGGAGGATAGAGACTTATCCAGAGAGGAAAAGATTTTTACTGGATTGAATCTTGAATGTTTTAAGCAACCTCGTCCGAGCAAAGAGTATTTTGATGAGTTGTTTAGAGTAAGTCAGAATCAGGTTATTTGGGGAGGCAATTATTTTACAGATTATCTCCAGCCAACTGGAGCGTGGCTTATTTGGAGGAAGAATTTTAATTCTAAGTTTCATAATGCTGAGATGGCGTGGACTTCTTTTAGAGGTTGCGTAAGAGTTTTTGATCCAAATGATCCAAATGTGAGGCAGAAATGGGGCGAAGATTTTATAGGTAGAGATTTCATTCACCCAATGCAGAAACCGGAGGCATTATATGAGTGGGTATTATCTATCTGTGCGAGGAGGGAGTTTAATATACTTGATACTCATGTAGGTTCAGGCTCTTCGTTACTGGCATTTAAGAAGGCAGGATGTTCGTATTGCGGGTTTGAGCTTGTGGAAGATTATTATATTTCAGCTAAGCGTAGATTGGAGGCTTGATGGACACTATTTATGTAACCCATAAAACTACAGGAAGAAGGAATGCCATTATTGTAGAAGACAGGAATAATATTCCTCAGTTTATTCTGGATCAGTTCATTATTTCCGAAGAGGCATTTGAACCAGACGGTAATACGGAGAAGGAGGCAAGGCAGATAATGGAGGATTTAAAAGCTGGAAGGGCGAAGGTATTTTAGATGCACATTCAATTATTAACACAATGTAATATGCACTGTGCCTTTTGTTCGCAGAATTCAACAGTCGAAGGGGAGGTAGGGTACGAACGTCCTATGGATTTTAAAACTTATGTAAAATGTTTGGATGTCCTCGAAAGTATAAATCCAGACAGGGTAGTTTTAACTGGCGGGGAGCCTACAATGCATGAGAATTTTCTGGAATGGACGGAGTTAATATTACAGAGGGATTTTAAGTATATTCTTATAGCGATAAACGGTAAAATAACCGAAGTAGCTTTAAAATTAAAGAAGTTGGCGGACTCTTCAGAAGGAAAGTTGCGGGCAATGGTAAGTTATGATAGGTACCATGAGTGCGTAAGCGACGAGGTATATAAGGCTTATGAGGGGCATTTATTAACTTCTCATTTTGTAGGGAGGACTGGCAGGGGAAAAGATTTCGGCAATGCGTACGCTTGCATTTCACCTAATATTTATATTAAACCTGACGGTGATGTGCGGGGCTGCGGTTGCTTAGACGCACCCTCAATAGGTAATATTTTTACGGTAGACCCACGGCTTTTAGTATTTACAGGTTGCAAGTCACCATCGTTGAGAGCGAAGATAGAGTCTGGCGTTAAACTCCGTCCAGATAGAGTTCAGTATTAGGAGGGCGAAATGAGAGAAGTAAGTCAACGTAGGGTTCTGAGAAGTAAGCAAGTCTACGTTCAATTAACCGAAGACTGCAATATGCAGTGTGAGTGCTGCAATTTATCTGCTCCTGCAGCATCTCAAAGTTCAGTATTTATGACGCAGGAAACCTTTTTATCAGTAATTCAGTTATTTTTACAGGAAGGTTTTACAGAAGTAATAATTTCAGGCGGGGAACCTTCGATTCATCCCAGTTTCATTGATTTTGTAACTATAGCAATAGCTTCTTCTTTAGAGAAGGTTATTGTTCAGACTAACGGCAAAGCAGTTGCGGCGATGCAATCTTTGGCAGCTGTATCTTCGCCTAAACTGGCTGTATTCATTGCAAGAGATAGGTTTCATGAAGATATTGATGCTGAAGTGCTTGAGCTATTTTCAGGTAGGACGTTTACATTTCCATATATGTTAAACGCAGGAAGGGCAGCCGAAGAGGGCAGAGATTTAGACTGCGCCGATTGGCATATATTCGTTAAGCCGAATGGAAATATTTGTAGGTGCGGGTGTAGTGATGCTCCAGTATGGGGGAACGTAAACAATTTTTCAGGTGATTTGGAGGTAGAAGATGAATGTCCACGCTTTGAACAAACAAACAGGCGAATATTCGAATATCTTCATAGAAGATAGTTCAAATATTCCGTCGTTTATACTAAATAACTTCAAGTTAATAAAGGTTTTAGATGATTGTGCCGGAATCGATTTAGAAGTGTTACGCGAATTAAAACTTAATGAAGTTGAGTATGGGTTTTTGAATGAGTTTAAAGACGGAGCATTTGTTTCTTCGGTGGTTACCGTTGAAGTAGATGATGGAATATCTTTTACAAATCCAGTAGAGGGTATTACTATTGAATGTCGGGGAGGGGATAAGAATGATATTCAGAATGTTAAGAATTTAATAGCTTGGGCTCAGCGTAATCCTGAAGAAAGCATAAGCTATAAAGGTAAGTATGTAAAAGCTATAGTGACCCTGGAAAAATTACAGGCGCTTTTAGTGGAGATGGAAGATTACCAGGTAGGCTTGTTGCAAAAGAAGCATTCTCTTGAAGAGAGTATAATAAGTGCATCGACTGAGCAGGAGCTTGCGGAGGTTAAGTGGTGATAAATTTTGCTTTAATAACTATCGATTCTTTGCGGTACGATGTTACCCAAATTGCTAATTCACCCAATTTTGAGAAGTTATTTGCAGAACACCAGCGGATAGGAAATGGCTGGGAGAAAGTCTGTGCTCATGGAACTTATACGTTGCCCGCTCATGTATCAATGTTTACTGGCGGTAAATTTCCATCTTCGTTTAAAGCTGATCCTCCATTTAAGCATTCGCATGGTTTATTTAGGTACGGGAACAATACTCGTAATGCTGAGTTCTCATTACAGGAAACAGATACCAGCGTGCCTGGGAGTTTTGCGGCACAAGGATATCGTACTATTGGGGTTGGCGGAGTTGATTGGTTTAATAGCTCATTTTATTCATCGAGAGATTTATGGAGTATGTATTTTAAAGAATTCTACTATGCGGATGAGTTTTCTCCGGTTATTCCAAATAGCTTTGAAAGACAGATACAGTTATTAAAGACGCTTGATATGAAATCTCTTGTATTTTTATTTTTGAATATAGCCAGCACTCATAGACCATATCGATTAAAAGCAGAACCTGATGAGAAGGGTAATTACCCGAGTTATTATATCAAGAGTCAGGTGGATGCTTTTGAGTATGTGGATAGCCATATTTTAGAGGTTATAGACGTAATACCTCGGCCTGCAAACGTATTCATCTGTTCTGACCATGGTGAGTGCTTTACTGAGGTGGACGGAGTTTCAGGGCATGGCTTCTACCATCCAAGCGTAATGGAGGTTCCCGCATGTTACCTGAACTTGAGATGAAGGAGTATTCCGTAACTTCGAGACCAATGAAAGATCTGGCAAAAATTCACGAATTGGCAGACGATCATTTTGGTGTTGTTACGAGTGTATTTGGATTTCACGAAGAGTTCACTCCTTTGTATGGAGGAAGAATATTTTCTGCCTCTCAGGTATATTCATTCAAACAAGTGGATTTGCTGGCGAGTATTGGCGTGGCGTTTACTGTTACGCTAACCAGTGATTATTTTGAACCGGAGTGGTACAAAAAATTTAAGTCGGTAATAGCAGAATTTATTTTTCGAGGCAATAAAGTTACTGTGACAAATGATTTATTGGCGATGAGGCTGAAAGAGGACTTTCCCGGAGTTAAGTTGATAGCAAGTGTTATAAAAGGAATAGATGATATTGAAAGCATTGATAATGCATTGGAATTATATGATTTCGTTACATTACACCCGCGTAGAACCGAAGATATTGATTTTTTAAATAGGCTAACTGATAAGTCTCGAATTATTTTATTTAAAAATGCAGGGTGTTTGTACTGGTGCTCTCAACCATTTCAGAATAAATGCTACAGGTTTATTTCAAAGGCCCATGAATTTTGGGGTAGCGGATTGGATGGAGATGCTTTGCCTTGCTTGCGGTCGCGTAAATCGGTAAAGGTTGATTTTGATATTAGTTCAGATATTTATAGAGGGTTTAAGTACTTTAAGAAGCCGCTACAGAGGTGAGATAATGGTTATATGGATGACAGGTTTGTCTGGAGCCGGGAAATCTACTTTGGCAGATGAGCTTGAAGGGTTTGTCAATATAGATGGAGATGTCTTGAGAAAAGGGTTGTGTTCGGATTTAGGGTTCTCTGAAGAGGATCGCCGTGAGAATATGAGGAGGCTGAGGGAGCTATGTAAGTTGCTTTCAAAGTTAAATCATCATGTGGTGACTTCATTCATTTCTCCGTATGAGGATGAACGAAGGAGAGCGAAAGAGGAGATTCCAAACTGTTCCATCGTTTGGGTAAAGTCTTCTTTAGATAAGTGTATAGACCGGGATACAAAGGGGATGTACGCAAAAGCAATTAAAGGGGAGATTCCTGAGTTTACAGGAATTTCAAGCCCGTATGAAGAGCCAGTTCTGTGCGATCTGGTAATTGATACTGAAAAGCAATCAGTTGAAGAAAGTGTTCTTCAGCTTGTAGATTTTATAACAGAGAGGATAAACAGATGAGAAAGCTAAAATTGATGCCTATTAAATCAATGCTGCTGATTGGCAGTGGAATAGTTTATAGGTTGCATGTCGTTATTATTCAGTCGATATTCTTTTATTTCCTGACTGGGCAGTGGAAGTGGGCTATTGGAACTTCGATAGTATGGAATATTCTGAATACGTTTTTATACTATAATTACCATTATTGGTTTGCTCGGATATTTGACATTCGTAAGTACGACCTGAAGTTCTTTTCAAATGTGGATGCCCAGGAACCGCACATTGCTTTTATAGGAAGGTGGTGCCCTTTGCATCAGGGGCATACTGCAATAGTTAAGAAGGTGCTGGAGAGCAAGAATCTGCCAGCTCTTATTTTAGTAAGAGATACCAAGTTCGATGATATCCCTGCCGTTGATAGGGCAGAGTTAATAAAGGCGTGGATGACTTCGGAGAATATAAGAGGAACGATAGTCATAATGCCGGATATAGAAGGAATTTATTATGGACGAGGAGTAGGATATAATGTGGAAGAAGTGGTAGTTACTGACGAAATAAAAGGAATATCAGGAACAGATATTCGCAGCAAGCTGGCAGCGGGTGATGAGTCATGGGTAGGAATGGTAGAGCCTGCTACAGTCAAATTAACTCGGGAATACTTTAATGCTTGATTTAGCATAGATTATAAAATATTGTTACTCAGGAGGTAACTTATGAAGCGTATCTTTGTGATGTTGGCAGTTGTGGCGTTGTTCAGTTTGGGGTGTGCTTCTTTGAGGGAAGCGGGTAAGCCCAAGATTTTAGAAGGGCGTATAATCGAGAAAGGATGCGATATTGAGCATCTTACATCTGGGGATTGCGGGTTTAGCGATCCAAGAGGGTATACTCCGGTTAATTGTACCCACTTTATCCATGTCGATTATTACATCGTTATTTCAGATGGTAAACAGAAACAGAAAGTGGAAGTGACCCCAGAAGAATATGATGGTCTGCAGAAGGGGTGGCTTGTAGATGTTTCAGCTAAATATCCATATTGGGCTCCAAGGATAAAGGCTGAGAAAGAAAAGGCGGTAAAATAATGAGTACAAGCAGAGCGGTTCGCCAGGATATAAATAATGTGGAGGTTCGCAGATGGAAAGAGCTAAAGCCCTCCTGGCGACTGCTTTGCTATTTCTCTTTGATAAATGTTTTTATACGCCTGAAGATGCAGGTGCGGCGTTGGGCAGGGCTACAGTCGATGCGGCTAAATCGGTATTCGCTGCTCCGCATGAATACGAAGAATGTGGAACGAGAAGTTCGAGAAATGACTGGCTTTTGCGAATGTGGAGATCAGCTTCCAGTATCATTGAGGGTAGTATAAGAGGTTACGATGCCAGTAGTAAAAAAACTATCGAATAAAATTACCAGTGGCGATGGAACTGGTTATATGGCAAAAGTAAATGCTGCCGGGTATTTAATGGTGGAGACTCCTACACCGGAGCCTCCGCCTGGCACTACACCGGTATCAGTGTTTTATTTCGGGGAGCATAATAATACTGAATATACCGAGTTTGAGATTCCTGCTGGAAAGAGAATGGTGTTTCAGGGATTCGCAGGAGGAGCTTTGCAGTCTACTCAGGGCTCAAGGATGGAAATAAGAGATAGGGGTCAGGACGATGCTCAATGGGATTTAATATGCATGCCGATATTTGTTAACGGTTCGTCTTTCTATAAACCCTTGAATGTTGAGCTTGAGGCTACTCCTACTACATCTCGGTGGTTCGAGCTTTTAGTAATAAATACGCTGAAGCGGTTTTCAGGCGGGGAAGTATTTGGGTATCTGGAGGACTTATAAATGGTAGATATGGATTTAAACTGGAGTGATTTAAAAGCAGTTCTTCAGAGCGGGGATTATTATCTTGAGTATTCAGATCAGACTTCATCAGGGCGAGATGGGGATGTCGTAACCAGGTATATTTTAGCGGTTGATAAGAACAGAATTATCCAGTATCATTGTAGAATAGATAATATCGTAGAAGAACCGGAATCTGGATCAGATCAGGAGGATTTCGATGCATTCTATCTAACTTATAGTAGGATGGATTTACAGATTGAACCTGAGACTAAGTTGCCTAAAACAAAGCCAAGGCCGGTGGAAGGGACTCTTGATTTGGCGTTCATATATTTTGTTGTAGGCGATGCAGATAGTTTTGATTGTGGGGATGAAACGGACTGGTCTTTCGATGTGAGTACTCCGGGGAAGACCGTTTTAAGATATGCTCCGAGCCACGGGTGCTATATTGATGGAGGCGGAGTTTTAGTATTGAGTGGAGCTTCAGCGGGCGGAGTAGCGTGTGAAGTGGCAATAGCACCTGATATACCGCCGGCACAGGGCGGCTACGTTAAGCTGGTGCGTAATAAGAAGCTATTTGCTGTGGGGGAGAAGTTCACATTGGAGACCCCGCCAAAGTACGTTAAGTATTACGAAGCCATCCCTGCGGCAAGTGTTGTTCAGCTTACCATAACGCATGATGAGCAGGATGATTTCGGAATGGAATTCTATATAAAGATTTACAGGTGAGCGATATGTTAATTGACTATAAAGGCGAGATAGAGGTTGGAGATTTAATATTTACGTTTAAGAGAGGAAATCTTTTTAGCAGGCTAATATGGTTTTTCGGAGGGGCTCCGCCGCAGTTGAAAGTTTCACATGTGGCCATTTACATTGGTGAAGGGCTGATTGCGGAAATGAGTTTTGGAGGTCTTGGGATTACCGGTTTGCGTAAATATTCAGTAAATAAATATGTTGTGCATATTGGTAGAATTAAGATAGAGTATGATGTTAATTCGGTTATTGCCGGTATTAAGGAACAGGTAGGGGCAAGGAAGTATTCGTATATTCAGATAGGCTTAATACTTTTGAAGAAGATATTCGGGCTTCATGTTAAGAATGATGTTGATGGGGATTCAGCCATGTGTTCTGAGTTTATCGTCGAGATTCTGAGAACCCACGGAAAGATAGACATACTTCCCGGGATTTATAGTTGGGACGCAGAACCTCTTGGGATTATCCAGAGTGAGTTCATAGATTTTTGGAAGATAGCGGCATGATGGTATTATTATTCTGTAAGGAATGTGGTAAGTTTACTTATCATCGAGTGTGTCCAAAGGACCATAAAGCGAGAATATGTCAGGCATGCGATTTAGTGAGCGAGGAGTACAATGAGAACAGTTAGTCCAGGAGTCCAGTTAAGACTTTGGGTATTTTATGAAGAAGATGGAGAGGCGGTCACAGGGCTTACGGATTTAACTGTCATCGTTAAAGATGCGGAAGGCAGCGTAGTTTTAGCTTCCCAGAGTTTGATAGAAGGCGTTTCAGGAGAGTATAGTTATATCTGGGATACCGCAGCATTGCAGCTTGGATTGCAGTACTTTATTTATTATTTAAAGGGTACTGAAGTATTAGATATTGAAGAAATATTCTGCGATCTATTAGATGATATGGATGGCACAGCAGTTTAATTTTTAAGGAGGAGTTTTATGTTTAAGGTTATAAAGCAAGGGGATGCCTACAGGCTCCTTTATTCTGCGAAGAATTTTAGTTCAGGTTTGTCGGATGTTCAGGCAATTCCTTATAATCCGAGCGGAGCGGCCCAATCTGCTGTTGCTATGACTGAGATGGGTACAAGCGGCGTGTATTATGCCGATTTTAATACTACTGGGCTGGCTCTTGGAGTTTGGGGGTTTAAGATTGATTCGACATCTAAGTCTGCTCCGGCTATTGATAAGATACAGATTGTTGATCCTGATACGCTCAATGATACTGTTCTTGAGAAGCTGGATGCAATGCTCGACACAACGCTTTCAAATCTTACAACCATTGATGGCAAGATTGATGTTATCGATGGAAATGTGGATGATATTGAAGGAATTGTGGCAAACGTAAACCACGGTAACGCTGCCCTGAAAACGTTGATTGATGCGGTTGCCTCTGCTGTTCAGAGTATTCAGAATAATACACTGTTCAGTACATCACTTCAGCAGGTGATGATCGTACCGGATACGGGGACGAATACTTATAAGGTTTATGTAAATATATTCGACGCAGCCGGTAATATGGAAGACCCGGATAATCAGAATACTGATGCTTATGTGGCTGTATCTGTAGCCAATAGCGGAGGCACTGATAGGTCAGGGAATCTCGGCGGGCTGAGTGCGGATACATTCGGGTCAAAGAAGTGGCTTACAAGAGTGAGTGAAGGTAGGTTTAGCTTTACCTACGCAGTATCGGACGCTGCTGCAGCAGAGGATCTGATTTTCAGTTTTGATTATAATGAGGACAGCGTTACAAAGTACCAGGATAGGGCTTCCAGGGTAGCGGCGGAGTCTTCAGATATCGCAACGAAACTGAATACGATTGAAGCGAAAGTGGATATCGTTGACGGTGTTGTTGATGGTATTCAGGCTGATCTGGATAATTCTACTGATGGTCTTGGCGCGTTGAAGGCTCTTATTGATGCAGTGCAGGCTGATATAGATGATGGTACGAATGGTCTGGCAGCGATAAGAACGCTGGTGTCGAGCAATAACTCCCTGTTGTCAAATGCTACTTATGGTCTGGCAGCATTAAAGACCTTGCTTGATACTATTGCAGGCAATACAGATGGTGTTGAGGCTGACCTCACAGCAATTAAAGGTGCGGGATGGACTTCAGATGATAACCTAAAGAATATCTATGAAGCCGTACAGCCCGGCGGGATAGCTGTGTAAGGAGTGAATTTTGATGGCATTTGTTGGGCAACCGTACAGGATAAATTATATTGCTCGTGGCTTCGAGTCAGGGCTTTTAGATGTCCGTATGGTTGTTTACAAGCCTAACGGAGTAAAGCAGGGAGTGTATACCCTTTCCGAACTCAATGGAGGGGACGGTAAGGGTATATACTTCTATAATTATGAGGATAGTGATTTAGTCGGTACTTATCTGTTCGTCATTGATTGCCCTTCGCACCCAAAGAAGGATGCACGCCAGGTGTTCTTTTCTGATGTTGAGGCGTATGGTTGGACGGAGAGTGAAAAGAATCAAATAAGGGATGCTTTGGGGATTTCTGGCAATAAAGATACTGCTATTGGCGGGCAGCTGCAGGCAGTTTCCAGTAAGGTTGATGCTGTAAGAGCAGACGTGCAATTTATTAAGGATATTGAGGGAGGCAAGTGGGAGTTGGTGCCTCCTAATTTATTGATCATGTACAGGGCGGATAATGTTACTGAGGTAGCCAGGTGGCATTGTTTTAATGAATCCGGCTTACCGACGATTGAGAATATAGTGATGTGTGAAAGGGCATGAAGAAGGCATGGAGCGTAGCGAGAGGGCAGAGTTTAAATAATCAGTTTATGGCAAGGGGCCTCGGAGCCCTTGGAGCGATTAAGAAGTTTGCCCGGGATGTTTTGAGGTATGCTTCAGCTTTATCGAGGAGATTATTACTGAGGAGTCGAGTATGAATGTCATATTGATAAAGTCTCCAGTATGCGATAAGGTGTTGGGTTTTAGCGGTTTTTGTAAAGACCTCGCTATATCCTCTCCAATCTCTAAAGAGATAAAGTTCTCTTCACCATTCGTTAAGCAGCTATTGATACAGTCTTTCATGAATTTGGAGGTGGCGTGATGGCAAATAAACCGTATATTGGGGATATAGGGACGGTGATATTAGTAGATTGTGAAGGGGATATAAGTGATGCCACTGTATCTCTTTTGCTTATTAGGAAGCCTAAAGATGATGAAGAAGTTCAGTGGAGCGCAGCAATATATCAGGAGGCGAAAGCAGCTTATTTAGCAGATGTTGATCCTGAAGGTAAGGTCTATAATAAGGCTGCAAGGGCGGCGTTGCCCGATCCACTCACAAGGCGATTAAGGTATGTTGTTCAGGACGGAGACTTCGACCAGGATGGGTATTATGAAGGGAATTCATACATCGAGTCTCCAGCATGGCAGGGCAGGGGCGAGACTTTCCGGTTCCGAGTATTTGATCATTATGAAAAGGGGTAGGTATGTTCAACTGGTTAACGGCACTACCCCAGTGGTTTCAGATGGTGTTCTCTATAGCAATGCTTCTTACTGGGGTAGTGTTTGCTATAAGTTTGCTGAGAAGAGGTTTTTCATTCGTATTCGGTAAATTAAAGCTCGATACCGGATTAAGGAATCGATCTGTCAAGAATGTGCATTCACGGTGTAAGCATGCGAAGGATGTAATAATACTTCTGAACGAAACAAATAAGATCATAGTTCAGAAGATGGAAATAAGGTATTACGAAACTCTCAAACAGCAGATGAGCTTTGCGGAAGAGAAGGCGGCTGTTGTGGAAGGGTTACTGCTTAAAGTTATGATAGGGCTTATACAACAGAAGAATATCCCGGCGCCAGTTGAAACGGAGATTTTTGGCGGGTATAAGGTTATTCTTAATGTTGTGCATAATGATTTGATAAATAAACTGCGGATAGCTTTTAGGGAGAATCACTATGCAGAGATGCCTGAGATGGATTTCCTCGATTACGTTGATAGGAAAGTAGATTACATGATTCTCAGCGGGACCTCTTTAATGAACGAGTTGTATTATTTTCAGGCTCCGGTAAACAGGGAAGAGTTGTATAAAGCGAATATGGATAAGGTACATGAATTAAAGATGCACTTTATGGAAGCGTTCATGCAGGCTCGAAAGGTTGCGATTAACCAGCAAAAGAAGTTGGTTGAGCTTGATATGAAACTTGAAGAACTAATAAATCCATGGATTTCGGAGGTATAGTATGTGGCAAAAGATATCAGACTTAATATTTACTTTAATGAACTGGCAGAATGTCAGGGCGCAGAGGCAGGCTTCCCGGGAACAGACCGGGGATATTGAGCCTGAAGAGGTAATTTCTACACAACCTGTGGATATCGTTGTGGATATGTCGGTAAGAACGAAGTATCAGGCCGGATGGATAAATAAAGTCAGGAATGTCAGTCCGACTGACTTTGTAGTGCATGGCACGGCTGGAGGGATGACTGTTAATGGACTTATTAAATGGATGGTTGGCGGGGAACTTGCAGCGAATTATCTGAAAGGTATAGGTCTTTTTCATTATGCTATAGGCAGGGGAGCGAAGGGTGAGGCAGATGGTTTGATTACTGAGATAATTTCCCCTTCTTATTGGGTACATCATGCTACTGCAGGATCGAAAGCAAGGTATCAGATAGGGACTGAGTTATTGAATCCTTCGAGATCGAATCGTGATCCGTATACGGATGCTCAGTATGAGTCTTTGTTTAAGTTGTACTTTGACCATCTCCTTCCAATATATCCGTCAATGAAACGGGTGGTTGGGCATAGGTGGAGCGTATGGAATTATAATTCAGCTTCGACGGCTGCCAGGTACGATAAGGCGTGTCCTGGGCAGGGTTTCGACTGGACGAAGTTTACAGACGAAGCAGATAGGAGAGGATTCGGAGTAAAGAGTATTGGTACTCCCGGTAAAGAAGGTTTTGAACTGATAACGGAGTAGTGCCATGGAGGAAGATAAGAAGCCTGAACGGAAAGTGCCGGTGGAGGTCTATTCCAGGGTAGTTGGATATTTCAGGCCGGTACAGCAGTGGAATAAGGGTAAGCAGGAAGAATTTAAAGAGCGTAAAACGTATAATGTGGATACGGGGTTAGATAGGGAGGTATGATATGCAGGTAGTTGAGTATAATTTTACAGAGCCGACGGACTATACATATCCGGCTGATATAATAGTTGAGAATGGTGTAGCGCGGCTTACCGCTCCCTATGTTACATCAGATCCTTCGATACGAAATGCGGCTGCTTTGAATATTGATATGCTTATTAAGTTGGATGTGAGGTATTGGTTTGAGGCAAAGGATAATATACTATTTACAGTGGAAATTGACGGGGTTGAATACTGGTGGGACGGCTCCGCTTGGTCACAGAGTAGCGGATACAGTCAGGCAAATACGCCGGAAGATATTACCGCTTATGCTCAGTTTTTAGAGATATTGAATCATACCAAAACATTCAGAATTGTGGCTTATTTACATTCATACGATGGTACGAGAACACCTACGCTGAACTATATGGCAGTGACGGTAGGAACATTCAGCGAGACTGTTACGGAGCCGAGCAAGACGAAGATTTGGGGCTTTATAAGAGACCTTAATGGTTTCCCTGTTGAGGGAGTTAAGATAAAGGCGTGGTTGAAGCGGCCGGTAATTTACGGTAAGCTGATAATTACTCCACAAGTTATAGAAGCAAAGTCTTATGAAAATGGGTACTTTGAGATTTTGCTCGTAGATAATGAAGGGATGAAGTATTTTCCGGATGCCGGAATTGGCAAACCATATTATGTTTTCCAGTTCAGGGGGCAGGGTATTAAGTTCACGGAGTACAGATATGTTCCTCAAGCAATAGCGAAAGAATATATTACATTGGAAAAGATTGTGGGAGGAGCAGATGAAGAAGTTAATAGCTAATTTCGTAAGAAGGTTTTTGAAGCCATTCTGGTTTTCATCAGACTGCGAGCTTATCAAGGTTCCGTATGTGTACGGGATGCTGGTGATGATGGTATTCATAGCGTCTGTAGTGGTTTTTCTTTGCATGGCATGGTCAGGAAGGTTTACTGCAGGAGTTCTTGGTTCTGTGTCGGCGGTAATTGCGACGCTGGCGGGACTGTATTTTGGTATAATACAGCTTTATAACTCCGGTAAGAAAAAGCCTGGGAGAGCGTCTGATTATAGTGAAACTCCAACGGGTCATAGTAATAGATGAAGAAATTCTTTGATACACTTTGGCAGGGCATTGCGATATTGATAGTAATATTGCTTGCCGTTGGGATAGGATGGTGGCTGATTTACTGTCGGCGGAACCCTTTTAGCGTTCTGAGGAGGGCGTATGGAGAGATCGTTAATCCCGCAAGGGAAGTTGATAAATCTCGGGCTGCTGCTATTCGTGATGCTCTTAATGTCGTGTGGAACGACGACGAATAGGCGGGAGTTCATTGATATTAAGTCACTCGGTAATAAGAAGGTGGCTGTAGATTATAATAAGCAGATTAAAGATGCTATTGAGGCAAAGATAATCGAGCGGGAGAAGGAATGTCCAAAGAGTTGGAGCGAGAAGAAGTGCAAAGCTATGTCAAGGTTGTATGTGGAGGCGAGTGTCTGGGCAGATGTGTTGGATGGAGACTGGAGTTTACAAGAGGCGGAGCTTTTAGACGGATTCGTTTATGTAACAGTGAAGAGAGGCGGCGAAATCCCTTTGATTGGCCGGATAAATGTAGGGAAGTTCAAGTATGTAGAGCGAGTTTGGGTTGACAAAGGCAAGCTGGTAGTTGAGTATAAGGACTCTCAGGCGATGTCTATTAAAGAGAGGGCTGGATGGGGAGGCGGAGGCTTTCTCGTCGGGTTCTTTATAGCGTTGGCGTTAATATTACTTTAGGAGGATGAGATGGGCGGATTAAAGATTGGATCGAAAGCCGCATCTTCACTGGAAATCAATAAGGGTATTTCCAATGTTTTGAAGGTAGGCGGTAAGTTCAGGTTTGAGTGCTTTGATAAGGACGGCAAACTGAAGTGGGTGAGCGAGAGCAAGAATACGGTTACGAATGAAGGGTTGCTTTATCTTCTGGATCAGGTATTCGGTGCTGCGGCAAAGGTGACTCAGTGGTACGTAGGTCTTTATACCGCTACGGTGGGGGCGCATGCTGACCTTACCGGGGCGGATATTGGCGGAGCAAATCTCACGGAGTTTACAGGGTATTCAGGTACTCGTAAGACTTTTGATGGGGCAAGGATTGGATATACCTGGGCGAATAGCGGGTCGCAGGCACAGTTCCCTATCACATCAAATGCGACTATAAAGGGAGCTTTTCTGGCGAGTGATGATGCTGGTACTGCGGATTATCTTCTTTGTATTGATGGGTTCGATGCAGGAGATCGTGCAGTTGCGCCGTCGGATACTCTCAAGGTATCTTACGTTTTTTCAGTTCAAACGCTGTAGGAGGATGATATGGTTTGTGCAGCTTGTAAGTACATTTATGACCCTACCATGGGGCCGGCTGATAGGAGTTTTTCGACAGAGTTTATGGCTGAGGTAGGGGGGATGCCCTTTATGACAGCGGGTGATTTGCCGGATGTCTATGCTTGTCCGATGTGCGGGACTCTCAAGTTTGATATAACGGGAGCTGGAATGGAACCAGCCGCTGAAAAGGGTTAAGGTTATTAGCGGGCGCTGTGAGTATGGCAGTAGTCCGGAAGAGGAGGCTATCATGAGTAAAGTAAATCCAAGAGGTATTAAGCGTCCACAGGACGGTAGCGGTGCGGGTAAAGGGGCTGGCAGCGGGACCGGTAGGCGGGCGAATAGGAATACTGGTGGCTGTAAGAATGGAGGCCCGGGGAAAGGTCAGGGCGGTGGCCGTGGCAAGGGAACCGGGAGGAAAGTATAATGTCAGTTTTTTGGAATGGTCGTAGGATCGGTAAGCCTGCAGCCCCTATCGGTACTACGTCGGTAAGGAAGGATGGAAGTATTTTCAAGAAGACGAGAACAGGTTGGGAGTATAGCGGAGTGGCGAAGCCGGAGAAGACGAAGGTAGTTAAGAAAAGAAAGAGGAGCAGGTTCCGATGATAATAATGAGTTTTGGGAAAGGGACGCTGAAGATGATGGAGCATGAAGTAGGATACGAAGTTCAGAAGCAGCGCAGGGACGGATTAGGAAGGTTCCAAACGCCGGAAAGATGGATAATAATCGATAGAGAGAAAGTGGAAATGAGTCGCAGGAATCATCATGTTGTAGAGCTACATAGGCAGTTGGGCCTTCTTTAAATCCCCTATTTCCCACCTTAAATCCTCCTATACACCTCAAGTATAAAGCCTCCCGTCTGATCCGCGAGAGGCTTCTTTTTAGCCTAATATGATAAGAATGAATAAATAATGTAGAGGGGATAATACGGGTAGAATCTGTATAAGATGGTGAATAAATCCCCGTATGAGGGCGCAGGAGAGGATATTATTAGAATTATTCGTAGAGAGAATACCCAATATAAGGATAGGTATAGTAGGGTAATAGTAAGGGAGGAAACGTCTTTCTGGGAGAGTTACATAGGGGAAAACGGTTCGGCATGGGCGTGTATAAGGGCGGTCGTGCGTGTGTCATGGGTATAAGGAAGTATCAGGGGCTATAAGGTTATGCTAAAGAGAGGTAATACTCATGCCCTCACCAGGGATAATGGCTGCTGAAGGCTGCGGGTGGGCTGGTAGGGTATATTATTCTACTAAGTAGTTTTAGTGTACTCTATATAATAAATAAGTATTATATATATTATGTTAGTTGTTAAAAAGGAAGTGGATATGCTCGCTGAGAGGTGTTTTAGCAGGTGTATAAAACCGTCTGGTATAAGGGTATGGGGGTGCCTTCAAAAAATCAAAAAGCCAAAAATAAAACCGTTTGACTTTTTGTTGAAAAAAAAGTAAAAAAAATAATTTTTTACTTGACTGTTTTTTATATTGTTATTATTTTTATTATATGCTTTATTTTCTGGTCAAGTAAAAAACAGGAGCGAGGGCAGGAGATAGGGCGAGGCAGTTCGAGACATATATACAAATAACACCAAAGGAGCCAAGTATATGATTAAGCGAATTGAGTATGACGAGTATTGGTCGAGAGACAGAGCCGGTCGGATAGGGACGTTAAATCCTGAGATAACGCCGAATCTGCTCACTGCACTTTTTGGACAGCCAGATAAGGGCGACGGGTTCAAGGTGACACAGGCATGGTATCTGAAAAAAGTTGAAGGCGGACGGGAGATGATGTTTTCGATATATGATTATCGGGGAGATCGCTGGCACGTCGGAGGTGATCCGGGAGCAGTAGAATTCTTGGAACGGTATATTGCCGAATATAGATTTAACAGGAGCCAGGCTTAACCGCCTGGTTCTTCATTTTAGGAGGGAATGATGAATAATGAAAATAAGCCGAGTTGTAAGTTGATTGGTGAGGACGGAAACGTATTCAGTATAATAGGCAGAGTTAAGAGGGCATTGGTAAAGGACGGTCAGCGTGATAGAGCCAATGAGTTTGTTTTCAAAGCGATGAGGCAGAAATCGTATGAAGATGTTCTTTGCCTTGTTCAAGATTATGTGGAGGTGGAGTGATGGATAAGGTAATGGTGAAATCAATCGTGGATAAGTTTTACGCTTATGCTCAGCGGAATGTAGAGCTTATGATGGATGGGGTGGACGCAGAAATGGCGGCAGAGAGTATACTTGATTCTTATTCGACAGAGTATCTTTCTGAAGAGGAAGGGGATTTTCTCGGGAATAATTGGAACGCCATATTTCCTCTGGCTGTTAAACGACTTAAAGAATATTATTTTGCGTGAGGTGAGAAATGAGATTAGGGTATTGTTTTTCAGGTAAGGAAGGGCTGGTAAAGATGGCTGAAGATATCGTGGCAAGCACAGTATCAGTGGCACAGTTTTATCCCGGAAGCCCTCAGAGTTATTTCCCTACTGCGAGGGAGGAAGGTGAGCTGGATGCCCTTTTAGCGGTGGATGTTGACAAGTATGTTCATTTGAATTTCTTCGTCAATCTTGCTGTTGATAAAGGTGTACACAGGAAAAGCCTGTTCGAGAATCTCAAATTCGTAGAGGCTGTAGGGGCGAAGGGGTTAATCGTTCACATGGGAGCCAATGAGGATGTTGAGGCCGGCATGGAAGCGAGTATTAAGAACCTTGAAGGCTTTGATAAAATTCTTATCGAGAATATGTGTGGCGGGGAGAGGCTTTCTACTGAGAAGTTGTTTGAGCTGGTGGAGAAGACAGGGGCTGGTTTTTGTTTCGATACGGCTCATGCGTATGGAGAAGGTATTGGGTATAGTGATATTGTTAATATACTTACTACTAAAAATATAGACCTTGTTCACCTGAATAATCCTTCCCGGGATGTAGGGCTTGGCAGCGGAAGGGATAAGCATAATTGCTCACTGTTTGAGGGAGTATTTGATACACCTTCCATTCTGCAGATTGCCAGTATTTGTGCCAGAAGAAATATCCCAATGGTGCTTGAGACTGGGGATGAGGTTGAGGATTATAATAAAATTTTAGCTATGTTGGGGGATTGATATGGTGAGGGCGAAGTGTGTTGTAATGAATCCGAATAGAAAAGGCATTTTAGGTGCGGCAAGCAGAAAGGCTATTTTGCTGTATGCGGATATCATCAGGGAAAGTAATTTCGAGCTTTCAGAAAAGTTGTATGAGCTGGTGGCTGAGGTGGAGTTCAAAGGGCTGGAGGTCGTAGATGGCAGGATATAAAGACAGGACTTATTGCCTTGCCTGGAAGGAATGCTTTTTCGGCGAAGGATGCAGAAATGCCTTAACAGCCCTGGTAATCGATGAGGCCAGGAAGGTGAATATGGAAATATCCCAGGTGGCAAGCAGGGAGTGTTTCGTAAAGAAAGGAGATGAAACGGCGAAGGATATCGTCGAGAAGTATCTTCTTGATAATGGATACGATGGACTGTATTCAGATTATGAGTGCGGCTGCCTTATCGGGGATCTGATGCCCTGTGGCGGTGAGAGCTTTTCAGGCTGTCAGCCAGGGTATAAAACGAGGTGCGATTGTGGCGAGCATGACTGGCACGTCTCAAAAACGAGGGATTGACGATCTCCTCGCGGATATAGCCAAATGGCGATATTTGAAAATCCAGGAATTGCGTGACTATGAGCTTTTAGAGTTCATTGATAATAAATTAAGAGGTGATAAAGATGAGAGTATTTAAGGAGCCAAATGTAAGTTCGGGTTGGAAGTGCCCAATATGCGGTACTGATGAGAAGAAGGAAGTGGTCCTTATCGGTATCCAGGGAACACAGAAAGGAAATAATATCCAGGCAGAGCAGTTTCACCTGGAATGTATCGATCCGCTT